>Ga0160178_103905_pt1 | contig 64590 bp, 48 predicted proteins | sample met4sta_2_FD_108560 | JGI IMG/M metagenome (GOLD analysis project Ga0160178, IMG submission 108560) | Synthetic bacterial communities of pure cultures from sediment of Lake Washington, USA, under low oxygen conditions - MT... | ecosystem: Engineered > Modeled > Simulated communities (microbial......
CAGAGGGGCAGGAGCCCCTTCTGCTGACCCTCGATAAAAGCGAGGAGCGCAGGAAGTAAGCGGCAACCGGGTCGCCTTTTCTTTGGTTACTTTCTTTTGGCGAAGCAAAAGAAAGTAACTCGCCCTCGGGGACGAGACCCCGATTCAATCAAGTGTCGCGCTAGCGACTCCTTAATGTTAAAGCGGTCGAAATTCGACTAACTGCGTAACATCAGGTTTTAAAATAAAGCATGAGGCAAGAGCGAGCCACTAGCAGTCATCATGAGCGGATAGCGCCGTATGTTTGTTTGGCACACTTACGAATGCTTCCCCCGCTCATCGGCAAGAACGCCCCCTCGCCGCCGCATGTATCTTTTATGGGCTCGAATTGCAAGTCGACCGAGACGTTCCTTAAAGTTTATGCAGCTGTATAGCTTATTTCCCTCATCCATAATCCTGTCGTTAATCTTGTCGTATAACTTACAAGCCTCTTTAATCAATTTTCTTTTCATCCCATTTATTTGTTCGCTCGAATGTTTGTTCGTATTTGAGCCGCTAATGCCACAAGAAACGGCTTTAGCGCCCCTACTTCATTATTGAAATTTAATCTTAAACCTGGCTTAGCATCCGTTCATCGCCTTATTCGGCTTTCAGACGACGCTTATATCTGTAAAAAGCTTTACGTCCCAGGAAATATAACCGTACCCCATCCTCTGAACATGCTGATGCTCTATAACCTTGAGCCCTAATGTTGTCGTAAAGCCTGAAGGCTTGCTTGGTCAGTTCTCTAGTTGCCATAGTGTCAACACCTCCCGTCTGGCGAAAATATCAGGATTACACACTAAGTCAAATAACGAGCGATTGGTATATCGTAAAATACCTAGGGAAGCGCCGATCAAATCATTTTTCGCCAGCGCCGGGATATTTATACCCATCGCGGAGGCAAGACGCGACCCGCCCCATCTCCGCTAAAAACAGCTCACGCCGGGTTTGGCGTTTTTTGCAAGGCCTCCCAAAACAGAAATTAAGAGCGGAAGACTGGGATTGATTATAAATGGCCGATAGTTAAGCGGTTTTCGTTCCGGCGAATCCGGACGCGTGGTTGTATTCCCATTGCCAAGCGTGCTCCACGATGGCATCCAGGCTCGCATAAGCGGGCTGCCAGCCCAATTGCTGCTTTATTTTATCGGCATTAGCCACTAACCGGGCGGGGTCGCCTTCGCGGCGTTGGCCTTCCTGCACAGTGATGGTCTTGCCGGTGACCCGCTTGGCCGCCTGAATGACGCTCTCGACCGAATAGCCGTTGCCGTTACCCAGGTTGAATGCGGCGGATTCTCCTGCCGATTGCAAATGTTGCAGGGCCAGCCAGTGCGCCTCGGCCAAGTCGAGGATATGGATGTAATCGCGGATGCAGGTGCCGTCCGGGGTATCGTAATCGCGTCCGAAAACGGTAATGTGCGGACGGCGGCCGGAGGCGGCTTGCAGCACCAGCGGGATCAGGTGGGTTTCGGGATCGTGCCGCTCGCCCAGCAAGCCGTCAGGATGCGCCCCGGCGGCATTGAAGTAGCGCAGGCAAACCGATTTGAGGCCGTAAGCGCGATCGTAATCGGCTAAGGCCTGCTCAACCATCAGCTTGCTCCAGCCGTAGGGATTAATAGGCTGCTTGGGATGCGCTTCATCGATAGGGGTGTATTCCGGCTCGCCGAAGATGGCGGCGGTCGATGAGAAAATGAATTTATCGACGCCATGACTGCGCATCGCGTTGAGCAGGTTAAGGGTGTTGACGACGTTGTTCTGGTAATACTTGGCGGGATCTTGCATCGATTCGCCCACCTGGATGAACGACGCAAAGTGCATGACGGCATCGAACTTGTGCTCGCGAAACACTTTGTCGAGTATCAGCCGATCGGCAATGTCGCCATGGACGAATTGACCATGCAGCACCGCGTCGCGGTGTCCGCTGGAAAGATTGTCGAGCGTAACCACATCGACGCCTTTCCGGCCGAGCAGCCAGACCATATGGGAGCCGATATAACCGGCGCCGCCGACCACAAGAACAGTTTTAATAGGTTTCGTCATACGAATTAATCCATTATGTATTAAATTTGAATTTCGCAGATTGTAACACCTAAATTCTGCAAAAATTGAGTAACCGGAGCGGTTTACGGCAAGGCGCGAAGCCAGTAGGTTTTATGCAGGCTAAAGCGTCTGAGCATAGCTTGCGGCAATCCCCTATGTAATGCGCCCAGCTTGAATCCTAGCCATTTCAAGCCGGTCCGCAACCCTGCGGAGGGAATCAGCCAGGGGGCGTGTTTCATCAGGTAGCGCATTTCCGAGATTACAAAGCGTAAGCCCTCGCCGGACGCACCGCCGAATGTCTGTTGCAACCACGCAGTATGCGTATGGAAAACGCCGATGTCGAAGTAGCGCTTAAATTCGTCCAGGAAACCGTAGTCATGCGAATGGAACACTTGGGCATCGGCGCAATAAGCGATTTTCCAGCCGGATGCCAGCATTTTTCCGGCCACATAGGTGTCCTCGTTCATGATGGTATCGACCGGGAAGCCGCTCACCTGCATCAGTGCATTCCGCCGATAGGCGGCAAAAGAATTGGATATGAACACCGTTTTGATGCCGAAGCGCGTTCGATCTTCCATGCCGCGCAACTGGCCTTCGGCCGGATAATTGAACAGCCGGGCGTGGGCGGCAATCGGCCCGGCGTTCCGATGCGGAAGCTGGCGTCCGTAAGCCGCACCGACCCGCTCATCATCAAACTCCGCCAACAGCCGTTCGATGGCATCGGCTTTGGCCAATAAGGCATCCTGAGTCAGGAACACGATAATATCCGCCGAAGGCAGCTTGTTCACGCCGGACTGGCGAGTGCCGCCGTGATTAAACTCCGACTTGGAAATCACCTGCACCTCAAAGCCGTGGGCGCGCGCCAAGGCGGCGGTGTCGTCGCTGGACGAAGAGTCGATCACCAACAGATAATCCGGTTTCCGGGTCTGTTGTTCGAAGGCTTTGAGCCACGACTCCCACAGGCCACCGGCGTTTAGAGTGGGTACGATAAGGCCGACCTTAGTCATGCGAGGCTCCCTCGACCAGCGGTTGCGGCAGCTTGGCTTGATCAGGCCTTTTCAACACCTGCCAGACTCGCTCCCCCAGTTTAATGGGATCGAGCTGTTGTTCGACATATTGTCGGCCATACCACGACATCTGTTCCCATGCCAAACTGTCCAGCGCTTGCGCTTTACGCAGCACCTCGCACACCGAAGCCTCGGTTCTATCGAAAACGAAACCGGCCCCGAACGATTCCAGATGATCCCATGCCAAGCCTTTGGCGACCATCACCGGGCGTCCTGCGGCCATGGCTTCGGCCACCACATTGCCGAAGTTCTCGCGCATGCCGCCCGCTTCTTCCAGCCCTGACGGCAACACCAGGAAATGGCTGGAGGCTAACAAGTCCATGACTTCGCCGCGCTCCAGGTAACCGCTATAACTGATAGCCCCCTGAGCCTGTTCGACCAGCGCCTGAAACTCTTCAAAATAAGCGCCGTCCACGCTACGGCCTGCGATCACCAACCGATCCTCAGGGTTCCGAACTTTCAACCATGCCCTGATAAAGGCGTTGATGCCTTTTTCCTGTTGAATATGTCCCAGAAAGCAAAGCTTCATGCCTTTCCCCGCAGGATATTCGGCTACTTTAATGTCTCGACTGTCGATGCCGTTCGGAACCAACAGGATGCGGGCACCTTCGCCGAGCACATTGCGTACGCCTTCGGCCTCGGTGTCGCTGGTGCAATGCACGGCAATGGCCCGGCGCAAGGTTGGAAAGGTCAAGCATTTATAGAACAGCCATTTGTGCGGTTTTTCCCGCCGTATCAAATCGACATGCTCAGGCATCAATCCGCCATGCACGGCAACCATGAACGGGCGACGCAACAGGGTACAAAAAACGGCCGCCAGCGTAGACGGCCAGGTTGCGATGCCGTGGATATAGACCACCGGCGCTTGCAGGCATAATTTAAACAGTTCGGGAATAGCGCCCAGTCCAAAACCCCAGCGCCTGAAGCCATAGCAACGATACAGCCTGACATCCACCTGTTCGCCAAGACATACCTGCTCGGGTCTCAGTCGGCCCGCAATCGACTCGTCGGATGCGATCAACACCATTTTATGACCGCGTTCCGCCCAGGCTTTGGTTAAAACGCCGGCGGTGACGGACACCCCGCCGTAACCTTTAGCCGGGGGTATATGTGTGGTAACGATACCTACATTCATAATATTTCTCCTGAAAAACATTCTCTGAATAAATTGGATAAACAAGGCGAAAGGCTAAGGGCAAAAAAGACCTTCTGCCGTTTTGTACCCTGACCCTACACCCTTAGCGCTTGCTCTCGTTCCCACGCGTTGCGTGGGAATGCAGTGCCGGACGCGCTGCGTCCCGTATACGCAAGACTTGGTCATGAATCGCGGCGCAGCGCGGGGAATGAGAGGACCCCGCCTTTCGCCGATCTTACCTTCCATACGCCAGAAACCCGCGCCAAATACCGACGAGGTTATAAAAAGAATAAGCCAGCTTTCTCGGGTTCAATAAAACCACAGCCAGCAGCATTTTCAGGATCGGCGCGACAAACATCTTGCGAGCGATGTAGTACAGAATGAACACATCCTGCTGATTAGCGAATTTCCTGATGTAAGCGCCAATCCCCGTGGAATACATCAGCATTCTCCCGGTGCCCAGCTTGTAGTGATCTTTATCCGGGTGGTAAATTTTTATTTCCGGGGTATAAAATGCGGTACTGCCTGCCCGCAGCAAGCGATACAGAAGTTCAAATCCCTCCGCCCCGGAATATTTGGAACCGATCCCGAAGTCGTGATCCAGGTAGAACTGTTTGCCGTCAACCTTTTTCCGGTCGAAAAACTGCGTAAACTCTACCCCCATCATATTGAAGCGTGAAAAATACTGCGCACTGTGACTGTTAACGCCGATGCTGAATCGGCTGGATGAAAAATCGTACGAACCCGCCACCACGATGGAAAGGTTTGGCCGCCTTTTAAACTCGGCGACCACTTTTTTCAGGACATCCTTGTCATAGGCGCAATCGTCATCGGGAAACGCGACGATTCTGCCCTCGGCCAAGCCTATGCCGTAGTCTCTGGCCCTGGCGTTACCGGTAAAGTCCACTTTCACATGCTTCACATCAAGGTAACTATTGATCGACTCGACAATGTCGTCGATTTTACCGTCCTTGTTTTGATCGATGATAATGAGCTCAAAGTCTTTATAGGTTTGGATCATCAGAGACTTCAAAAAATCAGCCAGCTCCCAGTCCCTTCCCAATGTTGCTAAAACCAACGAAACTTTCATAGTCATCACCTTGCCTGAATACCGGCTTTTGCTTGTAAATAGATCGTTGCCTCATACCAGGTAAACATGAGCGCAAATTCCAACCCTGCAACGCCGTCCAAAAAACCGCCCCGAAATACGAAGTGGTATAAAAAGCGGGCAATAATCCTGATCCAGGATCGCCCCAATAACACGCTTAACCGTCCGCGCGTGGTCATTACCGCATCCGTTGTCGGCTTAAGCTGCACCTCTTGCGCGGCCTTATCGACATGTTTATGCATCCATTCGATAATCTCGCCATGATAAAAATAGTGTTCATAGGGAATAGCCGAATAGCCGATTCGGCAGGTATTAATCACGGCTTCGCCATGCCCGGTGTGGTTGCGGACAAAGCGGGTCGTTGCTCTGCGCACCAGTCTCGGGTGATAAATGGGATAGCCGGGAGCGTGGTTCAAGCGCTTGCCGCGAAGATAAAGTATCGACGGCACCATCAGCACATCAATGGTATCGGTGGCAGCCGCCATCTCGGATTCAAACCAGTCGTAAAACGCCTGCGGGTAGATTTCGTCGGCATCGACAAACAATATCCACGGCGTATTGATGTCGCATTGCCTGATCGCAAAGTTGCGCTGTTCGGCAAAGCCGGGCCATGGATTCGTATAAATCCTGCAATCCCGGCTCACAGCGATGGCAATAGTATCGTCGGTGCTTCCCGAGTCCACAATCACAATCGGATAGCGTTCGGGGATAGCCGCCAGACAACCCGGCAGGTTGGCTTGCTCGTTTTTGGTCAAAATAACAATGGTTAACATAATGACTTATTTAAAATTTATGGGTAACTAATTCACCACGAAGGCACAAAGAAAAAACACAAACTTCGTGTCCTCGGCAATAGCTCCTGCATTGCTCTACCTCCTGCATAATCCACAAGGATGTGGTGAATGCAGATATTGCAGGAGCAAATATCTGTCCATGCAGTCGTTCGTGCCTTCGTGGTGAAAAAACGCCTTTTTACTGCTTGACCGCATATAAATTGATATAGATGCCCAGTCCGAAGCGATGCATCAATTTGGCAAACGGGGCCTCCAAAGACTTTACCCAACCGTCAACAACCGCAGCCGGTCTTCCTTTCAGTCGCAGCCGTTTGGACAGCGCGTTGAAGGGGATCCGGGTTATTTGCTCCACCTTGACGACACGAAAGCCGTTTCGTTCCACCAAGGTTCTTAAGCCGCTCTCGGTAAAGTAATTGACATGCTCAGGCACCCATAAACAGGCGTTGTCCCTGGTGCCCAGCAGCTTGACTAAAAACGAATCGTAATTAGGCACGGCGCAAGCCAAAACGCCGCCCGACGCCAACAGACCTGACACCTTGCTTATCGCCTGGTCGGGTTCGAGCAGATGCTCCAATACCTGAGACATCATCACTACGCCGAACTGCTCGGAGGGTTGGTAATCTTCAAACATCACCGCAAGCGGCTCATCGCCGTTCAAATTCCTGAACACTTCGTTTTCGTATTGGCCGGGATTGATGCTGACCGTCCGGCAGCCCGCTTTTCTGAGCGCCTGCGTGTAGAAACCAAAGCCCGAGCCAATATCGAGTGCCCGGTCATTGCCCGAGTTGTTGAGCCCGTTGGCTTGCTGACTCATGCGCTCGGCGTCCACCTTGCAATTGGGAAACGCGTCCTCTCTGGCCAGCACATCCTCCAGCGTTATCGCCTGGGTCAGCGCCTGGCCCGAGTATTGGTAAATGGATTGCAGCCATTGCACATGCGGAGGCCGGTTCAAGAACCCGGTTCCACAGCTTTCGCAACGGTATATGTGGAACTCCTTGTGTTTGGCGCTTTCCGTATAATGGTAGTTTTTCTGCCCCCAATATCTTATTTTCTCGGCTCTACAGGCCACGCATTCGCGCAAAATATCGCCATAGATTCCTGAAGCCGCTGATGCATACGTCATGGTATTCCCCCTTCTATTCTTGCTTTGATAAGCTGTTGACTTGTTTTCCATTTAACGACAATCGGACGTTCCCACAGCGCTGTCAGGCCGTAACCGACGCTTCCTCATCGACCCGCTCTATTGCCGCTTTATCCTCGACGCCGATATTCCGCCAGGGTTTGGCCAGCATTGCCAAAACCAACATCTCAACGCCGAAATAGATCGGATTAGCCATCGCAGCGCCGATCAAGCCGTAATTTTTCACCATCAGCGGAATGCTGATCGCCGCCGTCACCGCCCCGCATACGCGCCCCAGCAATAACAACCGTGTCCGTTTATTTGCCAGCAGCGGTTGTGCCACCACGGTTCCCAAAGCATGCAGCGCACAGCCGACCGCTATGGCAGGCATCAACTCAACCGCCGAATGATAAGATTTTGCGAGCACCATCGATGCGACCCAGTCCTTGGTAACCAGCAATAGCGACACGCCGACAATCCCCAAAGCAGCAACGCAGCCTATCCATGTCCACAAGATCCTGAATCCTTCCTTGCTCCGGTTTTGGGAACAGTACTGAAAATAAACCGGCTGAAAGGTGCGCAACAAAACCATTGCGCTGCGGTTAAACGCCTCGTTGATGATCATGTAAGTTGCCGCATATAACCCCACTTCCGCAGCCGTCATCAAATAGCCGATCACATAGCGATCGCCCAAGCCGTTAACCCAGAATATCAATTCCATCGGGATCAGCGGCAACGCATAGGCCCACACCTCAGTCCTGAAATTACGGGTGATAATAAGCGGCCGGTTTTTGTCAGGCTTAGCGCCCAGCATTAACGACCAAGCCGTATTCGAGACCAGGCTTGCCGCGATGTAACCCAGCAACACCCACTCAGCCTTTTGGCCTCCCCACACCACCAACGAGATCGCCAATACGGGGCGCAGGATGCTGTCGCTGGTCTGCCACAGACTTGCGCCGCGCTGTTTACGTTCGCCGATCAGCAACTGGATGCCCAGTTCGCGCCGGACGGTTACTATCAAAAGAACGCCCGCCAGCATAAACAGCCAAACATCGCTGTGCGAAAAATAGCTGTAGGTAACGCCGCCCAATACCAGAAGGCTTATCGCCAACGCCGTTGCTTTCGCCGTCAGTCTTGTCACAACGCCGTATAAGGCGGCACGCTCCCCTTTATTCAGGCACTCCGGCACTATCCTCATGCCGGCGCAAATAAAAGGGTAGGAAAACAAAGTAACGCCCAGCGCCACAAAACCGTTCAACAAAGCGACTTGTCCGTATATGTCGGGCGTTACCAGCTCGGTGAGGACTCGGGTGCCCGCCAACAACGCAATGGCAGACGCCAGCTGTCCAAACAGCGCCCAAAACGCGTCACCGAATAATCGTCTTTCTTTCAATAGTCCGAACATAGCTATTTTCCTTTAAAGACTCGTAGTCATGATCCTAAAACCACAGTTGGAACCCATTGGGTACTTCTGTAGATACCTGTGCCTATGGTGAGTATTCCAGAATCCCGCTCACCCCATCCGACCAGCTCATGACAGGCTTCCGCAAGGCTCTCCTGAGCGGTAGTCGAAGAACTCAGGGTGATCGGGATTTTGGAATACTCAACTGCGTTTTTTAAATTCATCGCTTGGTACCTCTTTAAATATTTTCGTGCTTTTTGTGTCGCCTATAGATACCGACATTGGGTTTTCGTGGATCAAATAATTTTTCTACGATGATGGGGGCCGATACTGCCGGACCGGCCTGCACTGGGATCGAAACCGACTGATACCCGGTGCCTAATACCATTCCCCAGAGATACATCAATATCGCGTTTTGCGGAAAATACTCCCACATGTTGAAGGTCAGCCCGGCAACGAAAATGAACATCACCACCAATCCTTTGTTGGGATGAACAGACGTCCTTGTCGTTGTCCATAGAAAGAAAAGATACGCCAGCAGACCGATCAGGCCGTAACCGTTCAGCAGGTACAAATAAAGGCTGTCGGAATCGAATTGCCCCTTAAAATGTTCCGCGCCATAGAGCACATTGATGGTGTTGGAACTCAGCCCCAGCCCCCAACCGAACAACAAATCCGCAGGCCCGTGCATCTGTTCGGAAAACACCCGCTGCCACAGATCTATGCGGCCGTCTTGAGTCGGATCGGCGTCATCGCGTCCGCTGAGCAAAGGGCTGGACGCCAGCACCAGCGCACCCACCGCAAGGATCGGCGCAGGCATGACCAAAGCCCAGCGATCGCGGGGGCGGAGCACCGCATAAACCTGAAAATAAACCACCAGCAGCGAACTGATGAACGCAGTTCGCGAACCGCTCAACAAGGCCAAAAATATGCTGGCCGACACCCACTTTCTCATCCCCGGAACCAGCGAGAACAGCAGCGCGCAAGTCGCCATGGTCGCGCCGAACAGGTTGGGACTGACAAAGGTGCCGAACGGCCGACCGCCGCCCAGGAATGACACCCCGAACAAAGGCGGCGCCCACAACGCCTGGGCTATCGCCAACACGGCCTGGAGCGCAATGTAATAACGAAGATATTGCGCGAACCGATGGATAACATAGCCGCCCGCGCCCAAGCGGCTGGTCACGAATCCGATCAAAGCCAGCGGCAGGTACTCGAACACGCGCAGACCTGCCATCGGCACCACCAGCGGCAAATCCAGATACAGCGCATAGCCGATCTCAAACAACACGTAGGTCGCAATAACGCCCAAAAAAGCCAACACCGCGCTGGACAATGCCCCGTTCCGCAAGCGCGGTTCGAAAAACGCGTAAGCCACCAACACCGCCAGCATCGCCTCGCGAAGAATACGCAATCCGAAATCCTGCTCGCCGTAAACCTCTTTCACCCCGGTCCAGGCCGACTCGACCTGGGGTAAAGAAGCCAGCGTCGACGCGCTGACCAGCGCGAACAACAGCACCGGCAAGTCTTTTTCGAAGCGTATTTTCATGTTACGCCTGCGCCTTATCGTCCGTATCTTCGACTGACTCTGACGCTAGCAGATAATCACGCTCCTGGTATTTTCCCAACCAGTCGCCCACCGCCTGATACCCGGTCGTAAATACCGACGGACCCTTGGGCTCCATGTCGGTACGCTTGTAGGCGTAGCCGTAATAAGGGTAATACGACGATCCCTCTTTCATATCGTTGATAATGAAGCCGTTCGGTTTCACGCCGACCTGTTGGAAACGCCTGAAACTCACTTCCAATTCCTGCGCCGTGTAGCGGCCTTCCTTGACCACCAGGAAGGTGGCGTCGGCGTACTTGCCTATAACCGCCGCGTCGGTGGCGCCCAAAATCGGCGGCGAATCGATCACGATATGGTTGTAAAAACTCTTCAACTGCTCAAGCGTCTCCTCCAGATTGCCGAGCACCAGCAATTCCGCCGGATTCAGCGCCATACTTCCCCGCGGTATAAAGTCCACGCCGACATCGGGCAGGCTGACGATAACCTCGCCCAGCGTCGCCCGGCCCGCCAACAGGTCGGAAAGCCCCGGCTCCTTGCCGACGGAAAAAGCTTCATGCAGTCGGCCGTTGCGCATATCGGCATCAATGATCAACACGCGTTTCTTGATGCTCGCCAACAATGCGGAAAGATTAGTGCTGACAAAGGATTTACCCATGCCGGGCGCAGGGCTGCTGACCATGATGACTTTGCTCGCGTCGCTGGCAAACGTTGCTTCCAGCGTTGTGCGCAGGCCGCGCAGCGACTCCACCGAAATATCGAGCGGGTCCTGGCTGACCAGAATGCCGGGTTCGCGATCCCTGCCCTGATCGATCAGGCGCGCCAACCGGCGCTGCTTTTTGCTATGCGGGATGGCGGCAAATAGCGGCAAGCCCACCTGATATTCCAGCAAGGCCGGGTAGTTATCGTGACGTTGCAAGGAGTGTCTAAGAAACACTATCGCAGATCCCGCGCTCAATCCCAGCAAGGTGGCGATGGCTAACAGCAGGCCGGGTTTCGGCCAATACGGTTTTTCCGGCGTCACCGCAAAATCGACAATGCGGGAGTTACCCAACGAACCTGCCGCGGCAATGCGCTGCTCCTGGGCGCTGTTCAGCAACGAGGTGTAAAGCTCGGTATTGACCTGCACATCCCGCGACAGGCTCACTACGTTCTGCTGAGTGCGCGGTAAATCTTTAATCCGTTTATCCAGATTCGCCAGTTTTTGGTCGATGCGTTTGATTTGCGCCTTGGTGGCCATCATGTCCGGATGAGCAGCCTCCAGATGTTGGTTCTGTTCTTCGTACTTCTGTTTGAGCTGAATGCCCAGCGTCTCCATTTCGGAGGCCTGCTTGAGCAGTATTTCAGCCTCGGCGGATATATCGACCGCGCCATGCTGCTGCCTGTAGACACTCAAGCCCTGCTCCGCTTTTTCCAAGCGTTCCTTGACCACAGGCAACTGACTTTCCAGAAAGCCCAGCTTTTGCGAGGCTTCCGCAGACTCCCAATTGACGGTCGCGTTGACGTAAATGTTGGCGATGTCGTTGACCGATTTAGCGAGTTGCTCCGGTTCACGGCCCTTGAGTTCGACGCTGAGAATATCGGTATCCTTGGAAACCTCTTTGACCGAAAAAGCCTTTTGCAGATTTTCGATAGCGGCCAACGAGGTTTTCCGGGTCAACTCGAAATGAGTGCCGGGATGAGCCGCGAGTTCTTCAATTTTAATAACGGCAGGCGCAGTTTCGCCCATGTCGGCGATCAGCATTTCGCCTATCCGGCCTTCGGCCAGGACGTCATCCTTAGGCCCGAGCAAGCGAAAGCGGCCTTCTTCCAGAGCGATCAGGGTAAACGCTTTGCCCAGATAACGATCCGGCACCGTGAAGGTAGCGATTTTCATCTTTTCGCCGCCCCAGGCCCAGCGGCTAAATCCCCACCACGAACCGGCAACCCCGTCGTGAGCGTCATGCCTTCGCGCCAGCGTCTCTCCGATAAGGGGGAAATAATTGGGCGAATATTCCACCATCAGGTTCAGGTCATCGACCACCTTGCCGAGCACCGAACGGGAGCGGAGAATTTCCACCTCACGTTGCGCCCGGGGATTATCGGCTTCAGTCGCAGCCCCGTTCGCCTCGCTATGTAGCGGTGCGGCGAGCAGCGCCTTGTTCTTGTCGATCCGCAACAGCGCGTCAGCCTTGTAAGTGCGCGGCGCGAGCATTAAATAGGCCGACGTCACCAGCAGGACAGCCGATAGCGCTATCAGCACGATCTTTCTGCCTTCGATCAGCAGATCGACATAATCGCGAATACTGACGCCCTGCTCTTCAATCCTGGACGGATTCAGCGGCGGGAGCTGTAGAGTAGCTTCATTTTGTGAATACATAGTCATTCATATCCCAATCTTGTGAAAAGAAAAGTGGTGGAGGCTAAAGGCGCAAGGCAAAGGGCGAAAAAAAGCCAATCTCCAAATTACGCTGCCCCTTAGCCCTCGTTCCCACGCAGCGCGTGGGAACGAGGGGAATCTCCAAATACGCTGCCCTTAGCCTTTTGCCTTCCTTACATCCCCATAAGAGCAGCTTGCCCCATCATTGATGTAAAGGATCCCGGCAGGATTTGGTTGAGGACTCGGGACCACTGGGTCACGCCTGCGGTACCCACGAAAACGGTATCGTGCGCTTGCAAAGTGAACTGGTCCGCAAGAATCAGCGCGTCAGGCGATTCCGCATTCAACTGGAAAATTTCCGGCTTTTGCTCTCCCGACCGGATCACATAAATCTCTTCCGGATGCGAGGTATTGAAATCAACCCCATAGGCTTCCGCCAGCGCCTGTGCAAGTGTCAATTTACCCTTGTTGATTTGCAGGGCCTGCTGTCTGCCGACTTCGCCCATGACGAACACCTTGTTGTCCTTGCGGTCGGAGACATTAAGCACGTCGCCGTCCTTTAGCAGCAGGTTTTGGTCAGTACTGCCCTTTTCGTATAACCTCATCACATCGATCTTGTAGAGCTTACCATCGCGGGCCAGGGTCACGTTGCTGGTATCGGCATCGTCGGTCACGCCGCCTGCTCGGCTGATCGCTTCTGTAATCGTCATTGGCGTCTCGTTCATGGCCTGGATCCCCGGCGTTTTAACCTGGCCGACCACGGCCGCCCGATGACTCTGGAAAGACAGCACCCGGACATCAAGTTTCACTTTCTTGAAGTACTTGGAAAGCCCTTGGGTCAATAAATCCCGAACCTCGTTGGCGGTTTTCCCTTGCACCGGGACGTTGCCCACGTAAGGGTAATAAAGCATACCGTCATCTTGAACCATCTTGCCCGCCAACTCGGGATTGATTTTCTCGCCTCCCGGATCGTTCAGCTCGGGGTGCTCCCACACCGTGATTTGCAGCCGGTCGTGCGGACCGATCTTATATTCGGTCATGGGGACATTCTGAGTCGGGAGATTGTTGATCTCCCGCTGTTTCGAATTTTCCCGGTCGATAATCAGGTCTGCGGTGATCTGGGAAATCTTCGCCTTTTCCTTGACTAACTTTCCGTCCTTCATCACCGGAACCTCTATATGCGATAACGGGCTGTTGGTCTCCATCTCCATGCCGGGCGTTAAGGAGCAGGCTTGCAGCAGCAAGACCGGTATCAGGGACATTGATCTAAACTGGAATCTAAACATGGCAAATGTGTTCCTATAATTATTTTAAAAGCAGGCGAAGGACGAAAGGCTAAGGGCTCCGTAATTTGGAGATTGGGTTTTGCCCTTCGCCTTTCTCCTCAATACGCATTCTTATTGATAAAACCGGTCAGCACGGTGCGCAGTGCAATTTCCAGATCGAACCATACCGACCAATGCTGGATGTAATACAAATCGTGTTCGATGCGGCGATTCAGGTCGGTGTCCCCGCGCCAACCGTTGACTTGCGCCCAACCGGTGATACCGGCCTTGACCATGTGCTTTTTCATGTAATTCGGCACCTGATCCTTGAAGACTTCGACAAAATCCGGGCGCTCCGGCCTGGGTCCGACCAGCGACATATCGCCGGTAAGCACATTGATCAGTTGCGGCAATTCGTCAAGGCTGGTTTTACGCAAGAAACCGCCAATCCGGGTCGCCCGTTGTTCGCCGGGCTTTGCCCATACCGCGCCGGTTTTGGCTTCTGCGTCCACCGGCATCGAGCGAAACTTCAGCATCGTGAACGAACGGTTGTTCCAGCCGACCCGTTCTTGCCGGTAAAATACCGGGCCTTTTGAGCTCAGCTTGACGCCGATAGCGATCACTAACAGCAACGGACTGATCAGAACCAACAGGATCAGCGCAAACAACCTATCCATAACTTCCTTGATATAGCGGTTAATGCCGTGCAACGGAGAAACCGAGAAGTCCAAAGTCGGAATACCGGCCACCGTGTTCAAGCTGAGGAATTTACTTTGCTTGAACGCAAAACAGTCGATAACCAGGCGGATACTGACCGGCAGATGGCGCAGTTGGTATTGCGCACGTTCCGCAAGCGATTCGCCGGGAAACGCAATCCATACTTCATCGATGGCTTCCTTGGCGACGATGGCAGCGAGGTCGTCCAATCCGCCGAGTCGCGGCAGCGAAAAATCATCCACCAAATGCCGGTTTTCGGACCGGTCATCGACATAACCGATCACTTGCAAACCGGCCCAGGATGATTGGCTCAATTGTCGGCTAACCGCAACGGCCATCTGGTTTAATCCGACCAAAATGATGCGACCCTGAGACCAGCCGCGAGCACGCAACCATTGCAACACATGGGAAAGCAGGCTACGGGCGGTGAGTACAAATAACAAGCCCAGCACCCACCAGGTGACGATCCAGCGATAACTGGAACCGAACCAGAAATGCAAACGAATCAGCGCAACAATAGAGATAACCGACACGATGGCGGATACCCAAGCCCTGACGATACGCGGAATTTCCCCGCGCATCGCATCATTGCGCCAGGGGCGGTAAACCTGGCCGATTTCGAAAAAAATGATGGCCGCCAAAACACCGAGAGAGACCACTATGCGGTAATCCTGATCGATGACGAACTGGCGCAGCCAGAAATAATGGGAGACCCACGCGGCACCGATTAGCATGGCGATATCGATAAACCGCAGCAACAGGATCACAGTGTGTCCATATTGCTTAAAGAGCCCGTTGAAGATGTTCCCTATACCGAGTGGCATATTCGTTAACCCCCTATTTTGTCTGTATCCAATGATGAACGGAAAAAACCGTCCATCCCCAAAGTCATCGCAACCGGCGTTACGCGCAGGTCGCTACGTTTGGATAAAGGTTACAGAAGCAAGATGAGGGGAATCCTGTGGGTTTAATTAAAATCAGATGAAGATCTGAATGGTTTTATGCAAGGATCAATATGCGTGATTACAGCATTTGTCCAATAGACATTAATCGTCCCAAAGGTTCTCGCATCAAACTGGGGATCCATTGGTCTCTATCGTCTGCAATAGTCTCGCCAACAAACAATGTTGTTTTATTTTATGTAAGATCTGATATGGAAAACGTGCAAAAGCTTTGGGGACGATTAATATTTAACAGCGCCAGTACCCTACGGGGCTGGGCTATCGATTGATTTGGTATAGATAATCACAACAACCCATTAGCCAGTCCATCAAGTAAATACTTTCTAAGCTGCCTTTCGCCGCACATGACATAAAGTATATATATCTCACGCGGTCACGCCTGCGGATTTTTCAAATAGCTGGAATTTTGGGTTTAAAAGTGTTTTTACTTGCTCCTTGAAAACAGATTTCACCTTATCAAGGCAGTCGTCAATGGCTTCTGTTCGGCGACAACTATTCTGACACGTGGGGTCAACATCGGAATTTTTCCAGGTTGAAGCGTAGGGTTATTGCTTTTCAATCGCCTATTTCCGTTGTTTAAACCGGTAGGAGTCATTGCCGGTTTCGAGAATATCGCAGTAATGGGTAATGCGATCCAATAAGGCTGTGGTCATTTTCGCATCACCGAACACCTGCACTCATTCGGCAAAATTAAGATTGGTCGTGATGATCAGTGACGTTTTCTCATACAGCTGACTGATCAGATGAAACAGCAAAGCGCCACCGGACTCAGGGAATGGCAGGTAGCCAAGTTCATCAAGGATAACCGCATCGATATGTATCTCAACTGCTTGGCCAAGTTTCCAGCCTTGCCCCATTGTTTTTCCTTTTCCAGTTTGATTGACGAGATCGACCGCGTTGTAGAAGCGAATGCGTTTTCCTTGATGGATAGCCGATACGGCCAAAGCGGTCGCCAAATGGGTTTTTCCCGTGCCCGTACCACCGACCAAAATCAGGTTGTGCGCCTGATCCATGAAGCTGGCCGTCGCCAATTGTTCAATGCGGGATTGCTTCACGGGTGTTTCGCTCCAGTCAAAATGGATTAAGTCGTGATAAACATCTGCCGGCTATACGTCAGCCGGAAATGAGCAACCTTGATGGTTTGCGACACGCCGCCTAACATCACGACTTCATGACGCCAATCAAACTGGCAGGTCTCTCCGGCTGGAAAAACCAGCGGCACAAAGACTTGTGTCATGGCCGGACGGTGGCCGGCTTGCTATTTCCAGTTCAGCACAAACCGTTGAGCAGGACCATACGAACCTTGATAGCCTACCACCTGCAAGCATTCAAACAACCGTTGTGCCGTCCGACATTGACGTTTCGGCAGTTTTGCATCCAACACCAGCCAATCGGGTAATTGCGCTTGAAACTCACCCAACTTGGGCGCGGGTTGATGCTGACGCTGATAATTGGGTTCCGCTTGAGCTTTTAACGCTTTGCGAACCGTAGGTCGAGAAAGTGTAAGACTGCGCGCAATTGAGCTGATGCTCTCGCCGCTCACAAAATGACGCCGTCTGATTTCGGCTATAAATTCCATCGATAATACCCAGGGTAACTCCGGTAAAAATACCGGATGATTGCACACTATCGGGGTGGTAATTTTTCAATGTTGATTTCCCCGATTCCCTGGTAAGTTTTGCAGGGTGATTAACACCTGAGGTAACCCTACGTTAAACATCTACCCGCATTAGTAGTGGGGCTAGGAGTTTTAAAAACCGGAAAATTTCAGTTAAAAAAAGTTATTTGGGTTATAGCGCCAGGCCCATATTTTTTTACTTTTCTATTTATTTTGTCTTCAAAATCTCTCCATGATCGATACGCATTTTTGCTATTTTTTACATTTTTGGTTTGAGCTTCGACATATCCCGGTTTTTTCCATCGATTTACAGTTATGTTTTGAGGGAAAATATTTTTTATATCTGTACCGCTACCACCATTTTGCATCCCTACGATATGTCCCGCATCCCATTTTTCTCCCTTAACTTTTGGGTTTTTTACTTTAATGAATCTCGTTTTATCGATACCATTATCGCTTTTGTATTTAATTTTTAATGTAACCGTTTTTGGAATATATGTGCTTGGGTTATTTGCAAACTTTCTCGTTTTCTCGCTGGTAGCCGTTCCCTTCCCCTTTCCCAAATTAGATGTACATTTGGTGTTATGAACCAACACCTGCTTATCGCTATCGCCAGCGAAATAGGTGTGCGCCTCTGCGACCTCGAAGTTATAAACACGCGTTGGAGTGTCATTCGCCGTTACCTTGCTTACCGGATGTACCTGACCGTCTTTGTCTCGTAATAGATCGCCCTGCTCTAGCAGGTAAGCCTTTACCCAGCTATCGGACTGAGTCCAGAAAGGATGCTCACGGGTGGTGACGAGGGTCTTGCCTTCGATCTGTACGTCAATGATATCGTGGGCTTCGCGTTGGTGCAGCGCCAAAACCGGGTAGCTGCCAACCGTCCCATTTTCTGACTTCGCCCAAACCGAATCGCCTGTACGGATTTTTTCAATATCTTGGGTGCCGTTTGGCGTAGCGATTTGCGTGCCTGCTGCGAAACTGAAACAACTCATTTCGTCGGATGCGCTGAGCAGTGGCTCATTCTCGCTGCTACTCTCGGCTATGCTTAAAGCGCGGTTTCTCAGCGCCCCCGCGCCACCTTCAGCTAAGCTTTCTCCGCCGCGCGCCATCATTCGACTGGCGCTGCCGGCCAGAGCGCCGGCGCCTACGCCTATACCTGCTGTCAGGCCGCCAAATGCACCACCCATCAAACTTGCCTCGGCAATGTCCTTCGGGCTGCCTCCGCCTAATGCTGAGTATGCTGCGCTTTCTCCGGCCCCCACGGCGATTGAGCCGGCGATGCCTGTTGCGACACCTGTTTCAAAAGCGGCGGCGCCAATGGCGCCACCGGCTGCGCCAATCGTTGCTCCTGCAAAGATTCCGGCATAGGTATTACCTTTGCGCCAATCCCAATGCGATGGATCCATTTCGTGATTGACTGCGGATCCGCCAGTATAGGCGCCGGCGACGACGACTGCTGCCAGTATCAGTAGTTGAACGAATTCGCCGTCTGGATCGGCTAAAGAGAGTGGATCGTTGCCCACATAAGTGTATGGGCTGGCAAACTGATTTCGCGGGTCAGGCTGGAGAAAGCGCCCAAGCGTGGGATGTTCATAACGCGCGCCTAAATAATTGAGCCCAACCGTTTGATCCAGCTCAGCACCGGTAAATTTAGGACGAAAATCGTTGGGGCCAGAACTCCGGCTTTGGTCGATGTCTCCATAGGGTAAATAAGCCACCACGGAACTTTCTTGCCCCACGGCGTCGGTTACTAATACCGAGCTTCCCAGGGTATCCGTGTTGAAATAAAGATCACCGACTACCGGCAAGCCGCCGCCTGCGCCCAAATTAGCGGCGGTTTGAACCGGCCAGGTTGCAGTCAAGAAGGTCGCCATGACCCAGGGAACGGTCGCAGCCCTCCAGGCAGCATAGTTTCCGCCACTTGCATCATACGAAAGCTTAGCTTGCTTCGTTTTATGTCCCAGCCACAAGCTGACGATCAATGTCAGCAACAGTATCATCCAAAACAAATGGGCGAGGGATAGATCAGACAATAAGGAGTCGATGCTGCTGATTGTGGCTTTGACGGGGGGGAGCCAAAAGTGCTGGCTCAGGACTTGTGTATTGATCCCCAAACCGGCTAAGCCGGCGGTAGCCTGATCCGTCGGAGCGTTTACTGTTGAAGCGGCGATGCGGCCATCCGGCCCGCTGATGTAGCGGGTATAGAGCGTTTGACCGTTACTGATCGTTACATCGAAATCAGCCGAGACATACAGTGATATAGCTCCTGAAGCATCTGTACGTTTCAGGCGGTTGCCGGCAAAGTCATAAAGATAACTTGTTTGTGCTGTACCGTTCAGTTTGACGTTATCGAGATTGCCACCAGTGTTATAGTTGTAATTCCAGTTAGCGTTTGTCCAGTTCAAGGTGCTGACATTGCCCGCTCCATCATGTCCAGCTACCAGGCCATTGCTTGCCCCGACCAGATGGTTGGTATTGGGCGCATAGGTATAGGTGATGCCATCCTTGAGCGTGATGTTGCCTGCGCTGTCGTATGCATAATCAAGCGTACCGTAAGGGCCTGTCGCTTGTTTGAGCCAGCCCATTGAATCGTAGGTGTAGGTATTGCTTTCAGCTGGACTGCTGCCGTGAACCGCGTTTGATGTAGCGAACTGGCCAACCTTATTCCAGCTGTATGAGGCGTTATAGCGGGCGGTGCCGCTTGCTGTGAGACTCATGGACTTGGGGCGGGCCATGCTTTCAGCATAGGAATAATAATCGAAAACTGTATTTGTACCGTTGCCGAAAGCGGCGTTGATCACTTGGTTTTGGGCTGAGTAACTGGAATAGTTTGCAATTTGGTGTGAGCTGGCTTGCGCACTATCCTTGAAATATTGGGTAGTAAGGTTGCCGACAGCATCGTAGCTGGTATTCAGTACCGCGTTGTCTGGGTAAATCAGCTGCGTCAACAAGCCTGTAGGAGCATAGTCGTAAGACTCTGTATAGGTATGTCCATCAATAAGCAGTGATTCTTGCTGCACTTCGCCATAGGGCGTATAGGCAAAGTTTTGCGTCGCCGTCGGCATGACCACTTGCGTCAGTTGACCTAAGCCATTCAGGGCAGTTGTACTGTCATAGGTATAAGAATAGGCATAGACTTGGCCATTTACGCTGGTAGATTGCTGTAAAACCCGGCCCAAAGCGTCATAAGTGTAAGCGATGGATTTATTGTCCGGCGATTGAATAGTGGTCAGCAATCCTTGAGTATTGTAAATAAAATGTTTTTCACCGGAGTCTGCGCTGGTTGATGCGATCACTCTTCTTAGCGAATCATAATTAAAGGTGGTGACGTTACCGTTTGGGCCGACGCTTTGGCTGGTTTGTACTAATGGGTCATATTGCTTAGTTGTCGTGCCGCCATTGCGGCCTACGGTTTTAGTGACAGCTTCGCGCACGGAACGATAGACCGTGTTACTGCGTTCATCCGCAGTGCCACGGGCAAGCGTACTGAGTACCTGGAGCTCACCTTTAATATAATCTATATTTTGTACCACACCATCTGGCTGAGTGAGCTTGATGGGGCGGCTAAAGCTATCGTACGCATAGGTCATCCAAGAGGCGGCTGCATCCACGAAGTGCGGATATGAGTTTTGCGATAAAAGGCCAAGATTGTTGTAAGTTTGTTCAGCCACAACCTCTTGACCACCTATCGGACCCGACTGAATTGCACGCATAGATCTGCCCAGCCCATCGACATAAAGCCGCGAGTATGGCCAAGTGGTGGGATCGGCACCGGACCAATCGTGCCGTTCGCGCGTCTCGACATAGGAGCCGCTACTGTCTTGGCTGTATTGGATAGTGCTCAATAATTCGCTGGCTAGACCTGAATTACTGCTGGGCAGTGGCCCGTACGTCTTTATCTGGCGGCCAAAGCCGTCGAATTCGTTTTTATTTTGGTTGCCGTTCGCATCGGTTTCGATCAGTACATTGCCGAAGCCTGCGTCATAGCTCATTTGCGTGGTTAGCTGCAAACCGCTTGAAAGCACGGGGGATGTCACCTGAATGACGAAGCGCTTGGAGGTGTCCAAGGTCAAGCGAGTGGTATTGCCCGCCCAATCGGTCATGCTGGTGACGTTGCCGAAGCCGTCGTAGGTTTCGCTTTGTGTCAGCCAAACGCTGTTTTGATTATCCCAAGCATCAAGCGCGGTAGGGTTTAGCTTGGTGTCATAACCGGTACGATCCCAAATAAGGTCGGTTGTGTTATTCCAAGTGGTGCTTGGCGTTTGCAAGAAAGTGCGGCAACTCGACGCAGTTCGCGTCGTGCGATGGCTTTGTATATAGCCAAGTCGCCATTGCGTTGTGTCATTGAGATAAACCCAGCAATCGTATACATCGTCCGATGGGTCGTTGGTTTGGCCTAGGTCTTGAATCAGTGAGACGTTGCCATACGTGTCGTATTCGTATTTTTTTTCATAGACGTAATCGGCGCTACCTGCGGTATAGGTTGAAGATTGTTCCGATAGGGGCAGTACTACAGCGACATTGGTATAAGGCTTGATCACTGTAGGCGTAAAGGTGCTTTTTGTCATCAAGCCGCCATTACTGGCAAACTGGCTCACTTGATCGATGAAGCCGACGATGGGGTAATTTTGGGTATAATGGGTTAGTGAATAACTTTTGTCGGCCACTGTCGTGCGTTTGATTTGTTGAAATCCAAGCCAACGCCGCAAATCTACCTGAGTGCGAGCGCCTTGATATAGGTATGTAAATGCATAGTTCGCACCTTTGCCGTCAAATTGTGTGTAGTTTTCGACTAGATAAAGCGGCGTGCGAACATCCAGAACGGGGTAAGTGACAGGATCGCCGTTCAGATAGATCGCGTTATTCGTCATCGGTTGATAACTGAAACTGGCACCGCCACCAAGGCCATTGGTTGCAGAAGTAAGCAAATCTGGAAAGCCTGATTTATGCACCAGAACGGATTGCGTACCCGTTGCAGAATCGGCACAACTCAGGTCAGCCAGCGCATCGCCATTGAAGTCGCTATTGCCCGCGCTAAAAGCCGAATTTTGACACCATCCAGTTTTCAGTAACCCATCTCCCGCGCTATTGGGGGACTTCAGTAAGGTGCCGGTTGAAACAAGCAGAGACTGACGTCCGCTCGTTTCATGGCAGAAGGCATCTGCTAGACCATCGCCATTGAAATCCCCCCAGTCAAGTGTGCTGCCGGACGCGCTACACCAGCCGCTTTTCACTACGCCGTTGGCATCGTTATTGGGGCTGATGACGCTTTTACCAGTTGAAAGCAGCACCTCAATGACACCTGATGAAACTCGACAGCTCAAATCTGCCAGCCCGTCGCCATTAAAGTCCGTTGCGCCCACCGTATCGCTGGCGCCTGTACACCAATTGCTGCGCAGCAATCCGCGCGCATCTTGGTTGGGGCTGACCAATTGCTTTCCGGTTGACACCAGGACTGATTGCGTACCATGGTCATGACAAAATAGATCGCTTTGCCCGTCGCCGTTAAAATCGCCCCAAGAAGTGGTGGCTCCCGTAGCCGCGCAAAAACCTGTGACAACGGTGCCGGTGGCGTTACTGTTCGGGCTCTTCACGTCAGTGCCCAATGAGATCAGCACACGGTGATCACCGTTGGCGCAGTCGCAGGCCAAATCGCCGCGAGCGTCCCCATCGAAATTGGTGAGTCGCACTTGGCATTGCGCTGACGCATCGCACCACTGTGTCGGTACATTTAGTTTGCCGTCAGCTTGATTATTGGCGCTTTTTACATCGGTGCCGGTTGAAAGCATTGCTTTAAAAGTGGATGCGCCGGTGGAGCAGACCAGATCAGTTTTGCGATCACCGTTGAAATCAGTCCAACCCAACATGACCTGACTGCCGGTACACCAGTTTGTGGGCAGATTTAACTTACCTGTTGCCTGGTTGTTTGGACTTTGAGCTATAGTGCCCGTCGAAACCAGCACAAAGGCTGCGCCGCCCTGGGTGCAAAGCAAGTCTGGACGTCCATCCGAGTTGAAATCGGCATTGGCGACAATAGAATCATTGCCTTTACAAAAGTTTGAGGCGACTGCGCCGCTGGCATTGTTATTGGGCGATTGTATGTCACTTACCGCTTGCTGCCAGGTAAAGTTGGTTGGGCCGAGGCATTCGCCGGTGCGCGCCGAGCATGCCTTGACACTGGAAAGCAGGCTGCGCGATGTCGTATTGCTGATGCTGTAAGCAAAGTTGTAGTTGAGCACATCGGCAGAGTCCGTGCGGGTATGGATAGCTGATAAACGCTTGCTTATCAGGAATTTTTGCCCGCCAAGATAGCGCGGCAGGGCGTCAGGGCGTGTTTCGTATTCGAAGCTGACTTCGCTGCCGCCTTGCGTGATGCCGCCTGTAGTATTTTCCGTGTATAACACGCGCTGCGGCAGATTTTGTAAGCCATCCGCTGTAAAAGCATATTCAACGCGCACGGCATTGCCGTTGAGATCCGTCGAGCGGGCAATCTGCCAGCTGATAATTGTAGCGGCTCCCGCCACCGGCGGACGTGAGTCTGCGCTCGTACCAAAATCAAGCGTCCAACCGTCTTTGTTCGTGGCGGTAAAGTAACAAGGCCCATTGCCGCAGGTGCCGTGAGCGATGATTCGGGTCCAGGTTTCGCTTTCGGTGTGGTATTGGGAGCCATCTTGACCATAACTGCCGCTAATGACGATCAAGCGAGTGCCGTCCAGGCAAAAGCGATCTTGCAGTGTGAAATTTACCGAGCTGATATAGCCATCCAGCGGTAAGGTTGCGCCACAGCGACTGATGGACGATAAGCCGGTCAGCGACATTCCTAAGCCAAGCAAGCCGTCGCCTTGTTGATTGTTGTATTGCACTGAAAGTGCGGGTTGCATGCCGAGAATGCCGGGGGGTACTTGTATCGGCAGTTGGAAAGTGCTTCCTCCGAGAGAACTCACCTCCGTCGTGGCGCTCAATGAGCCGGTCAAATTAGCGCTGTGTGCCGTAGGGGCCAAACCGAGCCATAAACAAACTAATAAAACCAGTTGCGCTAAAGCGTTAAGACGAAGTGAGTTCATAATATTTCTTGTCGGGAGAAAGTCGGATTTTGCAACCCGACCTGTAGTGCTGGGTGATGAAGCAGTTAAATGGTGTTTCCATTAACCGTTAGTACGCCTTTGTTGTTGCCGTTGCTGCCATTACTGCCGACATCGGAACCGGCGCTTCCTGGTTGACCGGCGCTTCCTGCATGACCGCCACCGCTTCCGCCTTTACCGGCGGCCCCGGCTAGACCAAGTGTCCCTGCATTGCCTTTACTGCCGCCCGTTCCAGTGTTGTTGCTGGCAATCACCGTGCTAGACGCATTGGCTGCTGTATAGGTGATGCTTACAATGCCGCCATCGCCGCCGTTTCCGCCACTTGCTGATGCCCCGCCGTTGCCGCCGTTGCCGCCGTTTCCTCCATTACCGCCGGTGCCGCCCTGCGCCCCGCCACACATCTTGCTATTGCCGCCGTTGCCGCCATTACCGCCCTGTTGACCCGCTGCACCGCTGCCGCCGTTGCCGCCGTTGCCGCCACGGTTTGACACGGTTAAGTTGCCGGTGAGGCTTGCGATGCTCACCGTTACAGAAGGCCCGGTAAGGGCGGAATTGCCGCCATTAGTGCCGTCAGCCCCATTGGCGCCATTCGCACCTGATGAGCCGCCTCTAGGATAATGAGCCACGCCAGTACCGCCATTATTGCAATCCGTACTGGCACCATTTTTACCGTTATCTGCTTGAACTAGAGTTGCAGTCGTGATTCCGGTCGCACCATCCATGCCATGCACGGTGAGTATATTGGCAGCATCCGAGACGCCGCCTGGAATGATAGTCATGGAATTGCAGCTGAATGCGCAATTCGTCGAGATATCGATATAGCCACCGTCCTGAATGGTAATCGCACCGAAGGTGGTTTGATCTCCAGCATCATTGATGATGAGTGGATTAGTATTTGTCACAGTCATGTCGGTCATTTATAAACTCCAGAATTAAAAATTAGGTTATTTCCTGTTTCAAAAAAACAAAACTATCAAACAAATAAAAACAGTAATCCCTAAACTTACACCAAGTGAAGAGGATGCGTGGACTGCGTTATGTATTAGATTTTCTGCAATTGAGAAATTAGATTTCTTTATGAAAATCGAAAAATAAATTGATTTTTTGCTGCGCATCAAGGAATGCTAGGCGGCTGTGAGCATAGCATGATCGGTAAATTAAGAATGTAGTCCCAGGATTAAATTCAAGTAGTCTTATGCCTATAGTGTTGAACTATCAGCAACCAATTATTAATTCTAATTTTACTTATCCGGCCGAATAGCCGCATGAATGAGTTGCTGTTGTGATTGACACCGGATCATTTGAATCGATAAATCAGAAATTGCCTTAATGAGAGGCGAGGATGACCGCCTGTGTTTATTAATCATCATCGGCGTTAATGAACAAGGCGAGAAACGCTTGTTAGCCCTGTCAGACGGTTATCGTGACCCGCAGAGCTGCGAAGCAGAATCCAAGGCGTCTTGGCTCGCACGCCTGCACGATTTGACCGCCGGGAGCCTAAAGGCCGCGCCGAAACTGGCCGTAGGCGACGGTGCCTTGGGCTTTTGGGCGGCCTTGAATGAAGCCTGGACTCAAACCCGTTGTCAACGTTGCTGGGGTACGCAAGACCGCCAATGTGCTCAATGAATTGCCGAAAGCCATCCACGGCAAAGCCAAAGCGGGGGCTGCTTGAAATATGGATGGCCGAAACCAAAGCCCAGGCAGAAAAGGCATTTGACCGGTTTATGCGGGATTTTGGCGCAAAGTATCCCACGGCGACCGGCGTTTTGATCAAGGATCGGGTGGCATTGCTCAGCGCTGTTGGCACGTTACCCGATGTAACGCAGGGTCCGATGATAAAACGGCAGCAGTAAAGCCACAATCCATTGGCATAGTGAAACATCGAAATATTGAATGCCTGCCGGGTCTATAAGCAGCGTCAATCTCTGGTCAGTCGCTCATACTCGGCTCGCGACAGCACATAAACCGGGCTGGCGGAGATCGGGATGTCCGCGTTTCCAGAAGCGTCAACCGTCAGTTCTTGAACATGCCCCACCACATCTACCAGCACCCAGGCTTTGCCGGGAACAAGCTGCTGCCGCCAATTACCGACTGCCTCATCGGTCCGCCAAATCATCAAGGTTTCGCCGAAATAAGCCGCCTGGATATTGGCGTCCTTGGTGTCGAAGGCTCGATAAGGCAAGCCGTCGATTAAGGCGCTTGCGGTATAGAGCGCCGCCTCGCCGGGCTTGTGGCCCATCGAGTAATCCCAGATCCGGCCATAGGCCAAGTCGTATTCGTGACCGATACAGAAAGCTATGCCCAAATAGTCGCTACGGCTGTTAACCCAGGCGATCATTTTCGCGACCTGCTCGGCCTGCCAGCGGCGTCCGGTTAAGCCATGCATCGCCTTGGCACCCGTTTCTCCCAGCCAGAACGGCAAGCTGTTTTTCCGGCCGAGACTGGCGTAAATAGCCAGCACCCCACGCTCATCCTCGTTTTCGCCGTTACCAATAGCGCCTCCGAAACGCGGAGCTTGCTGAGGATACGCATGGACATCCCAGGCGTCCTGATAATGATCCAGGCCCAGCTCCAACACCTGTTTGAACCACTGCCCTGCCCCCTCCTTGTCGCCCGGCCGCACCAGACTGCCGCCAACGTAATGAGCATCGCTACGCTGCTTGTGTACCTGCTCGTATTCCCACTTGGCGCGTTGTACCCAATGCGCAGGCCCGCGCAGTTTTTGCCATTCGGCATCCGAGCGGATGTCGATCTCATTGGTCGATTTGAAGAAACGGGTAAACGCCGCTGCCGTGTTGATGAAGTTTTGGCCGTCTGCCGGATTATCGTTGAGCCAAGTGCTGTCGCCCGAGGAATCGGCGAACAAGACTAACCCACGTTGCTTAGCCTGCTCCCATTTGGCCCGATACTGCGGATCGAAGCCCGGATAGCTGCCATAGCTTTGGTAAATCCCCATCCGTTCCAGCCAGGAGAAATACCCGCCTTCCTGCTTGAAGCTCTTGTCGCCGTCGGCCAAGGCGTAATAGTCGTTGTTCCATAGTTTTTTCTTGTCCAGCCTGTGCTTTTGTTCGGCAACTCCGCCCACGACTGAGAAGCCGTCGGCGGGATAGTTCATGATCAACTTGCCGTCAGGTGTAGATAAGGAAGGATAAACGGCGTAGTAGCCGGGTTCGCTAACCTTGCCGAAATCCACTTCGGCTTCACCGGGAAACAAACCGGTTATTTCCTGAGCCGCGACCTGGTTACCGCTGTAGTCAACCAGTCGCAGGCGCAGTTTTGCCGGAAAGCGCGGCAACGGTGCCGGTAAGGCTGTTTCTTCCAGAACCGGATGCCAACGCATATCCACGCGCAGTTTGAGCGGGTCGCCGGGATGCGGCAGATTGGCCGGAGCATCCACGAAAATCAGAGGCCGCAGCTTGGCGGCGATGCCGTTAAGCGCAAGATCGGCGTCAGGATCGGTCGGTTGCGTCTTGATCGAATCCAGTGGCTTGCCGGTCGGATCGGTGAATACGCCAGCAAAGTAGAACCGCTGGCCTTGGTCATGCTGCATCACCAGCTTGACCAGCAGGCTGTGCCATCCGGGCGACAGATCCAGCGTCGCGAGTTGCGGCGCTTCGGGGCGAGCCGACAATGCGGTAGCCACCAGCCCTTCGGTAGTCAGACCGTGCAGCAGTTTTTTGACTTGCTCGCCGGGAGATGACGAGAACCCGGACGGCGGATTCGGGTCAACAGCCAGTTTGAACGGCTGTCCATCCAGCCAGCCGAAAGTTCTGATGCCGGATTGTTTCAGATGCAGCAGCGCCTGCGTGGGCTGATCGACATGCAGGTACAGCTGCGCATAGCCGCTGCCGCGCGACCAGCCGTAGGCATGTTGGGTGTTGGCCTCGATGTCCGTAACGCCATTAGCCTCCGTAGCCGCAACGCGCCAAGCCCGCATTTCCCCGCCCATCATTTGCAGGCTAAGGTAGGGTTGGCCGTAATTCGGGCGCAGCACAGTCTCGCTATCCAGCCCGAAAATCGAAACGCCCGATAAGCCGTCCTGCAAACCGCCGACCAGCCAGGCATCCGGTATGCCTCCCTTAAGCGGCTTAGGCGCATCCACTACAACCGCAGGCGGCGTGGGCATCATGCCGACTTTGGCCGGATCGGCAAGAAATCCGGGTACGTCCTGTTCGCTATTGGGCTGGGCCAAAATGCCGAGGATGCCGTAATGATCGTCGGTCATCAGTGCGGCAGGCAGTGCCGGAAGATTCAAGCTACCGGACAGCGCTTCGGCTTCCGGCCCTATCAGATAGGAGACGGACAGTTTTTCATAACTTGGACGCGCGGCATCGGAAGCCAAGCCGCGAAACAGGACTTCATCTTTTCCGCCTTTGCCGTCGAGCACAATCAGGCGGCGATTCGCGGCAGGCACTGCCTTGGTCAGCGCCAGAAAGCGATTTCTGGCCTGGGCCTGAGCGGCGGTCATCCAATCGCCCAGCGGCGTCTCCAGTTTCAGCAGGAAGGCGTCGAAGACTTTGGCCCCGTCCGCCTTGCCGGTGTTGTTGATTTCCAGCCAGCGATCGCCCGGCAATACGGTGACGGTAGCTGCGGATTGCAACCACTGATATTCCCAAGGCGTGGTGTTGGTCAGCGCGAAATCGCCGCGTGCCGCCAGCTCATCCGGCTTTGCTCCGGCCTTGACCGTAAAATTTTGATTGACCTGGGAGACCTCGCCGCCGCTTTTGTAGCGGGCGTAAAAACGGTACTGTCCCGGAGCAATCGCCGGGTTCAGTTCAAATCGAAAATTCGCGCCCCAGTTTCCGAAACCTGGGTGAAAAACCTGGACTTCGTCCTTTTCGGTCAATACCGACTCGGCGCCGGGACCTGCCGTGGCTGTGCCGAGTTGGACTTGCAGAGCGGGATCTTTTTCCATGGCTGCAAGTGCAGGCGCATTGCCCAAGTCCAGCAGCACCAATGGACTGTCTGCCGTACCGCTCGTCGGCAGAGCGGACAATGGCGAGGCGAGTAGGAAGGCGTCGAAAACCTTGGCATCATGGCCTGCGCCGCTATCCCGCACTTCGATGAGGGCATCGTCGGCCTTAAGGCTTACCGGCGACTCGGCGGCTATCCAGGCATAATCCCAACCCTTGGGTTTCATGGACAGCGTAGCGCGCAACTCCAGCTTGGATGGATCGGGTCCGGCCCAGACTTCGAACGATTGCACGCAGACATTGGGATCTCCGCCCTGCCGCCACCGAGCCCAAAAGGTATAGGGCTTGGCCGGGAAACCGGGTTTGACCTTGAATCGAAAGCTGACTTTCCAGCTGCCGAATCCGGGGTGCAAAGCGCTGATTTCATCCTTATCGACCTGAATCGACGCGTCTCCTTCGTGGGCGTAGACTTCGCCTGTAAACACCCGCGTTGTCTTATCGCCTTCGCCGACCGACGGCGGCGCGCTGCCCAATTCGAGCAGCAGCGCCGGCCTCTCGGCTGTGCTTTGTATGGGTAATCCAGAGAGTACGGCGGCGTTGGCAACGGACGCCCCGGACAACGCAACCCATACCGTTTGCAATATAAAAAGAAATAAAATCAATGGCTTCATGACTATTCAAAATGGGGTTATGGATAAACTGACGAAATTATTCTTTGCGTGCATAGGTATCTATACAACGCGTCATCCCTGCCGGGATGACGTTAATACAATTTGCCTAATATCTATTAAAGCGAACGTTTACTTTGAATTTAAACAACACTTTTAATCACACCCGACAAGCTAGTGATGCGACACTTGTGTGTATAATAACGACTATTAAGCCGAGCTAGCCAGCAAATGTATCAGATGCATGTTTGGACTTTTCGATGCCCGAATCGGGTTCCCTTGCAGCGCGGCGTCATGGATGGATTGTTGTAGAAAGGATTACTTTTAACAATTAAATACGGAGATCCATGAAGGAGCTTATTCCCAACTTTGTTCTGAATATTTTCAGAAAACCGGATTTGTCGAAACTGTGGTCGAAACTTTGGTCAAAACAAGGGGGACGATTTACGTCTCTTTGCGACCGGATGACATTCAGAAATATTTTATCGCTAAAATCACTGATTGTTCTAGGCTTTGTGGTTGCCGTTATTCCGCTTTTTTTTAGCCGTCATGTACGCCGCTTTCGGCATGCGCGAAACCTCGGCATTGGGCAGGACCATCAATTTCCAGGTCTTCGAACAGACCAAGGCCATACGTCTGGTTTTGCAAAAAAACTGCCGATATTGAGCGAAAAGCCAGACTCTTCGTGCTGCTCTCCGATCCGGCCGTACGTCAGCCTTACGAACAACAGTCGTATGAAAGTACCCGGGCCTCATTCAAACAAGCCTTGAGCGCGCTACTAAAACTGCATGTCGATAACAAAATCGCCCTGTTGGTCAACGAATTATCGGAAAAGGAAAACCTGATTTATCAACAAATCATTGGTTCGGCGAGCGAGAATAATCTCAAATTACCGGTCGATGAGGCGTTCCAGGGACTGCGAGAGTCCTCCGCCAGCCTTTCGCGCGAATTCGAGAGCTACGTTGATCATGAATTCAACGAATTGCGCCAGCAATCGGAATCCCTTGAACAAGGGCTGTTAATCAAGGGCGCGGTTCTGTTGGCCGTCTCGTTTATCTTCATCGCAATACTGCTGGCGGTAGTTTCGCAGTCAATGCGGCAACTGAATACCTGCATTCGCCGTCTGGGTTCGAGGGAACTCGAAGAGCCGATTGACATTACCGGCCCTTCGGATTTGCGCTATCTGGGCAATCGTCTCGAATGGCTGCGAACCCACTTGATGGAACTGGAAGCTTCGAAACAGCAGTTCATGCACAACGTCGCCCGCGAGATCGACCTGCCGTTGGAGAGTATCCGCGAAGGCGCGGAACTGCTTGCGAACGAGGCGGCTGAGGAATCGAGCAATGTACGACAGGACATCGCACGACTTCTGTGCAACAATGTCGACAAGCTGAAAACCGTGTCCGATGAATTGGTTCGTTATAGTCAGATCAACGCGCAGCCGGAAACGAGCCGCAAGCAAACCGTCAATATGAACGGCCTGCTTGAGTCGGTCATCAATGATTTTCAACCCCGTCTACAGGCCAAATCGATCAGCTTGAAAAAGCTGGTCCGGCCGGTCGAGATTTCCGGAATCCACGATCAGTTGCGAAGCATTATCGAGCAGTTAATGTCGAATGCGGTGAAATATTCGCCGACGGGCGGCGAAATACGCATCATGCTTCGCGATTCGGGCGCGCAACTGGAATTGGAAGTCGAAGATGAGGGACCGGGTATCGATCCCAATGAGCGTTCGCATGTATTCGAGCCTTTTTTCCGCGGCAACAAGACCGCCCAGCCCGAAGATAATATCGAAGGCCCCGGATTGGGGCTTGCCATTGTCAGGGAATACGTCACCAATCATCAGGGCAAAGTCGATATTATCGACGCAAGACAAGATCAACATGGGGCCCGCATCCGCGTTCAAATACCGCTAACCGGAAAGGCCTAACAAATACGGAACAAAACTATCTATGCTGTCATTACTTTCTATTCGAAACACAGGCTTAGCGCTAAGCCTTTTACTGCTGGCCGGATGCGCCGATTTCAATGCCGGTTATAACGGCTATCCAAACCAGTATAACGACCCTTATGCGCAGTCGGATTTTGACGAACTGCTGGCTTTCGGAGCCAACATGGCCAAAATATCGCCCTCGTCACGCGCCGAGGTGTGTCGCACCTTGCTAAAACGCCAAAAAAACCCTCCCGGAGCAGGAATACACTTGCACCTGATGGTAGGTCGCTTGCTTTCCGATACCTGTGGTGAAATCCCCAGAATTCTGGACGGGATAAACGCTATCCCACCCGGAAGCCTGCCCGATGAACGGATGCAGCGACTTGTCGCTATTCATACCGAAGCCTTAAAACGTTTACAAAATGTGTCGAGAAAACCCGCTACGCTGGAACATAAACAAAAAACAGTCCAATCGGTGCCGGAGTCGAAGGATACACCCGAATCGAAGAAGGATGAAAACCGCCTACTGCGCGAAAAACTGGAAGCCATCAGATCCATGGAGAAACACCTGGACGAAAGCGGCGACGCACACTAGAACTCATGTTTCGTTTCCGCCTGGCTGTTGCTATCGTTGTTTCGTTCTGTTTTGTCTTGTTATTAGGATTCGCACTGTATTGGGGGTCGAACCAGGTTGCCCGGCATTTTCAGCGCAGCCAGATGGCCTATGAGGCTTTCGATCGTTATGAACGATTGTCCCAGGAGGCTTATCGGCACTTCAAACAGCGGATGGATAGACTGATAACGGCCAGCCCGGCGGCGGAAGCCGGTGTGGAATCATCCAAACATCGTCTCTACGAAGCGATGCAGGAGCTTAGAAATACCGCAGTAAAAACACCGATTGCAGAGAGTCATACTGAAGATTGGCAGGATAAACCCGCCGAACTGGAAAGAGTTGCCCATTTCACCGCCTTCCTCGATTCCAGCGAATATCGATTCGACGAAGTCGAGCGCTTGCGTCAGCAGGGGAAGAATGAAATGGCGGTGCAAGCGCTGTCGAAATTCTCGGAAGAAGAAATCGACGGCAAATTCCAGCCGCTGATCGATACCGCCATCAACGCCGAACGGGAAAAGGCCGGACAGGCCAAGCAAGAACTGGAGGATTTGGTAGCTCAATCGCGTTGGATCGCCATCCTGGCATCATTGACTGCGGCGATATTCAGCCTCACGTCCGGGGCATTACTGCTTCGCGGCGTCAGGAAACCTATCGAAGCGCTGATGAAGGGCACCGACGAGATAGCCTCCGGTAATTTGGATTATCGTATTTCTCTGGATACCCGCGATGAATTCGCCTATCTTGCCAGCCACTTCAATCAAATGGCGCAGGAACTGGGACTTCAGCAAAATAAACTGCGCGAAGGACGCGTCGTGCTGGAGAAAAGAGTGGCCGAACGTACTTTCGAACTTCATCAGTTAAATGAAGAATTAAAACGCATGGACAACGAGCGCCGAGAGTTTTTAGCCGACATCAGCCATGAACTGCGCACCCCAATTACCGTCATTCGCGGGGAAGCGGAAGTTACTCTGCGGGGCCAGGATCGCGAAGCCGAAGAGTATAAGGATGCTTTACACCGCATCGTCGAACTGGCGATGCAATTGGGAAAATACGTCAACGATCTGTTGTTTCTGGCCCGAACCGAAACCGCCAATCTCCAATTTGAATGGGATAGCGTGGACCTGGCCGAACTGGTGGCCGGAGCCGTCGAGAATTTTCAAGTGATGGCCGAGGAAAACGCGATTTCGGTTTCCCTGGATGCGCCGACCGAACCGGTGTGGGTGCGCGGCGACAAACAGCGGCTTCGACAGGTGCTGTTTATTCTTGGCGACAATGCCTGCCGATATTCGACCCCTGGAGGACGCATCGCGGTCGCCTTACGGGTGGACGGGGAAATGGCAAGTTTCAGCCTCACAGACCAGGGCATAGGCATACCGGCACAGGATTTGGAGCGTATTTTCGACCGCCATTTCCGCAGCCGGAACGCCCTGGCGTCACGGGACGATGGAAAGGGGCTGGGCTTACCGATGGCCAAGTCGATCCTGAAAGCACACGGCGGAAGCATCAAAGTAACCAGCATTGAAAATTCAGGCTCGACGTTCACAGTAACGCTCCCGCTGATTTCGATAGAACAGGATAGCAAGCAGATAAATGAAAAATAACTTAACTACACTAATCTAATGGATACCGGTTACATGCGAGTTCTGCTAGTGGAAGACGATGAGCGGATTGTCGATTTTGTTCAACGAGGCCTGAAGGCCGAAGGCTATGCCGTGGAGGTGGCCCGTAACGGGCTGGATGCGATAGCGCTGGGTAGCGCGGGCAAGTTTCAAGCCATTATTCTGGATCTGGGCTTGCCTGATCTCAATGGCCGACAGGTTTGCGAGCGCTTGCGCAACGCCGGCGTTGGCACCCCGATTCTAATGTTGACGGCCAGGGACACCGTGCAGGATAAGGTGACCGGCTTACGCTCAGGCGCCGATGATTATATGACCAAGCCTTTCGCGTTTGAAGAACTGCTTGCTCGAATCGAGGCGCTGATGCGTCGTCGTAGCGGCGAGATCAAATTGGAAACCAAAGAACTGCAGGTAGCCGACCTCCTGTTGAATGGAGAAACCCATGAAGTAAGACGTGGGGAAACGCTAATCGAGCTAACGCCGAAGGAATTTGCCTTGCTGGAATGCTTTATGCGCATGCCCGGCAAGGTGTTGAGCCGCACCCGGATCCTGGAGCAGGTATGGGGCTACAGCGCCGACCCATTGACCAATGTGGTGGATGTCTATATTCGCCAGTTGAGACGAAAAATCGATGACGATTATGAGCTAAAACTGCTCAAGACTGTCCGAGGATTCGGCTACAAATTGGATGTCTCCTGAAAAGCCGTGGAGCAACCGGCTCTAAACCCTAAAAAACGCGCTTTTTAATAGCTGTCATTTTGGCGTGCATCAGGTGCTACGCTACACATCCATTGAGTTATATGCGGCGCAGAACATTGGGTCGGGCATCAAACGGCTTTTCTGCACCGTTAGGACTTGGAAAAATTAATCCATTGCATTCCGGCTTTGTCCGCCGGAAGCATAAACCAGGGTTGCTGCGGACCGCAGCAAGGCGGCTCGGCTGTCGATTTCGGTATAACGGGCGCGCGCCAAATCCTTTTGCGCGGAAAGCAGCTCTATCACCGTGGAAAAGCCGTGGGTATAAGATTCTTGTGTGGCCGCATAGGATTCTTCGGCAGCTTTCAACAAGGCTAACGCAAACTCGCGTTTTTCCAATGCGGTTTTGGTATCGGCATAGGCTTTCCAGATATCGCGCATAATTTCCAGACGCAAGGCCTCAAGTTGGGCCTTGGAAGCCTCTTTCCTGGCCTCTGCTTCATGCACGGCATTGCTGCGCTCAAAGCCATCGAACAAGGTCCATTCCACGCTCAGCATCGCTGTACCGACCAGGTTACTTGCCGAATAACTCTCATTACCGGGTGGATGGGTATGCACATTTCTCCAGGCTTGATTGCCGAGACTGCCTCCCAGGGAAAACTTGGGCCAGAATTCGGCCCTGGCCTTCTTCACTTCGGCTTCGCGCGCACGTAGTTCGGCAAGGCGCGCCATCAGATCGGGGCGTTGCTCCAATGCCTGATCGACAATTTTTTCGACCGACTGTACCAGTCCTGCCGGTAAAGGCAGCTTGCTCAAGTCTATCAGTTGCAACGAATAAGAAGGCGAAATACCCAAGCTCGAAGTCAAATCGGCATGTGTCTGAATCACCGAGCTGCGTGTGTCTTGCAGGTCATAACTGGCTTTCGCCTGCTCCTGAATCGCCAGCAATAAATCGGGGCGTGTCGCCAGACCTTTTTCGAGTTTCGCCTGAACCGAAGCGGAACCGGCCCTTGCGGCCTCAAATGTTTGCTCCGCCGCCGTTACCTTGGCCAGGGCGGCCTGATAGGCAAAAAAACCGGTTGCAACCCGATAGGCAATTTCCTGATGTTTGCGGTTGAAGGCAAAATTAGCGGCGCTCAAGCGCTGTGCGCCCGCATCGACCATGGCTTCCCTGCGTCCGAAATCGAACAATGTCCATGCCAAATTCAAACTGCCCAAAGAGGAGTAACCATGACTTACCAACGCGCCTCCGGGAATGGGAAAGCTATTTTTGAAATATTGCCCGAACGCCATAGCTGTCAGAGTCGGGTACCAGGCGCTGCGATTTATTTCGAGCCGAGCGGCGGCGGCTTTCGCCTCCTCCCAGCTAACTCTTGTTTCCGGGTTAGCATGCAAGGCCAGATCGACCAGCGCCGGCAGGTCGTAGGTTAGCTTGGTATCGATCGGGCTTTCTTCATGCGAACGGCTGGATAGCGGGGGCTGCTGCGTGCCGGTTATGGTCTTGGTCCGGTAATCATGCCAATCAACGGCATGGTCGGCCGGAGCCGCCGCATAGGGTTCGTCAAACTGCACCGCGCTCGGCGGCATGCAGGCTGTCAATGCCATCGCGGCCGGCACAATCACTCGGCTTATACCTCGCGGCAGATAGGACAACAATGTTAGCCAGTTATCGCACTTACTGCGCCGCAACTTTTGCAAATTTAAACCACCTTATTCAAACGTCAATTGAGTTGCAGAATGTCCCTATTTTCGGAAACTTGAATGAGTTAGTTGACAATAGGGGCTTCAAATACCAGAATCCTGATCAGCTACACTTTAATTAATGCCTTTAATTTTTACAACTTAAAGATTTATTAATGACCTGCTCAATCTTAAAAAAACGCCGCCAAAAATAAATCCAATGGTCATACGAAAATTATTTAAGTTCAGTTTCTCCGCTCAGGCGCAAATCATGACCTTCATAACGAGATTACGAAAAACGGCTTTCCCGGTTATTTTTGCGTTTTTTTCTGACGGCTTGCGACCCGATGCTGAGTATTCAGGGTTCGTTCTGGCCTGCCTGGATTATCTGCATCCTTGCCGGACTGATGGCGAGCATGGTACTGATGTGGCAATTGGTGCGACACCGGCTGGCGCCGTATCTGGGGCCGCCGCTGTTGATTGTGCCGAGCCTGTGGGCGTTATGCACTTTTGTTATCTGGTTGTTATTTTACTCGACGTAAACACGGGTGCCGTCCATCATGGAAAACAGTCAAACTGATAATCACGCTATAAATTTTAAACGCCGCCTGATGCTGGGACGCATCATCGGAACGTTAATCGTGCTGGGCGCACTCGTGACCGGGGCGCTGGTCTGGCACATCAACTATCGGCATCCCCGCACCAACGATGCGATGGTGCGGGCCAACATCGTCGGCATCGCGCCCGAAGTGAGCGGCCGTATCGTGGAATTGCACGTTGAAGACAATCAGTACGTCAAGCAGGGCGATCTGCTGTATGTGATCGATCCCCGTCCCTATCAGGCCAAACTGGCCCAGGCCAGGGCGGAATTGCTGGTGGCCGAAAAAGAGGTGGATTCACGGCGCGCCTCCAGCGGCTCCGCCGAGCTGGCCATCGAACGGCTGGCACACCGACGCGCAGCCGCCGAGGCTGAAGTCAGCAGGATTGAGGCCGAGGATGAATATCTGCATAGCTATCTGGAACGCCTTGAGCCCTTGGCGGAGAAACAATACGTAACGGCAGACCAGCTCAAGCAGGCCCGATCCAAATACGCCGCGTCGCGCGCTGAACTGGCGGACGCCCGGGCCAAGGAGCTTTCGGCCCGGAGCGCGATAGACGAAGCCAAAAGCGATAGCCGCCGCGCCGTATCGTTGATCGCCCAGATCGGCAACGTCAATGCCCGCATCGAAGCGGCCAAAGCGGTCGTTGCCGCCGCCGAACTGGACGTCGAATATTGTTCGGTGCGCGCACCTTTCGATGCCTACGTCACCAACCTCAACACACGCGAAGGCGAATACGCCAAGACCGGAACGCAAATGTTCGCCCTGGTCGATGACCGCCACTGGTATGCCATCGCCAACTTCAAAGAAACTTATCTACAGTCCATCCGCCCAGGTCAGGAAGCCGACGTATTCCTCATCGGTTATCCGGGAAAACGCTACCGGGGGGTGGTGACCGGTATCGGTTGGGCCAATTATCCCGACAATATCAAGCAACAAGGGGTTCTGCCGGAGGTTCAGCGCACCCTGAACTGGGTCATTCTGGCATCCCGCTTCCCGGTGCGGATCGAGATACACGAACGCGACCCCGAACACCCGTTGCGCATGGGCATGACCGCCTTTGTCACCGTTCTGGATCGTCCCGCCGAAATTCCGGAGCTTTCGCCTGCCACTGAGGAAGGAGAAAGCAAAGCCCGGATTCCGCAATGAACCACGGCGACGCGCAGCACGCTTCCGCTCTGAACAAAAAGCGAAGCAGACTTTGGTTCGGGACCGGCCTGACGCAATTCCTTAAAGTTGAACTCAAAGACTTTCCAGAGCGGCGCGTAGCTGCATTCCGCCTGTTCATCGTTGCGATGACCATTGCCCTGGTCAGCCAAACCCTGCACGTGCCGCCATTGGGAGCGATCGCACTGCTGATATGCTTGAGTTACGACGCGTATGCGAATGCCGGTCAATCGTTGGCGTTCGGACTGCGCCAGCTGGGGTATATCATCGTCACCACCTTGGTGTCGGTGTTTACGCTTATGTTTGCCGGCAATGATGCCTGGCTGTTGCTCCCCCTGTCTTTCATCATACTGGCTGTAGCCCTGTTTCATGCCCGCCTGATCGCCTGGCCTACCGGGATCGCCCTCTGGTATTCGGTGGCGGTGCTGTATAGCCCAAGCACTCCCGCTCAAGGCATCTACAACGCCTTGTGGAATATCCCGATTATCGGCGTACTGGCGATTGGATCCTGGACGGTGGTACACCTGACCATCAAGCCGCAAGACCCGCTCAAACAACTGAAGACGAGTATCGCCGAACAACTGGCGGCAGTGGAATACATTTTCAGTGTGCGCTTGGCCGACAGCGGCGTGAATATCCATAAGCGGGTCATCTCAAAATTTTCCAGCGCCGGCAGCTTCGGCAAAATACTGGGGCTGCTGTCCAACGCGGAACTGATACATCCCTCGATGCATGGACGGCATGATACTTATCTTGCCCTGCTGCTTGAAATCGACGGTTTACGGCAGATGGCCATCTGGCTGGATCAGGTATTGACGGCAGAGTATCGCGCTCAACCGATGAATCAGGAAAAATTAAATGTCTACCTGGCTCTGCAAAGCGCCTGTGCAACATTGCGGCAAGGCGTGGAAGAATCGCGCGATGTTTCCGGACCAATAGAGACACTGCTGACCGATGAAGTGCTGCGCAGTTATTCGCAAACCAACCCTTCGCTGTTAACCGCCATTTGGCGTGCGCTGCAACGTACCGCCGGTTTGATGCATAACTTGCATGAGCCGATAGCAGCGCCTGAAATTAAAACCCTAGAGGCCGAAACCGACAGTAATGAAGCAGATGACTGGTTACCAGTCTGGTTTGGCTATGATTTCTGGGCGACGCATGCCGACAGCCTGCAATTCGGGATTAAATTTTCTCTGGGCGCCATACTCTGCACGCTGATCGTTGAAAGCCTGGGCTGGCCGGACATCAACACCGCCATCCCCACCTGCCTGGTCGCGGCACAAACCAGTCTCGGCGCCGACTACCGGCTATCGATATTGCGGGTGTCGGGCGCCATCCTGGGCGGACTCTGCGCCTACTTTTATGTGCTGATGTTCCAGTCCCAGCTCGACACTATCGCCGGCTTTGCGCTTGCAACGGCTCCGGTGTGGGCCATTGCGGCCTGGATTTCCTCCGGCAGTGAACGTATCGCTTACATGGGCAGGCAACTCGGGTTTTCGTTCGCGATGTTCGTTTTGCATGATTTCGGCCCGGTCACCGATCTGTATCTGCCGCGTGACCGGGTTATCGGTATTTTGCTGGGCATCATCGTGATGGGAATACTCGACTATGCGTTATGGCCTCGGCGTTCGATTGTACTTGCCCGTCACCATACCACGGCGGCATTGCACACACTCGCCAAGTTCACAACCCGGTTGCCGGACCTGAGCCTGATGCTTAAATCTACTTTGCCATTGCGCTTGTCGGCTGAAAAAGATCTGGCCGCTGCACAGGATTTGGTGATTCATGCGGTACTGGAGCCGGATGCAAGATTGACCTACAAAGTCAACGAAAGAACGGCGCTGCGTACAGTCATTGAAGCCGCAGGCAACTTGTCCGGCTTGCTACAGATTAGGCGGCGCTATCGCTTGCTAAGCGGCCAACAATTCAGCAGCTTTCCCGATGAACTGCAAGAACATAGCCGATCTTTCGATGCCGCGCTGACAAGCGCTCTGGAGAATGCGGCGCTAGTGCTGCAAGGCCAGCAACAGGAGACCCGGACTGAGGCTGCCGACATCCACGCGCTACTGAAACAAAGCTACACCGAACATCACCGTATCGACAGCTTGCCGGCCGACCTGGCAATGGAATGGGAACTGCGATTCATGCTGGATCAGCAAATCATGGAACTGGTAGAACAAATCCAAAAAAGAGCCGTGGACTCTGCCTCATATCGTCTGAAAGCCGGTTCGACTATTGATGAGTAACACTTCAGGTCGTTCACAAAAGACCGGTAAATAACGGCGCGACAAGATCATTAATTACGTCCATGAGTGCCCTAACAAGGTTGACGATTGATTTTGCCTCGCGGCTGACTTGGCGTGCCTTGGTAACACCGACCGCATGAGCGGGCCCTATTCGATTTCCTGGAGAAGTTCAAAACTTTGTTCTCTAAAGCCCCAGCAGGCCTGTTGCCTGGATCAGGACAAGTCAAAATACACGAACAAAATCTTCAAAGATTTACTCTATCTTAAAAAAATACTCCGATCCAACCGATTCCCTGATAATCTCCGCCAGACGCCTTACTCCGGGACCTGCAAAGTCAGGATTGGCTAGAATCAGATAGAGCGACGCCTCGCGCGTACCGCCTTCCCGTAAAGGTAGCGGTCGAAGCGTCCCGGCCCGCAGCTCTTCGCGGATGTGCTCATCCGGCAGCCAGGCAAATCCATATCCCATACAGACTGCCTGGATTGATGTAGCGACCTGACTCACCGTCCAACGCTGATCCACTTCAACTGTCGCTGTGCGTCGGTCACGATTGGCGCCCGAATCACGCACCACCACATGGCGATATGCGCGCAGATCCCGATAGGTCAGTTCCCGGTCATAATGATGTAAAGGGTGATCGGCATGAGCCACAGCACGCAACCGTATTCGCATCAAGGGATCGCCCAGAAACCCTGGCGGCAACTGGGGAGAAATCACCAAGTCTGCCTCCCCCTTTAGCAGTGCATCCGAAGTTCCGCCGAGTACCGATTCAATCAATTCGAGCCGCGTACCGGGGCTTTCCTGCCCAAAACGATTCAGGCAAGCTAATAACAGTCGAGAGGGAAAGAGAATTTCAGCGGCGATACGTATTTCCGCCTCCCAGCCGGCCGACAGCGCGTGGGCGGCTTGCTCCAGATCGTTGGCTTCGTCCACTAACGCCAGCGCACGTCGATAGAGCATCTGCCCGGTCGGCGTGAGGATCGCCTTACGTCCTTGAATCTCGAATGCTTTCACACCCAGTAAGGACTCTATTTTTTGTACCGCATAGGTGACGGCAGATTGGCTCTTGTGCAGTGATTCCGAAGCCTGGGCATAACCGCCCGCGTCTACAACTGCGATCAACGAGCGCCATTGCTCAAGGGTAATGTGGGGCGACATCGAAACCTATCTGATTTTTAGATCATTAATAGCGAATTATTATACTTTTTTATCACTTCAACAAGAAGTCTAATAGCTTCACTTTCAATGATTAGAGAAATACCATGACAACCCTATTACAACTTAACTCGAGCATTTTCTCTTCCGGTGGCCAGTCCACCCAGCTCGCCGACCAGTTCGTCGCCGCCTGGCAAGCGAATGAACCGGATGCCCAAGTGACCGTCCGCGACCTTGCACATGACGCCATACCTCACCTGGATGCCCAGCGGGTTTTGGCTTTCTTTGCACAGCCCGAAACGCGAACACCGGAACAGCAAGCCTATGTCGCCGAATCGGATGCGCTGATCGAAGAGATCAAACAAGCGCAGATTATTGTCATCGGCTTGCCTATGTATAACTTCGGCATCCCTTCGACGTTAAAGGCCTACTTTGACCAAATTGCCCGCGCCGGGGTAACCTTCCGTTATACCGAAAATGGACCGGAGGGCTTGCTAACCGGCAAGAAAGTCTATGTCTTCGCAGCACGGGGCGGAATCTACGCGGGTACGCCACTGGACAGCCAGACAAACTATGTGCGCGATTTTTTAGGCTTTCTCGGCATGGACAATACCGAATTCGTTTATGCCGAAGGACTCAATATGGGCGAAACGGCTAAGGAAGCGGCACTGGCCGGAGCCAAACTACGGCTCACCGCATTGGCGGCATGAGCGGCGGGCGACGCGTAGATCCGGTCCGGCTTTAGCGCTGTTGCCAAAGAAATCCGGATCAGGATTCACTTTTTCGCTAGTCAAAACATATTATTATCTTTTTTATCACTACCTTTATAAGGAGCAACACCATGAAACGCATTACCCTTTTAATCCTGGCTGCAGCTATTTCAACGCCAGCCCTAGCCGCACCGGAAACGTATGTCATCGACAACACCCATACCTATCCACGTTTTTCCTACAGCCACTTTGGCTTCTCGACGCAGTTAAGCCGCTTCGACAAAACCTCCGGCAACATCGTTATCGATCGCGAGGCGAAAACAGGCTCGGTCAATGTCGTCATTGCCACCACTTCAGTTGATACCGGCTATCCCTTATTCAATGAACACATTCAGGGTGTAGATTTTCTCGACACCGCCAAGTATCCCACCGCTACTTTCGCCTCCAACAAGGTCAACTTCGATGGCGAAAAGATCGTTTCAGTCGATGGCACCCTGACGCTTAAAGGTATCAGCAAGCCGGTCACGCTCGATGTGACATCGTTTCAGTGCATGCCGCACCCAATGCTGAAAAAGGACGCTTGCGGTGCGAACGCAACCGCAGTCGTTAAGCGTACAGACTTCAATATGGGAAAGTACGCGCCTAACGTCAGTGACGAGGTTACCCTTACCATTGCCGTTGAAGCCGTCAAGGAATAATCCTTTGGTTAAAGCCATATCAGAATAGAAATAAACAACGGTAACAGGAATTACTGTTATCGTTATCAAGGAGTACGACTCGCCCACTCGCGCGTTGTAACGATTCATCGCCGACTTTCCAGACCGCCCTCATCGTGGATTTGAGACGCTTGCCTGCATATAGGTTACACAAGTATCATCCGGGTAACCCAAGGCGATCACAGTAATACGCACATTGGCCAAGCAATCATGAACAGCGAATCAAATATTTTACCCGGTTCTGTTGTGTACCTTTCTCATGGAGGAGGCCCTTTACCCTTGCTTGGAGATAAAGGCCACCAGAACATGGTCCATATTATTAGGGAGGTTGCGCAAACGCTTGCAAAGCCCAGCGCTATTTTAGTCATTAGCGCGCATTGGGAAGAGGGAAAGCCAACCATTACCAGCGGGGCATCTCCTGCATTGATATATGATTATTGTGGATTTCCCAAAGAATCCTATGAAATCGAGTATCCTGCACCGGGCTCGCCTGAGCTGGCGAATACGATTTTTAATCTCTTGGGAAGAGCGGGTATTGAAGCAAAACTCGACGACCAGCGCGGTTTTGATCATGGCTTGTTTGTGCCGTTAAAGCTTATGTATCCGGAGGCAAACATTCCCTGTGTTCAATTATCCCTGGTAAACAGTTTGCAGCCCGAAGAGCATATCCGGATTGGCAAGGCCTTAGCTGATTTGAGAAAAAATAACGTTCTTGTTATTGGTTCCGGGTTTTCATTCCATAATCTCAAAGAATTTTTTGTGCCGTCGACAAAAGCAGCCCGAGCCATGAATGAGTCCTTCGAGCAATGGCTTATTGATACCTGTTCTAATAGCCGGTTGACTGAAGAGCAGCGGGAGCAAAGGTTGAAAAACTGGGATAGCGCCCCTGCTGCAAGATTCTGTCATCCAAGAGCAGAGCACTTATTGCCCTTACACGTTTGCTATGGCGTCGCCGGTACTGCGGCAAAAAGAGTATTCGAATTTGAAATAATGGGAAAAATGGCGAGTGCTTATCTTTGGTAAAACGATTTTATTCGAAACAAAACATGCAAAATCATTGGGGGGAAATCCGCCAAATCGCTGTACATTTTATAAGTAATCGAAAAGCTGGAATTTTCCATAATCAGGATTGCTGTCCGCAAAGAAGACGGTACACTTAGCGTCTATTTTGACTCAATTGCCCTATTCAGGCAGGCCGCTATTAATCATCGGACATTCATGCAATTTTTTGTTAAACCCAATCCTTTTCTCAAGCTGCTATCTTTTCGCGTCCTAATCGTTCTCGCCTACCAAGTGATGGCGATCGTAGTGGGCTGGCACATTTACGAACTGACGCATGACACATTTGCGCTGGGTTTGATCGGACTGGCCGAGGTCATCCCCTACTTCTGTTGCGCGCTATTTGCAGGTTATGCGATAGATCACTACTCTCGCCGCCTGTTCGGCGTGCTCGCCTGCCTGATGCTATTTCTCACCGCGCTGACGCTGACAGCCGTATCGGCAGGTTGGATAGGCGGCAATCCTTCGTGGTGGATCTACGGCTCTATCGCTTTTACCGGGGTGGCTCGCGCGTTTATCGGCCCATCGTATAGCGCGATGTTTGCCCTGGTTTTGCGGCGTGACCAATATGCACGGGCTTCGGGAATCGGCAGTTCCGTGTTCCAGTTCGGACTCGTAGTCGGACCTGCGTTAGGCGGCATCCTGGTCGGATGGGCTGGCAAGACTGCCGCCTACGGCGTTGCCGCCGGTCTGTGTTTGGTTGCCGCAGTGGCCCTGCTGTCGCTACGCGTCGAGGAGCCTCCTCCGGCGGCAAGCGCGCCTATCTTCACCAGCATCGCTGAAGGACTGCGCTTCGTGTTCAGCAACCAGATCATCTTGGGTGCGCAGTCGCTGGATATGTTTGCCGTGCTGTTCGGGGGCGCGGTTTCCATGCTGCCTGCGTTCATTCACGATGTCTTTCATTACGGTCCTCAAGGACTGGGTATTCTTCGTGCCGCTCCGGCAATCGGCGCCGTGATGACAGGATTGTTGCTCGCCCGCCATCCGATCAACCTGTATGCCGGACGCTGGCTGCTGGCAGCCGTGGCGGGATTCGGATTCTGTATGATCGGCTTTGCCATATCAACAAACTTCTGGGTTGCCGGGCTGCTGTTGATACTCTCCGGTGTTTGCGACGGGGTATCTGTGGTCATGCGCACGACCATCCTGCAGCTGGCGACACCCGATGCCATGCGCGGCCGGGTTTCCGCTATCAACGGTATATTTATCGGCTCATCCAACGAGCTGGGAGCGTTTGAATCGGGTATTGCGGCGCGCTTGATGGGGCTGGTGCCATCGGTAGTTTTCGGTGGTGTGATGACGCTGACTGTCGTGGCTGCGACGGCAAAACTGGCACCGAAATTACGCCGACTGGAACTTCACCAGCTGCACTGATTCTTGTGTCCAGGCTGTCAATCCATTGCTGTACTGAAATGGTTTAATTAACTCCAGAATCCTGAATTACTATACTTAGTGCGGGAAGATAAAAGCCAATCATGATCGGTTAGGGAGAATATAGTCGCACGGAGTTTGACCACTCATGCCGCACTGGAATCGCTAGTTTCTTTAACGGTGTGGTCCAGAGAAAAACGGTTTTGTACATGTTTTGTCGAGACAGATAAACCTGCACCACCCGATCCGGGATAATCCCGGCCATGTCGAAGTCATGGGAGATAATACGAGCTCCCGGTTTCATTCTATCGAGTTGCGGGATTAATCGAACGTTCAACTCCGGCAAGAGGTAGATCGTAACCACATCCGCTTGGCTGAGATCGACTGTGAAAATGTCCCGCTGTTCAATTCGCGCCAAGTGCTCGACTTGATTGATTTTTAGGTTTTGCCTGGCTTCCGCCACCCGTTCCCGATCGATATCGAAACCGACCGCTCGGCAGCCGAATAGTTTCGCGGCAGTCACCACAATGCGGCCATCGCCACAGCCAAGATCGTAGAGAAGTTCACCCGGTTTCAAGCTTGCCAAGGCTAGCATTTCATCCACCGCTTCCTCGGGCGTAGGGATGAAAATGACATCGGGACGGCGAGGCGGTGGAGAAATCTCCTCTAGGCTGAAGCTATGGGCCTGGGCAGGCGGCGTGGCGGTGCCTGACGGATTCCCTGTGGTGGAAGTGGTTTGCCGATTTCCACCCCCTGTACTAACCGGCGCGGGTGCCTGAGTGTTCGCGCCGGTCTTTCCTCCGCGCTGGGTCGCAGATTGGTTAGCTGGCTGGGTGGATGGATTGGCACCGGTTGTTCTCTGCGGTGTTGTTTCGCTTTTCTTTTTTTCCTTATCTTTCTTATCGCGTTCTTCGGCATCTTTGCGCGCCTTCTCCGCCGCCTCGGGACTGCCCGGAGCGCCGGGAGCTGGAGCTGGAGCTGGCGGTGCGGCGGGTGGCGGAGCAAAGGATTTGTCCAGAGATTCCCGGCGCTTGGTTTCGCTCTCGGCGATGCGTTTTTCCCGTGCTGTGCGGGCTTCCGCATCGGCTTTGCGTTCTGCTTCCGGATTCAGCGTGTTGACCTTGATGCGATCCACCTGATCGCGCCCGGCCAGCCGGTCCAGAGGCAAATAATCGGTCTTGAACACCAATTCCACAGAGGAATCCAGGTTCAGATCGGTATTCATCTCCTCCGTAGTCTGGGTCTTCTGGGTGGAGACGTAACCGATGGTGTTGGTCATGCTGGCACTAGCCCCCCAAGGGCCGTACCCGAAACTGCCGGATGCCGACGTGGTGTTGCGGAGGTCAAACTGGCTTCCGGCATCTGCCTGGGCGGCGCTGCGCGTGTCAATATGGAAGCGCATGGACGCATGCAGCCGTCCGCTTTCAATGACGATGCGCTGCAAACCCAGCATGACCATGGTGGACAGCATCTGCTGGCGATTGCGGGCAAGGGAGCTGCGTGCCAGCGGCACCAGGTTTTCCGGATCCCCCGTAGTAGGTACGGAATCCTGCGGACCCAGCCCGAAGGCAAGGCGCAAAGCTGCTTCGCCGGGCATGGAAGCTCCCGGCCGCAGCCGCAGCCGGGTTTCCTCCTCGCGCGCCTCCTTTTCCTCCGGACTTAGAGGTTGTCCGGGTTCTCCCCAGGAGGAATCTTCCTCCCCTTCCACTACGAAAGAGCCGGGAAAGCGCTCCGCCAACCAGCTGCGCGCACCAGCCAAACCTACGTTGGCATCGGCAAAGCCTTCCGTGGAGGCGGCAACATTTTGGATAAGTTCCACGTAGGACTGCATCTGCTGCTGGTTGGTATCAACCATTGCCTTGAACACGCCATTGATGAGTTCGGTGACGAAACGGGGAAAGGAGACTGCGTTGAGAATCTGCCGGGTGGTGTCCGCGACGCGCTGCGCGGCGACACCACTGAACTCGCTACCGGCACTTTGGGCAACTGCCAGAGGCTGGTCGGACGGCAAGGCACCGGTTGCTGCCTCGGCTTCCGACGCGAAATCCAGCGCAGCGGCGCAGATCTTGACCAAACCTTGAGCCAACGCCAAACGATTATGCGGTTCCAGCGCAAGGAACCCCGGGCTAGCAATCAACAACTCCCGAATGGCGGTGCGTACACCATTGGGAGGTTGTTTTGTTCCGCTTCCCGAAGGCGTCATACTGGTCACCCCGCCAGCGCAGTCCAAGGAGAATTGGGCCGGATTGGTGTAGCAGGTGCTGCCGGTCCTACATCTTCACTGAGGGCGAGCGAAGCCTCCAGCCATTCCAAAGCTGCGACGATAACCGGATGGTCCAGCCCGACGATCGGTTTGTTGTTCGCATCGAGGATCGGCGCTGCATCGGCTAGCCACGCCAAGAGGGTCATTCCCGCCTGTCCCCGCTGCACGTGAAGCTCGTATCCACGCGTTGTCTCCTTGCTTTGCCGCTCGATGGCGGCTACCACCTCCCAGGGTGTCCTAGAATGAAATGCAGCCTTCACTGCAGAATGGCCGAGAATCTCCAGCGCCGCCCGTATGGCAGCCAAAACTTCCTGAGCCAGGAATACCGTGATGCCGCTAGATATGCGAACCAGATTGATGATCAGGCGTTGCGCCGCGCCGCGCACCCGCGCTTGCTGGGCCACTCCGCCCCAACTGGCGTTACTGGCCTGTTCGTCGAGTTTGTAAAGCGCTTCGCAAAGATCGAGCAGGCGGTCTTCGAATTCATTGTTGCGTGGATGTTCTGTGTGGTCAGGTCCCTCCACAACTCCAAACAAACCGGAAAAAAAACCGAGTCTTTCCTCCTCCGTAGCACGTTCGTTGCGGCTTTGCCAGAAGGCCTGTATCAGGGGGGCCGCCTCGCCTAGGTCGACGGGCAAGCTCCCACTACGCGCGAGCCGGGTCAGCGTCTCTACCGCCGGGATGACACCAGCAGCCTCCAGTTCAGAAGCGAGATAAAGCGTCGCAATAGCGCGAAGTTGCGCCTGATCCACGGCGCCGCTGGAAACCGGCGGTAGTTCGATGCCAAAGTCTTCCAGTGCCAGGGTCAGGGCCGCAGCGCTCCGAACGAGGGACTCCGCCCGCCGCAGGATCAGTTCCAGACCGACTTCCTGCCCGGTAGCCATGGAGCTACACCTTCGCTGCGGGCGGATTGGCCCGGTTAGGGTTGTACGGCGTGGAATTTCCCTGAATCACCGACATCATCTCTGGCGTCGCCATCTTTTCCAACGGCAGGTAATCGCTCTTGAAGTTGACCCGCACCTCGCCGGACAGCTTGGCCTTGACCTCGGCCTTGGATTCGCTGGTTTCGTCCACGGCCGAGCCCACCGTCGCGACGTGTTCCTGTTCGCCCTCGGCCGAGAACGACGCCGATCCGGGGGAATACCACGCACTGAAGCTGGTACTGGCGCTCTCCTTGTAACGCTGTGCTTCCTGGTCGTACATGGAGGCGGTGTATTTGCGTTTGGCCTTGTCCTCGGCGCGCATGTCAAAAACCACCTTGGCGTTGATGCTGCCATCGGTCACCACGATGCGGTTGATGCCCAGCATGACCATCGAGGCCAGCAGTTGCTGGCGGGACTTGGCCATGTGCAGCCGGGCCGCCGTAGTCAGCCGCAATTCGGCGTTGGCATCGGAGATGTCGGTGACCGGCGGGTTAAGGTTAAGGTCGCGGCTGATCTCGGCCAGACGTGCCTCCGGGTTTTCGCCGCGAGCGGTAAGTTGAGCCGTCGGCGCCGGCGCCTCGCCGTCCTCCGCGAAACTTCCGGCGCCCGCATTCACTTCCACGCCCAAGGCATCCGGATAACGCTCGGACAGCCAGTCGCGTCCGGCGCCCGCCGAAATATTGTCGGTCATGAACTGGTCCACCGTCTTCGCTACGTTGCCGATCAACTCGCCGTAGGCCCGCATCTGCTCGATGGAGGACTCGACGATGGCCTGGAAGACGTTTTTGATAAGACCGCCGACAAACTTGGGGAAATCCACTTTCTGAACCAGGGCGCCGAATTGCTCGACCCCCTCACGCACCGCGCCGGCCTTAAACTTTTCCCCGACCATGCCGGGGGATTTTGACAGACTGCGCTTGGTGTCTTCCACCGGATCGTCTTCCTGGGCCCGCGCCAGCGGAGTCTTCGCCTCCTGGGGGCTAAGCAAATCCACCAAGCCGCTAGGGTCGGAGATGTAAGACAACACCTTGACCATGTTGCTGGCGAGTTGGGTGCGCTCTTCGGGACTCATCTGCGAGAAAGACGGGATCGCCGTCAGGACTTCTCGCACCTGTGGTCGCACGGCCTCAAGGGTTCGACGTGTAGTCCAGGGAATTTGTGGGGGGGCTGTCATGACACCTTATCTCCTTGAAGTCATCGAGTCGCTAGTGCTGGTGTTTGTTGTGGCGTCTGTGCCTGTCCAGACTCGGCGGATTTCTCCGGATTACGCGCCGATGGCAAGACGTTCGGATCAACCGGTGTCGAATTGCCCTGGATCGCCGCGATCATGCCGGGCGTCGCCATCTTGTCGAGCGGAAGGTAGTCGCTTTTGAAGTTCACTTCGACGTTGCCGGCCAGTTGGGCCCGGGTCGACAGCACCGAATCGCTTGCCTCGGCCGCCGCGCTCATCGCCGTCATTACGGGCTTGTCCTCGTATTTCGAGGTTCCCTTGAGGAAAGATTGGGCACTGTCCTGGGAGCCACCCGAGTCCTTGCCGAAGTTGGAGCTGTGGCTCGATGTATCTCCCTTGTCCACAGTTTCCTCGCCGGTCCGCGTTGTCGCAAGCTTCGAACTGCCCCACGGACCGCCATCCTCGTGCGCATAGTCATACGCCGCGGCGCTTTTGCTCAGGCGGCGTGTGTCGCGTGCCTGGAAGTCGTACATGATCTTAGCTGATATCTTGCCGTCCGTGATCACGATGCGGTTTATGCCCATCAGCACGAGACTGGCCATGAGTTGTTGGCGCTGTCGGGCGAGTTGAGTGCGGGCCGCAGTTACCAATGCCTTCTCGACGGCTTCGTCGGACAAGTCCATGCTCTTGAGAGCGCCGCCCTCGAAGGTGATGGTGCTGTTTATCCTCTTGAGAGCATCGCTTTCGTCAACCTCGTCGCGCAATTTGAGCCGCGGCTGCGGACTGTCGCTGAAGTCGTCGACGGCGATCTCAAAGAGGTCTGGAAACTTCTCGGCCATGTGGTCGCGGCCTTGGTTCTCGGTGACGTTGTCGTCGCGGAATTGCTGCAGCGATTGCGCAACTGCGGCGATCATCTTGGAGTAAGCTTCCATCTGTTCGATCGATGCCTTAACGATCGCGTGGAACACGCCCTCGATCAACCCAGCCACGAAAGTCGGAAAATTAACCTGTCTCATCAAAAGTCCGGCCACTTCCGCTCCCTCGCGAGCCGCGCCCGCCTTGAACTCCCCTTGGTTTGAGATGTTCTGGACAGCCTTGCGAGCGTCTTCAGAGGCAGTGAAATTGGGGGATTCATCCAGCGTCCGCGCGGTGGGTATTCCCAATCCATCGGGAATGTCCTGACCCTCGATGCCCTCCGGCGCCACCAGGTAATCCGCGATCAATGCCGTATTTCGAGCAGTCTGCTGCTGTTGGGCAGTGGGCAACTGGGCGAAAGCGGGCGACTGAGTTAGGAGTTCCTTGACTGCCTGACGCACTTCCGGTCTGGGGGGGGGCGGAGCGATGGCTGATTTCTGAGGACTCATGGCAGTGGCGTTCATGGCGAATATCCTGTGCGCGAAGAGTTAAATAATATTAGGTTAGCTTTGCCCATTAGCGCCACGGTATGCTTGTGACGGCACTTCGAATTCCACTGGGCGTAGATATAGGCTGACCCGTGCAGAAATAGCGGGGCTTGTGCGAACACTTATGATCGAAAAGCGGCCAGGCCAGACGTCATCTTCCGGAGTAAACGCAGACATCCAGCTTTCCAATGCCGTCAGTTCACGGGGGCGTTCGCTTAAGCCCAGCGTGAGCAAGCCGAGGAAATTCGGCGGTAAATCCGGGATCATTCCCAAGAGCACATAAATCTCGATCTCGGGTCCATCTTGACCCTGCCCCACCCCGATGAGCGTAGCGTTGGCGGGCAGATCAAACCGACCTCCTAGCACCAAGCCCAGGATTTGCAGAATGCCCGGCATCCTGTATCCGAGACCCAAGGCATCGAGTAACGGTTGCAGGTCGGCGATTCGCAATGCTTGCGGATGGGCGAAGGTCAGACGCTCACTCCCTAGATCGCGCTGTGCGGAAATGGTGGTAAATAATGGGCGTAGCTTAGGCATCACCGACATTGCGGTTGAAACCAATCCGAAAAGGCTCATCGGCAACGATTCAATCTGACCGGGACCGCTTTCATAATAGACCTTGGAGTTATAAAGACCGTTGCGATCATAGCCGGTGCCGAAAAATGCCCCGAAATTGAGATTGGATCCGGAACCGAAACCACGCCACGGCTCGCTGCGCTCATCGAACCAGCGTAGCGCTTCGCGCCCGAAAAAAGTGTTCACCAAACGGCGCATTTCGCGCGTCGATTCGTCACGCCGGTCGATTCCGGATGCGTCCGGTCCCAAGGGCTGGATATTGAAACGGAGTTGTCCTGATTGCAGGTCCGAAGACGGCTCAAATGGCGCTGCACCGGGCGTAAGGGCATTGTCGGCGTAACGGGGATCACCCTGCGGCAAAACAAAAGTGCGATTGAGCAATCCGCCTAATGATGGAACCGGATCGACAGTCCCCAATTTATTGGCAGATTGACGCAACATGTCAGCGATGCGGGAAGCTAATGCTTGTGCCATGATGTTGTTCTCCCATATCTAGTTTTCATTAACGTCTCATGCCCATACCCATACCAAATCCGGGAACATTTACGCCCGCTTGATCCAGCATTTCACGTGCTATAGAAGGAATCTGCACTGGCCGAGAGGTCATTGTTGGTGATTCACGCGGCTGAGACAGTTCCTCAATGCGCGCGTCCGAAGTGGCAGTTTCAGCAAGCCACAGTTCGCAAGCGTTCACCAAATCGTAATCGGTGGGTTTTGTGGTGGCTTCAGAACCAGCGGTCGCAGGATCTGAAGATAACACCTCGTCGACATCGATAATCCGTCTGCTTGTGGCGCTCTTATACTTGTGGACGTTGTTGGCCAGCCACGCGGTGATGATGGCGCCGCAGTTAGCCAATGTCGAGTAACGAGCGGTGTTGCGAGCACCGCCAAGTTCGAGCGTCGCGACCTTATCGATTATTTGCCATATGTTATCCGCGCCAATTGCTCGTAGCATTTCTTTGTCGCTCAACAGCTCGATGATAAAATTGATTAATGCCTGTTCTTCCCGCGCCACAAAATGAGACATACCATAGGCGTGACTCGAAAGATTGAGTGCAAGGTCGCGCGCCGTTTTTCGTACCTGTTGTTGGCTGATAGCGGCGGGGATGTTGGCACGTAGTATTTGGTCAGCAGTCTTTTGCCGTATCAGTGACGATATGGAGGATGCAAAGCGTATCCATTGATCATTAAATTGATCATTATACATGCCGCTAGGAGGGCCTCCAGGTATACCTAACGTGATTGCAAGAAAGCGATCCCGCTCCACATCCGACAGTCTGTTAGGGGTGCTTTTCCAGTGTTGATAGAGCATTTCGTTCGCTTTGCCTGCAGTGAGTACCAGCGTACCGTCCTGAGCCTGCTCTACCAGTTTGTCGACTACTTCATAGACTTTCAGCTCCTTAAACATTGCGACGTAGATCCACACTCCTACTTGCCTCACGTTTTCAGGTTCTATTTGGTAATCAGTCACGGAGTTTAGATCCGGCAATGCTATGCCTATGTCGGACAGCGGTTTGTCCACGCCGACTTTCTGAATTTTATCGAGGCATTCACTAACACGCCTTTTCAGCTGAGGTTCCTCGTCATTAATACCTTTTTTCCGTAAACAGCGAATGACATAAGCGAACTCGGCAGTGTCGACAGTACCATCCACAGTAGTGGTAGACTTAGGATCTCCCTCATTTGCCAGTATGGGCAGTACCTTTTGGGCAAGATCGAGGATCCCGATGACCTCACCAAAAGCAGCAAAAAAAGCGCTACTAAATGAAGTATTAACCGAATCAGTGGGATCGACACTTATTTCACTGTCACCGGCTTTGCTCGTTTTTTTAACGATTAAACGTGGTGGTTGTACCTCATCGATTGCTAACAAACCAAGTACTAACGAAATTTTAACGATGTCGGAAATACCTCCTTTATCATTTTCAATAACCAAGTGACCATCATCGTGATTAAACACTTCTTTGCCAATCAACCCTTCATTTGCATTGAAATAATCACGTGTTGCCACATAGAGTGGATAGACCAGTTCAAGCTTATGAGCAGTATTAAAACGACTCAATAGCTTTGTGATGCGATCAAGATCCCTATCTTCATCAAGTGTTCGGCGTTTTCGTTGCTCTAAACTTTCCTTTTCGTTTTTCAGTTGAGCAAGAGCTTTCTCTTCACGTTTGACAAGATCCCCAAAGCGGATCTTGTCAATATAATTTTTCGATGTTCCTGCTGTAGTTGCAGACATGTTAGTTCTCCTCGCAATTAGAGTTTAAGTAAATCAAGGGTTTCATACCATTGTTGATCAGCTATCCTCGACATCCCCGGAATCGTTGTCGGGGAGAGTTTTATCAATAAAGGCATCCAATGCCTGGAGCGCCGCAAAAGCGTCCAATATTCCTGAGCCGCAGCCATCCACATGAGGTCCTGAGAACGCTGCCGTCGACTCGACGAGCAAGCGTCTTACCTGAACACTGTCAAGCGGTGATGAACGTCTTTGTGCACGCGCCACTAATAGCGCGGCTGTTGCCGCCGTAAAGGGCGCGGCAAAACTGGTGCCGGTAGCCTGTTGGTAGCCATCCAGGCTCAATGTCAATATCCGCTCTCCCGGTGCGCAAAGCGCAACATGATCGCCGCGTGTAGAAAAATGACAAGGCCGGGCGTTGGCATCGGCCGCACCGACTGCAATGACGCCTGGATAGGCCGCTGGCCAGTACAGGGTCTCACTGCCATTGTTGCCGCTGGCCGCCACCAAAACACAGCCGCGCTCCAAAGCATAGGCAACTACATCGGCATGGGGCTTGGGCGTGCCGGGATCTAGCGCAGAATCATCAGTGCCAAAACTCATATTAATGATCTTGGCGCCAAGATCGACCGCCATCTTCATTGCCATATCGAGATCTGTAGTAGCGCCTATGCCTACTGCTTGCGTCTTGCCGGGGAAACGTGCCGCGCCCAGCGCCCGTAAAGGCAGTATCTGGGTATTTCCCGCCAACCCCGGTGGCATGGATTGTCCGAGCGCACCGATGATGCCGGCGCAGCCCATGCCGTGCCCCACAAAGAGATCGGTGGGATTGGTATCAACCCGCGTACTATCGCCGAGCAATTCAAGCCCGAGGGCCAGGTCCGATTTACCCAACTGAACAGTATCGAAACCTGGACGTAACCGCCCAGCCAATTCCGGGTGTTGGGAGGCGATCCCGGTGTCTACAATCGCTACTATTACCGCAGGATCGCCCGGTTCATAGGCAAGCGCTTCATGCGCGCGGATGATTTGCCAAGGAGTGTAGTCAATGTCCTGCACCACCGGCATTGCACTTCCGAAGGGGGTGACACAAACATGATTAGGCATAGCCGCTTCGACCGTCGGTATCTGATTCAGCGAATCAATCAACGGGCCAATCGGCGTGCCAAATGGAACATCGAAACGAAAAGTACGCGCCAGCCCCAGAATTTGTTCGCGGTCATTAAAATGCAGATGCCGTGTATCGGGCTGCAAGATCCTCGCAGCAGCGGTATGTACGTGCGCGACGCGGATGTCCCCGGCAAAACGGTTTATGATTCTGTCAATAACACCGCCGTCCAGGCTTTGTGCAGCCGCAAGCCGACCACGGCGGACATCCGCCGCAGCCGGTATTGAATCAGGTGCTTCACCCAAAGCCATTTTCACGACGATGCTGCCGGGAAGACAGTAGCCATGTTTAGCAGATGCCCAAGGCATAGCAAGTTGTGCTGCTGTCATGTAGCACCTCCTTTGTCCTTGGCGCTTTCATTACGTGTGTTTTTATTTACGTCCTGTTGCCGCCAGAAGGGGCGCAGATCGAAGGCCATCGCTGTGACGATTTGCGGCGACGGTGCGATGGTCAATTCGCCTGCCATTTGATGTTCTTGCGGTGCAATTACAACTTCCCTGTCAGTTGCCCGCACAACGCTGACCGGTTCACCGCTGATCATTACGCCAGGGAGAGACTTCAGCATCAAATTGCGGCCCCGAATACGCAACAAATTGGGCAGATCAGGCGAATCATCCGATGTTCGCTCGACCGGTAGGATGTGTTCAACCAGCGGAGCAGATGCACGGTCTAGCGCACGTTTCAGCCTTTCCACCGGCAGATTCGTGACACGGCCCACGGTTCTCGATGCTCCCTGCTCTTCCATCTCCCGCAATTTCGATACAGTGCGCACACCGGCCCATTCAAGCCTGCGTCTTTCCTCGTCCGATAGATCGTCTTTGAGTTCATCGAGAGAACGATCTTCCGGATCTTCGGAAAAAGCGATGGCATTTTCTTCGATCATCGGGCGAGTGATAGCAGTAAAAACCAGATGAAAGACACTGGCTTCTTTATCGCTCGGACCGGCAGGCCGGATGCGGATCTCCGAGCGAGCGAACTCGACATGTGCTCGCAGGTCAAGCGAAATGTCCTTGATCGCGAAAGTGAGAGGAAGATTCAAGTTGCGAGCTTTAACCGCCATTGCCGTTTGCGCATTATCAAGCTGGCTTTGGACAGCTTGTATAAAATGTTCGAGCGGCAGGCTGGTTTCGGTTGTCATGAGAGTTCTTCTATCTCCCAGACGACTTCGATGCGTCCGGGCTGGAGATCAAACGCGGTACGCGTGACCGACTGTGGTATATCGCCGATAAGCTGAACTTCATCACCTATTTGGCGTAGGCTCAACTCCACCGGCAGAGTAACCTCGATCCGGTTGACCCTAAGATCAGGTGCACTGCCGAGAGCCTCTAACGTGCCGGAAGCGACCTCGCTCAGCATTTCACCCAAGGGGCGGCGACCGCTCATTGTCTTCCTCCTGTAGTTGACGGCGGTAAGGGGGCTGTCTCGGGCGACGGGGTCGTTGGGACCGTCGGAACCGAGGCAATCGGCGCTGTAGCAGCGGGCGTGGTCGCCGGTGGCGCCACCAATGCGGGCCGCGCCGGCGCGACGCTTGATGACCTAGCGTGACGTTCAAGGAGAGTGCGCTTCGCCTCATCGACGAACCGGTCCAGCGGTACCGTCTCGCTGGCGAAGTTGATTTTCACCTCGCCGAAGAGCTCGGCCTTGAGTTCACTATCGGACTGAACGTTGACCCCGACGGTTGAGACCTTGACACTGGGCACGGAATAGGTGCGGCTTCCCCGTTGCCCCCATTCAGCGCTTCCGCCACCCGGGTCGTCGGACACCGCGTAGTCGACCTTCGCTTGATCCGCCGCCGCCGCACGGAAACGCAGGCGTGCGGCGATGGTACCGTCTTTTACGACCACCCGGTTCATACCGAGCAGTACCATGGTGGCGAGAGTCTGGAGCCGGTTTCGCGCGACCCGCTCGCGGGCCAGCGGCAACAACTGTTCCTCGACGAATTCCGGCGTCAGTTCCTCACCGGAAAAGCCGAAATCGTCCAGCCAATCCGGCGATTGCGGTTCGCTATCGCTGCCAGGCAATACTCGGGGAACCACCCGGAACGACTCCGCGTCTCGGGCCATCGCCAAATCCCGGGGATACTGCTCCACCAACCAATCGCGAGCCTGATTGGGAGTCACGTTCTCTTGGGTGAACTGGTCTATAGGTTTGGCGACGGCGCTTACCAGGTCGGCGAAGCTCTCCATCTGCCGAATTGAAGAATCGACGATAGCATCGAAAGTACCGTGCACCAGGGTGGCTACGAACTCGGGAAAATCGAGCTCGTCGCTGAGTGCTCCGGCCCGGCGGCCTATAGATTCGGTGGCCGCTTCGCGGCGCGGCTTTCCGTCGTCGCCATTGGCCAGCGGGTCGAATGGCTGATTAGGTGGCTGATTAGGCTGTTGCTCGGGCTGCACGATCTCGCGCCCGAAGGCGTCTCGGGCAAGTGTGCGGACGCTTGCCAAGCCAGTTGAGCCTCCCGCGCTTGGGGCGGGAGCTGGTGGCAGATGATTGATCGGACGCTGGGCTGTCACGGCAATTGACTCCTCAACTCATTTTAGGCGGCGGCGATCTGTGGGGGCAGGTCCCAACGGTTTTGTCGCTCGTACCTGCCGTCGCCGTAGAGTGTAACCTCGACAACTGCAACGTGACTTGGCTCACCTGGACGGCTGAACTCATGGCGGATAGCAATCCTGAGCGCCGCGACCGTAGCAGTATCTGGTCCGTCGGAGATGTCGGCAGTCACCTTAAGCGCGCATCCGTCATTAGCCATCGACAGCGGTACTGCGATCTGCACCTCACCGACCCTGCCACTCTCGTGTCTCCAATCAATCAGCACTGTCGCATGGGTTCGCCCGGTCGGGCCGTCTAAATACGGCCAGTCGGAGAGGTTGATGGTGGGGCCTGCTACGGGTGTCACTGTACCGGTAACGACCATGGCGGCAGGCGCCTTCATCTCATCGTACTGGTCGAGTTCCCAGGAAACTTCCGCGTTGCCCCCCCTGACTCGTCGTCGCGAGGGCTGGGTGGAAGATACCGCCGGAGCATCGAAAGCGTGAGCCTTGGGCGGTAGCGGGATGCGCATTGGTAATGGCGCTCCCTCCGAGTGCACAGCTGGCCGCGGTATACTGCGGCCTTCGCCCCTCGCCCGCACCTGAGAAGCCGACAGTGACAGCGCGAAGGGCGCTGCAGTGGCTGGACTGCGGCCCTCTGCGCTGGCAGCATGTAAGATCTGCACGTCGACCACGCCGCCACTCTCGGTCATGCGGCCCTCGTAGAGCTGTACAAACTCGTTGAAGGGCATGCGGATGCGCCCCGCGCTGTCGGGCCACGGGTCGTAGAGAAACATCGTGGTGTCGGAGCCGTCGTCCGCGCCACCGCTTTCCATTCCGACTAGCACACGTGCATGGCCACCGCCCTGATGGTCCCAGTTCATGCCCACATACAGCGGGCCGTAGTCGGCCAGCATGAGCCGGAAACCCTTGATGGTGTAAGATGCCGGCGACTCGGTCACCAGATCCCAGGCATCGGCCAGGACTCGGCGTTCAGATGGCGGCAGGCCATTGCGGTAGGCATCAATCGCCGGCACGTGGGCGGCGATCTCCGAGTCAGCGATGCAAACACGATCGCGCCAGCCCACCACCATTGCGGCGGTCGCTGCCCAGCACGAGGCAGTCGAACTCTGCGGCTGATAGGGCGTGTCGTCCCAGTGTAGCGAAAAGGACTGGAACGACAGTGACTGCGCCACAGTGCCATGACCGTAAAGAATGTCAACCACCTTGGGGTGGAAGCGTTCGCTGAAGGGCGTGAGCGCGATCGCGCTGCCACCGTTGGCGTTGACCCAGTCACTGAGCTTATTCTGGAAACTTTTCCACAGCCGGTCTGCGCCAAAGAAGGCGATACTTTCACCGATGCCATCGGTCGCACGGTCGGCACCGCGGGTGTAGACAACAAACGTACCATCGGCATCGGTGCGCACGCCGAATTCACGGTGACCGCTCACTGGGTGGTCGCCGGACCATTCGGTGTGGATTGTTGTGAAGCGCCAGCGCTTTGCCTCGACCAGACTTGTAACCACCGCCGCGTTGTCGGGGCCGACGATGTCGATCTTGAAGACCGTACCCACCGGGGACGGGGAAGTCCACTTCACGTCATCGTCACCGACGGCGTAGGGAATGAACTCGCTATAATCAGTATCGAGGAAGTCGTTCAGGTGCGTGCGTACATGCTCGAGCAACGACTCGTCCGTCCAGTCCACGGGCACCTGGGGAATGCGCACCTCGTAGCGGTCGAGGTTGAGCGCGCCTGCGGCATCGGCGATACGCTGTACGCTCATGTTGCGACCTGCGAGGTAGCCATGAATCCAGTCGGGGACGCTCCAGTTGAAAAGATCGGCCCACTGTGGCGCATAGCGCTGCGCCTGTTCCACATCTTCAGGGCCGATGACCATGGCGCGGACGCGCGGCGCGGCATAAGCGGCGGGCCGCGCGAAAGCAGTGGCTCGACCTTCGATCCAGTCGATCTTGTTCGGCGTGATAAAGCAGCCGCGGTTCAGACCCTGCTCCGCCGGCTCGCCGGTGACGTGCACTGCGCACACCAGCGCCTGCAAGGCTCCGCTACCGCCGTCCAGATTGTAGACCGGAGAGCCGCTGTTACCTTTAAGCGTGAGTAGCGGATACTCAATGACCTCAAGGTTGCTCTGGTTGGTGGCGTAGCCACCGTGCAAGTGCTGCTTATCACCGTCGATCGCCTGAGTGAGCTCGGGGATGGTGACCGACTCCTTGGCATAGCCACACACTACGATGGGCATACGGTCCGAAGGCGTGGCATTGAGGAAGCCGAACCACAGGGCATTGGGAGCGGCTATGGGCACGTTGTCAATCACCGCAAGGTCGTTCTCCCAGTTGCCGGAGCCGGTGTAGGCCGGCGCAATGCGCCACGATGAGGACTGCACAGTGCATTGGCCGAATGGACTGTCTGTGCCGTTGCGCCCCGGAATGATGGTTACACTGGACATCTGGTCCAAGTTGTGGGCACAAGTGAGGACGCGGTTGGAACCAATGTAGAAGCCGGTCCCAATGTAGCGCCTGCCGTCGGGCGCCGTCATGCGCAGCTGGCAGATCGCTGAATGCGGGAATATGGTTGTGTTAGGCACGCCCGCAAACCACTCTTCGCGCGCCAGGCTGAAGGCATCGTTCTGGCAAGTCAATGCCGAAATTGGATCGGCTGGATCGTAGAATGGAGTAATGATCTCTTGTGCACGTGCCAGTGGAGCCCGGTGTCGCGTGCCGAACGCTTGTGTTTGTGCCTGAGGTCCATAGCCTGATTGATTTTCATGGGATAATGAGCTTACACACTCTGTAGAACCATAATACGACTGCGTTGCAACAGGTGCTATGGGTTGCTTCATTGCTGATTGCTGCCCTCCAGAACTTTTATCTGCGGGTGAGGACGGTGGGAGCGGCCCGAATCCATCATCGTAGTCGTGGTCACCCCCGTTCTGCACGGTCTTGCCCCCAGTAACAATGCCATCTGATGGTGCAGGTATCGGGATAGTACCTTTGGTCAGTGTTTCCTGGCCCGGAGTAGCCGTATCGCCAGCCCATTCAAGCGCACTCTGCCCATCAATTCCATAGCCTGCGGCTCGTTGTTGCCGGCTCGGCAATAGTCGGACACGTTTAAGGCTCCGTCCTGTTAAACCTTTCAGTGATATATAGGGGCTGGCTTCGGTAGGTAAAACTTCTACGACCGGTATTGCGCCTGTGCGATCGGCCATAGCCGCCAAGGCAACGTAAAGCCGATCATTTCCAACAAAGCGTGCAAGAACTTCCGATGGAACAACGTAGACTGCTTCACCTTTCGGGACCGAAAGCGGTCCACCCGCACGACTCGAATAGAAATTCGTTAATGTGCGTTGGGCTTTATTGGCTGCACTGAATAATTTCGTATCCGTTGCAATAGCAACTTCGGCACGCTGTGGCGTTCCGTCAGTACGTATCGTGAACCCCAGCATTGGAAAGCGATCAGTGACTTCAAGCCTGTTGGCACGGATCTGAGCATTCATCTTCAGTCACCTCTTTTTTAGTTATTGCTTGAATAAACTTTATTACCGTTATGATTGTTATTACATTTTACGACTGACTTCGAGCCCAGATAATTGAGGGCTTGCTGAACGATTAAACTCGATACCTCGGTCCCTTGTTCTAGCAACCACCATTTTGTGATGCCTTCGATTGTATCTGCTGCTTTTGGATGTTTTTTCAAATAACATTCAATTTGATCGGCTATTTGCTTCACATCAGAATCGTTGAATTTAGGCATTTTCTGACCCGACTTTAATCTTTCTCTAAAGTATCAAACAATTATCATGCCAAAATATATGCACCTGATTTTATTAGTAATCAATATGATTGACTGGAAGAATCGGGTTAATTATGACCCGGTTGTTTTGATGAGATAAGCTATATGCTTATGATTGTTAATGCTTTTATATGGTTGACCTAGAAAAGGATCAAGTGGGTTAGTTTTTACCCACTACTAACGACCTATCAGTCAAACACCGGCTTGGCAATTCCCGCCATGCAGTAATGGTTAAGGGTTTTAAAAGAACGCACAAAACATACCCTCTGTTAGCCTCTTATCAGCCAAGTCTTAACATTTTTTGACAAGATTTTGATGCAAATTGAATTTATTAGTGTAAAAATTACTGCGCCGTAAGAGCTTGAACCTGCAAAGATTATTTCATTTAAATCTGCCAAAGCAGAAACATATTGGGGAACGTGAATCGACGAATCGTCTAAAATCCCCGTACAGACGAGAATCTTTTTTTGCCCCAAAATACGTTGTCTCTTGGTTCCGGCTTGTCCGGGTTTGGAGTGTATATACTGAGACATGAGGGAAGGTGAATAGATAAATTTGTGGGGTTAACCATAAATAATAAATCTCATCTTACTTGTTAACAAGATGGCGGAAATCCCACAGTATTCAAGTAGTTTTGAATAAACTCATATCAGTTTCCGCGATACTGAATAGGATTAATATCATGTTTTTTCAGCAGCTTGCCTAAAGCTCTACGCTCTTTTTGCGCTATTTCTGCCGCTTGCGTTACATTGCCTTTAGAGCTGGATATGAGCCAGGTAAGATAGTGTTGTTCAAACTGATTGATGACATGATTTTTCGCTTCGTTGAACACAGCATCAAATTTGAAGTTTTGTCTACGCTCAAATAATTTTCTGCGTGAACGGAGTTGCGCATCATCATAATGATGAATATCGGTTGGAATAATTTCAACATCCTGCGACATAAGAAAAGACCTGTGAACAAAATTCTCAAGCTCACGCACATTTCCAGGCCAATGATAATCGTTCATCCATGTAACCGCATCAGGATGAAACCGTTTGTCCGGTTGTTGATACTTGCACCGGTATTTTTGCATAAAATGTTCTGCAAGAGGCTGAATATCAGCTTTACGATTCCTGAGCGACGGCAAGTTCAGATGCAAAAGGTTTAATCGAAAAAATAAATCCTGCCGGAATAGGCCTTGGGCAACAAGTTCGGATAAACAAACATTACTTGCGGCAATAATTCTAACATTCACTTTCCTGCTTTTTATTGCTCCCAAGGGCTTGATCACATTATCTTCAATAAAACGTAATAAGGCTACCTGACCTTTAGCTGACAAGGCTTCAATCTCATCAAGAAACAATGTTCCACCGTCTGCTTGCTCTGTTAACCCTGCCTGACTCTGTTTTGCATCGGTATAAGCACCTCTTTCATGCCCAAATAACTCATTTTCAATTAATTGATCAGGTATAGCTCCACAATTCATAGGGATAAAAGGAAAATCTTTACGGCATCCCAAATAATGAATAGCTCTTGCAGCCACCTCTTTTCCGCAACCGGTTTCGCCCTCTATAAGAACCGGCGCATTACATTCGGAGGCTTTTTTTATGAATGAAAGGGTATCAAGGAAAATTGATGATTGACCGATTAAATTCAAATTCTTCCACGCTACCGTTTCCATATCAAATTTACTCAAATCAAACGAGTTACTATGCTTCGATGACAATCGATCCAAACGAAATGCAAGTTCGAATGGATCACAAGGCCAACAGCAACAATCGCTGCATGCATTCAATATCGGACTTACTTTATCGTTTAATGGTAGAAAAAAAATAGCGAGATAATGAGAATTTGGAGTTGCTAATATGGCCTTGACGATTCTATCAACCATCAAATTTTTTTCGGGTAAAATAAGAATTACTAGAGAGTTAGATTCTTTAATTTGGCCTTCTAACCAACACTTGGAATCTATAATTGAAAGGGTATCACCTAACTCTTGAAATACGCAGACTACGGATTCTAGATAGTCCTTCGAACGTAAACAAACTAGCTGAATATTGCTGACGGTCCTTTGCATTTTGCTAACACCTCAAATTTTATTTTCGTAAGAAATTATGTATAAGGAGCCGATTCTAAATGATAAAAAACCATCCTTTTCTATTATTAAGCACTTTTTGAGCATTACTCAACTTTAAACGCACGTAACACCACCCGCGGGTTCTTTCGCAAAGTTTGTCAGTTTGAACAACAATTGACCAATTTTTGTAATTGAAAAATCCAATGATTAGTTTTAAAGGCGTCCATTTTCCTGTCAAAGAGCGTTGAAAATTTTCCAGTATTACTATAGGGTTATTAGTCTTCAACTGCCTTTTTTTTCGCTGCTTGAACCGATAGGAATCGTTACCCGTTTCCAGAATGTCGCAATAATGAGTAATGCGATCCAACAAGGCAGTCGTCATTTTGGCATCACCAAACACCTGTACCCATTCGGCGAAGTTCAGATTGGTGGCGATGATCAACGAGGTTTTCTCATATAACTGACTGATCAGATGAAAAAGCAAAGCGCCACCTGATGCCGGGAACGGCAGGTAGCCCAGTTCATCGAGAATGACTGCATCGCTATGCGTTAACCGCTTGGCCAGAGTGCAGGCTTTGCCCAACCGCTTTTCCTTGTCCAGCTGATTGACCAGATCGACAGCGTTATAAAAACGCACGCGTTTGCCTTGGTGAATGGCTGCTACGCCCAGGGCAGTCGCCAAATGGGTTTTGCCCGTGCCAGTCCCGCCCACCAGTATCAAGTAGGTGGCCTGCTCCATGAAGCCGGCCGGGTAATGGGTTAAATATGTAATTTCCCCGTATAATACTCCTATGACCTGTTATCAAGAAATTACCTGCCCGGCTTGTGACAGCAACCAAATTATGAAGTCTGGCCGTAGTGCAGAGGGTACACAGCGTTATCGCTGTCAAAATCCAGATTGCAACACTAAAACGTTCATGCTGGATTACCGGTATAAGGCGTGCGAGCCGGGCATCAAGGAGCAAGTTGTGGACATGGCTATTAACGGTAGTGGCATCCGTGATACAGCGCGAGTTCTCAAGATCAACAAAAACACAGTCATTAGCACGTTAAAA
>Ga0160178_103834_pt1 | contig 61443 bp, 65 predicted proteins | sample met4sta_2_FD_108560 | JGI IMG/M metagenome (GOLD analysis project Ga0160178, IMG submission 108560) | Synthetic bacterial communities of pure cultures from sediment of Lake Washington, USA, under low oxygen conditions - MT... | ecosystem: Engineered > Modeled > Simulated communities (microbial......
CGCCGACCCCGAGCGGGCGCGGCTGGCGATGAATTCGGTTCGGGAATACCTGATCCAATACGGCGATGATCTGGTGTTGCTGTTTACGCCGCCCTTCGATAAGACACCGCTGGACCCCGGTTATATCAAAGGCTACTTGCCGGGCGTCCGGGAAAACGGCGGGCAATATACCCATGCGGCGGTCTGGTGCGTTATCGCCTACGCAATGCTCGGCGACGGCGATCAGGCGGCAGAACTCCTGCACATGCTGAACCCGATCAATCGCAGCGCTAACCGGACCGGAGTTTATGCCTACAAAGTCGAGCCGTATGTGATAGCGGCGGACATCTACGCCGTACCGCCCCATGCGCGGCGCGGCGGTTGGACCTGGTATACCGGCGCTGCGGGATGGTTTTACCGTGCGGGTCTGGAATGGATGCTGGGCCTGAATATCCGCGCCGGTAAAATGCATTTCAATCCCTGTATTCCGAGTGAATGGCGTAGTTACACTTTACGTTTCCGGCACGAAGAAACTTGCTATGAAATCATCGTCAATAATCCCAATGGCGTGTCGAAGGGCGTGGTGTCGATTGAGTTGGACGGCGTGCCGCAATCGGGGGGCAGTATTCCGCTGCTGCACGATGGGAAGACGCATCAGGTGTTGGTGGCGATGGGGTGATTTTAGTTTCTACGGCGCTGCATCACTGTCCTTAAGTACGCTAGTTTCCACCGGTGTAGGGCGCGCCGTGCGCGCCAAGGATGAAGCTTCGTCATCCGGGTTCCCAAGCTGGAGCTTGGGAACCCGGATAAACAGGCGGGACGTGTGACTCGCGGCACAACGCATGGGAATGGGGTTAACGCTTAGCCCGCGATCAACAGCTTCTCGAACTCACCCGCGGCCACCGGTTTCGAAAACAAATAACCTTGTCCGTAATCGCAACCGGCTGCCATCAGTAAATCGCACTGCTCCTGTGTTTCTATGCCTTCTGCGATTACCTTGATGCCCAATTTATGCGCCATCACGATGATCGCTTCGCACAACGCCAGATCATTGGCATCAGGGCCAAGGTTACGAGTGAACGACTGGTCAATCTTGAGATAATCGATGTCGAATTTTTTCAGATAGGATAATGAAGAATAACCTGTGCCGAAATCATCCAGCGATACCTGAATACCGGCATCTCGGAAAGCCAGCAGTTGCCCGGTAATTAAAGCCCCGGCATCCATCAGCAGTCCCTCGGTAATTTCAATAACCACGCTTTCCCCTGGCAGGCCGAGTTCCCGCAAATGCTCGAACCAGGCCAGATGTCCATTGCCCTCTTTTTGAAATTGCACCGGCGATTTATTAATGCTGACCTGGAACTGCTCGTGGTGTTTGGTACGCCATTGCGCCGCCTGTTGCGCCGCCTCGCGAAACACCCATTCGCCGATGTCGATGATCATGCCGGTTGCTTCGGCGACCGGAATAAAATCGGCCGGGCTGATCAAACCGCGGGTCGGATGCTGCCAGCGAATCAGCGCCTCGGCTTTGTGAATGAAACCGGTGCTCAGTTCCACAATCGGCTGGTAAGCCAGCCAGAACTGGCCTTCGGCCATTGCATTGCGCAGGTCGTTGATCAGCCGCATTCGGGTCAGCGCGGCCTCCTGCATTGAGATGGTGAAGTAGTGGCGGCAGTTGCGGCCCTGATCCTTTGCGGCATACATAGCCTGATCGGCATTTTTTATCAGCACGTCGATGTCATCGGTATCTTCAGGATATAAGGTGATACCGATACTGACCGACACATAGGCAATTTCGCCCGCCAGCTCGAACGGTTTGGTCAGCTGGCACAGGATGTCCTGGGCAAGACGCTCGATACTGTCTTGCTCTTGCAATTCAGCCAGAATAATAGTGAATTCATCGCCGCCCAGACGTGCGACGGTATCGGTATTGCGTACGCAATTGAGCAGGCGTTGCGCCATTTCCTTGAGCAGCAGGTCGCCTTTGCAATGGCCCAGCGTATCGTTAACATCCTTGAAATGATCGAGATCGAGAAACAGCAATGCCAGCGGCAAGCCCACCCGCCGGGATTTCTTCATTTCCTGCTCCAGCCGCTCGTAAAACATGTGCCGGTTAGGCAGGCCGGTCAGCGAGTCGAAGTTAGCCTGCTGCCAGATGGTTTGTTCCGCATGTTTCTGGTCGGTGATATCCGAGAACGTCGCGACCCGGTGCCGCACCTTGTTTTGGTCGTCGTAAACGGTGTTAATCGTCAACCATTCAAGGTATGTTTCGCCGCTCTTGCGCCGGTTCCATATTTCCCCCTGCCAATGCCCTGTTGTTTCCAGCGCATGCCACATGATCTGGTAGAACGCTTCGTTTTGGTGTCCTGACTTGAGCAGCGTTGTCGATTGACCGACGGCCTCCTGCAATGAGTAGCCGGTCAGTTCGGTGAAGGCCGGATTGACGGTGACAATCCGGTTATCGGCATCCGCCACCATGATGGCTTCGCCAATCGCTTGATAAACCAGGTTCGCAAGCTTCAGTTTCTCTTCATTGCCTTTACGTTCGGTAATATCGATGAGTATCACGCGACAGGTCTGTTCGTCATCATTGGCAATGGCTTCGAACTGTATGATCAGCGTTGGACTCCGGTCGGCAGGGAGCAGGGTCAGCTCACAGCTTTGAGTCGTTTTGCCGGCAAACACGCCGGACAGGAAATCGTTGAAAACAGGCAGAGAATCAACGCTGATAAAGCTTGAAAAGCGCTGCTGTTTTAGCTGCGAACGGAATATTCCCAACTGTCTGGCGGCCCTGAGATTGATCTGCTGGATAGCGCCGAAGCAATCCAACGTAAGATAGCCGACCGGCGCCATGTCGTAGAGTTCGGTGTAACGTTCCAGGCTCGCTTCCACTTCAGTCTGCGCTGTAAGCAGTTCCTCGTTTTGCATTTCCAGTTCGATCTGGTGAACCCGTAATTCGTGCAGCAGTTTTTTTGCGTCCATTTCAATGCCGGATACGGTTGGCTGTTGTTGGGCAAGCTGTTGATTGGCGCGTCGGCGCAGCTTGTCGGCATCGGTAAATTGTTCGATTTTTTTTGTCACACGTTCTCTCTGTACATCGTAAATATCCCAATATTTTTGCAAGGTATTATAGACCGATGTCACCCACGCTAAGGAGTTTTTAGCACCAAGAAAACGAAAGCGCGTCGTCGTAGGTCGGGTTAGGCGCTAGCCGTAACCCGACACACACGCGCAAAATGTCGGGTTACGCTATCGCTAACCCGACCTACGCTTTTACAAATAAATGCCGTGCGTGGAATTATTATTCGCCTCCGAATTCCCCTGCCCCACCGAGCCGGTTTTCCGCTTATGGTGAGTAATGACCGTGCGGATAGCGACATACTGGTAAGGTTTGCCTTTCGCGTTTAAAAAAAGGAACGATGGTGGTGTCTACCCAATAAAGCGAACCGTCTTTGGCGCGGTTACGGATTTCCCCCTTCCAGACATGTCCGTGTCCGATGGTTCTCCACAGGTTATGCATGAACTCTTTGGAGTGATACCCCGAATTGATAATACGGTGATCCTGTCCGAGCAGTTCTTCGCGCGAATACTTGGAGATGGCGCAGAACTTGTCATTCACATAGGTCATCTCCCCTTTCCGGTCGGTAATCGCTACAATCGCGTGTTCATTCAGCGCCAGCTCAAGATTTTTGGCGAGACTGATATCGACAAAGGTAATCACCACGCCGTCTATTACATTATCCATGGTGCGATAAGGCATGATGCGCACATCAAACCAGCGACCATCATGAGTCTGGATTTGCTTATCCGAAACCACCAGCGTGCGCAGCACTTCTGTTGCGTCCTGCTGTAGCAGTGGATAGTCCAAATCGGTCGTGATGTCGGATAACGGCCGCCCCTCGTCTTGCGGCAATAGTCTGAAGATCTGCGAGGTATGGGCGGTAAAGCGCCGCAGATGCAATTTGTTGTTGAGAAACACCGTAGCAATTTCGGTACTGTTAAGCAGGTTCTGCATGTCGTTGTTGACCCACTGCAGCGCATCCAGCTTGGCTTGCAGTTCCGCGTTCACGGTCAGCATTTCCTCGTTCACCGACTGCATTTCTTCCTTGGAAATGAGCATTTCCTGATTTGCGAACTGGCTCTCTTCATGACTGGATTTGAGCGCTTCCTGCAAAAACTGTATTTCATTGCGCAAGGTCTGTATTTCCAGCTGGGCCTGTTGCAGCGCTTCGGGCTGGCGGAGCTTGGCAATACGCTTGCGGGTATACGCCGTCGCGACATCGGTAAATACGATGATGACCTTGCCGCGCAATGCCTGCACCTGCTCGATCGCTTGCACGGTCACATTGACCGTATGCGTACCGCTTTCGCCTGTTATCTGTAGGCCTTCCAGGCGTACTGCCGTTAATTGCTGCAACGCCAGACGAATCGAACCGGTTAGCGCCTGACGCAAGCCCTCGCGCGCCATTGCATGGACGTTCAGGTTGGCTTTACCGGCAGAAGGTTCCAGATACTTGCCGGTGTGGCCGCTAAAATAAAGGATGTCGCCTTCGGCGTTGACCAGCACCGCTGCCGGGGCGTAATGCGCAAGCAACAGGTGATCCATCAGTTGTTGCAGATTGACGGGCAAGCTGCCGTCATCGACGGCCTGACGGGTGGCGGGCGCAGCGGTAAAATATTTATTTGGAAAGTTCACTTCAGGTTTCGGCAGAGGATTGTCAATGCGCCGGTAGAGCCGCACCTTGGCCTTGACCGGCGTAAACAGATAGCCGAAATTGCCGGTGCTTTCGGCAGATCCCAGCAACAACAAGCCATGGGGATTTAGCGCATAGTGAAACAGCGGCAACAGTTTTTCCTGCAAATCGACGGAAAAATAAATGAGCAGGTTACGACAACTTATTACATCCAGCCGGGTAAACGGCGGATCATTGATGATATTCTGCTGCGCAAAAATGATCTTTTCGCAGATTTCATTTTTTATCCGGTAACCGTTGTTTTCGGCGTAAAAGTAACGGGCCAGACGCTCCGGCGAAACATCGGCGACGCTATGGGCCGTATAAAATCCCTGGCGTGCATGTGCTATCGCATCCGCATCGAGGTCGGTGGCAAAAATCTGCAGCGGGTAGTGTGCGTCGGGCTTGGCCTGTTCGATCGCTTCAATGAAAATGATGGCCAGCGTATAAGCTTCCTCGCCGGTAGAGCAAGCGGGCACCCACACTCTGATTGTCTTGCCGTCCGGGTAGTTTGCTATCAGCGCGGGTATCGCGTCGGTCTTTAAAGTGTCCCATACCGCCGGATTGCGAAAAAAGCCGGTAACGCCAATCAGCAATTCCTTGAACAATAAATCCTGCTCCTGCGGGTTTTCGCGCAGATAACGGACATAAGTGGCGATATTATCGAGCTGATGCAGTTCCATGCGTCGTTCAATGCGACGGTACATCGTACTTTTCTTGTATAGCGAAAAATCATTGCCGGTCCGGACGCGCAGCAGCACGGCAATTTTTTCCAAAGCGCTCAGGGAGCTACCTTCCAATAACTGCCCTGAACTGGCCAAAGCATCCCTGTGGGGATGCTGGAGATAATTGATGATATGCGCAGGCAGTTCTGCCGCGGGACCTATAACATCGGCTAACCCCGCCTCAATAACGCTACGCGGCATACTGTCGTATTTGGCTGCGACGGGGTCCTGCACCAGCACCAGACCGGATTTCTCCTTGATGGCGCGCAGGCCCAGCGTACCATCCGAACCCATGCCCGAAAGCAGGATGCCGATGCTTTGATCGCGCCGATCTTCGGCAAGGCTACAGAAAAAAGCATCAATCGGCAGACGTAATCCGCGCGGTGCAATCGGGTCGAACAGGTAAAGCGTGCCGTGCAGGATGGACAGCTCTTTATTCGGAGGATTTATATAAATGCAATCCGGCTTTATTTTCATGCGATTTTGGGCTTCTAATACCGTCATCGCCGTTGTGCGTTGCAGCAATTCGGCCATCATGCCTTTGTGGTTGGGATCGAGATGCTGAACGACGACGAAAGCGACCCCCATGCTATCAGGCACATGACTGAAAAATTGTTCGAGCGCTTCAAGCCCACCGGCCGAGGCTCCGATACCTATAATCGGCAGTAGCCTGTCCACGCCGAGGTAAGCAGAATCAGTCGAGGTATCCAGAGAGAATGAGCCGTGGACGGCGGTTGGTTTATCCATGCAAGGTTCCTGCTATCTTTATGGTTGTATGGCTGCTTATGCTTTTTTGCTTGTCAAAACTCTGTTTTTTAAATCGCCTCTCCCTGACCGGAGAAAAGAGACGATGCCTTGTTGATGTGCAACGGATGTCTATTTTACACCGCCCTTTCTGAAGCTGTTTAAAAACAGGCTAATTCAAGATTGCATTCAATCTGCATAGGAAAATCGGTGACAGCGTATCGGCCTGATTATTTTTCTTCCTGCAACCAATTGATTTCTCTAGCGGTTTGTTCGCCAATAACACATTCGTCCAAACTGGCCGCCATGCGCATGCCGGTTTCCGACAGGGGGATGCGGCCAACCATGATTTCAGCCTTGGTTTGCGGATAAAGGGGCGACTGCTCCGGGTCGGCATAGCCTGTTGGAAACAGGGCGCGGTTATCGGCAGCGTACTTGTCCGTTGCCCCGACCGTGTGCAGCAATTCGTGGGCAATGACAATGTTGTTTTGCTGATCCTGGTCGATAGAGGCAAAGGCATGGATCACGGCTGCCAAGCCTTTGTCGAGTCCCAGAGAATGTTGCAGGCTTCTGCCTTCGACGGCGGTATGATAAAGCACAAAAACACGGATACGGCGCATATCTGAATCCGAATCGGGCGTGTTTTTATAAGTCCAATAGCGAAACTTAAGCCCCCACCAGATAATTGAAGCATACCCCGAACCGGGTAGCGGCGCTTCGGGCGGCTGTACTGTCAACACGGGTCCCATCTGTATTTGGGTGGGCTGCCGGGTAATGAGCTTATATTTTTCGCTTTGCTGCCGCATAAACCGATCAACCGGCTCAAAAACGCCCGCGTCCAGTTCATTGATATATTCATTGACGGCCGGGCTATTGTTATCGCCATTGATGCGGTAAATCACCACGCTTAAAGGTTCGGTCCACGATCTGGATTTTAGTTTTTGGTTTTTTGCATAAAAAGCCACGACGACAAATACGGTCAGTAAAATAAGGATGCGGATAATTTTGAATAGGGTCATGGCTAATACACCATAGAGGAAATAGGGAATGCGTTGAAAGGATGCTGCATTTATTTATGGATTCAGGATTTTAATAGTTTCGCTGAGCCGGAAAAAGCCATTACTCCTCGTTCCTGCGCGCTGCGTCACTGCCATTAAGTTACAAATACGCTGGTTCCCATGCTCCAGCTTGTGAACCGCTCCAGCTTCGCGAGACGGGAAGCTGGAGCTTCCCACACCGAATTCCCAAGCTCCGGCTTGGGAACCAGACTCCCACGGCAAATCATTTTTATTAACTCCCTGAGAAATCCATTTCAACTTTACCATCGACCAGTTTCAGGTTGGCGTCAAACTCTGTACCTTTAGCCGATTTAAAGCCTTTTAACATCCCCGTCTCCCCTTTGCTTAGTATTTTTTTAGCCATCGCTGCGGTGATTTTTTTATGCGCCACGGTTTTCCAGATCGTCATTTTGCAACCGTTGCGCCATTCGCTACAGCTGTAGGCTTTTACGGTTTCAATGATTTTGCCGTTACATAATGGGCAATCGGCAATGGCCTTTTTTACTACAGAGCGCTTTCCCGACTCGGCTTTAACATAGCCTGTTTCGCCCAATTTATTGAGGGTCAGTTGGGCATTGAATACCTCATCGTCCAACTTGACCGCGTAACTGTGCAGGGTTCGGCTGTTTTGCAGTAATTGACAGGCCATGTCCATGGTGACCGGTACGCCATACATTTCCTTCCATAACACAAATTGGCAACCGGCTTTCCAGTCGCTGCACCCATAACCTTTCCTGCCTTCGATAACGGGTTTTTGGCACAACGGACAGTCGCCCAAGCGGCTTTGGTCATAAAGCGGCCGGTCCGATTCGTCTTTTATTTTCTGGGTAAAGCGGATGATTTCGGTCATGAACTGATCGGCATCGTAAGCGTTGTGTTCTATTTTTTTGAGCTTGGCTTCCCACTCGCCGGTCATGGCCGCCGACTTAAGCCTGTCGTCGGCGATGATGGAAATAAGATGCCGTCCCGATTCGGTGCTGACCAGGGTCTTTTTTTGCCGCTGGATGTAGTTCCGCCTGATTAACACCTCAATGATCGAGGCTCGGGTTGCCGGTGTGCCGAGCCCCTTTTCTTTTAGCGCTTCCTTGAGTTGTTCGTCGTCGCAGGTTTTGCCGGCCGATTCCATGATGCTCAGCAAGCTCGCTTCGTTATACGGCTTGGGCGGCGTGGTTTTGCCCTGATTTATCGACGGCTGATGCGGACCGGTTTCGCCTTGTACAAAGTTGGGCAGGATTTTTGACTCTTTATCGGACGTCTTTGACGCATCATTTTTATACAAGGCCTGCCAGCCGGGCGATTCGATAATCGTACCGGTGGTTTTGAATTTTACTGTTGTGGGGGCGACTTCAGTCGCCCTTTGACCCTCCGCTTTCTCACTGACTGGGCGACTGAAGTCGCCCCCACAAACATCTCCCCTACAAACCTCGCCCAGAACCGTGGTAATTTGCTTGATGCAGGGCGGATAAAAAGCCGCAATAAAGCGCTGGACTATCGCTTCGTAAACTTTGGCTTCGTTACCCGACAGCGAACCCGGCAATGCGGTCGTGGGGATAATGGCATGGTGATCGGTGACTTTGGCGTCGTTGAATATACGGCTGCTCAGCGTCAGTTTATCGAGATCAATCGGCTCAATCTGCCGCTCGAATCCGGATCGTAATTTCACCAACAAAGGCTTCATGCCCGGCTTCATATCGTTGGTTAAACAACGGCTATCGGTACGCGGATAGGTGACGTGTTTTTTCTCGTATAACTGCTGGGCGGCGCTTAAGGTTTGATCCGCAGTCAGGCCGTGGCGAATGCTCATGTCTTTTTGCAGATCGGTCAAATCGTACAATAACGGCGGGCTGAGCGTTTCCTTCTTGCCCTTGACCTCGGTAATCCGGAAATCCCGGTCCGAGATTTGGCTTAACCGGACTTCCGCGCCGGCTTTGTGGTCGAAGCGCCCGCCGACATATTGAAAATCGGCGTCCCGGTACAAGGTATGCAATTCCCAGAAATCCTTGGGTATGAAACCGGCGATGTCCGAATCTTTTTGCACGATCAGCGCCAGCACCGGCGTTTGCACCCGGCCTATCGTCCATAAGCCGCCCTGCCGGCCGAACTTGAGGGTGTACAGCCGGGTGGCATTCAAGCCGACAATCCAGTCCGATTCGCTGCGGCATTTGGCCGCGCGATAAAGTCCGTCGTAGGCATGGCCTTCCTGCAACGTTGCAAAACCTTTGCGTATCGCGTCGTCGGTTAAGGAGCTGATCCACAGGCGTTTAAACGGTTTTTGCAGGCACTCCGCCCAAGACAGAATGTACCTGAAAATCAACTCCCCTTCCCTTCCGGCATCGGTTGCGCAGATGATTTCGTCGGCTGCCTTGAACAAGTGTTTGATGGTGTTCAGCTGTTTTTGCGCCGAGGCATCGCCCCTGGCTTTTAAGCCGAATTGTTCCGGAATGATGGGCAGGGATTCCAATGACCAGCGTTTCCAGGCGGGGTTATATTCATCCGGTTCTTTCAGTTCGACCAGATGGCCGAACGCCCAGGTAATTTGGTAGCCGTTGCCCTCAAAATAACCGTCGCGCTTGTTGCTGATACTCAGACATTTGGCTATGTCGCGGGCGACTGAGGGTTTTTCGGTCAGGATGACTTTCATGATGCTGGAATGATATTTAAAAAATTATCACCACGAAGACACGAAGTTCTATTTCTTCGTGTCTTCGTGGTGAATAAACAATCTTTAGTCGCCTGTAGTCAAAGACTCGTTACTTGATAATCTTGTAACACGGCAAATATTTCTTGCCCGGCAATTTCATCCGGTGTTGCACAACAAATGAGGCCAACAGGGAATCCATCAGCGCCATGATGTCCTCATCGCCGCGAATTTCGAAATGACCGTATTGTTCGATCGCGCGTATACCCTCGTCTTTTACGTTGCCCGCCACGATGCCGGAAAACACGCGGCGCAGGTTGGCGGCGAGCTGATGATTTTCCTGGTCTTTATGCAAAGCCAGATTTCTCATGTTTTCATGGGTCGGTATAAACGGCTGTTGAAACACATGGTCGATCTTAAGCTGCCAGTTGAAATAGTAGGCATCGCCCTTTTCTTTGCGAAATTGCCGCACCTGCTGGATGCCCGCCAGCATTTCTTGCGCGACCAGCACCGGATTATCAATAATGATTTGGTAACGCTGCTGCGCGGCTTCGCCCAGGGTGCCGGCAATAAACCGGTCGATTTCCTTGAAGTAATCTTCTGAACTGTCAGGCCCGGAAAAAATCAGCGGAAACGGCATGTCTTTATTTTCAGGATGCAGCAGGATGCCCAGTATATAAAGGATTTCCTCCGCCGTACCCGCGCCGCCGGGAAACACCACAATGCCATGCCCGGTACGGACAAAGGCTTCCAGGCGTTTTTCAATATCCGGCAGGATCACCAGGTCGTTGACGATAGGATTAGGCGATTCGGCGGCAATAATGCCGGGTTCGGTTATCCCCAAATACTGGCCGTTTTTTATCCGCTGCTTGGAGTGACCGATGGTTGCTCCTTTCATCGGGCCTTTCATCGCGCCCGGTCCGCAGCCGGTGCAAATATCCAGACTGCGTAGTCCCATCTCGTGACCGACCGTCTTGGTGTAATCGTATTCCTTGCGGCTGATAGAATGCCCGCCCCAGCACACCACCATATTGGGAGTGGTCATCGGACGCAGTATTTTGGCGTTGCGCAAGATGTGAAACACGGCGCTGCTGATGCCGTCCGAGGTGTTCAGATCAAACATCGGATTATTATTGATCTCGTCACTGACGTAGATAATGTCGCGCAGCACCGCAAACAAATGCTCGTTGATGCCTTTGATCATTTTGCCGTCGACAAAGGCATGGGCGGGGGCGGACTTGACGTCCAGCTTAATACCGCGCTGCTCCTGGACTACGCGTATCTCAAAATCGGGATAGCGTTCCAGCAATTCCTTGCCGTCATCCATAGTGCTGCCGCAATTCAATACCGCAAGCGAGCAATTGCGGAACAACCGGTACAATCCGCCCTGACTGGTATCGAGCAGCTTGGTTACTTCGGCTTTGGACAGCACATCCAGACGGCCTTCGGGGGTGATGCGTGCGTCAACGACTTGATGGTGTTTCATGATATTCCTTTTAGTTATGTCAGCGTGATTACCGGCTGTATTTAGCGGTAAACACAGCATGTCGATTCATTCGGCATTCAGCGATCTACAGATATTCTTTAGCCTGGGTTAACTATCATGGGCTATAAAAATGAATTCGATCACTAAAAAAATGCTGCTCATCGGTTTTGCGTTGCTGCCCAGCGCCTGTGCCCATTATCCACAGCAATATTCGTATTATCCCGGCAACGCTGCTTATAGCAGCGGATATACCATTATGCACAGAAACTATTACGGCGAAAGACCGGATCACTATGATCATGGCTATCGCCAAGGTCATGACTATTTTCCACATCATGACCGTCATGATCAATACAGCGTTCAGCGCCAATGGGGCAACAACCATACGGAACCCCGGCATCAACATGACAGGGGCCATGATCGTTCTTTTAGCGACGGAAATAGTCGCCAACATGACGACGACGGCGATAGTCATCACAATAATTTCGAGCGTAGAAACTATCATTAATAGGCTATCGGTCAATAAACGTCCCCCTTTAAATTTAGGGCCTTTATCCCTCATGGAAACACGACCTTCTAAATTATCAATGGCTATACTGGGCATTAGCCTCTATAATGCAACGCTTAGTAGGCAGCACTCCGTACAAACGCGAGGCTTCTACTTAAGTTTTGCATGTTATTCAGCACTTTTCAGAAATTCCATTCGCTTTTCTCCTTAAAATTGCCAGGCATGATTTGCAATCAAACATTTTTCATTGATTTATATAGGTAATTTTATGGCAACAGGTACTGTTAAGTGGTTTAACGAAGCTAAAGGTTTTGGTTTTATTTCGCCTAGCGACGGTAGTGCAGACGTATTCGTACACTTTTCTGCAATCGCAAGCGACGGCGGTTACCGCACATTGGCTGAAGGCCAAGCGGTTAAGTACGATGTAGAATCAGGCCCTAAAGGACCACAAGCGTCACAAGTAAGCGCAGCTTAAACCGCCTTACTGTCCAACACCCAACCCCGCCTTCGATAATTAGCGGGGTTGTGGCATAACCGGATCATCCGGCCAATCAACTCACCCCCTAATTTAGGACATGTCTTTTGAAACGAATTTTTGTAGGAAACTTACCTAGCGAAGCCACTGAAGAAACTGTACAGGCTTTATTTTCTGAATACGGCAAAGTCCGCTCCATTCAGCTTGTTTCCGATATCTTTAGCGGAAAATGCCGGGGCTTCGGCTTTATCGGAATGGAAGGTCACGAAGCAAGAGCCGCGATAGCCGCGCTAGACGGCAACCTGTATTGCGGAAAACCATTAAAAGTTAAATTTGAAGATACGACTGCCGGTAAAAATGGCAGACGCCATTAAAATATTAACCGCCCAGCTCCACTATCCCCTTATTATTCAACTGCCTTAGCCGCACCACGGCAACAGGGCGTTGTCACAAACTGATTATCTAAATCATTCCGTCCAACGGATTGATTTGAATGGATTTATACCCTCCGCAAAGATAGACAGCAGCAAGGCGCGTGAATATAGCCGAGCTATCTGGGCGACCTGCTTACCGGTCGCCCCCAATTCCGGGCAACAGCAGCATCCATTTCTCCACGTATTTGCCGGGTTCTTTAAAGCCACCCGCAAGCTCTTGACGCAAATATCCGTTTCAAGCGGCCGATAAATTCAACCCATTGGTTGAGTGATCAAAGCCCCGCCTATTTCCACAAATAAAGCTTGACAACGAATCTCGTGAATCAGCCTTTTCCACAAGCGCACTCAATACACTTCTGTCTCAATCGCATCACTGAAAAGCTCAGTCCGACGCTGGAAAAACACCGCCAAAATTATCTTTATTAAACCTAAGTTATTGATATTTGATGCTATATTCATAGCGAACCGCACACTGACTACAATCTGAACAATCTAACAAAAAAGCTTAAGAAGTGAATAGTTAGGGCGTTTATTTCCAGTTTACCCACAGAGTTATCCACAGAAAATGTGGATAACCTTGATCTGTAAAAGAGCATCCATTTTTATCGGTTTAGCCGCCAATAACTATTGAAAAATATTGGCTACCTGACTGATTGGATCTGCCGTGGCATCTTACTCCTGCTTGTCATTCACCAAATCGTAAGTGATGTCAGGATTGAACCCCATAGGCCAGTAGATAGCTGCAAACGGCGGCCAGAATAGTGAAACGGTGCGGAACTTTGTCCTCAACCTGCCCTCTTTGACAACCTTGCCCCCTTTTTCCAGACTGTAAGGAATGCCTCCTTCCGGCGGTATTCCTGCGGCCGTCCAGAAAAACGGCTTGGTGGTCACCTTGCCGTCGGCCTTGATGTCTACCGGTTCCGGCCTTTTGTAAACATGCAGATCAGTGCCGGGCGGCACTTTGAACGTACCTGTCGTGGTACAGCCTGAGACCAAAACCAGCAAAGCCAGGGCTAAACATATTTTTCTTATCATTGTAGTTCTCCAGGTTGAGTGGGATATCAGCTATCCCAGCGCTTAAAAATCAATGAAGTATTGATACCCCCAAAAGCAAAATTATTACTCATCACATAGTCGCAATCGAGCTTGCGGGCATCCTCTTTAATATAGTCCAACTGCGCGCATTCGGGGTCAATATTGTCAAGATTGGCCGTGGCATGAAACCAGCCTTCATTCATCATCTTGACCGCCACCCAGGCTTCCAGCGCACCGCAAGCACCCAGAGTGTGGCCGGTAAAGCTTTTCAGCGCACTGATCGGGGTTTTATCGCCGAATATCGCCGCAGTCGCATGGCTTTCGGCGACATCGCCGTGGCTTGTTGCGGTGCCATGCGCACTGATGTAACCGATGGCGGAAACTTCCAGCCTGGCATCCTGCAGGGCCAGGCGCATCGCAACCTGCATACTGTCACTGTTAGGCTGGGTGACATGCAGGCCGTCCGAATTGGTGCCGAATCCCACCAATTCGGCATGAATATGAGCGCCACGCGCCAGTGCATGCTCCAACTCTTCCAATATCAAGGTGCCTGCGCCCTCGCCGATGACCAAGCCATCCCGGTCGCGGTCAAAAGGCCGGGGGCTTTTATCCGGCGTGTCATTGCGCAGACTGGTTGCAAACAAGGTGTCGAATACTGCGGACTGGATGGCCGATAATTCTTCAGCGCCGCCTGCGACCATCAGCTTTTGCTGGCCGAACTTTATCGCCTCATAACCGTAACCAATGCCCTGACTGCCCGAGGTGCAGGCGCTTGAGGTTGTGTAAATCCTGCCGTTTATGCCGAAAAACAGGCTGATATTGACCGGGGCGGTATGGCTCATCATTCTGATATACGACGTAGCATTCAAACCGCCGGTGGCATGGTTAAGGAGCATGTTGCCGAACTCGGCGATAGCATCGGGGCTGCCCGATGAACTGCCGTAAGCGATGCCCATCTGTCCGCTTTTAAGACAATCGTCACCCAGCAAACCGGCATCAGTCAGCGCCAGTTCGGTTGCGTAAGTCGCCATTAAAGCGATACGCCCCATGCCGCGAACTTGCTTGCGCGAATAATGCTCAGGCTTGGTGAACTCGGCGGGCGCACCCAAGCGGGTATTCAAGCCTTGGTACTTATCCCAGTCCTGCATTGTTCGAATGCCGGTAGACTTGTTTTTAAGGCGCTCGGCAACTTGCCGCCAATCATTGCCTATCGGCGAAATCCCCGCCATGCCGGTCACTACCACGCGTTTTAACATAAGCCACCATTGACTGAAATAACCTGCCGGGTAACGTAGGCGGCATCTTCGGACATTAAAAAAGCCACGACCGCCGCCACTTCTTTAGGGCTGCCTACCCTGCGTGCCGGAATCATTTTTTTGATTTCTTCCAGCGGCAATTCGTTGACCATCTCCGTATCGATAAGGCCCGGCGCCACGCAATTGACGGTAATATCGCGTTTTGCCAGCTCCAAAGCCAGCGCTTTGGTCGCACCGATAATACCGGCTTTTGCCGCACTGTAATTGACCTGACCGCGATTGCCCATCAAACCGGAAACCGACGATAAAGTGACAATGCGCCCCGGTTTTCGCCGCCTGACCATCGGCATGACCACCGGCTGCAAGACATTGTAAAAACCGTCGAGATTGCTGTGGATCACGCTGTCCCACTGTTCGCCGGTCAGCGACGGAAAGGCATTATCGGCAGTGATCCCGGCGTTGCATACCACGCCGTAATAAGCGCCGTGGCTTTCAATATCCTGATTGAGTTGTTCGCTGCATTGCGCGCGATCGGCAATGTCGAATTGCAAGATCCTGGCGTGTCGGCCTAGCTGCCCGATTTCGGCAACAACCTCCTCGGCCTGAGTACGTTGGCTGCGACAATGGATAACCAAATCAAAGCCCTGTTTAGCCAGATATAATGCAATCGCTTTACCAATGCCCCGACTGGAACCGGTCACTAAAACAGTTTTATTCATATTGTGCTCATGTGTTGTTTCAATACTTCATCGCGTTCCCACGCGTTGCGTTCATCTTTAATTCCGGCAGTCCTTTACCTGGCGTTAGGCGGGAAACAGGCCACTATCCAGACCTTCCAGGTTTTAAAAACATGGAAGGTCTAACTCGCAACGTTTTCGACAGACGAAACATACTGTCTCATGTGTTGTTTAACGGAGGTCGATAAACATTGAGATTAGCCGCAACGTCCACGCCTTCCCCCAGAATTCGGCACTCAAAAACCCCCAAGCCGTCATCCTGCATGATTTTATTCACCCGTATCGTCAACGTTGCGCCGACCTTAAACGCAGCAACATTACTGTTGTAACGACGGGTTCCGAGCAGGAAGCCCATGCGTATCGGCTCATTGGCCTGCCTCGCCTTCACGCCGACATACGCGGCTATCGCTTGGGCCATATATTCAATACCGGCCCAGGCAGGAACGGTCTGATCATCGCCAAACAAACCATCGCCGCGCACCACCAGTTCGGCCGTCAAGCCCTGCTCGTCATAGTCAATGATACGCCCCAGCAACACCATGTCGCCGGTATGCGGAATTAGCTCGGCAGCTGCTGCTCGCTGTTCCAGACGCGATTCTACCTCCCCCATCCGTGGAGTCGTACCTCCTGCATCCATACAGTCGTCGGCAATATCATTCATGCCCGCTCCACCACAATAGACAAGTTATTGCCGCCAAAGGCAAACGAGTTGCTTTGACAGGTATTGATTCTACGCCCCAACGTTCCGCCTTTTTTGACCAGATTTAACGCAGACAATGCCAGATCCGGTTCATCATCGTTGATATTGGGAATCAACGCGCCCTGTTCATTGTCCTGGGTCAGCAACAACCAACAAAAAGCCAATTCCAGTGCGGCGGCAGCGCCCAGGGTATGCCCGGTCATGCCCTTGCTGGAACTCGCCGCCAACTTTGATCCGAACACCGCATTAACGGCTTTGCTTTCCATCGCATCGTTCAATACCGTGGCTGTTCCGTGCAGATTCAGATAATCGATCTCACCCGGTGTTTTGCCCGCATCATCCAGCGCATTTTGCATGGCCCTGATCACATCGGTCGCGTCAGGATCGGGTGCGGCAAAATGATAGGCATCGCTGGTTGCGCCTATGCCTCGCAATACCACCGGCCCCGGTTCCGCACTCAACACAAAAAGGCTGACCGCTTCGCCGATATTGATGCCGTCGCGGTGCATTCCAAAAGGTTTGCACAAACCGCTGCTGATCGATTCCAGCGCCGTAAAGCCGTTAACGGTCAAGCCGCATAAACTATCTGCCCCTCCCACAATGACCGCGTCGCATAGACCCTGCCTGATTAATCGCCGCGCCGAAGCAAACGCCTTGCCGCTGGAAGAACAGGCCGTAGAAATCGTGTAGGCCGGGCCTTGAACGCCCAGAAAATCCGCCAAAAAATCGGCCCCCGCACCCATCTGCTGTTGCTTGTAATGAAACTGATCCGGCAATACGCCGTTTGCAGCCCAATAATCCAGCGCAAGTTCGGTGTTGCGTACGCCCGACGTGCTGGTGCCCAGCACAATGCCGATACGATCGGCGCCGAATCGGGCCATCATGTCAGTCACAGTCGGTTCGATCTGGCTTAATGCCGCCAGCAGCAGGCGATTATTCCGGCAGTTGTAAATCCTCCCCTTACCCCCCTTTTTCAAAGGGGGGAGAGTCCTGCTTGATAATAAAGGGGAGTCCGCGGAAGATTGCTCTCTTTCGCCCCCCTCTGAAAAAGGGGGGCCGGGGGGGATTTCCGGGAGATCGGCAGCAACAGCGCCGACAATACAGCCAGTCCCGAACTCATCGCTTGCTACCAATCCCGACCGGTCACCGGCCAGCAATCGCTTTAATACCTCGGCTTTACTATTACCTAACGCACACAACAGGCCTAAATCATTCAGGTATAAGGTCATAACTTATCGTTTTAATATTCAGGCGGTAATTGTACTGAAAATTGACCAGTTCAACGGCTTTCGGCCAAACCGGATCGGGGGATAAATAGTTAACTTCAACTTGTTTTTTACCACGGATCGTTAAAAAGCGTTTTTTATCAACTTCTTCCAAGCGCCATCCTGCAGGGAGTTTTTTTTGCAACTCGGCAATCGGCCAGTAAACCAGTTGCAGATCGGAAATAATAAATTCCGGGTTGACCGACTCCGGCAATAACGGGCTTTTATCGGACACGACAGTGTTGCCATCGTAGGTCAAATTGAACAGGCTCAAGCCGTCGTTGCTGAGTCCGGCCATTGCGATATGCTTTGCATCCAGTTCCAGAACCGCCAACAGGGATTCCTGCCGATCCACCCAAACCGCGTTTATTTGCTGCACTATCCGTCTGGCCGGGCCTAAAGGTTGCGCGATCGGCATCAATTCCGGACTGGCGGCAACTTGCTCCGGCTGCATCAGCGCACAACCGGACAACGACAGCCATAGTAAAAAAATATTTACCCACATAACTCAAACATGATGTGGGGGCGACTTTAGCCGCCTATTAAACAGTAGATTGTTACTGACTGGGCGACTAAAGTCGCCCCCACAAGCATAACCGCATTTTTGCTTAATGGCGGCAACGTAGCGAAAAGGAACGAAGAAAAATAACCTTATCGGCATAACTCAACCAAAGTATCCAACCTGGGCCGGGCATTTTTGACGTAAGGATTATTTTCATCCCAAGCATAACCGGCCAGTATTGAACTGATCATCGCCTTAACTTCAGGCTGCTGCTGCGGATGAAAGATGACGTCCTGAAAACGGCCGTCATACCACGCATCGACAAATACTCGGAAAGTATCGACGCCGCGTTGCAAGGGCTCGGCGTAATCCTGCTGCCAATCCACGGCCTCATTGTTAAATTGCCTGACCAACACATCCGCAGCCAGGCTGGCTGATTTCATCGCAATGGTAACGCCGGATGAAAACACCGGGTCCAAGAACTCACCGGCATTGCCCAACAGCGCATAGCCTTTGCCGTACAAGCTTTTTACATTGGCGGAATAACCGACGATGGTATTGATTTTTTCATCGAACACGGCGTTCTGAAGCAATACGGTCAAGCTGGGATCCTGGTTGATGATGTCCTTCAAGGCCTGGTCGTTATTGTCCCAACCTTGAAGAAACTCAGGTTCAGCAACCACGCCAACGCTGCTGCGTCCGTTGCTGAACGGAATCAGCCAATACCAGACATCCTTATGCTCGGGATGCACAGTGATCCTGATTTTGTTCCTGTCGAATTGCCCTTCCCCGATCCGGTCTTCAATATGCCCGAACAAGGCTTGCCTGACCGGAAACCCGGAAGGCGATTCCAAATCCAGCAACCTGGGCAGGATGCGCCCGAAACCGCTGGCATCCAGCACAAAATCGGCGCTATAGGTCATGACTTCTCCCTGTTGATTGCGCACCGTCAGCTCCGGCCGGTCGGCGGCAAAATCAGCCGCCGTCACTTCCATTTGCCACTGTATGTCAACGCCCATGCGCACCGCTTCATCGGCCAGCAGCTTGTCGAATCGGCCGCGCTGTACCTGGAACGTGGTGCCGATGCCGGGGCTGAATTTGTCTTCAAAGGAAAACTCGGTTTGCAGGTCCCGGCATACGAAAGACGCGCCGTTTTTATACTGGAACCCGGCGTTGATTAACGCGTCCATCATTCCGGCCTGCTTGATGAATTCCATGCATTGCGGCAACAGGCTTTCGCCGATACTGAATCGCGGAAACAGCTGGCGCTCCAGAATGGTCACCTGAAAGCCCTTATTTTGCAGCAATGCACCGGCGATACTCCCGGACGGCCCGGCACCGATGATGATAATTTCGCCTTTATTATTGTTTGTCATGTTATTTTTTATATTCCTTAAGCGATACCCGATAAAAAATTTACCCTGCATATCGGGTTCTGTTATTTACCACGAAGACACGAAGTTTATGTTTTTTCTTCGTGTTCTTCGTGTCTTCGTGGTGAGTAAATCACCTTAAGCCCAATCAATGGCGCGCACAGCAGCGCGGTTACAATTCCGGCAGTTACGGTAAACCCGAACGCATGCACGATCTCGGTGGAACTGGTCGCCAACAAGCCGAACGCCAACAAGGTCGTCAATGCCGAAAGCGTAACCCCCAGCGAAGTGCTGGCGCGCCTGTCTCCGGCCATAAAAAAGAACAGCCCGTAATCGACGCCGATGCCCAGCACCAGCAACAACGCAAACAGGTTGAACAGACTGAACAACTGATCGAACCAACCCGACATGGCTAACGAAACCGCCAGTGAAACAACCGGGACCGACATGATGGTTACGCCATTGCGCCAACCGAACTTGTAGCCCAAGCCCAGCGAAGCCAGGCAAAAAGCAGCCAGCAACAAGCCGCTGGCCCTGATCCGATAACGTGCAAACAGTGACGATACCGACTCGACCTGATCCACCCAGACTACGCCCGGCAAATCCTGTAGCACCGTCAATGCGCTGATATTGTTGATGCCGATTAGTGTAACCGTACTTTGACAGCGCCCCTGATCACAACCCAGCCACAACTGCTGTTTGGTTTCATCAACCGTCGCCAGCCATTCGGGCAAAGTCAATGTGTTGCTCTCAGCCCCGGCAAACTGCTTATACTCGGATTTCACGGCTGTTCGGTCAAAGCCGAGATCGGTCATATAGCGTTCAAGCAAACCTGAGTCGTACAGATTACGCTTTAACAGCCGGTAGTTTTGTTGCTGTTGATCCGCATCAGGCCAATAGCCGCTCAAGCCTTCATAAGCAGTCAGCGTTTTTTGCTGTTTTAACGCATCCAGGCGTTTCAGCAGTGTTTGTTCGTTTTGATGCCAGTCGGCTTGATCCTTCCCCGACACCAGAAAAAACGGGTTGTCAGGACTCATCGGAAATAACTGCCGGATTTTATCAGCGGTGCGAAGCAACTCGGCAGGCGGCGATTGCAGCAAGCGCACATCATCCTGCGGCGTCAATATCCACAGACCGCCTGCGATAAAAACCGCCAACATCAATCCCAGCCAGCGCCGGTTTTTGTTGACCCACAGCGGCCAGTGTTGCTCCCAGTAGGTTGTCAGTTTAAGTATGCCCGGCTCATGATCGAAGGTGAACCCGGTTAACAATAACGGAAACAGCAATACCACCGTCAGCCAAGCAACCAGCAAACCCATCGCGGAAAATAACGCCACTTCCTGCAAACCCGGAAACGGCGAAAAACCCAAGCCCGCGTAACTTAACAGGTTGCTTGCAAGCCCTAAAGACAGTCCCGGCAGAATGAACTTCAGGCCCTTCCGGGGATTCCAGTCCTTCTCGCCGAAACTGTCGCATAAAAAATGTTGCGCATAGTCATCGGCGACGCCGATCAAACTTGCGCCGAAAACCAACGTCAGAATATGTATCTTGCCGAAAAACAGCACGCAGATAACCAACGCGGCAAGCAGGCCGCTGCCGATTGCGAGGCTCGATAACAGCAACGGCCGCACACTTCGGAAAGTCGCCCACAGCAACACAATAATGCCGAGACTTGAACCTATGCCGACCGTGGAAATTTCCTGTTTAGCCGACTGCGCGCCATGCGCGGTAAACAACGGCATGCCGGAAACCAGCAACTCGCCCCCGGCCGCTTTGACTTGCTCGGTTGCGCTGTCAACCAGGCTCGACAAGGTTTCCAGCTTATCCAGCTGCAACCTTTCATCCTGCAAATCGGTCAATAACAACGCCCAAAACCGATGTTGATCGGACAACACGACGATGCCCTGTTCCAGATTCAACTTGATCGGATTTTGCGCACTGAAATAACGGCTGAATATCAACGACGGGTCGCTCTCAAGACTGGCCGCCTGCATTTGCCCGATGGGGCTGTTGAGTATCTCCAGATTTTGCTTGATTAACTCATCGGGTTTTGTCGCCAAGATTGCTTGGGTTTGCGCATCCAACAGCTGATAGCGATAAGGGAATAATTGCTGATACTGCTTGATATATTGCTGCTGCGGAAACTCCAGCACCACCTTGTTAAACAGCTGACTCTGTTCCAGTTGCTGTTTAAGCTTTTGTGCATGAACGATGGCCTCGTGGGATGTCGCCGCACCGGCCAGCCAGACCACTTTCCGGTTAAGCAGCTGATTATGTTGCAGAGTGGCTTTGGCGATTTCCGGCTGCTGTTCATTGGTCGGTAATAACGCTAAAAAGCTGGTCTCCAGCCAGTCTTTAGTCAAAGCCTGACTGCCGAGAACACAGATGACCAGCATTCCGACCAGCCAAAATCCTGCAGTCAACTTAGGGTGATAAACGTTCAAAATCGGCTTCTTGTTCATCGCTTAACTGTGCAGGATGGGTGATGTTATCGAAAGTAATACGGGTGACATTGCCGCCTGCTTCGCGTATTTCCAGCCAGCGCAGCTCGGTATCGCCCGACAGCACCATCGTGCTAATAATTTTTTGCAGCGTCTCATCCTTGGGTGTTAGCTCTAATTGCCAGACTGTTTTTTGATCGGTTCCGGTCACGCTAAAGCCATCGGTCAGCCCGATTAAATCACCGCCCAACATGGCCTTGAAAACCTTGCCGAAAGCCGCCGGTACCGCTTGCTCGCCCTGCCCGGTCAACAGCCGCGACTCATTGACCAGCAGTAACGAAACAACCGGCGTCAGGGTTTTCCAGATAACGCCCTTGCTTTGGTGGTACGTAAACGTGCCCGTGGAAATTAAAGGCTTGTGTAGTACCTTCAGGTGTTTTTGCTGGTGAAAATCGCCCTGGGTGATCGGCGTTTTTGCCAGTCGCGCGGCGATCTCCGTCAATACCGCTTCGTCTGCGACACCTTGGCTAAATGCCAAACAATACAGCAGCAGCGCTTTTATTAAAATCAAGAAACCTCCAAACCGAGCCTTTCAAACAACACAGCGGGCGATGCAAAGCACATTTCCCGCGTTGCCAAGTTTACAGCCACTTGAACGCTATGGCCTTTGGTCAGCCTTAAGCCTGTGTGTTTATCGGTGATCAGGTAATTTATTTTCAGGCGGTTTTCCCATTCGACGATTTGTGCTCTTACCGTAATGGTCTGCCCGAATACCGCCGGTTGCGCATAGCGGATGCCAAGATCGATGACCGGCCACGCATAGCCCGAGTCGCGCATTTGCGGGTAGTTGTAATCGATTTTGTCCAGCAGGGCACAACGTGCGATTTCAAAATACTTGGCGTAATGCCCATGCCAGACCACTTCCATCATGTCGACATCATGGAAGGGGATTTGCAGGTCGATTGAAGTTTGATGAATCATTATATTCTCCGAGCCTCGGGGCGCGTAGGAACGAGGAGATTCTGTCCAGCAGTGCGCAACGTGCGATTTCTCTCGTTCCCACGCGCCGCGTGGGAATGCGGTGTAAGGCGCGCTGCGCCGCGAATCACAGCCAATCCTTAAAAACAGGAATCAACCCGGCAACGCCCGCATAATCCCTGGCGCTGGAATACCGCCAATGCATAGCTTCATCGACATAGCCCCGTTTCACCGGATTTTGATGGATATACTCCAGCTTTTGCCGAAGCACCTGTTCGTTTTCGATTAACTGCGGATGCGATCCCTCTTCCCAGCATTGATAATCCCGGTCCTCGCGTTTGTAATCCTTGCGAAAAAACGCCAACTGCTGCAATAACCGCTCGGCGCGGCATTCCTTCAAGTGGTCGATCAGTTTACGGGCAGTGTAGGATTTGAAGCGCGGCAATTCCATCGTTAGATTCTCTGCTTGTACAATCATATGAAGGTGATTTTCCAGGATAACGTAGCCGTATATTTTCCAGCCGTGTTCTTCTTGCCGGTATCGTAGCGCGTCGAGAACAATGCCTGCGGTTTGCGGACGGGTGAACAGCGGTATCCAGTTCAGCACCGTGCAGGTTAGAAAGTGTGGGGCTTGTTCGTGGCAGATTCGGTAGCGGCTACGGCCCATTGTGTTTAATCCTCGGGGCGCAGCGCGCCCTGAACTGCATTCCCACGCGGCGCGTGGGAACGAGGAGTCGTGTCTGGGAACGGAGAATCATATAGTTCCCAATGCTGCTTGCGACTCAACTCCAGAGACAACCGCAGCTCTTGCTCCAGCGCCCGGTCGGCACTTAAAAACGGGCTATGCTCACGCAATTGCTCAACAGTCTTTTGCAAAGCCGGGCTTAACGTATCCACATTGCCCCGCAACTCAACGCCCTGAACAACCGCAAGCAACACGGCCACTGCAACCTGCTCAGTCAGCTCCAGAATGCGGATGCAATCTCTGGCAGCAATGGTCCCCATGCTGACTTTATCCTGATTGTGGCATTCGGTGGAACGGGAAAACACGCTGGCAGGCATGGTCAGCTTAAGGGCTTCCGCCGTCCAGGCGGATACGGCGATTTGCAAGGCCTTGAAACCGTGGCTCAACAAGGCTTGCTCGCCAACGGCGCCGGACAGATTGGCCGGCAGGCCGTTATTGAATTTAGGGTCCATCAACTGCGCCATTTGCCGATCCATTAAATCGGCCAAGTTAGCTACGGCGGTTTTAAGAGAGTCCATCGCAAAGGCGATATGTCCGCCGTAAAAATGACCGCCATGCAAAACGTGTTCGCCTTCCGCGTCGATGATCGGGTTATCGTTGGCACTGTTTAATTCGGTTTCGATAAACTGCCGCAGCCAGGGCAATGAATCTTCCAGCACGCCGATGATATGCGGCGCGCAGCGTAGCGAATAGCGATCCTGCAAGCGGGTATCGTGGCGCGGCGCACTGCGCCGCAACTGCAAATCCGCACGTATCCGCTCGGCGACGCGATTCTGTCCGGGGTGCGGCTTGACCGAAAACAACTTTTCGTCAAAGTGATAGGCATTGCCTTTTAAGGCAACCGAAGCCAAGCTGGTGATGCGTGTGCTCAGCCTGGATAAATACTCGGCTCGCTGGAAGGCAAGGCAGGCAATGCCGGTCATGGCCGCCGTGCCGTTCATAATCGCCAAGCCCTCTTTGGGTTTTAAGGTCAGCGCTTCGATATTGAGCCCGGCAAAAACCGTTTGCGTGGGTTGACGCTGCCCCTGATAAAGCACATCCCGCTCACCGGCCAGAACGGCCGCGACATAGGATAACGGCGTTAAATCGCCGCTGGCCCCGACCGAGCCTTCCTGCGGGATCATCGGCAGAATGTCCTGCTTTAATAATTCAGTCAGCTGCTGCAATAGCTTGTAACGGACGCCCGAGTAACCGCGCGCCAGACTGGTCAGGCGCGCCGCCAGTATGGCCCGTGTTTGCCGGGCATCAAAATGATCGCCCAGCCCGCAACCATGGAAGGTGTAAAGCTGCCTGGGCAGTTGCTCGACCAGATTGAGCGGAATGGACACCGTGCAGGACTCGCCGTAACCGGTGGTTACGCCGTAGACAAAGCCTTCTTCCTTTAGCAAGGTATCAATAAACCGGGCGCCTTTGTTGATGCGCTCAATAAATTTCGGCTGCCTGCCTAACTTCGCCTGCGCTTGCTGGTTGGCAATTTGGCAAATCGCCTCAATCGTCAACGGCTGACCATCAAAAACTACGGTATTCTTACTGTTCATCGCTGTCTTTATCAACCAAGCGCCAAAAATCGAAAAAGTTAAACCACTGTAACGGTTCCATTAAACAATAGCGCTCCAATCGCCGGGCATAGTTTTGTATAGTGTGCTGCATGGCTTGCTCTCGGTTTTTTCTGGGGAACGTCAACCTATCGCTGAAATGCTCAAAATAGATCACCTGCTTGTCCTGTTGTTTCAAGCAAAACAGCGTGTAAACCGGACATTTAAGCAGTGAGGCCAGGATAAACGGGCCTTGCGGAAACAACGCATCCGCGCCCAGAAACTCGGCACGGCTAACACGCGGATTCCGACTTACCGACGTTCTGTCTGCGGTAATAATGATCAATTCGCCGTTATCGATTTTATCGCTCAGCAGCATGGCCGTGGCGGCGCTGATGTCGGTCACCTGGATCAGGTTTAAACCGCTGTTCTCGTTGGTTTGCTTTAGCAAGCGATTGAATTTTTCCGCATGTTTGGTGTGTACCAGCACGTTAATGCGAGGCGCATCATCGAGATCCGCAATCACGCGGCAGACTTCAAGATTACCCAAATGCGAACCTAGCAGGATTGCGCCCCTGTCCGCCTTGACGTGAGCCAACAGTTCGTCGCGTCCTCGATAACTGATGTCGGCACGCGACAACGCACCGGACCAAGCCGCCAGTTTATCGATAATGGCGTTGGCAAAGCGGATGAAGTGCCGATAGCTGTCCCGGAGATTTCCGCTTAACTTTGATGCGGGCGAAAGCTGTGCAACGCGCTTTAAATAAGCCTGGCTGGCCGCCCTGCCCGGTTTGTTCACTAGCCAGTAATAACTCACAACGGGATATAAAAACCACTGCAACACGGTACGCCCGAACAACAGGTAAACACGCAGCAAGAAACGCATGCCCCAAATCATGCTCCACTCGCCCATCTCTGCCCAATGCGACGATTTACTCATGAACGATGCCTGCCCAACAATTGCGGGATGCGCAGCAACATGCCGAAAAACAGTTTGGCATGGGTTTTCGAGATCATCACGTTATCTTGCCACAACTTGAAATGCGACACGCCGTCGTAAGGGTATTGCACGGCGGTCGGTCTATTGACGACATCAACGCCCTGCCAGTACAGGCGCACCAGGATGTCGATGTCAAAATCCATGCCTCTGGCTATGCGTGTGCTACCGGCTAACTTGGCCACCGCCGCCAAGGGGTACAAGCGAAAACCGCACATGCTGTCCGCAATCGCAAGCGACAAGGTGTTGATCCATACCCACAGATTGGCAATGGTTCGACCGTAAACCCGGCTCTTTGGCGCTGTACTATCAAACAGCGGTTGGCCTAAAATCAGCGCGTCAGGATGCTTCCTGCCCGCCTCAATAAACGCTGGAATGTCGTTGACGTCGTGTTGCCCATCGGCATCGATCTGGATTGCGTGGCTAAATCCCAAAGCCTGTGCCGCCTTAAAGCCGTCCAGCACGGCAGCGCCTTTGCCGCCGTTTTCCGAACGGTTGATTAACGTAAGCCAATCCGGCTCACGTTCGACACAGTCCGCCAAAATTTGGGAACAAAGCGTCGAGCTGCCGTCATTAACCAATATCGTCGGAAGGCCGAAGCTTTTTAATTTGGCAAGCACATGGGGAATCGCGGCCTCGTGATTGTAAACGGGGATAATGATGCAGGGGTTCATTCCTTACCCTCGTAAACCATGCGTCCTGAGCTATGCGTACCGCGCTCCGAGCTGAAATTAAAGTACAGTTTTCCCGGCGCCTCTTTCCAATCGAGAGCCAGCGTTAATTCATCGCCGGGCTGTATGACTTGGGTAAATTTAACAACTTCCAACTGCGCAAACGGTTTATCAATCACGAAAAAAAGTTTACCGAAATGTTCGACCCAGGCCAGTTGCACTACGCCCGGCAAAATCGGGTAACTCGGAAAATGATCGGGAAAATAAAGCAAATCTTCGGGCACCTTAAGGCCAAGCCGGACGCCTTCCGGCGTCAGTTCAAGAGTGAGTGCTTGAGGCAATCTTCGGTTGTCAAAATCCAACAGGCTTTTTAACAACGGCTGATTTATTTTACCTTGGATCGTTAACGGCATGGTGTTTACAAACAACCATTTCCTAGGCAATACCACCGCCTCGAACCATTGCTCAAGCGCCTTGCGCAGTTGCCTGATCAGCCGGTTTCGACCCTGAATTGCCACCTGCTCCAAGCCCTGCGGACTTAACACCATGGCCGCCGCAACGACATCCCGGTGATGGGTTATCACCAGCGCATGCGCATCATCTATCCACGGCTCGCTCATCAAGCGCTGTTCCAGTTCCGCCAGGGACAGGCGTTTTTCTTCGATTTTGACTATGCGGTCCGAACGTCCATGCAGCATAAACCGGCCATCGTCCAGCAGGGTGATTTGGTCGTCCAGTTGAATCCCTACGCTCCCCCCTTTTTCCAAGGGGGAGAGATGCTTCCTTGGTGAAAAAGAGGATTCCTCCGTGATAAAGGAGGGAGATTCCTTATCCCCCCCCTTAGAAAAAGGGGGGCTAGGGGGGATTTCCAAATAAGGCGAATGCAAAAACCACTTCCCATCAATACAGCTTAACCTCATGCCGGAAAATAACGTCCAAGCGGCCGTCATAGATTGTCGCCGCCAGGCAATGCCGCCGGTCTCGGAGCTGCCGTAGACTTCAATAACCGCCTGCCTGCCATCGTTCAATATCTGCTCGGCAGCCTGCTCCGGCAACGCGCCGCCTGAACTGAAAATCGCCTTTAACTTGGCAATACCTTCCCAGGGCGAAGCTTGATCCAAGCGTTTTAAATGCGCCGGACTGGCAATCCAGTAAGCGGATTCGTGTTGAATGGCATTAACCAGCGTTTCAGGATTGATATAAGCCTGACTATGAAAACACCGTCCAGCCGACAACGGCCATAACACGCGAAACAGCAAGCCATAGATATGCTGATGACTGACCGTTGCCAGAGCCGCCGCATCGCCCAGTTGTTCGCCCCAATGTTTTTCCAGCGTAGCGATTTCAAGCTGAAACTGGTTTAGGCATTTGACTATCGGCTTGGCCTGCCCTGTAGAACCGGAGGTAAAAATGACCAGCTGACTTTCCGAAGGATTCAACGGCGATAAAGGCCGGTTGGAACTAGCCGATGCCTCTAAACAGTAATCGAAACACTCGCCGTTTTGCCAATCGCCCAGCAACTGACAGTCTGGCGATAATTGCTCGGCGGTGCCGGGGCGATTATTGCCGGGTATCCGGATCTGTTTGCCGGCATGCAACAACGCAAACAACAGCACGGCAAAAGGATAAGCGTCTTCGGTGTACAAGGCGTAGTGCTGAAACGGTTGCGCTTGCAGTTTATCGCCCCAGTAGCTAACCGTATTTGCAAATTGTCCTGCCGAATAATACTGCCCGGCATGATAGGCAACAGCCGCATCACTCGGCTTTTGGGCGATTAAACAGTGGGACAACGGCAGCAACTTATCGGACATGCTTTTGGGTCCTCATCCTGACCAGGTATTCGGCGGCGAATAAAACGCCCATCAACACGTAAGCGATCAGGCCATTGTATAAACTCCACACTTCCAGGCTGCACCAAAACGCCGTTATCCATGCCAGAGTGCCGTTAACGATAAAAAAAAACGCACCAAACTTGGGTCACGCGACGGGTATAAATAACGCCTTCCGGCGGCAAATCAGGATGCTGTAAACGGGCCAGACGCTCAATCAAGCTGGGCGGCGAAAACAGGCTCCAGCCGAAAATGAGCAACATCAAGCCATTGACCAGAATCGGATAAAACAGCAAGGTGCCTAACTGATTGCTCCACATCGCAAATAGGCAATAACCGATGCCTGCAATCAATAGCGGGGTGCTCCAGTGTTTAATGGAATAACTGGCCGCCAGTCTGACCAGCAACAATGCGATCAATAGGCAGGCTATTTTCCAGGGCTCGAAATAGTCTCTGCCGAAAAAAACCGCCAACGGGTATAACAAGGTTGATAAACCCATCACACCGTTTACAAGCAAGCGCATAGTTATCTCGTTCCCACGGACTTATCGCGGGTTCCCACGCTCCAGTTTGGGACCCCGGATGACGAAGCTCTCGGCAACTGCTCCCTGCGTTGCGCTACCTCCTGTATCCATGCCGTTGCAGCTTCGCGAGACGGGAAGCTGTAGCTTCCCGCACTGAATCCCCAAACAGGAGCTTGGGAACCAGCACTCAATCCCATCACGCCGTTTACAAGCAACCGCATATCAGCCATTAAGCATCTTGTAAACCGCCTCGACCACATCGCCAATAGTGCGGGCCGTTTTAAAATCTTCGGCTTTAATCGCTTTACCGGTCATTTCTTTAAGCCTGACGATCATGTCCACCGCATCGATACTGTCGAAATCCAGGTCTTCGTACAGCCGGGCTTCCAAAGTAATCGCCTGTTCGTCCATCTCAAACATCTCGACCATAATCTCCTTGATGGCCGTTAAAATTTCTTCGCGCTCTTTCATGCCCTACCTCCGTGTACGTTGCCCTGCGGCCGCACTGTCGTGCGTGAAAACTCTCTTTGCTGATAATCTTTTATCATCATAGCCTCAATCGCGCGCCGCTTGAATGTAATCCGCCAGCGTTGAAACCGAGGCGAAAATCTTCACCACGTCTTCTTTTTCGGCATCAATTTTTACGTTGTATTTTTTTCGGATAGCCAAGCCCAATTCCAGGGCATCGATGGAATCCAGCCCCAAACCGTCATTAAACAACGGTGCCTGACTGTCTATATCCGCCACGCTGATGTCTTCCAAATCCAGCGTATCAATAATGAGTTGTTTTAATTCATTTTCCATCGTGCTTATAAAGCTCTCTCTGTTGAGTAAAGTAATCTTGCTGGTATTGTGTAAAGCGGCGGACACCTACCGATTTTGGACTGATGCCGGCAAATTCATCCAGTGGAATATCATCGCCGACGTGCATGGTCAGATGAAAGCGGCGCTCGGGAATTTGATACCACCGCTCGGTTTTGGTTAAGGTGCTGGGAGTGCAGGTCAACGTCACCGGGGTCACGATGGCATTCGCCTGCAAGGCAATGGCCGCCGCGCCGCGTTGAAAATGATACGGCTTGCCCGGTATTGATCGCGTTCCCTCAGGGAAAATAATCATCGATCCGCCTGAGCGTAACCAGGCAACGCACTCGGCTATCATTTGCTCGGGATCGCCATTGCTGATGTATCCGGCGTTGAGTATGGGGCCGCGCATAAACGGATTATGCCACAGCTTGGCTTTGACAATACAACTCGCCTGTTTGATCCGGCTGATCAAAAATACAATATCGACCAGCGTTGGATGGTTGGCGATAATCAATTGGCCGGGGCGGTTAAGCTTTTCCAAACCCACGATTTCGTAAGTCATCACCCCCAGCCTGTACATCAAACCGATGAAGACATAAAAACTGTAACTCACCGTTTTTTGGCCTCGGCTGACTCTTTGCCGCCGATTACCGGGCAACAGCGACAACACCGGAAACACGAAGACCCACAGCAATAAACCGCCCACGCCAAAACTAAAAAAACTTAATCCTGTTGCCAAAAGACGCCAGCCATAGCCTAATTTTTCCGCTATTTTTTGTGCCATTCCCAGCTATGTCTATGATTGCCCAGCGCCAACGCGTTATCGTCGGCAACAAGAAATTTTATAAAAGAGAGTATCTGCAAAGCCTGCTCGCCATCGTCGCGATGCGCGGATGAGCTGTTAAATTGCAACGGCAAGCCGTTTCCGGTTAAAGACACTTTTAAAGCCAGCGCACAAATGGCAGGCGCATTGAGCGCAAACGGTAACGACGGATAAAAATCCGATAGCGGTTCATCATACAACACGATCAGCACCTCGCTATGGTGTTCCTGCAAAAGCCCCAGGGCTTCAATAAACGCCGGAGCAATACCGTCCTGGCCCGGCGCAATCACGGTAATTTCCTGATGATTAGAATAGGCTATGGAAAACAATCCCGCTATGGCGTTATGAACTGACAAACTAAAGGCTGTCGGAGAAACTTCCTCACCTTTCTGCATGCTTTTTAGCATCTCCAATGACTTATTCACTTCGCCATGGGCGGAGCTGAAAACAATGGGCAATGACTTATCGCTATCAATACAACCGTCCGCGGCATTAAAAACCGCTCTGGCTAATGGGCTTAATCTGCGTTGCAGTATCTTGGGCACCGCAGCCGGTATGGCCGCTTTTTCCTCTTGGGAAAAAGTCTGATGGTCATGCCACTTTTGCCAATCTTCGTGACAGCTCATTCCGGGGGCCCAAGCGTTCCAGCTTCGCAGTACAAAATCGACTGTCATTATATCAATCCGGTTGAATGTTTACACTTGACGGACAATAAAAAATCCAGAACGCTTGAACTCATATAATGAACGCAATTCCGGTCGGTTGTTGAAGATGGATTAACCGTTATCAAAGCGGAGACATGACGCCCAGAACCGGGGCATTACTTTTAAACATCGCCCATACCGGCATGCCGGGCATAAGCGCCAAGCTTTGTACGCTTTGCGGCGTAACCATGGCAACCAGCGTTTCGCCGCCGGGCAATAAAACAATTACTTCCGCATTCACCTCGTCCTGTTGGACCCGAATCACCCTACAGGACAAACGATTACGCGCTGACGACTGCATGGATGCAGGAGGTAGAGCAACGCAGGGAGCAGTTGCCGAAAAGCGGTTGGAATCGGAATCGACTGTCAGCGTTATGTCGGCGCTGTTGACCAACAATACCGCATCGGCGCCGACCTGTAAGCCAAGATCGTTAAGTGAAGTCAAGGTTACGGAGGTAATAACCTGTTCGCCCCCTTTCAATTTCACGCTGACCTCGGCATTCACCGCACCGGCTTGAATCGCGGTAATACAGCCAAAAATCTGGTTACGGGCGCTGGTTTTAACCACCAGACGCTGCAACAACAAGACCGTATCCGGGTCGTCGGCGAGACTACGATTGAGCTGATCGAGAAACTGCCGATGCTGTTGTTCCAAGCGGGTAAACAGCGCCAGCAAAGAGCGTCCGGCCTCGGTTAAACAGGTGCCGCCGCCTTTGCTGCCGCCCGTGGCGGTGCTGACTAATGTTTTCGGCGCGCCATTGTTAGCTCTTTCAATAATTTGCCAGGCGCCTTTGTAACTCAAGCCCATCTGCCTGGCGGCCTGATTGAGGGAACCGCTTTGATCTATCGCCCTTAGCAAGCCGATCATGCGGCTATCCAGTCCGACTAACCGCAATTCGCCATCGACCCAGGCTGTTGAAATATTGTTGTGGTTTAAGCTGTCAGCCATAAATGATTGTGTGCGGTACAAGAATTGAATTAATCATTATTTCCCTAATGGTGTGAGGACAGTGTCAAGTCACTGCACTGTCATTAAGCCTACAGAACAGAACAAAATGTTTGAAACACAACATTGTTTACTCTTTTGACGCAAAACAATAATCAAAACAATTCAATGATGTAACCGCCATGTTAATAATTGGCACGTCACTTGCTCCAAGAAACATTGTCACCCACAGCGTTATGTACTTTGATACATAACGCTGTTAAACTGGAGCCGTGTCTTATTTTTAGTTTTCCCGAATAAGACGCTGTATACATCGACGAATCAGCGTCGATGTGAACATTATAATTACAATTATAGGTCATTGATGATGCGAAGAAAATCTTTTACCGGCGTTACTGTTAACCATACACTCAGTTTAATTGTCACCGGCGGCCTTTGCTTAGGATACAGCCTTGATGATGTCCATGCCGCAGAACCACCGCAAAGCTATAGCCGAGCGCCAATGGCCGCTTACAATTTTATGATGCAGGACCCGTTATTAGGCAATAGTTACGAAAAGCCGGTGTGGAATTTGCACGATACGCTCGGTTTGCCCGAATGGTTATCGGTGGGCGTTGAACAAAGAACCCGGTACGAATCCGTGTCGGATACATTCAAGGCATCACAACCCAGTCCAGCCCCTAAGGCAGGCGGAGGCGACCAGCAAATTGCGCTTCAATCCGATCTTTGGATACAAGCCAAACTGGGTAAATTCCGTTTTGCAGCGGAATTCATGGATGCCAGGACGACTCTCTCGGATGACGGCACCAATAATACGCCGAATCCTCCCAATAACTCTTCGGTCGATACCTTGGATTTCGCCCAAGGCTACGTGTCCTGGACGGATCAAAATTTGTTTTTCAGCGGAAAAGGGGTTGAAGTCAAAGCGGGACGTCAAACCATGGATTTGGGTAGCCGAAGACTGATAGCAAGACCTATCTTCCGGAATACCGTCAACAATTTTACCGGCGTTCGGGTCAGAGTCATCGATTACGACCGCTGGCAATTCAATGCTTTCGCAACGATGCCGGTGCTCCGCTTCCCCAACTACAATTCAGTTACGCCTAATGCAGATTTGCTTAACCATCATCAGTGGGATGAAGAAGATACCCGGACTTGGTTTTCCGGCGGTATTTTAGAAGGCAGCAGACTTTACAAAGAAATTAATGCCGAAGTGTATCTTTATCATCTCGATGAAGGGGATAGCCGACTTAATCCCACTCGAAACCGCCGTTATTTCACGCCGGGCATCCGTATTTACCAAAAACCCAGCAAAGGTAACTATGACTTTACCGCGGAAGGCATGGGCCAATTCGGTACCGTCAAGTATGCGGCGACCGGCGCTTTTGCGAACACCGAAAAACAACATGAAGCCTGGTCTTCCCATGTCGAAGCGGGTTATAGCTTTGACTTGCCCTGGTCGCCAAGATTTTATTTGGAACACGACTACGCAAGCGGCAATAAAAACTGGAAGAATAATTCGGCCGGCGCTGAAGACTCACGCTTCGATCCGCTTTACGGCGCCTCGGACTTCGATTTTGGGCCTGCCGGTATCTATGGGGCGTTTCAACGCACCAACATCAATTCGCCCGGCTATAAACTGGATTTTGCGCCCCGTAATGACATGTCATTCAGGCTCCAACAGCGCTTAATATGGCTGGCTGAGGGTCAAGATTGCTGGGGCGCGGCGGCTTGTACAGCGGGCACCACGCCGGGTCTTGCCGGAGGTAACGGCAGTTATGTCGGAGACCAAATAGGCGTTACCGGGCGTTACAACTTTAACAGCAGCCTAAATTTTGACGCGGGCTGGTATCACTTATTTAAAGGGGACTTTGCCAAATCGGCAAAACAAACCAATGCAACCGGCGCGGCCCAGACCGGGGCGGCTTTCGCAACGACACCTGGGGCCGACACTGACTACTTCTTTGTCACAAGCCAGTTGAGATTTTAAGCCATCGACTTAATAGATTTAACATTTTAAATAGTCCTGTGGTATTTAAGGCGTTGGCGAGCAGGAGTCGCTCCAAAAATGCCTTAAATACCGCAAAATCTTCCATCGTGAGTAATTCCCGGAGATATACATGTTAAAAAGCACCGCTTCCCGTTCCATTTTGTTATTAGGCTTGCTGCTGACAACGTCCATCAGCTCGGCCGCAACAACCTTGGTCGCCGTCGCAGCCAATTTCACCAAGCCGATGACCGAAATCGCCGAGGCTTTTGAAAAATCCACCGGTCACAAGGCCAATTTGTCGTTCGGTTCCTCCGGCAAATTCGTTTCGCAATTTGAAAACGGCGGACCGTTTGAAGTCTTTTTATCCGCCGACGACAAAGGCCCGAAAAAACTTGAACAATCGGGATTGGCCGTGCCTAACACCCGCTTCACCTATGCGCTTGGAAAACTGGTGCTATGGTCAGCAACGCCGGGTTTAGTCGATGACCAAGGGCACGTCCTGAGTAAAGGCGGTTTCAAGCATATCGCATTGGCCGATCCGAAACTGGCGCCTTACGGTGCGGCAGCGGTTGAAGTCATGAAAAACCGGGGGCTATTCGACAAACTGCAACCTTTGTTCGTACAAGGGGAAAACATCGCGCAAACCCACCAATTCGTCAGCACCGGCAATGCCGAGCTGGGTTTTGTAGCATTCTCGCAAGTCATAGATAAGGGCAAAATTGCCGGCGGCTCGGGCTGGCTAATCCCAAGCGATCTTTATAAGCCGATCCGCCAGGATGCGATACTGATGAAAACCGGGGCGGGAAATCCGGCTGCAACGGCATTGGTACAATTTTTAAAATCGCCTGAAGCGCTCGCGATTATCCGTAAATACGGTTACGACCTGGCTAACTAAGTTATAAACATGTTAAACGCCGCCGATATTGCCACCTTGTGGCTGACGTTCAAAGTTGCAGGCATCGCCACCTTGCTGATGCTGTTATTCGGAACGCCGTTGGCCTGGTGGCTGGCGCGTACGACATCGCGCTGGAAAACTATCTGTAATGCGCTGGTATCCTTACCGTTGGTGCTGCCGCCGACGGTATTGGGCTTTTATTTATTGATCATGCTGGGACCGAACGGCCCTATCGGCCATTTGACCACCGAACTGGGCCTGGGCACCTTGCCGTTTACCTTTCCCGGATTGGTCGTCGCGTCGGTACTGTATTCATTGCCGTTTGTCGTGCAACCGTTGCAAGCTTCATTCACGGCCATCGGCGAACAGCCTTTGGAGGCAGCCGCAACCTTGCGCGCAGGACCTTTGGATACGTTTTTCAGCGTCGTCGTGCCGCTGGCGAAACCCGGCTTCTTGACCGCGTCCATTTTGGGCTTTACCCATACCGTCGGCGAATTCGGCGTAGTGCTGATGGTCGGCGGCAATATTCCGGACAGAACACGCGTCGTGTCTGTGCAAATCTACAACCATGTCGAAGCGCTGGAATATACAGAAGCCCATTGGCTGGCGGGCATTTTGATGCTGTTTTCGTTCAGCGTGCTGCTGGTGCTGTATACCGTGCTGAAAACGCAACCCGTCGCCCACCCGCTTAAGTGATGAACATGACTACAATCCAGGCCTGCTTCCAGCTCGATTACGGCGATTTTAAACTGGACGTCGACTTAAAACTGCCCGGCACCGGCATTACGGTGTTGTTCGGCCATTCCGGCTCCGGCAAAACCACCCTGCTGCGCTGCATTGCGGGACTGCAACGCGCGCCGCAGGGTAAGCTGGAAATCAACGGCCATATTTGGCAGGACAGCGAGCGCGACCTGTTCCTGCCTACTTATAAACGGCCGCTGGGCTATGTGTTTCAGGAAGCCAACCTGTTTCCGCATTTGACGGTGCGGGATAACCTGCACTACGGTTTGAAGCGGATTAAACACAATTCGGGCACGGTCAAACTGGAGCAAACCCTTGAACTGCTGGGCATCGGCCATCTGCTGGAGCGCATGCCCGGACACTTGTCCGGCGGCGAACGGCAACGGGTCGCCATCGCTCGCGCCTTGGCGTTGAACCCTGAAGTCCTGCTAATGGACGAACCGCTGGCGTCGCTGGATTTCAAGCGCAAGCAGGAAATCCTGCCGTTTTTAAGCCGCCTGCATCAGCAACTGGACATTCCGGTGCTGTACGTCACCCATTCCCAACAGGAAGTCGCGCAACTGGCCGACACGCTGGTGATCATGGAAGACGGTCGGGCACTGGCTTCGGGGCCGCTGTCGGAAACGCAAAGCCGTCTCGACGTGCCGCTGGCGCAAGACCGGGAAGCCGCCACAGTTTGGCAGGCGACCGTCGCCGAACATGAAGCCGACTATCATCTGACCCGCGTCGCCTTTGCCGGAGGTTCACTTAGCCTACCGGCGGTCGATGCAGAGATCGGTACACCGTTACGGGTACAGATTTACGCCCGTGACGTCAGCATCGCCCTTGAAGCGCCGACCGCCACCAGCATACTCAATGTGCTGCCCGCGACCATCACCGGCATCGCCGAAGGTCGCGACGGCCAGAGCATAGTGCAGTTGCGACTGCCAAGGATGGCGGCCGAGACAGCTCCCGGCGGTCCTCGGCATTCCCTCCATCCATGGAAGTCAGAACTCTCGCAATCGGTAGGGAACCGATGCGACCAGGTCGGCGATCAGGCGCTGCTGGCGCACATCACCCGCAAATCGGCGTTGTTGCTGGGTTTGCAGATCGGCATGTCGGTTTATGCGCAGATCAAGGGTACATCACTATTAAATTAACCAACACCCCGGAGATTCATCATGAAAGCAAGTGCTCGTAATCAGTTTGTAGGTACCGTCACTGAAGTGCTCATCGGCGCGGTCAATGCCGAAGTTCATGTCGGCTTAAAGGGCGGCGAAACCATCGTCGCCTCCATTACCAAGGAATCTGTCGAAAAGCTGGCGATCAAAACCGGCATTGAAGTTATCGCTCTGGTCAAGGCCCCGCAAATCATCATCGTCACCGATTTCGGCGGCTACCGGTTGTCGGCGCGCAACCAGTTGCAAGGCACGGTGACCCAGGTCAAGCCCGGCGCGGTCAACGCCGAAGTCGATATCGAGTTAAAAGGCGGCGAGCAGGTTGCCGCCACCGTGACTAACGACAGCGTCGAAGCTTTGGGCTTGAGCAAAGGCAAACCGGCCACTGCGGTGTTCAAGGCTGGCGCGGTGATTCTGGCTGTCGCCGGTTGATAAACTGGAGATAACATCCGCTTTCTCGTTCCCACGTGCTGCGCTCGTCTTTATACACAAGTCTATCGAAGAGCGTCATTTCGATATGGACGCTGGAATGGCGGACTCGGGTGTAGGCCGGAATAAGGCCATCCAAGCGCGTAGCGCGAGGTGGCGTTTCCGGCGAGCTCGGGAGGTATTTGCCGGAAAAGCTTCAGTTCCTCGGCAACTGCTAAGTTACATGGATGTAATGAATGCAGAAAATGCAGGAGCATTTTTCTGCCCTGCGTCGCCTAAAGCGCATATTGTTGGTGCTCTACCTCCTGCATCCATGCAGTCGTGCTCTCGCCCCGTACCTACATAATCCACAGGGATGTGGTGAATGCAGATATTGCAGGAGCAAATATCTGTCCATGTAGGCAACGCCAATTCTCGTTGTCACTCGAACCCGCTTATTCCGGCCTATGTCGAGATGTGTATAACGCAGAGCCGGCAAGATTTTCCAACGATTGGGAAAGGCGCGCACGGCACGCCCTACGACTGCGAAAAATTTTATAAGGTGTCCATTTCCCTATACGCCGACTGCGACTTGCGGCGCAACGCATAGGAATGAGGAAAACATCTCTTAATTAACAGAGGTAACTATGCTGCTGGAAATGAATGTAAAACTGCGCCGAGGACATTTCGACCTGACCACGCGCCTGTCGATCAGCGACTCAAGCGTCGGCCTGTTCGGCAAATCCGGCGCCGGTAAAAGCACGGTACTCGGTCTGATCGCCGGTACTCTTCAGCCGCAAAGCGGGCATATTGTGCTGGACGGAAAAATCCTGTTCGACAGCCGCAAAGGCATCATGATGCCGCGCGAACAGCGTCCTGTAGGCGCGGTATTGCAGATCGACTGCGCCGATTCGGCCGAAACCGTTCGCGACAACCTGACCGCCGCCTATAACCGCACCCTAAAACACCGCCGCATTTTCAAACTGGATTTTTTAATCGAGCTTTTGGAACTGGGCCCTATCCTCAATCATGTCATCGAACTGCTGTCCGCCGGTGAACGCCAGCGAGTGGCATTGGCCCGCTCGCTGCTGAAATCGCCGCGGTTGTTGTTACTGGATGAAACTTTTGCCGCGATCGGCAACGGTTACCGAATGCAACTGCTGCCGATTCTGAAACGCTTGCAGAGTGAGCTGGGCTTGCCGGTGCTGTACGCCAGCCAGTCTCTGGGAGAAATTCTGGAGCTGACCGACCGGCTGATCGTTCTGGAACAAGGCAAAGTGCTGCACAACGGCTCGTTGCTTGATGTCGCCAAGCAGCAAGGGATGCTGCGCTATCTGGGCATCCGCCAGATCGACAACATTTTGCCGGTGACCGTCAGCCGTCACGACTATGTGTCCGGTTGCAGCCAGGCCCACAGCTTCGGCCTGCCGCTGAGCTTGCCGCTACGGCCGCATTTAGTTGTCGGCAGTCAGGCCCAAGTGTCGATACGCGCCAACGACATAGCCCTATCGCGCAGTTATATCGACGGCATATCGATACAAAATCAAATCAAAGGCCGAATCTGCGCGCTGATCCCCAGCGGAGAAAGCCTGATCGTGCAAATCGATTGCGGCACTACGCTGCTGGCCGAGATTACGCCGGGCGCATGCCGGAACATGGCCTTACAGGAGGGTGAAGTTATCTATTGCCTGATCAAAACCCACTCCATTACTTACCTCACCGAGCTTGACGCCCAGCCCTATCAACGGGTAATCAGCCATGGCGACGGCCATTATTATCTCGATACCGCCGGACCGACTAGCGACTTATTGCCTTGAATAACCCGCCGCCTGATCGATGCGGCCTTTCGCGAAGCGGGCATAACCCCCAACATCATGCTGGAAACCGACTCGGTGTTCGCGTTGTACGCCTATGTTCGTAGCGCGGGACTATACAGCGCGGTCGAGCAGGAACTTAACCTGACCTATCACGACACTCTGGAAAGCCTGACCAAGGTGTGCGATGTGGTGACGCTGAATTGCCCACTGCATCCTGAAACCGAGCATATGATCAACGAGCAGACGTTGAAGAACTTCAAACGCGGCGCCTACCTGATCAACACCGCGCGCGGCAAGCTGTGCGACCGCGATGCGATTGTCAATGCGCTGGAAAGCGGACAACTGGCGGGTTACGCGGGTGATGTCTGGTTCCCGCAACCGGCGCCGAACGACCATCCATGGCGCACGATGCCAAATCACGGCATGACACCGCACATTTCGGGCACCAGCCTGTCGGCGCAGACACGTTATGCTGCCGGTACCCGCGAGATCCTGGAATGCTACTTTGAAGATCGGCCCATCCGCGACGAATACCTGATTGTTCAGGGTGGCCAGCTGGCCGGTGTCGGTGCGCACTCTTACAGTAAGGGCAACGCCACCGGCGGATCGGAAGAAGCCGCCAAGTTCAAGAAAGATTGACAGCAAGCGCTTGACCTGAAAACGGGGGATGCGCAGGTCAATGCTCGCATCCCCTTTACCGATTTGGTTGGAAGGGCTTAATTTATGACGCTTAAAAATAAAAAAAGAAATGGCGCTAAAGCTCTTCCGCCAATCCCTTCCCTATCGCACATAGCTTTGGCCGGATTGGGATCTAGCTTAGCCATTGCTGCTATCGCCGCCTTGAGTCAACTTTCCGGCCAACCGTGGATATTGGGCTCTTTCGGTGCATCCTGTGTGTTATTGTTCGGATTCCCGGATGCGGTATTTTCGCAACCGCGCAATCTAATCGTCGGCCACGTCCTTTGCTCTTTAATCGGCTTGGGCTTTCTCAAGTTCATCGGTCCCGACTGGTGGAGCATGGCTTTGGCTGTCGGCACCGCCTTGGCTGCGATGTTGGTCACGCGTACCGTTCACCCGCCTGCGGGTTCCAATCCTGTGATCATTTTTTTAACCCGGCCGGACTGGTCGTTTTTATTGTTTCCGACCCTGGTTGGCGTAATAGTTTTGTTGTTCCTGGCGCGTCTTATGCTCAAGGTAACTCGCACCGTTCATTAACCGGCTTGTATCTTAGCTGCGCAAATGCGTTGCATAACGGCAGGCCGTGGCGTTTTCTCTTCACCCTGCTCAAACGCGATTATATTCAGCACAGGCGAATAGACTTCCAGCAGCTCATCCGGCTGCAACAAGAAATCGGGGTTGCTGGGCTTGCCATAACGCTCGTTACCCGCCATGAAGGTTTCATAAATCAGTACTCCGCCCGGATTTAGCATTGCGGCAAGCGTGTGTAGCAACGGCCGATACAGATAACGGCTGACGATTAATCCGTCATACTTCCGGTCTGAGTAAGGCCAGTCGCCTGCTTCAAGGTCAACAATAAAAACGTTGATATTGTCCATCCCCTCCATGCTTGATACCACCTGCGCATCGCGATCAATCGCATCGACCTGATAGCCTTGCTTGGCAAGCCAGATTGCATGGCGTCCGTTACCACAGGCAAGGTCGAGTACTCGCCCTGCTTTAGGTATCAACGGAGCGTGTTTAACAATCCAGGGCGACGGTTTTTCCGGCAAATAGTGTTTCATCATGAGTGAACCTTGGCTATAAGTTGTTGTCGTTATTCCGTAAATACGGGGTTATTGAATCAGTGGAATTTAACCAAAGCTACCGGTTTTTTATTATTTTACTGAGTTTTGATAAAAGCCGACATGTCTGCATTTGTCATTTTAAGGCGATTGTCTTGATAATTTATTAACAAATAGAGTACAAGGCTGTGCCAGAATGAGTGCATCCCACCGAAGACAGCCCCCGTACATTGCGGCAGCAAATCGACCTCAATTCTTCACCGATCTCAATTTCCAGGCCGCCCTGACGACCAGCGCCACGGCGGTAAGAAACCCGACCGTCGTCAGCGTGAAGCTCAATCCCGCCTGAAACGGAAAATGCGCTTCAACAGGAATCGCCGCGACAACCGAAGGCTTTGGCGTCAAGCCTCTGACCAGAAATGACAACGGATTGAAGAAAGCGCCGAAACAACAGGCGGCAACGACCCAGACCGGCGGATCGATGGCATACTGCCGAAACAGCAGGAAAAAGATAAACAGGAATTGGGACATCATCAAATAGTCGATATGGGCCCTGATAATGTCGGCCCGTTCGACGAGCAATCTGGCCAAGACGCCATCGGGGAAAAACAGTGTGACGCCTAGCACCCAGGCGATGGTAAGCGCTATCGCCAGACACAGTCCGGCAAACGCCACAAGAAAAAGGTTGGTCATCGTCATCTTTTGGTTTGTCATGGTTATCCTCATCGTTATACGGGGACTTGGGTCCCGCCTTGTTGGACGCCAATGTCGGCGAATTGCTCAAGCCGCTGTCAGTTGTCAATCGTCGGCGATTTGACTAAACTGCATCGCAAACACCTACGTTGAAAACGGGTGGCTCAAGACAATAAGGAGTATAAACAATGGCAGACAGTCCTCGCTTGTATGAACGTGCTGCGACGGAGGCCGTCAAATTCGACGCGCTCTGGGACATCAGCGACGGCCGCACGTTTTTTACCGGACCGCTGTATTACAACGCGAGCCATCAGCACGGCGCACCGGTTTTTCTCGCCGGAATTTACGGCAATTTTCGCCTGCGACTGGATGGCGGCGATTGGCTGTCCTGCCGCACCGCGGTTATTCCCGCCGGTGTCCTGCATGAGCTGGATATAGGCGGCGATCCGCTGACGGTGTTTTATATCGAACCGAATATCGCCGGGGCCGATGCCTTGAAACCGCTGATCCGCAATACCCGCGAGGTCAACGGCGCCTTGGTCGGCTCTGCCGGGGAGATTTCGTTCATGCGCGACCTGTACGAAGACCGCTACAATCCTCAATGGACTGCAGAACCGTTGGCCGACCTGATGGACTTTGCCAAACGGCGGGCAAGCACCGAACTGATCGATCCGCGCATCTCCCAGGTGGTGGAGTTTTTATTCGAACACGGCGACGATCTCACCTCGGTGGCAACGCTGGCCGGAACGGTCGGGCTGTCCGCCTCGCGGTTCCAGCATCTTTTTACGCAACAGATCGGCGTTCCTTTCCGCCGTTACCGGGGTTGGAACCGGATGCGGAAGGCGATACGCGAAATCATAAAAGGCAACAACTTCACCAGCGCGGCGCACGCTACCGGGTTTTCAGACTCGGCCCATTTCAGCCATGAATTTCGCAAGACCTTCGGCGCGCCGCCCACGGTAGGCCTGCACAAGCTGGCGCGGCTACAACACTGAACAACAAACGGAAAATAGATGACTGCAAAACCTGAACTCGGCATTTCTTCAATGGAAACCGGCGAATTGGGCGTACTGCACTTGCGGCGCTATTGGTGCAAACGGCTGCTGGAAGTCGGGGGTCAGCTTGACCAGGACAGCGTGCGGGACGAATACGGGCTGGATTTTACACTGATGCAGGGCTTGGGACTGGGCATCGTCGAACCGGCGGAATACCTGTTCCAACAGCGTCCAACTTATGCCGAATTCGAACAATGGATTATGCAAAAGCTCGGCGGCGTCCCTGAGCGCACTTTAGTCGAGCGCCTCAATAAAATGGTTAGACATTATCTGGAACAACCGCACCGTACCTATTCCGTTGAGGGAACAGATATTCAGGAACCGGTATTGTCGGCAGAGGACTTGGCGTTTTGGCAGGAAAACGGCTACGTGGTGTTACGCAACGCGGTTTCAGTAGAAGATTGCCGGGAAGCCGAAGCGGCGATATGGGACTTTCTCGGCATGGACCCGCAAAACCCCGAGACTTGGTACGACGGGACGCATACGTTTTGGGTGCCGCTGTTCCAGCATCCGGTCCTGAATAAAAACCGCGCGTCGCAGCGCATCCGCAAAGCATTCGAGCAACTCTGGGGAACCGACGACTTGTGGGCTACCGTAGACAGCTCCAGCCTGAACCGGCCTGAGCGAGGCGGCATCGATATATCCGGCCCCAGCCGCCTGCACTGGGATGTCAGTATTGCCTTGCCGATTCCGTTCGGCGTCCAGGGCCTGTTGTACCTGAGCGATACCAGCGCCGAACAGGGCGCCTTCCGTTGCGTGCCGGGGTTTCATCGCCGCATAGATCAATGGCTGGAGGGACTAACAGCTGAACAAAACCCGCGCGAGCAGGATTTGGAAAGCCTGGGTCCGGTATCGGTCACCGGTTCCGCCGGGGATTTCGTCCTCTGGCACCACGCCTTGCCGCACGGCAGCGGCCGCAACCTGGCGCATTATCCGCGGGTGGTGCAATACATTAAGCTGTTCCCCCACGATTACGGCATCCATCCGCTTTGGAAATAATCGGCTGCTGCGAGGGACCTTGGCCTGTATGGAGCCTACGTAATACGGGATTTAGCGGCCCGCTGCCTCGCCTTTCCATTACCGGATTACAACTTTAATAGCCCCGCCCTAAGCTTTTAACTTCTTTTAACCTGCCGTTTTCGAAACGAAGATATTGCCGCAAACGTAAACGACCTAAATTGTATACCCACTCATCTACTTGTATCTCTTCGTACTGTTGCAAATCAATGGTTCTACCCGAAAAATGTAACGTTCTGCCCACTATTTTAGTGTGAGTTTCAACGAAATCCGGCTCACCGCATCGAGCCAGAACATCATCTTTATAATCGCCCGGTTTAACCAGGTGGTTCCCGCATCTCATTGCATAGGCTGCATTGAAAGAACATAAACTCAGACCTAAGACCCATATAGTGATATTTTTCATCGCACAAACCTTAAAGCAGTTAAAAATCATACCGATATTAAAAATATGTTCGTATGATTTTCGATGAGGCGGCAGAAATTCGATACTGGTTTCGAGTTCCGTCAATATTTGCTGATATGCCTTAAAAAACTTCTTCCGCTAAAGGTTTCAGTATAACGCTTTAACCCTTTGCGTACTTTTTTGGTTTTTATTGGCCGGAATGCATTGGAAATGGGTACGCGATACGCACCCTTGTATCTTAATCATGTCATGATTAACAAGTGGCTGGTGTTACGTTGCACCTGACGGGCAGCTCAACGAGTCCTCATCTGAGAAGGCGCGCGGCGCGCCCTACGCAGTTACCCAATCGCAAGCCGAACCGACTTACCGACACGACTCAACATGTTCACCAAGGCATCGATAGTAAATTTACTCACCTTTTTATTCATCAAATCAGAAACGCGCGGACGGGAAATCATCAATATCTCAGCGGCCTCTGCTTGCTTAAGATGATTAGTTGTAATCCAACTCGACAATTCATCCATGAGCTGTTCTTTGAGAAGCTGGGTATCGCTGATGCGCTGCTGTGATTCGGCATGAAGACGAGCCGCTTCATCGGCATCGAAGCCAAGCTCCAAAAAAAGATTGGCCCCCGGTTTGGTGATATGGCGAACTTCAGTATCAATAGTCATTTTTACCTTCCTTTATTTCATTTACAACGGCACGGTAACGTGTTTCTGCAATAGCTTTATCTTGTTTTGTTGTTGCTTCAGTTTTTTTCTGGAAGCAATGCAATACATAAATTGTCTGCTCAAACTTGGCTACATACATTACGCGATAAATACCGGTAGCATCGCGAATACGAATTTCTTTTGTGCCGACACCTACGTCATTAAAAGGTTTCCAGTCATCAGGCTCTAATCCCACCTGCACTTTCCCCAGTTGAAAACCGGCCTCCTTGCGCGGCTCTACTGGAAACTTGAGTATGTCTTGATAAGAAGACCCTACCCAACGGATTTCTTTTTCTTGGTTCATAGATGCCCTCTTAATTATGTATAAAATAATATACATTACCGCTCTGCAAGGCAAGGCAAGCTCCGAATATAAAATGATAGAGCGTCGAACCTAGTCGTTTAGCAAGTAACAAGTAGCCCATAGGATGAGCCAAACATCGTGTGACCCATCTATCCTAAATTGCACTAAAACAATTGACTGGAAAAGCATGTTAGGTCAGTATCTTTCGGCATAAACACTGTCTTGTAGGCTACAGGAATCACTTATGCCCAGCTTATTTCAAACCTTACAGCAACAAAAACAGCGTATTCTCGACATTGCCGGTCAATATCATGCTGTCAATGTGCGCGTATTCGGCTCCGTCATACGCGGAGAGGAACGCGAAGACAGCGACATCGATTTGCTGGTGGATTTTCTGCCGGGAACAACGCTGTTGGATCAGGTCGGATTGAGCTTAGCGTTATCCGACGCATTAAAACGCAAAGTCGATATTGTCAGCGAAAGGGGCTTAAATAAACACTTGTGCCAAAGGATACTCCAGGAAGCCGTGCCATTGTGAAAGATCGTTTTATCTTCATCGCTGCGGCACTTGAGAGTATTGAATTAATCCAATCCTACACCGCCGATTACGATTTACCCGGATTTTTGGAGGATAGAAAAACTCAGGACGCCGTCATTCGCAATCTGGAAGTAATCGGCCAAGCACTTAAAGATTTTGGTGTAGAGCAACTGCTGACAGTGCAACCAACTATTCCTTGGCGGGAAATAGCCGGAATGCGCAATGTGTTGGCACACGAATATTTGGGTGTCGATCCGGTGATGGTGTGGGAAACAGTGCAAATTAATCTGGAGCCTTTACGACAAGTCTTGGAAAAAATGATGGCACAAATTAAATAGCCCGTAGAGCTTGCGTAATGCGGGATTTCGCAGCTCCGATGCCCAGTATTCTGCTTCACTTCATACGGACTACTTGCTTGCTGAAGAGCAAGCTCTATCCATATTACTCACTTTAAAAAACAATTTTGTAAAACCCACACATGGTAGATAGGACACCGAGCAAGAACGGGAAAATATAATTTAAAAACAACCAACAATAGTATCGTGTAGTTGAAATAAAATTTTTTACCTCTATTGACCACCTATGTTTATTGCCACCTATTCGCATTGCATTGTTTAGAAGTTCCCTCCACTGTAGTTTTGCATTCCGATAGCCAGAATATGCATATATTAAATATGTTGTAGAAAAATACAGGCATACAATATCTAAAACTATAAGCAGATGAATTATGTCAATTTGTGGTAGGTTAACTCCCCACAAGCGAACATCAACCAGTGGCAAATCCTCAAAAATAAAAAAAAGTATCAACATCGAAACAGCAAATAAATTACGCCTTTTAGCATGTACAAAATCATCATATGAACCCCTAATAATATCATCCAACTTTCTTGACTCGTTTGGATTAAACCTCATTAATACTTGTTTTTCAGACATTAAATTACCCGTGTTTACTAACGTTTGAGATACGGCTTGTCGGTAACTGTCCGACAGTGCATAGGCTAAACATCATGAGGCCCATCCTATCGCACTGTTATGGTTGAATCTAAGTAACTATTTATGAAGCTAGCTCACTGAGAGTGCCTGGTTTTCGACAGAAGAAGAAAGAAATACCACCAGGAACTTCAGCTATTTGAGGATCTGCGTATTTCTCTCCTTTCTCTTCAAGCAAATCTTCCCATCGTGCTTTTATATCTCGCCAAGGAGTTTTATTAATCCTTTTTACGTCATACCAATGATAAAGTTCTCCATAGGAGATAAAAGTTGTGCCGTTAGAATAGAGTTCATCTAGGCGAGTCCAAAGTTGTTCAACGTGTCTCTTTAGCATGATTTTTCCGAAAAATTAAATTACGCAAAAATAATAGCATGACACTAATGATTTAGCGATTTTTATTTAATATAAATCCTTTTAAATTATTAGCGTAACAGGATTGATAAAGCAATACGAATCCCATCGCATAAGAGATCGATCGTGATGGGTTTCGGCTATGGCCTCTACCCATCCTACATAAACGGCAATTGCCGAGCCAGCAATAGCAAAGGATGCTCCACACTGCCCCCATCGGCATTCAGATAAACCCCGCAACCAAAATTACCGCTGACTACCAAATCCGCCGACGAATCGGTAATGATTTGCTGTTTTAAAGCCCGCAACTGCCCGGCGTTGTCGGGATGCGTCAGCATGTAGCTGCCGCCTGCGCCGCAGCAGATGTGGTTGTCGTCCAGCGCGGTAATGCTTAGGCCGGGGATTTTTTGCAGCAGCGCATAAACGGTTTGCTGGTTTTTGAGTACATTGCGCTGGCTGCATGGCTCGTGTACTGCGACTTTCAGCTTGGATGCCGTCAGTTGCAGGTCGTCCGGCCAGTGTTCCAGCAGAAAATCGCTGATGTCGCACAAGCGTTGCCGGAACTGCTGTCCCGCTTCATCATCGTTTTGATATTCGCTTAACATCGCCCCGCAACCGGTGGCGGTGTGCAGTACGGCATCGACATCCAGCGCATTGAACACCGATATGCTGTTGTCGATCAAACCGGCGGCAGACTGGCCGTTGTGCTGGTGTATCGCCCCGCAGCAGCCTTGTTGCTGCGGCACCAGCACTTCGTAACCGATTGCATTAAGCAGTTTGATCGCCGCCAGCAAAGTCTCGCGGTCGAAATATTCGGAGATGCAGCCGGTGAACAGCGCAACCCGGCCGCGTTTCATGACACTGGCCGGATAAGAAACCGCCATTGCCTGTAATGCCGGTTTGCCCAGCAAGGCTTCGGCCTCCGCCAAATGCAGTTTTTTCAACAATCCGGTGCTTCGTAACGGTTTTTGCAGACCCGATTTCAGGTAAATAGCCGGCAACGGCATTAACCGCCTCAGCCAATCCTTCTTTTCAATCAGCCTGAATGCCAGTTTCGCCAACCAACCCGGATTAACCTTTAACTGCGCCTGAGCCTGATCGAACAACTGCCCGTAAGCCATCCGGCTTGGGCAAACGGTTTCGCAGGCCCGGCATTGTATGCAGTTATCCAGATGTCGGCGCTCATCGGCGCTGATCGGCAGGTTTTCAACCAGAATCTTGCTGATGGTGCGGATGCGCCGGCGCGGGGTTTCTTCATCGACCTGAAACAAACGGAAGGTCGGACAACTGCTGACGCAAACGCCGCAACGCATGCATTCCCCGGCATCCGGGATATACGGCCCCGATCCCAGTGGCTCTCCGGGTTCATCGTAGCTCATGTCCATAAAATCAAACATCTCGGGGCCTACATCACTTTGGCATAGGCGCGGCGCAACAATTCCATTTCCGCAGGCGGCCTGCCGCGCAGTTCCGGCAAGGTTCTCATCCGGCAATCCCGGCTTTGCATCAGTTTGTGCGGCGGGTCGAGCAGCATGAAGCGCACCATGTGGACGGTGATAATGCCGCCGGGGGCGTCGATTTGCTCGCTAAACTCCGGTTCGACGCGTAATATGTCGTTGTCCAGTTGCAAAAGCTGATTGATGTTGTTGACCAGCATGGCCGGATGAGTGCTGACTTTTTCGGTGATGAATTCTTCAGGCTCCAGTGCGCTGGACAACGCGGGCAGCGGCTCCGGAAAGCAGATGCTGCCGTTGCTGTGCTGGGCGAACAGCATCAAGGCGCTGATGTCGCCTTTGTAGTAAAGCAGCAGACGATGATGAGTGAATGCGTCGGACTGGGTCATTAGACAAGTACGGTAGCCAGTAGTTCTTCAACATCCACATCCAGGATTTCCAAGCCTATTTTTTTACAATAGCGGATTTCCTTATCGGTCGGGTTTTTGTTTAAAACCCAACCTTTTTTTCTCTGCCGCGCCGTAAACGATGTCGCTCATCACCATGCGTTCCGAGTCCCTGTTTAGCGGCACGCCTATAAACAGGTATTGTTTGCCCTTGCGGTACTCTTTAAGAAAGTCAGGGATAGCGAAGCCTCCCATTAGCTCGGTGATGTAATCAACATAATCGGCATCCGAAGCGATGTAGTTGGCTTCCGGCTTGGGCGTGCCCAGCGGTTTGAATAAAATGGGCAATCGGTGGTCGACCTGTTCCTGCGGTATTTCGAAATAATCGGTGCCATCGAAGTGATATATTTTAAAGCGGAACTGGCTGGCGGTGATTCTTGCAACACCGACAATCAGCGTATGTTCTTCATCGGAATAGGTGTCTTGCAATTGGGTATCCCTGTTTATATCGACAACATAAGCAGGCCGCCATTCCGCCAGCCAATCATGCACTGACGCGCGCGTATATTCGGTTTCGCCGTATAACTTGGTGAGAAACTGGCCCAGAAAGTTCCTGCCTCTTTTTAGCTCCTGATTCATCGCCGCCCTGGGAAACTCATACATAAGCTTGGGAGCCATCGGGTTGCCGTTATTCATCGCCAAAATCAAGCTATGGCTATCGGCAGGCATGGGCGCTCCGGTCAGTTTATTGGTTGCATCAAAAAGCGCGCCCGGCCCCAGATAAGGTACGACCTTGTTTTCGTACAACCCATCAAGTATTTCAGAAAAATCGGTAGAAGACATTGCAAACTCCATTATTAAGTAGGTGTATCTTTTTACTTAAGCAATAATTAATCCAGTTTTTACCGATTTATGATAAACAGCGTAACTATATGATTATGAAATGATTAAATGAGTCTCTTCGAAAACAGGCGGTTAGAATTTTGTTCTGTTTGTAACAATTCTTCTGTTGTTTATCCTATCTACAAACACAAAATATTCAATAAATCAGTATCAACCCATCTATATAGGTGCAGGAACTTTAAGGCAGGCACGAATATTCGATTTAGACTCCAATAGGTGGCATCGTCCCTCGCTCCGGCGTCACAGCCATTAATTTAGTGAGCTTGGGAACCAGCACAACCAGCGTAACCTTGCTATCCCTTTGGCGCGCCCTACTCGATTAACATTTTTTCTTAACTTAATGGTAGTGACGCGCTACGTGGAAACGATAAAACCATTTTTTGAATAGTTTGTCGTTGGAGGCTCTCACATCCCTGTGTTCTGGATTCGCTACGCGCTCTAACGGGTCCGGCACAAATCTGTCTGGAACAGATTTGCATTAACCCGGCAGGAGCTTGACGTGACCCGATAGAGCGCGTAGCGAATCCCTGCCGGAATGACGGCGATATAGCCTGCGTAGATTTCTATGGAGGTTAAATAACCGTACTGTTACTAAGCTTACAGAACATAACAAAATGTTTGAAAGACAACGCTGCTTACGCTTTGCCGAAACAACAATAATCAATACAATTCAACAACATAAATACAATAAAAGTAATTGGCACACCCCTTGCTTTACCCCTAATGTCATTAACAACAACGTCCTATAAGAGGAGAAGATCATGGCATTACGTCAATGTGCAATATATGGTAAAGGTGGAATTGGTAAGTCTACTACAACTCAAAACCTGGTTTCTGCGTTAGCGGAATTGGGCAACAGTGTAATGATAGTTGGCTGCGATCCTAAAGCTGACTCTACCCGTTTAATTCTTCATGCAAAAGCTCAAACTACTATTATGAGCTTGGCTGCTGAAGCGGGTAGTGTTGAAGACTTAGAACTTGAAGATGTACTGAAAGCGGGTTACCGCGGTATTAAATGCGTTGAATCAGGCGGTCCTGAGCCTGGTGTCGGTTGTGCGGGTCGCGGCGTTATCACTGCGATTAACTTCCTTGAAGAAGAAGGTGCTTATGATGATGAACTTGACTTCGTTTTTTATGATGTACTTGGGGATGTTGTGTGTGGTGGCTTTGCCATGCCAATCCGTGAAAACAAGGCGCAAGAAATTTACATCGTCTGCTCGGGCGAAATGATGGCGATGTATGCGGCTAATAACATTGCCAAGGGTATTGTGAAATACGCTAACTCAGGCAGTGTGCGTTTGGCCGGTTTGATTTGTAACTCACGCGAAACTGCGCGTGAAGATGAATTGATCTCAGCCTTGGCTGCAAAAATCGGCACCACCATGATTCACTTTGTACCGCGTGACAACGTTGTACAACGTGCTGAAATTCGTCGTATGACTGTTATCGAATACGAACCGGAAGCCAAACAAGCGGAAGAGTACCGTCAATTGGCTATAAAAATTCGTGATAACAAGAACTTCGTCATTCCAACGCCTATCACTATGGATGAACTGGAAGAATTGATGATGGAATTCGGCATTATCGATCAAGAAGACGAATCTATCATCGGTGTAACAGCGGCCGCGGAAGCAACTGCTTAATAAATGACCAACCGTAGAGACGCGATTTATCGCGTCTCTACGGGATTCCCGTCCTAAAACCTGTCTGTTGGGGGATTACCCACGGCATAAGTAGGAGACACTCATGGCTGCTCTAACAAAAGAAGAGACCGAAGCGCTTATTCAAGAAGTGCTGGAAGTCTATCCCGAACAAGCAAGGAAAGATCGCGCCAAGCATTTGGCGGTTAACGATCAATCCCTGGAAAAATCGAACAAATGTATTACTTCAAACCGTAAATCCCAACCCGGCGTAATGACTATTCGCGGTTGCGCTTACGCCGGTTCCAAGGGCGTGGTTTGGGGCCCGATTAAAGATATGATTCATATCTCGCACGGCCCGGTCGGTTGCGGACAGTATTCGCGCGCCGGTCGCCGTAACTATTATGTCGGAACTACCGGTATCAATACATTCGGCACGATGAACTTTACTTCCGATTTCCAGGAAAAAGACATTGTTTTCGGTGGCGATAAAAAGCTCGCGAAAATAATGAACGAAATCGAAGAATTGTTTCCCTTAAACAAAGGTATCAGCATTCAATCTGAGTGCCCGATCGGTTTGATTGGGGATGATATTGAAGCGGTCGCCAAAAAAGCCAACAAAGAAATCGGCAAACCTGTCGTGCCGGTTCGTTGCGAAGGTTTTCGCGGCGTTTCCCAATCACTGGGCCATCACATTGCTAACGATGCGATTCGCGACTGGGTATTGGAAAACCGTGACGGCGACGAAAGCTTTGCCACGACGCCTTATGATGTCGCTGTGATCGGCGACTACAACATCGGCGGCGATGCCTGGGCTTCGCGTACGTTGCTGGAAGAAATGGGCTTGCGCGTAGTTGCCCAATGGTCCGGTGACGGCACCATTGCGGAAATGGAAAAAACGCCCAAGGTAAAATTGAATTTGATCCATTGCTATCGCTCAATGAACTACATTGCGCGGCACATGGAAGAAAAATACAAAATCCCCTGGATTGAGTACAACTTCTTCGGTCCAACCAAAATTGCCGAATCGTTACGCAAGATTGCCGCGTTATTCGATGAGACAATTCAAGCCGGCGCTGAAAAAGTTATCGCCAAATACCAAGCTGAATACGATGCGGTTATTGCCAAATACAAACCGCGCCTGCAAGGCAAACGCGTGATGCTGTATGTCGGCGGTTTGCGTCCGCGTCATGTTATCGGTGCCTATGAAGACTTGGGCATGGAAGTGGTCGGTACCGGTTATGAATTCGGCCATAACGATGACTACGATCGTACTATCAAGGAAATGGGTAACGCTACGCTGATCTATGATGACGTAACGGGTTATGAGTTTGAAGAATTCGTCAAGAAAGTCCAGCCTGACTTGATCGGTTCCGGCATCAAGGAAAAGTACATTTTCCAAAAAATGGGCATTCCGTTCCGCCAAATGCACTCCTGGGATTATTCCGGCCCTTATCACGGTTATGACGGCTTTGCCATCTTCGCCCGAGATATGGACATGACACTGAATAACCCTTGCTGGAAACAGGTGAAAGTGCCCTGGAAAACAGCTGAAAGTTCAGATGTAGCGGTCGCCGCAAGCGCTTAATTTTGTGTAGGAGCGAGGCTTCCCCCTTACCCGCTCCTACTCCTTCAACCGTCGTCCACAGATTAGTGGCGCGTAGGAGATTATCATGAGTCAAGAAGTCGAAAATATACAACCGAGCTACCCTTTATTCCGTAACGATGAATACAAGGAAAGCCTCGCCAACAAACGTGAAGCTTATGAAGAGCGTCATCCCCAGGAAAAAATTGATGAAGTGTTTCAGTGGACAACCACCAAGGAATACCAAGAACTCAATTTTAACCGTGAAGCGTTAACCGTAAACCCTGCTAAAGCCTGCCAACCCTTAGGCGCGGTACTTTGTGCGCTGGGTTTTGAAAAGACCATGCCCTATGTCCATGGTTCGCAAGGTTGCGTCGCTTATTTCCGTACCTATTTCAACCGTCATTTCAAAGAGCCTGTTGCCTGCGTTTCAGACTCCATGACTGAAGATGCGGCGGTTTTCGGCGGCCAGAAAAACATGATGGCCGGTTTGGAAAATGCCAAAGCGTTGTATAAGCCTGACATCATTGCCGTATCAACCACCTGTATGGCTGAAGTTATCGGCGACGACTTGAATGCGTTCATCAATAACGCTAAAAAAGCCGGACATATCGAACAGGAATTTCCAACGCCTTATGCGCATACCCCAAGCTTTGTCGGTAGCCATACTACGGGTTGGGATAACATGTTCGAAGGCATGTTGCGCTATTTCACCCTGAATCATATGGACGACAAGAAAGTCGGTTCAAACGGCAAGATCAACCTGGTTCCCGGCTTTGAAACCTATCTGGGCAACTACCGCGTCATGCACCGCATGATGAAGGAAATGGGCGTTGATTACTCGTTATTGAGCGATCCTTCCGAAGTTTTGGATACACCGGCAGACGGCACCTTCCGCATGTATGCGGGCGGCACGACCCAGGCTGAAGTGAAAGACGCGCCTAACGCGATCGACACCTTGTTGCTGCAACCCTGGCAGTTGGAAAAAACCAAAAAGTATGTGCAAACCATCATGCATCAACCCGCTACCGCCATCAATATTCCGATGGGCCTGGAATGGACCGATGAGTTCCTGATGAAAATCTCCGAACTGACCGGCAAGCCGATTCCCGCTTCGTTGGAACTGGAACGCGGCCGCTTGGTGGACATGATGACCGACTCGCACACCTGGATGCACGGCAAGAAGTTTTCCTTGTACGGCGATGCGGATTTTGTGATGGGCATGACCAAATTCCTGCTGGAAATGGGCGCTGAACCGACCGACGTATTGTGTAACCATGCCAACAAACGTTGGGCGAAAGCGATGGATAAAATGCTCAAAGATTCGCCTTATGGACAAAAAACCGTCGTCCATACCGGCAAAGATTTATGGCATTTCCGTTCATTGGTCTTCACCAACAAACCGGACTTCATGATCGGCAATTCTTACGGCAAGTTTATTCAACGCGACACCTTCTATAAAGGCGAAGAGTTTGAAGTGCCGTTGATCCGCATTGGCTTCCCAATCTTTGACCGGCATCACCTGCACAGAATGACAACGCTGGGTTACGAAGGCGCTATTTATATGCTGACAACCCTGGTTAATGCCGTTCTGGAACAGTTGGATAAAGAAACCAAAGGTATGGGTACGACTGACTATAACTACGATTTGATTCGTTAATTGTAACTACTCAGCCACTCAATGCAATGGAACGCAGATGACGCAGATGAATATGATGAACGCAGATTATTTATAAAAAATCTTACATATCATAATTATCAGCGTCATCAGCGTTCCATTTTGCTAGCTCAAACGCGTGTAAACGGAGAACTCAATGCCTAGTGTCATGTTGAAAAAAAATGCAGAGGGCAAATTAGTCTTCTACGTCCCCAAGAAAGATTTGGAAGAAGTGGCGGAATCCGTTGAATTCGATAGTCCCGATAAATGGGGCGGTGAAGTCCTGCTTAGCGACGGATCAAAATATTATTTCGAACCGATGGATGAACAGCCGGATTTCCCCGTTACCTTGCGCGCAAAACGTTTAGATTCAGGAGAATAATCATGGCCTTATATATTGTTGAAGCGGATTGTATTTCATGCGGCGACTGCGAACCGGTCTGCCCAACCATGTCAATCACAGAAGGTTCTATTGTCTTTAAAATCGACAAAAAAACCTGCACCGAATGCGAAGGCGATTTTGACATTCCTCAATGCGTCAAAGTATGCCCTATCGATAACTGCATTCTGCCGCTTGAGGCATAAGCAGATGAACAGCCAGGCTACACTCTCGCGAGAACTGGCTTTACGTATCGGGCTGGCGGCTCGCGCTCTGCCCGATACCGATGCCAAACGCTTGCTTTCGGTATTGACCGATTGCATCGGCCTTCCCATCACTGAAGAAAAAATTGTCGGCATTAACCTGAAAACACTCAAAACCGCGCTGGCGGGTGAGTTTTTAGATGTTGACGAACCGTTACTAACCCATGCTTTAAGCATTCTTAAATCCGGCCTGGATACTCACCCTGCCGCGCAGACACAACAAGCCTATGTTGATGGCGACATGTCCGGCTCCGTTCGTATCGCCTGCGCCAGTAATGACGGTATTAACGTTGACGGCCATTTCGGTTCTTGCAGCCAATTCATGGTTTATCAGGTTTCAGCCGATGAGGCCCGGTTAATCGACATCCGTAACCCTGACATACCTAAGGGCCTGGAAGTGGATGATAAAAACGTGTTCAGGGCGGAACTGATTCAGGATTGCCAGGTACTTTATATCGCCTCGGTTGGCGGTCCTGCGGCGGCAAAGATTGTCAAACTGGGCATACATCCCATGAAGCTGCCCGGCATTGAAAGCATTGCCGACATCATCGATCAGCTGCAAACCGTTATTGCCGGAACTCCGCCGCCCTGGCTGGCTAAAGTCATGGGCATTGATGCAACTAATCGATTCAGGTTTGAAAGGGAAGCCACGGGATGATCACCACAAATCAAGTCAACGCCATAGCGGCGGAAATCGAAGCATTGGGTGTCGATGAAAGCACGGTTTCGGTGCTAAGACAGCAGTACCAAGCTATCCATTTCACTTACTGTATGGATGACGATCTGCCCAATAATACGCCGGTCATTGAGCATAAAGACTTCAATCTTTATTTAGTTGATGGCCGGGAACACTGTCTGTGCCTGACCAATGATTATGATGTTGCAACGGGCATCGTCGTTGCAGAAGTCATTGCGGATTAAACGGTAGTTCACATGTCCAATCGTGAAAGCCCTGTCAGCGTTCCTTTTGCCGATTGCAGCCTATGCCCTTTTCGCGGCAAAACCCTGCTGATGGGGCGTTGTATGCCCGGCGACACCTGCGTATTCGTTGAAAGCGGAAGGCAAATCGACCGCTTTTTTCGCGTCAATCCCGGTTATGCCGAGCACTATCTGCACGACAATTTTTGGGAAAGGCGCGCTATTGCGGTCCGTTACGCGCCGCAAAAGGCATTGACCGACTTGATTCATGATGAAGATGAAGTGGTCAGGCGCGCAATCGCCTATCGGATACCCGTGTCCCAGCTGCATCTGTTAATCGATGATCCGGATAGAGAAGTACGCATGACCGTAGCGGATCGCATTGCGCCCGCCGATCTGGAAAAGATGGCTGACGATCAAGACTATATCGTCAGATTAACGATAGCCAGAAGACTGCCGGAAGGACGCCTGTTCCGCTTTATTCGCGATGAAGACCTGCAAGTGCGAAAAATCGTTGCCGAGCGTTTGCCCGAAGTCAGCCTGGGTTTAATGGCCCATGACAATGCACCTGAAGTCAGGCGCATTGTCGCCGAGCGGATGAACCCCGATGATGCCGTGATCATGCTCAATGATGCCGACTGGGTGGTGCGCTATACCGCGGCCCAGCGCGTTGCTCCCGAAGCATTGGTCGGTCTGCTTGATGATCCCGAGCCTGATGTCCGGGCTGCGGCGCAGGAACGATTAACAAGCATCGCCCATGCAGCGCATGGGATCGAGAAATAGGAAACAGTGTATGGCTGATCAACCTTTTCAACTTGACGGGCAACAGCTTGCAAAAATCTGTAAGCACACCCTGCCCGACCACAACGATGAATTAATACTATCTAAACTTCAATCGCTGAACCCCGACTATCCGATTCGCTTGGCCAGAACAGGCGCCGAATGGTATCGCCTGGGCGGCATTGTCGATATGGACGGCAACCGTATCGCCAATGATTTGATTGAATGGACCGAAAGAACCTATATCGAATGCGGCAAAAACCTGCAAACCCTGATTGATCACGCACAGGAACAAAAGCTGATTGCCACGCGGCAAACCGGCAACACCCTGTATTTTGTTATTCAAACCGGCGGCAAAGCGGAACAATTCATCCAGATCGACATTGACAAAACCCATGAAATGTCGGATCGGTTGCTTGTTAATGAGCATAATCCGCCGGAAGATTTAGAAGAATTTATTGATCCACTGGACCCGGAATGCATAGAAACATTCTGCATTGGAACCTCGCGTTATTCTTATCGACGTAAAACTGACGTGTCGATTTTCATGGATGAAATCAATAAATACCATATCAAAGAACATCCGGTGCAACGTTTTATGGATGACTGGAACCGGAGTAGCGCCCAGCAAAAAGCCGCGCTTTGCGATGACTGGATCGTCCGGCCTTTCAGGCATACCGGGCGCTTTGGGGAACAAATAATCAACGTCGAACTTATCAATACCCAGCAAAAAAACGTCCCGCAATTGGACGATATTAACGGCAAGAAAGGCACCTCGCTGCATAACCTGTTGACCCGTTTCGATCGGCAGGCGGGTTATCCGTTTGCCTGGTTCTTTTATATGGTTAAAGGCAAGCTGGTTTCTCCGCACAGCGGCGTAGCGGTTTTTAAGGATATCAGCGGAGATTTTTCTTATTTACCCGAACGCGATGTCGCGGTACTTAAAGACTGGATTAACACGCCTTATAGCGTGTAGCGAACACTCGATTTTTCATCACCTGCTTTGCAATGCAAAGCATATTTTTAAACCATAGGAGTAAACACCATGTCAATTGCACAAATAAAAGCATTCTCTGAACACGCAAAAGCAGATCCTGAATTAAAAGAAAAGCTGTTAGCCGTTCAAAAAATCAGAGAACTGATTGCATTGGGCAAAGAATATAATTTTGAACTGGATGAAGTGGAACTGTATCCGCCTAACGAACCGCAATTCATCGAAGAACAACTTTCCGAAAGAATGGCCAAGGCTTTGTTGAGAGTTTAAGTCTCATACCGGACGGGGTTTGTAACCCATACGCATGGCAGACCTTCCAGGTTTTAAAAACCTGGAAGGTCTAACTGGCAACGTTCTGAACAGGGCATAGGCCGGAATAAGACCATCCAAGCGCGTAGCACGAGGTGGCGTTTCCGGCGAATTTGGATGATGTTTGCCGGAAACGCCCGTTATCGCTGTCGCTCGAACCGGCTTATTCCGGCCTACATGCCTGTATCCGCCTAACGAACCGCAATTCGTCTAAGAACAACTTTCCGAAAGAATGGCTAAGGCTTTGTTGAGAGTTTAAGTTTTCGTAGGTTGGTGCTGACGTAAGGAAACCCAACATTTGATCGGCTGAATTGTTGGGCTTCGTACCTCAGCGCCAACCTACGCAATATCCGCCGTACGAGCTTGGCAAATTTGTTGCCAGGACGGATGCTGTTGCAGGATCGTCAATGCCGATTCCAGCAGCGCAAGACCCGCCTCGGTCCGATGCCAGGTCGACGCACCGGACGGATGCGGCAACGGGATCGCTTCGGTGCGATGGCCGTGAAAAGTAACGGGATGAAGCTTGCCGATCACATCGTTAAGTCTTTTAACCGGCATCAATTGACCAATCGCCAGTTTGCCGACCGGCAGGATCAGGTCGGGCTTAAGCAAATCGACTTCCGCTTGCAGCCAGCCCACGCAGTTATCGATTTCGGCCGGACTCGGCACACGATCTCCGCCCTTCGGATTTTTACCCGGAAAACAGCGGCACACGGCGGCCATGTAAACACGCTGCCGAAAAGCCTCCTCATCAAGACCGATACGCTCAAACCATTTAAACATCGTTTTACCGGCCGTCCAGGCAAACGGTTTACCGAAACCGCCTTCTTTGTCGCCGGGCGCCTGCCCGACCAGTAAAATCTTTGAAAGTACCGGGCTCCCGCTCACCACCGGCCCGATCATCTCGGGGCATCTGCTGCAATTCGACAATGCAGCGCGATGGGCGCGCATCAATTGTTCGCGTACAGGCATCTTAAAAATCAATCTCGATGCCGACCGGACAATGATCCGACCCGTGAATCTCCGGAAGGATAAAGGCCTGCTTGACATTGCCGGCCAGTGCTTTACTGGTCAACACATAATCGATCCGCCAACCGACATTTCTTGCCCTGGCGCCGCCGCGGAAACTCCACCAGCTGTAGGCGACGGTGTCCGGATGGAAATGCCGGAAGGTATCGACCAGCCCGGCATCGAGAAAACGGCTGAATCCGTCGATTTCAACCTGAGTATAACCGGCCGATTTATTGTAATTCGGCTTCGGGCGCGCAATATCGATTTCCTGGTGTGCGACGTTAAAATCGCCGCAAGCGATCAGCGGTTTCTTCTTTTGCAGTTGCCGGCAATAGGCCAGAAACTCGACATCCCAAGTTTGGCGGTAATCCAGCCGGGCCAATGCCTCGCCCGAATTCGGGACATAAACGTTGAGTAAGTAGAAATTTTCGAATTCGGCGACGATCACGCGGCCTTCCCGGTCGTGCTCGACAATACCGATGTCGCTGATAACTTGCAGCGGCTCCTTCCGGGATAAGATCGTGACGCCGGAATAACCCTTGCGTTCGGCGCAGTTGGAATAAATGCGGTAGCCGTCAATGCCTTCCAGCGCCTTGTCGATCTGATCGGCCTGGGCCTTGGTTTCCTGCAACAGAATGCAGTCGGCATCGAGCAATGTGAGCGTTTCGGCAAAGCCTTTGCTTTGCACAGCGCGAACGCCGTTGACATTCCAGGAGATTATTTTCATGAGGTGGTTCCTTCTGCTTGGTTAGAAGTTGGGGCTTTAATGGTGAATCTATGTTTGTGGCTTTGATTTTCTTCAAAAAAAAGGAACAAGCAGCTTTTTCATAATCTGAACACAGTGAATCGCCTCAATTGAGAAACGCGAACAGTGCGGTTTGTTCCGATACCCCACTGAACTCAACCAACGTTACTTACGCTTGTTATATGTGAGTTAGTCTCTAAATCCTGTAACTCTAAAATCATTACCCGTAATTTCCGATGAAATTTGGTCTATGAATTGATAAATAGACTTATTTATAAACTCTGTAAGCAGCCAGCTAGCATCTTTTGTCAAATGCTTGCTTAGTGTTTGTGGATTATACCGTGATAATTCACTCAGCCTATGCATCGCTCCTATTGTTAGGGTCAGAGTACTTTTATCAATAATGTGATTTTGTAGGTCTTTTCGCTTTACGTACCAGAGAGAATTGGGACTATAGATATATCTAAGCTCTTTTCTAGTTTTTTTATGGTATGCCTGAAGATTTTGCAAACTTTCATGAGTTGGCACTCCCCTTGGAGCGACCCACTTGAATTTTTTATTTCGCCTTAGCGTATAGAAATTACTATTATCATATATAGGGTCTAGGCCATAACCAATCAGTCTTTTGAGTGTTCTTGGATTAGAATGTTCAGGTTCCAATTTTATTTCAAACCAGCCTTTTTCTGCTGTCTTATCGTACACAAAGCGCGGTTCAAGTATAGGAATAAACAGCTCTGCCATATTCCCATATGTAATTGTAAAAGCTCGATGAATATAAGAAATATTGTAAAAAATATCTTTTAAAGTGAATTCTTCACCGCCAACAGGTACATGTTCACCTAAGGAAGCGCTGATTAAATCCCCCGGTATGGGATAATATTGCCATTACTCAAAACAATGCCAATGCCCCTATGTCCTATCAAACCAGTTTTGCTGAACTCGACTATAACCATAAAAAA
>Ga0160178_108829_pt1 | contig 60444 bp, 49 predicted proteins | sample met4sta_2_FD_108560 | JGI IMG/M metagenome (GOLD analysis project Ga0160178, IMG submission 108560) | Synthetic bacterial communities of pure cultures from sediment of Lake Washington, USA, under low oxygen conditions - MT... | ecosystem: Engineered > Modeled > Simulated communities (microbial......
AGCCATTTTCGGGTTCCAATAACGAGTTTGATGTCCAAAATGGACACCCGCTTCAAGCATTTGACGCATAGATACTGCTGCCATTAATTTCTCCTAAGATAAAAAATTCGAAACATCTGTTCCGAGTTGGGTTACGCCTCCACCTATCCCGCCTGGAAACCAGTAGCAACCCTCCTCTTTCGAGGTCAGGTTACACCGGCACCCTTCCAAACGTGACGATAGGTGTGAGTATTAGTTCAAAAACGAACTTCCCTTTATACCATAATTACTTTTTCACAACAAGCCGATCTCTGTTAAAATACTCCCATCACACAGCCGCAAAGTAGAAAACACAAGCTTAAAAACTTATCGTTTGCGCTTGTTAAACCCTTATCCTTATCAGCCTTGTACCTGTTTTTATGAGCATAACTATTAAAACCGAAAGTGAAATCGAAAAAATGCGGATTGCCGGAAAACTGGCGGCCGAAGTTTTAGAAATGATTGAGCCCTACGTTGTTCCCGGCGTCACCACCGATGAACTCAACCAGATTTGCCACGACTATATTGTTGACGTGCAACAAGCTATCCCTGCTCCGCTCAATTATCACGGCTTTCCAAAATCCATCTGCACTTCGGTTAACCAGCAGATCTGCCACGGCATTCCCAGCGATAAAAAACTTAAATCAGGCGATATTGTCAATATCGACATTACCGTCATCAAAGACGACTACCACGGCGACACCAGTAAAATGTTTTGCGTCGGCGAAGTCAGTCCGCACGCAAAACGCCTGGTTAAAATAACTCAGGAAGCCATGTTTTTGGGTATTAACCAGGTAAGGCCGGGGGCCACATTAGGCGATGTTGGTCACGTCATACAAAAACACGCAGAATCCAATCGTTATTCCGTAGTCAGGGAGTTTTGCGGCCACGGCATCGGCAAAAAATTCCATGAAGAACCGCAAGTATTGCATTACGGTAAAGCCGGTGAAGGCGAGGTTCTTGAGGCGGGCATGATATTAACTATTGAACCCATGATTAATCTCGGCAAACGACACATGAAAGTATTGGCCGACGGCTGGACCGCAGTGACAAAAGACCGGAGCCTGTCCGCGCAGTGGGAACACACCATTTTGGTAACCCAAAGCGGCTATGAAATTCTGACTTTGCGCCAAGAAGAAATGTGACCGCCTTGAACAAAAACATTAATGCCGCAATTTTTGCCGAAAAAGACAGCCTGCAACAATTTAAACAACTGTTAAAACAAAAAGACACCGAACTGCGACAAAAATTCAACCCTCACAAATCGGTTTCCAAATTACTTAAAGAAAAATCCGATTTTATCGATGAAATCTTAAGCTGCTGTTGGCAACATTTCCTTGGCGAACACGCCAGCCAACTCATGTTGTGTGCCGTTGGCGGTTACGGCAGAAGAGAGTTATTCCCTTATTCCGATATCGATATTGTCGTTTTACTGGATTCTGACGACACATCCGCTTATCAGGAAACACTGGCAAATTTCTTCACCTTCCTCTGGGATATCGGCTTAAAACCGGGACAAAGCGTACGCACTATCAAACAGTGCGTCGAAGCGGCAATCAGTGATCAAACGATCATCACCAGCCTTATGGAAAACCGGTTGATTACCGGCAACACCGCCCTGCATAAAGCACTGAATCAACAAATCACGCCGGATAAGATCTGGCCGTCAGATCAGTTTTTTGCCGCCAAAATGGAAGAACAGCGACAGCGCTATGCCAAATTTCATGACACCGCCTACAATCTCGAACCCAACATCAAAGAAGGCCCCGGCGGACTCCGCGACAGACAGGTTATCGCCTGGGTATTCAAGCGTCATTACAACTCATCAACACTCAAGGAACTGATTAAATACAGCTTCTTGCCCGAATCCGAATATTTCGAACTGGTTGCCGCACTTGAGGTGCTATGGCGAATTCGCTACGCATTGCATCTTTTAACCAACCGATGCGAAGACCGACTTATTTTTGATTATCAACGCGATCTTGCCCGGCAATTCGGCTTCAGTACCGAGCATCAGGAATACAATCAGGATGTCGAACAATTCATGCAGTTTTATTTTAAAACGGTACTTGGACTTGAGCGCCTCAATGAAATGCTACTGCAATTATTTAATGAGCGATTCGTTTCCGGAGAAGTTATTTACAAGTCAATCCCGCTTAACGACAAATTCGTCGCCATCAACGGCTACCTTGAAGCCATTGACGACACACTCTTCGAACGGCATCCGCTGGCCTTGTTAGAACTCTTTTTAGTTCTGGAGCAAAATTCATCGATCAAAGGCGTCAGGGCAACAACCATACGCTTGATTCGTAAAAGCCTGCATTTAATCGACGACGCATTTCGCAAGAACAAAGACGCCAATCGTCTTTTCATAGAAACATTCCGTCAACCGCGAGGCATTACCGATCAATTAAGGCGCATGAATCGCTACGGGATTTTAGCCGCCTACATCCCTTGCTTTGCCAATATTGTCGCCCGCATGCAGTATGATTTGTTTCACATTTACACGGTGGACGAACATACGCTTTTTGTTATCCGCAACTTACGCCGCTTTGCCTTGGAAAAACACCTTGATGAACTGCCTTTCTGCAACGATATTTTTCTACTGATCCCAAAACCGGAAATACTGTATCTCGCCGGTCTATTTCATGACATCGCCAAAGGCAGGAGCGGCGACCATTCCGCCATTGGCGAAGAAATCGCCAGGGAATTCTGCGTTCAGCACGATCTTTCCCAACACGATACCAATCTGATTTGCTGGCTGGTTCGCAATCATTTGGTCATGTCGATGACTGCGCAACGAAAGGACATCAGCGATCCTGACGTAATTCATCAATTTGCCCAGACCGTTGGCAGCATTGAATACCTGAACCACCTATACCTGCTGACTGTAGCGGATATTCGCGCCACCAATCCCGAACTGTGGAACGCATGGAAAGATGCTCTACTCAAAGAGCTTTACTCGGTGACCTATAGCGCCTTGCATAGAGGCTTGCAGAATCCCGTGGCGCTGGCGGACCGCCTGCTCGAAAACAAAAAAGAAGCAAAAGACGAACTGATCAAGCTAGGCATATCCGAAGCGGTTATCCTCAAATCCTGGCAGCATGCCGGTGATGATTATTTTTTAAGATACTCAGCCGATGAAATAGCCTGGCATACCATTGCCATAGCCTCCTCCAGGGAAGATGACTTGCCCCTGGTCCTGCTCCGCCCGCAAACTCAACGCGGCAGCGCGGAAGTTTTTGTCTATACAAAAAATGAAGAAGCTATTTTTTCGCTGAGCACAGCCACTCTCGACCAACTGGGACTCACCATTCTTGACGCCCGGATCATGACCACAACCGATGACTATGTGCTGAATAGCTTTCTGGTTCTCGAACAATCGGGAGAACCCATCAACGAACTATTCAGAGAAGTGCATATTTGCACCGCCCTTCGCAATAATCTTCTCCTTCGCGAAGTCAAAAAACACAAAAATATTCATCGTCAATCAAGGCAAGCTAAACATTTTCCTATCCCTACCAGCATTCAATTTCATGCCGATCCTTTAAACAGGCATACCATCATTGAGCTTATCACCACGGATCATGCCGGACTTTTATCAAAAATAGGTCGCGCATTTGTAAAAAAAGACATCCATCTGCACAGCGCCAAAATAACCACCATCGGCAGCCGGGCTGAAGACATGTTTTACATCACAGACAACCAGTCACAACCCATCACTGACCCTGCCACACAGGAACAAATACGCGAAGAAATCTTGAAAATGCTGGGTACTACAGGTTAATACTGAGTTTAATATAGCGAAAAGACATAACGCCCGCAGGGCAGGCAAATTCCTTACACATCGATTACTTAGGCCAATTACCAATCGCCTGAGTGCAGAATTCACCTGCACACGCAAGCAAAGCCTGCACTCCCTCTACAGACTTACGGCGCGAGTTGTTCAAATTATTTCCTTAGTTAGGCGCCAGCCTTTTCTCAATAAACCGAACAAGCCATTCATGGCTATTATTTTCAATATCAGCATAACGCAATCCGATTTTACATTGATCGCTGGACATACGCCTCGAAAAAGTCACATGGCATTTCGCGACTATTTTGGATGGATGACCATCCCGCTCAGACAGATCCAGATCGACAAACACCGAAACCGGCTTACCGTCGCGAACAAAACTCCCTCCCGGGGTAATCATGTTCCGTTGCTTGATATTACATTCGATACCTAGCCCATCGCTGGATACATCTACTGCACTCACCTTAATGCGCACACAATCTTCGGTAGTGACAATAGCGGAAACTTGTACTGGAATCCTTTGATAAAGCCTTCTTTCCATAATCGTTCACACTCACTATCAAAATCACTTAAAAACTCAAGTTTAAAAAATTACTTATTCCAATGCAACCGATGCGGCTGACCGCCTGTCAACTATCAAGAATATTGCCGGAAACGCAGCGCATCCAAAACAATACCCTCTTGATTAAATAATCGACTCACCCCGTGCAAGCTTGGGCAAGTTACCGTCCAACCCCATAGCGCTACGCATTACTTTATTTTTAGCGGGCAAAATGCGCTCGGCCAAACCCAAGCCCAAATTGCGTAAAAACTTGACCGGCAGGACCTGATTACTGAACACTCGATAAAAAACATCCATTACCGTCATCATTTTCAGATTCTCATTACGACGCATTTTTTCATAGCGCCTTAAAACCGCCGAATCACCCGGTTCCAGACCCTGCTTGCTCGCATCAATCAACACCTCGGCCAATGCCGCAGCATCCAGCAAACCGATATTAACCCCCTGCCCCGCCAGCGGATTAATCATATGCGCCGCATCGCCAACCAAAACCACACCGGGCTTAACATAGCTTTGCGCGTGCTGCCGCTTCAATGGAAAGCTTGCCGTACCCAAAACAGCATTAACCTTGCCCAAACAATCGGGAAAAGTTGCCGTCAATTCGCGCAACAAATCTTCGCTGGACAAGGTTTTCAAGCGAGCCACTTCATCCGGCGAGTTATACCAGACTATAGAACCGTAATGCCCGGTTAACGGCAAAAACGCCTGCGGTCCGCTGGGTACAAAGCGCTGCCAGGTTATATCCTGCTGGCCGTAATCCGTATCAATATAAATCACCAGCGCATGCTGACTGTAATCCCAGCTGGTTACCCCCAACCCCACAGCCTGCCTGACTCTGGATTGGCCGCCATCTGCGGCAACCAGCACTTTTGCCGAGAAAATCCGGCCATCGCCCAGCTCCACTTCGGGTGATTGGCCCACCGAGTAGTTAATTTTATTAATGGTAGCCGGACACATCAGCTCGACATTGGCAAAATCCTGCAACCGCTCCAATAACGCCAATTGGGTCACCCTGTTTTCAACGATAAAACCCAATTCAGGATAGTTAATATCGTCACTGCAAAATTCAGTATCCCCCGCCGTCTCCCAAACCCGCATCCTGCGAAACGGGCAAAGCCTGCGATTAACAACGCCGCTCCATGCACCCACGGTTTCAAGTATATTTTTTGATGCAATACTGAGCGCGGAAACCCTTAAATCATGCGGCTGGTCAGGAGCAAAAGCCTGTGGCGGCGCGCTTTCTATCACCGCCACCTTCAACGAACTTCCACCAAGACCGCAGGCAACAGCAGCCCCAACCATACCCCCACCCACAACCACAACATCAAAATTTTCTTTCATAATTAACCAATAATATGATATGAATTGACTTAAATAATTGTACCGACTCTTAAAGAACAAGAGTCAGCCTACAAAAACAGAAGAAATATTCAACGAGAACAATCAATCATTAAAACAGAGCGGAAAGATACCACATCCATTTAAAGAATAAGCAAAATACCGCCATCAACCGCGTGACAAAAGACCACCGCCAAACCTATATCAGCGAACAATATCCCAACTGATTAGTGGCGCAGACAACAAAAGACTGCGTGACAGAATCGCCTGTCATCCGTATAATTAACTGGTTTTGCCGTACCGTGGCCTCTGATGCAGGCATCAAAACAGGTGCGCAATGAGGGTTGATAAGTTAGAGGACTGCAACCCTTTTGTAATATTTTTTAGAGGTGACAATGAGTCAAAGTACGCTACCGACCAGACAGGGTTTATATGATCCACGCAATGAACATGATGCATGCGGCGTGGGTTTTATCGTTCATATAAAGGGCCAAAAAAGCCATGAAATCGTACGTCAGGGTCTGGAATTACTTAAAAACCTGACCCATCGTGGCGCGGTTGGCGCCGATATCTATGCGGGCGATGGTGCGGGAATTCTGATTCAAATGCCTGATGCTTTTTTGCGCGCAGAGTGCGACAAGATAAGCATCACCCTTCCGAAAGCGGGCGATTATGCGGCAGGCATGGTATTTTTACCGCGCGACGCCTCCAATCGAGCGACTTGCGAGAAATTGCTAACCGACATCATTGCACAAGAAAAACTCGTACTGTTAGGTTGGCGCGATGTGCCTGTCGATAATCATACCTTGGGCGAGTCAGTCAAACTGGTTGAACCGTTTATTCGGCAGATTTTTATTGCACGCAGCGAAGACTGCGCCGATCAAGACGCTTTCGAGCGTAAACTGTTTGTGATTCGCAAACAAGTTGAAAACGCCGTTCGTGATTTGAAGCTGGATCATGGCCACTCTTTTTATATCCCGTCCTTATCGTCACGCACCATCGTTTACAAAGGCATGTTGCTAGCCGATCAGGTCGGAGCGTTTTATGCGGACTTAAGCGATGAACGCATGGTCAGCGCTTTAGCGTTAGTGCATCAACGTTTTTCCACCAACACTTTCCCGACCTGGGATCTGGCGCATCCTTTCCGCCTGATCGCCCATAACGGCGAAATCAACACCTTGCGCGGCAATGTCAACGGCATGGCGGCGCGTCGCCATTCCATAGCGTCCAGCGTATTGGGCGACGACATGCACAAATTGTGGCCGTTAATCAACGAAGAACAATCGGATTCGGCCTGTTTCGACAATGCACTGGAACTATTGGTTGCAGGCGGCTATTCACTGGCTCACGCGATGATGTTGCTGATTCCCGAAGCATGGGCCGGCAATGTCTTAATGGATGAAAAACTGCGCGCGTTTTATGAATACAACGCAGCCCTGATGGAACCTTGGGATGGCCCCGCGGCCATCGCTTTCACCGATGGCCGTCAAATCGGCGCAACCCTGGATCGCAACGGCTTACGTCCTGCGCGTTACTTGGTCACCGATGACGATTTCGTCATCATGGCGTCGGAAATGGGCGTACTGGAAATTCCCCAGCACAAGATCATCAAAAAATGGCGCTTGCAACCGGGCAAAATGCTGCTGATCGACACCGAACAAGGCCGCATTATCGATGATGCGGAATTGAAAGCCAATTTGTCGGCGTGCCACCCTTATTCCGAATGGCTGAGCAAAACTCAAATTCTGCTATCCGAACTGCCTGCCGAAATTTCCGCAATGGCTCCGGATGCGCACACCCTTCTGGATAGACAGCAAGCATTCGGTTATACCCGAGAAGATATTGAATTCATCCTGAAACCGATTGCGCAAACCGGACAGGAACCGATCAGTTCGATGGGTATTGATACAGCGTTGGCCGTGCTATCGCAACGTTCGCGCATGCTGTACGATTATTTCAAGCAAGGCTTTGCCCAAGTCACCAACCCGGCTATCGACCCTATTCGCGAAGAACTGGTCATGTCGCTGGTTTCCCTGATCGGCCCGCGCCCCAACTTGTTGGGCCTGGACGAAGGCGGAACCCACATGCGCCTGGAAGTGGAACAGCCCATTTTGACCAACCAGGATTTGGAAAAAATTCGTCGCATCGAAACGCGCACCGGCGGTGTATTCAAGACCAAAACTCTGACGCTATGCTATCCATCCGATTTGGGAGCAAGCGGCATGGAAGCAGCGCTCGATAAACTATGTCTTGCAGCAAAACAGGCTGTTGAAGAAGGCAACAATATCCTGGCGCTATCCGACCGCGACCTGGATATTGCGCATATCGCCATCCCTGCCCTGCTGGCGACTTCCGCCGTGCATCACTACCTGACCCGCGAAGGCCTGCGTACCAAAGTAGGTCTGGTTGTCGAAACCGGCGAAGCGCGCGAAGTCCATCATTTTGCGCTGTTGGCCGCCTACGGTGCGGAAGCGGTCAACCCTTATCTGGCTTTCGACACGCTTTCCGGCTTATGCCAAGACATCGCTGACCTCAGCGAATATGAAGCGCACAAACGTTATATCAAAGCGATCTCCAAAGGCCTGCTTAAAGTCATGTCCAAAATGGGCATTTCGACTTACCAGTCTTATTGCGGCGCGCAAATTTTTAATGCCATCGGTTTGGCCGAACCGTTCCTGGATCGCTATTTCACCGGCACAACCAGCACTGTCGAAGGCGTCGGTTTAGCGGAAATCAGCGAAGAAACCAGTCGTCGTCACCGAATTGCTTTCGGCAATGCGCCGCTATACCGCGATGCACTGGATATCGGCGGGGAATACGCGTACCGTCTGCGCGGCGAAGCGCATACCTGGACGCCCGCCACCATCAGTACCTTGCAACACGCAACGCGCAGCAACAGCTATGAAAAATACGCTGAATTTTGCCGCTTGATCGATGAGCAAAACGAAGCCTTGCTGACCTTGCGCGGCTTGATGTCGTTCAAGGAAGATGCGACGCCTGTGCCGTTGGACGAAGTGGAGTCCGCAGCAGACATCGTCAAGCGTTTTGCCACGGGAGCGATGTCGTTCGGCTCGATTTCCTACGAAGCCCATACCAATCTGGCTATTGCGATGAACCGCATCGGCGGCAAATCCAACACCGGCGAAGGCGGAGAACTTCCGGAACGCTTCAAGACCTTGCCCAACGGCGATTCGATGCGTTCGGCGATTAAACAAGTCGCTTCCGGCCGTTTTGGCGTGACTACCGAATATCTGGTCAATGCCGACGACATTCAGATAAAAGTCAGCCAGGGCGCAAAACCCGGCGAAGGCGGGCAGCTGCCCGGACATAAAGTCGATGCGGTTATTGCCCGAGTGCGTCATTCAACTCGAGGCGTCGGCTTAATATCGCCGCCGCCGCACCATGACATTTATTCGATTGAAGATTTGGCACAGTTGATCCATGACTTGAAAAACGTCAATCCCGAAGCGCGGATCAGCGTCAAGCTGGTGTCGGAACACGGTGTCGGTACTGTTGCAGCGGGCGTATCCAAAGCCCATGCCGATCATGTGACCATTTCCGGCTATGACGGCGGCACCGGCGCAAGCCCGATGACCTCCATCAAACACGCCGGTTTGCCGTGGGAAATCGGCCTTGCCGAAACTCATCAAACATTGGTATTGAACAAACTGCGCGGTCGTATTGCCGTGCAAGTCGATGGCGGTCTGCGTACCGGTCGCGACGTGATCATCGGCGCATTATTAGGCGCGGATGAATTCGGCTTCGCCACTGCGCCATTGATCGTTTCGGGTTGTTTAATGATGCGCAAATGCCATCTGAACACCTGCCCGGTCGGCGTTGCAACGCAAGACCCTGAATTACGCAAACGTTTTACCGGTCAGCCTGAACATGTGGTCAATTATTTCTTCATGGTCGCGGAAGACGTGCGTCAGTGGATGGCAAAACTGGGCTTCCGAAGCTTCAATGAAATGATCGGGCGCTCGGACAAACTGGACATGCAGCGCTCACTGAACCATTGGAAAACCGAAGGTTTGGATTTCAGCCGGGTTTTCTATAAACCCGAAATTGACAGTGCGACCGCTGTTTATAACACTGAACGCCAGGATCACGGCTTGGATCAGGCATTGGATCATACCTTGATTGCAGCCGCTCAACCTGCACTGCAAAACGGACAACCGGTGATCATTAATACGCCGATCCGCAATATTAACCGTACTTTCGGTGCGATGCTGTCCGGCGAAGTCGCCAAGCGTTATGGTCATAAAGGTTTGCCTGAAGACACCATCGCTATTAATGTCAAAGGTACCGCCGGTCAAAGTTTCGGCGCATTTTTGGCGCAAGGCATCAGCATCGAGCTTGAAGGCGAAGGCAATGATTATGTGGGCAAAGGCATGAGCGGCGGCCGTATCGCCATTTACCAGCCTAAAGACTGCCCTATTACGCCTGCGGAAAATATTATCGTCGGCAACACCGTGCTGTACGGCGCTGTCAGCGGCGAATGTTATTTCAGCGGCGTTGCGGGTGAACGTTTTGCAGTGCGCAATTCGGGCGCTGTCGCGGTTGTCGAAGGCGTGGGCGACCATGGCTGCGAATACATGACCGGCGGCGTTGTGATCGTACTCGGACAAACCGGTCGCAATTTTGCGGCGGGTATGTCCGGCGGTGTGGCTTATGTGCTCGATGAAGACCGCAGCTTTGAAAAGCGTTGCAATTTGGCGATGGTGGAACTCGAACCGATCCCCGAAGAAGACGACACGCTGGAAGCCATTGCACACCAAGGCGGCGACATGGAAACACACGGACGCGTCCACATCATGTCCGATATGACCCGTTATGATGCGCAACGCTTAAAGCATTTCATTGAAAATCATAAGCGTTATACCAACAGCGCCAGAGCGCAGCATATTTTAGATAACTGGCAGGACACTTTGCCGCGTTTTGTTAAAGTCATGCCGGTCGATTACCGCGAAGCGCTCAAACAAATTCAGGCTGAACAAGCATCCGCGACCGCATAATCGTTGCGACACTATTTAAGTAGAAGGTATTAAAAATGGGTAAACCAACCGGGTTTATGGAACTACCACGCACTGAGCGGCATTACGCATCGCCGAGTGATCGTATCCAGCATTATCGCGAATTCACGCTATCCCCCAGCGAAGCCGAAGTGGCCGAGCAGGGTTCGAGATGCATGGATTGCGGCATCCCTTTTTGCCATAACGGCTGTCCTGTCAATAACATTATCCCCGACTGGAATGACGGGGTTTATCGAGGCGATTGGCAACAGGCACTGGAGATTTTACACAGCACCAACAATTTCCCTGAGTTTACCGGACGCATTTGTCCAGCGCCTTGCGAAGCGGCTTGCACACTCAATTTGCAAGATCAGCCGGTGACCATTAAGTCGATAGAATGCGCAATTATCGACAAAGGCTGGGCAATGGGCTGGGTAAAACCGCAAATCCCAACGCAACGCACCGGCAAGCGCGTGGCCGTAATAGGCTCAGGACCTTCAGGACTGGCCTGTGCTCAACAGCTGGCACGCGCCGGGCATGAAGTCACCGTCTATGAAAAAAATGACCGTATCGGCGGCTTGTTGCGCTACGGCATTCCCGATTTTAAGATGGAAAAGCATTTAATCGACCGACGCATTGCGCAAATGCAGGCGGAGGGCGTCAGATTCAGACCCAACAGTCATATCGGCACGGACATTTCCGCGCAAAAAATACTCGCCGAGTACGATGCCGTGGTTTTAGCGGTAGGCTCCGAAAAACCGCGTGACCTCGAAGTCGAAGGACGCAATGAATATCAAGGCGTTTATTATGCGATGGACTTTTTGCGTCAGCAAAACAAGCGCAACGCAGGCGATACCATCGCCGAAGATGTCGCCATTACCGCGACAGACAAGCACGTTGTCGTGATCGGCGGCGGCGATACCGGCTCCGATTGCATCGGCACATCGATCCGCCAAGGTGCAGCCTCCGTGGTGCAGCTCGAAATCTTGCCGCAACCGCCTGAAAAAGAAAACAAGTTACTGACTTGGCCGCTGTGGCCCAACAAGCTGCGCACCACTTCTTCGCATGACGAAGGCATCAAAAAACGTTATTTCAGCGTCAACACCCAAAGCGTTACAGGCAAAGACGGCAAAATAACCCATCTGAACGCGGTCGAAGTGGAGTGGAAGCAAGAAGGCGGGCAGTGGAAAATGAGCGAGAAGCCGGGCAGCGCTTTCACGCTGGAAGCCGACATCGTGTTTTTAGCGATGGGCTTCGTTCACCCGGTACACGAAGGCTTGCTAAAAGAGCTGGGCGTTGAACTGGAGCGCAACAACATCAAAGCCACCGACAAACAGTATCAAACGTCGGTCGATAAAGTGTTTGCCGCAGGCGACGGACGACGCGGACAATCGCTGGTGGTGTGGGCGATACGTGAAGGCAGGCAAGCTGCCAGAGCGGTTGACGAATACCTGATGGGATCATCGGACCTGCCGCGTTAATAATCTAGCCGTAAAAAAAAGCGCTTTAGCGACAATCGCCGCTAAAGCGCTTTTGCTTTTGTTTTCGAACACCGTTTACATTGATAAACGGTGATCAACTTCCCTTGTTTCACATCAAACTGCTTTTCGTTTAAAATTTCCCATTTATGAAAACCGCTACGGCATAGGGTATTGCCTTTATGCAGTTGCGATGGTTTGGGGCGTTTAAATTGAACTACCTCACCCATGTTTTCCCTCCAGACCTAAACAAAATCCGTAGCATTTAATCGCCCCAATGCGCATTGATTTAAAGCACAAAACCAAGGCAAAAACTTCGTGTCTATGAAGAATAAGCAACTGCCAAGCCCCATCACTTTTTGACGATTGTATTCCACGCCGTAAGCCAGGTCTGTGATTGATAGGATTCGGCCTTCCTGTCAAGAAACCCGGTCAATGCCAATCGCAAAGTGTTATCAATAACACCAAAGAAATGGGTATAGCCTAACTGCGGGGTAGTATTGCGGATCTCGCCTGCTTTAATACCGGCTTCAATGATCCTGATGATTTTTATGATCGCCGCAGTTTCATGCAGCGGCTTTGCTTCCGGCAAAAACTCCTTGACGTTCAAAATCAACAGAAACCGAATTACATCGGGTGCGTCATCTGTTAACTTGAATAACAAGTCGACTATGGCTCGTAATTGCTCGGATGGCTTTTCATTCTTGCGCCTTATGTCATCAATGGAGACGCTTAAGCTGTCGAGAATATTTGCATGCAACTGCGCCGCAATCATCTGTTTGGTTTTGAAGTGTTGATAGATTGTACCGGCATTTTTTAGCCCGGCCGCTTCTTTAATGTCGATTAACGATGTATTGAAATAACCTTTTTCGACAAACAGCTTTAAGGCTGTCAGCAATATCTCATCCTGCACTTCAGATTTTATCTGAATATTTTCTATTTCCTGATCCATGTTCTTCTTTCACAGCTGATTCAATGCGCTGTATTATTGGTATGTGAGTGAAAATTAAAAGGGTCTACACGTTGTAGACTCACAAGTATAAAAATTTATTTTGCGGTCAACACCGCCAGTGCCGCGCTTAAGTAATTGACCATCGACCATAATGTCAATATCGCCGCAATGTACAACAAACCGTAACCGCAATAATTTATCGGTAGACCCAGTAAATCTTCGCGATATAACAACATGCCGATCGCCAGCATTTGCGCCGTGGTTTTCCATTTACCCAATTGAGACACTTTAACCTGCGCTCGCTGGCCGATCTCCGCCATCCATTCTCGTAGCGAGGCAATGGTTATTTCCCTGCCGATAATGACGGCCGCGGGAATAGCCAAATACGGACTGCCCTGCTGCTGCACGATCAACACCAAAACCATGGCCACCATCAGCTTATCCGCCACAGGATCTAAAAAAAGCCCCGAAAGGCGTTTCCAAACTCATTTTCCTGGCAAGATAGCCGTCCAACCAGTCGGTAATCCCCGCCGCTAAAAAGATCAGCATGCAGGCGACATTGGAATAGGCCCAAGGCAGGTAAAAAACCACGGTTAATAACGGAATTAACGCGATCCTTAACAGCGTGAGATTTGTCGGTAAGTTAAATTCAATTATCATCTTGATGATGAAATAGTTCGTAAATCCGTTGTGCCAAATGACGGCTTATGCCATCCACACTGCAAAGTGCATCCACACCAGCCTGTGAAATACCTTGCAGCCCCCCAAATTGTTTCAATAAGATCTGTCGCCGTTTAGGCCCCAATCCCGGAATAGCTTCCATTGCCGATTGTTTTTTAGCCTTGCCCCGGCGCTGCCTGTGTCCTGTTATCGCAAACCGGTGCGCTTCATCGCGAATATGCTGAATCAACAGCAAACCGCTGGCTCCCGGCTTTATATCTATCGGCTGCTCCTGATCCACCAGTATCAGCTTTTCCATGCCGGGCTTTCTGTCCGGCCCCTTGGAAACGCCGACTATCATAACATTGTTTATGTCTAATTCCGCCAATGCCTTTTGCGCTTCATGCACCTGACCTTTACCGCCGTCAATCAGCAATATATCCGGCGCGCTATGTTCGCCCTGTTTCAGTCGCTTGAAACGCCTGAACACCGCTTGGTGTATGGCCGCATAATCATCGCCGCCGGTTATGCCTTCGATATTAAAGCGGCGATAAGCCGATTTTACCGGCCCTTCCCGGTCAAATACAACACAGGAGGCAACGGTCTGGTCGCCCTGGGTATGACTAATATCAAAGCATTCCAAACGTTTCGGCAGCTCCGTGCAACCCAACTCTTCCTGCAGACTGAGAAACCGGGCATAAATCCCCTGTTTATCGGATAACTTGCTCAGCAGTGAATTTTCGGCGTTGGTGCAGGCCATTTGCAGCCATTTTAAGCGCTCGCCCCTGACATTGTGGGAAATAGCCACCGCATGTTTTGCCTGGACCGCCAACACTTCCATCAACAACTCGGCTTCTTCCGGCTGATGGCTGACAATCAATTCATGAGGCACTTGTTTATCCAGATAATATTGCGGAATAAACGCCTGAACGATAGCCGCAGGATCATGTTCATCGGTTATCTTGGGGAAGAACACCTTGTTACCCAGATGCTGCCCGTTGCGGATAAAAAACACCTGCACACAGGCGACACCGGCCTTGGTCGCACAGGCAATAATATCGACATCGCCCCGTTCGCCGTGAACGAAATGTTTTTCCAACACCGAGCGCAATTTTAAGATTTGGTCCCTAAAACCGGCGGCCCGCTCATATTCAAGCTTGGCCGCCGCCTGCTCCATCTTGACTATCAACTGATCGATCAACAGGCCGCCCTTGCCTTCCAAAAACAGCACCGTGCTGTCGACATCCTGTGCATAAGCGGCTTTATCGATTAAACCGACGCACGGCGCAGTGCAGCGCTCTATCTGGTGCTGCAAACAGGGCCTGGAACGGTTGTTGTAGATGGAATCGTCGCACTGCCGGATCGGGAAAATCCGTTGCAGTAACTTAAGGCTTTCCTTGATTGCGCCGATGCCCGGATAAGGGCCGAAATATTTGCCCTTACGCTTTTTTGCGCCGCGATGCAGGGTGATCTGGGGAAAGTCATGCTCGCTGGACAGGAAGATATACGGATAGGACCGATCATCCCTTAAGCAGATATTGTAGCGGGGCTTATGACGTTTGATCTGCTGGCATTCCAGCAATAAGGCCTCGCCCTCGGTATGGGTGACAGTGACTTCAATGTTGGCAATCCTGGCGACCATCGCCTGTTGCTTGGTCGAAGCAGTTTGCTTTTTAAAATAACTGGAAACGCGGTTTTTAAGGTTCTTGGCCTTGCCGATATAAATAATCTCGCCCTGATCATCAAACATCTTGTAAATGCCGGGGCGCGTGGTCAGGTTTTTTAAAAACGCTTTAACGTCAAAACTGTTTTCTGGTAACTCGGGGCTCACTCTTTATCCTGATAGCATACGGCATAATTCAATAAATCCGTTGGCAAAATATTTTAACGGCAACAAGGAGCGCTATCTGCATAATATACTTTATCGGACGCCCCTTAACGACGCGACGTCCGACACCAGATTTTCGGCATAGAATAAATGCAGGACTGCATTAACAACATCCGTGCGGATTATGCAGGAGTGCAGGTGCAATTGCCTAGACACGAAGTTAGATTTGTCTTCGTGTTCTCGGCAACTGCTCCTGCGTTGCTCTACCTCCTGCATCCATGCAGTCGTTCGTGCCTTCGTGGTGCATTTATACAAGCTAATTAACGCCTTACATCAAGCTATATCCGCCAGATTTCCCTTGGTTTCCAGCCACACTTTCCTGTCTTGCGAGCGTTTTTTAGCCAGCAATAAATCCAGCTGACCGTTGGTGTCATCGTCTTCGAGCACCGTTAACTGTACCAATCTGCGAGTATCCGGATTCATGGTGGTTTCCCGAAGCTGGCTGGGATTCATTTCACCCAGACCTTTAAAGCGCTGCACATTGATTTGGCCTTTAAGTTTTTCGGCGGTAATACGATCAAGCACGCCTTGGCGTTCGGCTTCATCCAGCGCGTAAAACACCCGTTTGCCGACATCGATTCGGTATAACGGCGGCATCGCGACAAAAACATGACCGGCCACCACCAGTGCATTGAAATGTTGATAAAACAAGGCGCAGATCAAGGTCGCGATATGGTTACCGTCAGAATCGGCATCGGCCAGGATGCATACCTTTCCATAGCGCAGGTTCTGTAAATCGCTGGAACCCGGCTCTATACCCAAAGCTACGGCAATGTCATGGACTTCCTGCGATGCCATCACCTGATTCGACTCAACTTCCCAAGTATTCAAAATCTTGCCGCGCAACGGCATAATCGCCTGAAAATCGCGTTCCCGCGCCTGCTTGGCCGAACCGCCTGCCGAGTCCCCTTCGACCAGGAACAATTCAGTCCGGGCTATATCCTGCGCCGAACAGTCGGCCAGTTTGCCCGGCAATGCGGGACCCGAGGTAATTTTTTTGCGGATGATTTTTTTATTGGAACGCAACCGTTTTTGCGCACTGGAAATAATGATTTCGGCGATTTTCTCGCCTTCGGCAGGATTCTGGTTTAACCACAAACTAAAGCTATCTTTAGCCACGCCGGACACAAAGGCCACGCATTCGCGGGAACTGAGCCGCTCCTTGGTTTGCCCTGAAAACTGCGGATCTTCCAATTTTACCGACAATACGAAATGGCAATTTTCCCAGACATCTTCCGGGGCGACTTTAACGCCGCGCGGCAGGATATTCCTGATGTCGCAAAACTCGCGCATCGCTTCGGTCAGGCCTGCCCGCAAGCCGTTAACATGGGTTCCGCCTTGCGCAGTCGGCACCAGATTCACGTAACTTTCGGCCAGCACTTCCGCCGGATTTTCAATCGCCCAGACGATGCCCCATTCAACGGCTTCATGATTGGCGGCCATGTTGCCCATAAAAGGCTGTTCAGGACAATAGTCAATATCGCCGATGCGATCGAGCAAATACTCCTTGAGGCCGTCCTGGTAACACCAAAAATACTCTTCGTCGGTTTGATCGACTTTCAGGGATATTTTCAAGCCCGGACATAAAACCGCCTTGGCGCGCAACACGTGCTTCAGCTTTAAAACCGATATTTTATTGGAATCGAAATATTTTTCATTCGGCCAGAATCGGATAGACGTGCCGGTATTATTCTTGCCGACCGTGCCGGTCTCCATCAACTCAGTCTGTTTTTCGCCATCGGCATAGTCCATTCGGTAAATCTTGCCATTCCTTTTGACTTCCACTTCCAGCTTTGCCGACAAGGCGTTAACAACCGAGACGCCGACGCCGTGCAAACCGCCGGAAAACTGGTAATTCTTATTGGAAAACTTTCCGCCCGCATGCAGCTGGGTCAAAATCACCTCAACACCGGGAATGCCTTGCTCGGGATGTATATCGACCGGCATGCCCCGGCCATTATCGCTGACCAGCACCGAGCCGTCTTTATACAAGACCACATCGATACTCGTCGCATGACCCGCCATCGCCTCATCGACGCTGTTATCAACGACTTCCTGTACCAGATGGTTGGGCCTTGTGGTGTCCGTGTACATGCCGGGACGCTTGCGTACCGGCTCCAATCCGCTTAAAACTTCAATTGCCGCCGCGTTATATTCGTTACTCATACTTCCTAATCACTCACAATTCAATTTCATATATAATGCAGAACGAAGGGCAAAAGGCAAAAGGCGCAAATTCTTCGCCTTTTGCCTTTTGCCCTTCGCCTTAATAATACATCGTACCATTAAATTTTTTTTTATCTCATGCCGAAAAAGAAAACCGCGACTTTATTCGAAGACTCTCTCGCCGAACTTGAGCAGTTGGTTAGCCAGCTTGAACAAGGCGATATTTCGCTCGAAGAATCATTAAAGTCATTTGAGCGCGGGGTCAACCTGACCCGCACCTGTCAAAAAGCCCTACAAGAGGCCGAACAGAAAGTTCAAATCCTAATTGAAAAAAACGGCACTCAAACCCTGGAGCCATTTACCGATGAGTAATGCGTTAAAAGACTATCTTGATTTTTGTCAAAACCGCGTAGAAAGAGCTTTAGACGCTCGCCTTCCCAGCGAAAGCATATTGCCGCAAAAGCTGCATCGGGCGATGCGCTACAGCACATTGGACGGCGGCAAGCGCATGCGTCCGATGCTGACCTATTGCACCGGGAAAACGCTGGGCATAGCTCCCGAAGCATTGGACGGCCCGGCTTGCGCTGTCGAGTTCATCCACGTTTATTCATTGATACATGACGATCTACCGGCGATGGACGATGACGATCTTCGCCGCGGCAAAGCCACCTGCCATGTCGCTTTCGATGAAGCGACCGCTATTTTAACCGGCGACGCGCTGCAGGCTTTGGCTTTTGAAATACTGGCCCATGATCCCAGCATTACAGCAACCGCTGAAGGCCGCCTGAAAATGATTATCGCTTTAACCAAAGCCAGCGGTTCCCAAGGCATGGTGGGCGGTCAGGCTATCGACCTGGAATCGGTAGGCACAAAATTGACCCTGCCTGAACTTGAAAACATGCATATCCATAAAACCGGCGCGTTGATTCGTGCCAGCGTCAATATGGCGACGCTGGCGAAAGCGGATATAGACACGAATGTGGCCAAAAAACTGGATAATTACGCCAAGTGCATCGGCTTATCGTTCCAGGTTAAGGATGACATTCTCGACGAAGAAAGCGATACCGCAACATTGGGAAAAACTCAAGGCAAAGATCAGGATAACGACAAACCCACCTACCCTGCCCTGTTAGGACTGGCCGGAGCCAAACAAAAAGCCCAGGAACTGCATGAACAAGCGCTGGACAACCTAAATATTTTCGGCAGTGAAGCCGATTTATTGCGCGACTTATCGCTTTATATTATTCAACGGGATCATTAATCCTATCGTAGGGGCAATCCCTTGTGGTTGCCCCATTCGTTGTTGCCCTAATCGTCGCAATCCAATTAGTCGCTAACTGAAATCTCAGGTGACTTTAGCCTATCAGGGGCAACCACAAGGGATTGCCCCTACGGTTTCTCGAATTAAACGGAAAGTGGCTAAACCATAATTTTGTAATTTCTTTTACACGATAGCAAACTTGCCGCTATTCATAGTGACGATTTAGAAAACCGTCTTATCCACAGTTTTTGGGTTAACGCTGCCTGTGGCGAATCCCCCCTCATTCCGTTACACTCCACGCAAACTACGCCGCTTTTTTATTTTTGCTATTGAGTGCTCACAACATGAATCGATCAACTGGCCTGAAAATCTCACAACCAGCCCTGTCAATTTTGTTAATCCTCGGATTAGCAGTCGTTTTTTGCCCGAACACTCCGCTGGCTAATCCGCCCGTCTCCACGAAAATCCAACTTGAAATAGACCTCAACGCCCTAGCCGTTCGCCATGTCGAAAACGATAAAGCTATGGATACCGGGCTTGCAGTCAATTTGTACGGCGATAATAAAGCAGGCGTCGAGCGGCAAGAAGTGGCGGTTCTTTACGAGCAAGCCTACAGCAAAGCCAAGGAAGCCAAATTGCAATCCTGGTCATCGCTACGCCCTGAAGCTGGCTGGCTATTCGGTGCTTTCGGTTTAATCGTGGCGGTTTTTCGTAATTCCCTCAGCGACCTAATAAAACTCATCCTAAAAACTATAAGCAATTGGTTATACAGCCGTCTTGCCGGTCAAAAGTTCCTGCGCAAAACCGCATTGCGGCATTATCGCAAAGCTCTGGTTAGAAAATACGAGTCTGTGCGCATTCCTTTCCGAGACCGTGCTCCGTTAAAAATGGCCGAAGTGTTTGTACCCTTGCAAGTGACCGGACGGGTAGATGCCGTGCAGATGGCAGCCATGCAAGCCATCAGCCGATTCAAGCGGCTAATGGTGGTCGGTGAGCCGGGGGCCGGTAAAACCATGCTGATGAAACATGTCGCTTTTCATTATGCCGAACACGGACTGGATGGTTACGGTATTCAGGCCGTGCCGGTGTTATTGGAATTAAACCGCGCCGCCGATCCAAATACCAGCCTGCTTCAGCATTTGGTACACATACTGGAACAAAACGATTTCCCTAGAGCGGAACATTATGTCGAGCAGGCCTTGGACAAAGGCGAATTGCTGCTGTTGTTTGATGGCTTGGACGAGGTGAGTTATAGCGAACGCGGGCGGGTCGTCAATGCCATCAAAGACTTACTGGCAAACCACCCCGACTGTCCGGTGGTGATCACCTGCCGCCGTGCCGTATACCAAAACGAATTTTTCGATGTCGTTGACGAAACCTTGCTGGTTAAAGAATTTGCCGATGCGCAAATACGCCAGTTTCTAAATGCCTGGGCGCCCGACATGCCGGTCGATAAATCGGTCGACCAACTACTAGGCACCTTGCAAGACCGGCCTAGGCTTAAAGACTTGGCGCGAAATCCGCTGCTACTGACCATCATTGCTTATTTATACGCCGATACGGAACATGTATTGCCGCATTCACGCGCCGAATTCTATAAACTCGCGACTGACGTACTACTGCGGCAATGGCATCAGGAACGCAACCACTATCAGCCGCACGACAAACATGCCGTGCTGGAACATCTGGCTCTGTACCTGCATGGCGCGGACGAGCAAAACCAAGACCGCCGGAGCATCGACCATGAAAACGTGTTGCTTCAGCTAAAAGACATACTGCCGCGCCTAAATCTGGATGCAGGCAAAGACGCTAACAATATTCTTAAAGAAATTGTCGAGCGTAGCGGCTTGTTACTGGAAATAGACGGCGGCGAGCGTTACCAATTCGGCCATCTGACATTGCAGGAGTTTTTTGTCGCCTCCGCCCTGCAAGGTCAAGGCCAAGAGCTTATCCAGGCCTACCGGCAAGACCCCGGCGGCTGGCGCGAACCGGTCAAACTCTGGTGCGGCTTAGCCGTGGACAGTACCGAAGTCGTTAAAGCCGTTTGCCAAGTCGATGCCATCACCGGCTTGGAATGTCTGGCAGATGCCAAACAGGTCGATCCTGAGCTAGCCGACAACATCATCGAACATTTCTGTGGCGAACTGGCGCAAGGCGTAGGCAATGACAGCGTAGCCCATGCCCTGGGAGCGGTGGCAGGCGACACTAGGCCGCGTGGTCAACAGATGCTGGCGCGTCTGGAACAAGTGCTTACCGAATCCACGCAGACCGAAGCGCGGCAGCTTGCGGCTAACGCGTTGTCGTTCACCAACCTGCCCAAGGCCGCTGAAGTGCTGGCTATCTATTATGTCGTGCTGCCTGAGGTTCGACAACCCTTAGTGCGTATGGGCGAGTTAGCCGTGTTTGCATTGGGCAAGCTGGCAGCGGCAGGAAGTCGCAATGCGATGGAGGACTTGGGCAGCATTGCTACACCGAGAGCTACCTTGGAGCTGGTGCCTTTGCTTTGGGGAGATAATTCATCGACTATCGCCGCTGCTTGGCAACTTGCCTGCTTAATCGGGATACCGGAAAACGAGGAAGCACTACGACAATTTAAATTAACTGCTCAGCAACGTAGCCAAACTTGGCATGACTGGGTTTGGGCACCGTTTGCCGAGCCTAAAGAATCCGCTTTGCCGGTGATTGCCGGCAGAATCGCGTTATTGCTAGAACAGAATATAAAAAACTTAGTGACTATCATTCCTAGGCTTAATCAAGCGGTCGATCCGCGTATTGCTTTGCCGGTTTTGTTGTGTTCAGAGAAAAATTTACGGGCATTGAAAAATGGAATGCAAAAAATACTGGACAATCCTGCCCCGGAGCTCAGTAAATTTCTGGAAAACATAAAGACTAAAATGACTAGTATTAGTGAGTTGAACTTAGATTTACATAACCTTATAGAACAGTATGGAAAGGAAAATATTATTCTTCAAGTCTTTAATTTAAGCGGCAATGAGCAACTTAAGGCTAAGGCAGCACAGCTAAAAAAATTTATACTGGAGGCTGCCGATGACTTGCCAGCAAGCGTTACTGTTTTGGTGAATGAGCTGGCACCCAGGCAATTTGGCAAACTGCTGCAAGCATTTAAATCCTTTGACCGTAAGCCAAAGGAAGATTGGCGGAACTCGCGCTCAGTGGTCGGTTACTCTATGGAATCAGGTTGGCATTTTATGTTAGCCGGAATCATGGCGTTGTTGCTAATAGCGTCCTCGCTTTATGCTATGGGTTTGTATTGTTGGGAAAATTGGCAATATCTTGTTGACAACAAAGCCTATGGAACAGTTACTGCGCTCACTTTGATTGTCTTGTTGATAGTCCCAGTACCGCATATTTTCGACATTTATGGTTCTTTTAAATTTGGCTTCTTATTGCTATGTCAGCTTATTGCTGTTGGAGCTGTACTCTCCATTATCACCTTGAGTGCTAGGAGCATTAAGACAAGCAATGAGATTAAAAAATGGATTTTTGTCTTGACCTTGTCCTTGGCTATTTGGTGGTTGGGGGTACTTATTCTTTATTTCGCCGCCAATTATGTACATCAATTCTATTCCTGGCCTTGGGTAGCCGCCTTATTGCTGGCTTGGTACGGCTGCGCTATAGCTCTTGTTGTCATTGCCATTCAAAAAGAACACCAAGCAAACAACCCCTTGGCTGGCATCATCTAGCGACTAGCCATGCCGACATTTCGTAGGGGCAATCCCTTGTGGTTGCCCCTGATAGGCTAACATCATCATGATTATCCCCGGCATTTATCGGCCAACCGCAAATCGGACAACGACAATTAGGATTACCGCGAATGGGGCAACCACAAGGGATTGCCCCTACAATATTATTGATCGTCCCATGCTGGAACATGGGAACGATAAAACAAAAAACCGTGCAATATCGAACTGCTAAAAACGCACGCGATAATTCCCAAAACGGTGACGGGCAAAACCATCGTAGGGGCAATCCCTTGTGGTTGCCCCTGATAGGGTAGAATCATCATGATTATCCCCGGCATTTATCAGCCAACCGCAAATCGGACAACGACAATTAGGATTACCACGAATGGGCCAACCACAAGGGATTGCCCCTACAATATTCCTGAACCAAAAGAGAATAACAGGGGCACCCGTGCAATATAAGCCAAACATTCATCATCGCAGGTCGATTCGGTTAAAAGGCTACGATTATTCCCAGGCGGGATTGTATTTTATTACCATTTGCATACAGAACCGTTTGTGTTTGTTTGGCGAAATTGATGATGGGGCAATGGTTTTAAATAATGCCGGAGAAATGGTTCATGGCCAATGGCTTGCATTGGCCGATCGCTTCCATACTGTTGAATTGGACGAATTTATCGTTATGCCGAATCATTTTCATGGCATTATTGAATTGATACCTGGGCATTCGGATATAGGGCAACCACAAGGGATTGCCCCTACGGGTGCACAATCGTCAATCGAACAGATCACCACAACAGAAATCAGCCCGGCGATTGGGGATGTTATTGGCGCGTTTAAATCCTTGTCCACTAATGATTATATTGCCGGGGTAAAACAAAAAAACTGGCGACTCTTTGATCAAAAATTATGGCAACGTAATTATTACGAACACGTAATCCGTAGCGAACAATCCTATTTGGATATTGTCGAGTATATTCGAAACAATCCATTGAAATGGACGGAAGATAAATACTATAACAAATAAAACAGCTATCAATCCCCAAAGCCCCTGCCATCTCTTTATTAACAGGTCTAACTGCCGCTAACAAATCAAGGCAAACAATTGCCGGTTTATTGTCACTCCCCCCAAAAAAACAATGCATAGGAATATGCCAACACAATGTCATATAAAGGTATTCTTAAAACGGCACTCTTTATGCTGGATGTTTAATGAATCGTGTTAGCTATTTTTTAAGGAGTATGGCCATGACAACACAGCACTCAAATGCATTAGACTCATCCTGGACGGTCTTTATCGAAGTCTTAAGCGATGAATTCACCGCGAAAACCGGCTTCGGGGTATATGCCCATATCACGCCAACGGATGTCAATCAGGCTTACCAACAATATCAGCTACGCAATGCGCCAATGCGACTATTCGTCCGCGAATATGTCAGGCACTATGTCTAAAGCTATTTATGCTCAACAAATTTCATCCAGCGTAAACGGTTGGCATTGGTAACCACGGTCACTGAAGACATGGCCATAGCCGCACCGGCAATCATCGGGTTTAACAAAATGCCGAATAGCGGATACAACAAACCCGCCGCAACCGGAATGCTGATCGTGTTATAGAAAAACGCACCGAGCAGATTTTGTTTGATATTGATGACCGTCGCTTTGGATAATTCAATCGCTTCAGGCACTTTGAGCAAGGAGCCTTGCAAAATAACCACATCGGCGCTTTCAATAGCGACATCGGTTCCTGTACCGATCGCAAAACCGACATCAGCCTGAGCCAATGCAGGTGCGTCGTTGATACCGTCGCCGACCATGCCGACGATTTCACCCGCTTGCTGCAACTCTTTAACTACCGCCGCTTTATCCTGTGGCAATACTTGCGCCCGCACTTCTGAAATGCCTGCCTGTTCGGCAATGGCATGAGCGGTTATTTGATTGTCCCCGGTCACCATGATGATGCGCACGCCCTGATCTTTCAACAATTGCACGGCATGTGCCGAATCCTTTTTAATCGGATCGGAAACGGCAATAATGCCGGTTATTTTGTTATCTACGGCAAGCAGCATCGGCGTTTGACCCAAAGCCGACAGTTGTTCCAGCCGGTCGTTAAAGCGTGTAAAGCTAACGCCTTGCTCATCCATCAGCGCCTTGTTGCCGAACAACACGCGCCGCTCGTTAATTGTCGCCATTACCCCGTGACCCGCGACGGCGGCAAACTGTTTAACTTTTTCCAATTTGATTTGCTTATCTTCCGCTGCCGACAAAATAGCCGCCGCCAACGGGTGTTCCGAGCCTGATTCGATACTCGCCGCCCAGTGCAGCACCTGCTCTTCGCTAATGTCGCCAATGGCTTCAACAGCAGAAACTGTCGGCTTGCCTTCGGTTACCGTGCCGGTTTTATCGAGTATTAAGCAAGTCAGTTTTCCCGCCGTTTGCAAGGCTTCGCCCTTCCGAATCAAAATCCCCGATTGAGCGGCGCGGCCCACCGCGACCATCACCGAAATAGGCGTCGCCAAGCCCAAAGCACAAGGGCAAGCGATCACCAGAACGGTCATTGAAGTAACAAAGGCGTAACCCAATGAAGGTTCAGGCCCAAAAGCGTACCAAATCAAAAAAGTCAGCACGGAAATCACGACCACAGCCGGTACGAAAACGCTGGAAATTTTATCCGCCAAGCGGGCGATTTCGGGCTTGCTGCTTTGCGCTTGCCGTACGCTTTTAATAATCTGCGCCAGCGCGGTATCGCGGCCGATCCGGGTTGCAGTAAACAAAAAACTACCGGTCTGGTTCATGCTTCCGGCAACCACTTCCGCACCTGCGGTTTTTTCTACCGGCAGAGACTCACCGGTCAGCATCGACTCGTCAACCGTGGAATGCCCTTCCAGCAACACGCCGTCAACGGCGATTTTCTCGCCGGGCCTGACTCTTAACGTTTCGCCCAAACCGACTTGCTCGATAGCAACATCCATTTCTTCGCCGTTTCTGATCACGCGCGCGGTACGCGGCTGCAAACCGATCAGTTGCCGAATGGCGCTGGAGGTCTTGCCTCTGGCCAGCGTTTCCAAACCGGAACCCAGATTTATGAAGGCCAGAATCATTACGGCAGCTTCAAAATAGGCATGTTTCGCCAGGGACGGCAAGGTATCGTAATAATCGATAACAATGCAGGAATACAGCCACGCCGAACCTGTACCCAAGGCAATCAGGGTGTCCATGTTAGCCTGCCCCAGCGTTAATGACTTGTACGCACCGCTGTAAAAATGCCAGCCCGAGTAGATCAGCACGCTTACGGTGATCAGGGCGATTTCCGGCCACACCCATAGACCTGTCGATGAACCGATTTCCGGCAACCAGCCAAAATGTTCGGCTACCATCAGCGATAGCCCGAAAGCTCCTGCCACCGCCGCTTTTTTCATCAGCTGACGGTAGCGTTGCAACTCTTGTTCTTCCTGTTCGGCAGGATCTTCAAACCCTTCCATCACCGCCGCATCATAACCGGCCGCTTTAACGGCCTGCTTTAATAATTCAGGATCGGCCTGGCCTTTAACCACGGCGGAATGATCGGCAAAGTTGACACTAACTGAAGTTACTCCCTCTACCGCCGCCAAGGCGCCCTCAACGGCGCTGACGCAGCCTGCGCAACGCATGCCTAAAACGGATAGCCGCAATTCGTCGGAAGTCTTTGTATTCATAAAATCACCTTTCCCATTACGATGTTTCTACGGTAAAACCTGCGTCGATAATAGCGTTAGCAATAACATCCAAGCTGGTTTTTTCAGCATCGAATTCAACGTTGACCTCGTTGTTTTTGCTTGATGCATTAACCGACAACACACCATCGATAGCTTCCAATTTACTCGTCACATTGGCTTCACAACCGCCGCATTTCATGCCGGTAACGGTTAACGATACAGATTCAGTCATTTCAGTCTCCTTAATGTGGGTAGAGAAGCTGTATTGCAACGTCTCTACAGTAATAGCTTTATATCATACTCGACTGATAGCCGGTAATCATGGTATAAATCCGGGCATATATGAGGTTGCGCGACAAGTTTTTGTACCCTTTGGGTAAGCCCGATCTACAAGTATTTAAATTTAACACCTTAAGTAATTCAAATGGCAGACATTATAATTGGGCGGCAACAGATTTTTGACCAAAAGCTGAATATTTACGCCTATGAACTCCTTTTCAGAGGCAATGATTTTGACCTGAATCATAGCGACGGCGCTACCCAAGCAACCAATCAGGTCATTACCGATACCATTTTAGAACTTGGACTCAACACCATAGTAGGCCCTCACAAAGCCTTCATTAACTTTACGACGCAAAACATTCTGGATAAAACACCTTTACACCTTCCTAAAGATAGGATCGTTATCGAGGTGCTCGAAAATGTTGAAATTGACTCAAGAGTCGTCGCCAACTTAAAAGAACTGTCAACGCTAGGCTACATCATTGCCCTGGATGATTTTGTCTTTTCCGAGGAATGGACGCCGCTGGTGGAATTTGCCGACATTATCAAGCTGGACATTCTGGAAATGGGCGAGTCTAAAACTCGGGCACTCATTAATCAACTCAAGCCCTACAATGTACAACTGCTCGCAGAAAAAGTAGAAACATATTCTGAGTATCAATACCTTGTCGAATTAGGCTGTGATTATTTCCAGGGTTTCTTTTTTAACAAACCCAATATCGTTTCCGGCAAACGCGTCAGCGTCAATCAAACAGCCGCCATTCAACTGTTAAATACCGTTAACAACCCGGATGTTGAATTTGAAGACCTGACCAAGATAATATCCCTGGATGTCGGACTCAGCTATAAACTGCTGCATTATATAAATTCCGCATTTTTCTCCTTACCCAATAAAGTTTCGTCCATTAACCATGCCATTTCCTATCTGGGGCTAAAGGAAATAAAACGCTGGATAAACATATTGACGCTGGCATCCTTATCCAACAAGCCGGAAGCGGTCATGCAAAACGCATTGATCCGCGGCAAAATGTGCGAGGAACTGGCTGCCCTGAGCGACAATAAATCAGACAATTTTTTCCTGATCGGCATCTTATCCAACCTGGATAGCTTGCTGGATATGCCCTTGGATGAAGCGGTCAGCCAACTACCTTTGGCCGATGATATTGTCGCCGCCATATTACATAAAAAAGGACTCGGCGGTGAAGCGCTTAAGTGTGTTATCAGTTATGAACATTGGGATATTTCATCAATAGCCTTTAAGGATATCGATCAATCCATTATTGGCGACGCTTATATTCGCAGTATAAACTGGGCAAAAGACGTTATGGGCAATATAAACTAATGCCGCTAAATACAATCACCAACCAAACTATCGCGCTTGGGGGCATCGCCCAGGCAGCCGCACTGGTTCAGCAACTGGCAACAACCGGCAGCGCCGATTCGTCCGCCCTTGAGGCCAGCATTGCCAGTCTTTTTGTTAATGATGAACATGGCGTGGAAAACGTATACGGCGGATTATCAGGCCTTAAGCTGGGACTTGAACAGCTTAACGATCAAATGACCGGCCTCAAAATAGCCAATCCTGAACAGGCACGCTATGCCGCCTCGCTGGTTTTCCTGGAGAACCAACTATCCAGGCAACCGGCCATGCTTAAAACCATTTTTACCGGAATTGAGCGCGCCCAGACACAATCGGAACATTTCGGCCAACTACACGAGAATGTACTGGCGAATCTCGGCGATATTTATCACACCACCATCAGCACCCTGCAACCGAGAATCATGGTCAACGGTGAACAGGAATACTTATCTAAGCCTGATGTCGTCAATAAAATCCGCGCCTGTCTGCTGGCCGGGATACGTTCGGCTATTCTTTGGAAACAATGCGGCGGCACCCGCTGGAAGTTCCTTTTTTACCGTAAAAAAATCCAGGCTGAATTGCAAAAACTGCTGCAACAGCGTTAGCCCCGGCATGACTACCCTTATCGAAGCCGAGCATCTGACCCGTTATTACGGCAAACATTGCGCTGTTAACGATGTCAGTTTTACCTTAGCCAAAGGTGAAGTACTCGGTTTTTTAGGTGCCAACGGCGCAGGCAAAACCACCACCATGCAGATGCTATGCGGCAATCTCGCACCCAGCGCCGGACAAATCAAAATCAACGGTTTCGATCTGCTGGATCAACCCAAAGCCGCCAAACTGAACCTGGGTTACTTGCCCGATACGCCACCACTCTACAAAGAATTAACCGTGCAGGAATTCCTGCTTTATTGCGCCCGGCTGCACGGCATCGACAAAAACGCCATCACTCATGCCATTGAACGAGCCAAAGAGCGATGCGGCTTAACCGATGTCGCCGACCGCCTGATCGCCAACCTGTCCAAAGGCTTTCAACAGCGGGTCGGCATTGCCCAAGCTATCTTGCACAATCCCGAAGTGATCGTGCTGGATGAACCGACGGTCGGCCTTGATCCCATTCAAATAAGGGAAATACGCGCATTAATCAGGGAGTTGGGGCAGGATCACGGCGTCATTTTGTCCACCCATATACTCACCGAAGTGCAGGAATCCTGCACCCACGTACAAATCATTGATCAAGGACAACTGATCCTGAATGAAACCATCGCCGGACTCAACCGGCAAATGGATACCGGCACCCTGCAAGTCAGCACCCGGCTAACGCCCGACATTAACAGCTTATTGACCATCCCCGGCGTCAGTTCTATCGAAAGCATTACCGAAAACCGGATCGTCATTCACCACAGCGTAACCGCCAACCCGGCCGAACAAATTGCCGCGCTTGTCATTGCCGCCGGATGGGGACTACAGGAATTGACCCCGGTAAAAAGGTCGATGGAAGATATTTTTATCAGCTTAACCAAAGAGCATCGCGAGTTATGAGCATGTATTCAGAGCCATCAAATATAATGGAACGCAGATGACGCAGATGATTATGATAAACACAGATAAATCCTATTCAATCATAATCATCTGCGTTCCATTTCTCTAACTGGGTAATTGCCATGATTTTAACCATTGCTTCCCGCGAATTCAGATCCCTGTTTTTATCGCCGATGGCCTGGACAATATTAGCCATCCTGCAATTCATCCTGGCGTTCCTGTTTTTAACCCAGGTTGAAGCCTTCACCACGCTCCAGCCCAAACTGGCTTCCATTGAAGGCGCGCCCGGCTTGACCGATATTATCGTGCCGCCGTTATTCGGCAACGCCGGCATTATTCTTTTGTTGGTCACACCGTTATTAACCATGCGCCTGATCTGCGAAGAACGCCGCAACAAAACCTTGTCTTTGCTGCTTTCCGCACCTGTTTCCAATATCGACATTATCCTCGGCAAGTATCTAGGCATACTCGGGTTAATGCTGCTGATCATTGCGCTGATCACCCTGATGCCGCTATCTTTGCTGTGCGGTGCCGAGCTGGATTTGGGCAAACTGTTCGCCAATATCTTAGGCTTACTGCTGCTGGTCAACGCATTTGCCGCGATCGGTCTGTTTATGTCCTGTATCGCCGGACACCCCACCGTTGCCGCGATGGGCACTTTCGGTATGTTGCTGCTGCTGTGGATTCTGGACTGGTCGGTCGGCATGAACGACCAGCGTAGCGAACTGTTTGAATACCTGTCGATCCTCAGGCACTTCCAGAATATCCAAAGCGGCCTGATCAGCACAGTCGATGTCAGCTATTTTTTGCTGTTTACCGCCACCTTCATCGCGCTGAGCATCCGCAGCCTCGACAATGACCGCTTGCAAAAATGAAAATATCGCCGCATAAACACCAGCAAATCCGCTTAAAAAACGGGCTCATCACCTTGGCTCTATTATGCCTGCTCGGCGCACTGGCTTGGTTAAGCACACGCTACAGCGCAGAAACCGACATAACCGGAAACAGCAGCAACAGCCTGTCCCAAGCCTCGCAAAAACTGCTGGGATCGCTGCCCGATAAGATACAACTCACCGCCTATATAAAAAAAGACCCGTCGCTAAGAAGCCAGATAGCCCAATTGGTAGCCCGCTATAAACGCCATAAAGCCGATCTGGCACTGACCTTTATAGATCCCGACTCCCAGCCGGAAAAAACCCGTGAACTGAATATAGATGCGGCGGGCGTTATTATTGTCGAATATCAGGGCCGTAGCGAAAAACTGAACTTTATCGACGAATCATCGCTGACCAATGCCCTGCTGCAACTGGCGAATGCCGATGAACGCTGGGTCACCTTCCTGACCGGCCACGGCGAACGCGCTCCTGACGGCATCGCCAATTTCGATTTAGGCCAATTCGGCAAGGAACTGGATCGGCGTAAAATCAAAGCTCAAACCATCAACCTTGCAACCCTGCCCACCATTCCCGATAACTCCGCGTTGTTGGCGATTACCGCTCCCGCCGTGCCGTTGTTGGCAGGCGAAATTGAACTGATCAAACGTTATATCCGGCAAGGCGGTAATCTGCTGTTGCTGACCGATCCAGGTAACCGGCACCTAGACGCATTGCAACAGTCGCTGGGCTTACACCAGCTGCCGGGAACCATCGTAGATAACAGTTCCAAACTATACGGCATTAACGACCCCAGCTTCGTGCTCGCCAGCGATTATCCGCCTCATCCGATCACTCAGGGCTTTCAGACCATAACCGTTTATCCCGTTGCCGCCGCGCTGGAAATCGGCGAAGAAACGGATTTCAAAACCGTCGCCTTACTCAAAAGCGCCATGCAGTCATGGACGGAAACCGGCCCGATAGCAGGAAAAATTGTTTTTGACGCAGATGGCGACGAAAAACAAGGTCCGCTCACCTTCGCGTATGCCCTGACCCGAGATCTTGATAAAAACCCTTCGACAGGCTCAGGACAGGCTCAAGGCGGGACTTTCGAGCAGCGCATCGTCGTTATCGGCGACGGCGATTTTCTATCCAACTCCTATATCGGCAATGTCGGCAATCTGGACATGGGCTTAAGAGTGATCAACTGGCTGATTCACGATGACCGGTTTATCGACATCCCCGCCAAAATAGCAACCGATAAAAGCCTGCAACTAAGCCAGATCAGCGTCGCCGTTATCGGCTTTGGTTTTTTGGTGGTCATACCGCTGCTGCTGATGGGTACGGGCTTTTACATCTGGCGCAAACGCAAGCAACGTTAAGATTTCACTGCGTCACTGCCATTAAGTTTGTGAGCTAGAGGCCTCGACTTCATAGGCATGGGCTTTTCCAGTACGCGGCCCGATCAAGCTGTTTTACCGACATCAACAGCGTCTCCTATCCTGTCATCGGTTTTGGACGCTTTCTTAGCGGCATACATTTGTTCATCGGCTTTCCGGATCAAGGTATCGGGCTCCCCGTATTTATCCGGGCCGGTTTGCACGATGCCGACGCTCAGCGTTACATTTTTAAAGCACTGGCTAATTTCAGCGCTGAGGCGATTGACGTATCTCTCCCGAGCCTGCTCTTCTTGGCAGTTGGGCAGGATTAAACAAAATTCGTCGCCGCCGTAACGAAAACAGCAATCTTCTTCACGGGAAATTTTCTTGATCGCAGCACCCACCGCACGCAAGATATGGTCGCCATGCGGATGGCCGTGATTGTCATTGATGGCCTTGAATTCATTAATATCCATATAAACAATAGACACCGGCTCGTGACGCCGTTGAGCGATCCGCAGTATTCGGGTCAGGGTTTCGTTCAAGTAGCGCACGCTTAGCAAGCCTGTCAGCGAATCGACGCGGGTTAACTCTTCGAGCTGTTGAGTACGCTCCCTGACCTTTTCTTCCAGTGCGCAGGCATAACGCTCGGACTTTTCCTTGGAAATTTCGATTTCCGAAACCAGACTGCGGATATAGGTTTCAAACACCAGCGTTATGTCGAACAACAGCAATTTGTCGAGCGCTACAAGCATGCCCTGACGTTCCGACTTATCGGTGAGCGTTTCGAAAATGATTTCAAGCAGCAGACTTTTGAGCGTGTTGATGGCTGAAAGATACAGCTTCGGCTCGACGCCAATGCGTTTATGCACCAGGCCGATCCGGAGCCGATTGTTCACATACTCAAGGTCGTACAGCCCGCTGAATAAATCGAGTACATATCTGCGCTGCGCATTCTTCAGGCGATCCAATGTATCCGCGTCGCCGATCAACAACGCGATTTCGGCGACGCTGGTCTGCATTTGGTAAAAAGCTTCCACCAAGGCATCGACTCTACCCTCAATGATTGCACGATAGTCTTTCAGGCGTTTGAAATCCTCGTCGGACAGGGCGAGCAGCAATTTACGATTCTCGATGTCGAATTCAGTAATTCGCATCTGCTCAAGTAACGTTTGATCGGTTTGTTTCAATTCCATCTCCAATATGTAATCTCCTGGTTTAACCTGACACCGCTCTTAAACAGGAAAAGGTAACTCTTATAATTCAGGATAGCGTAACAGCCATCAAATATAAAGTCGGCTTGTTAAATCCGGCCGAACAGACAGAATTATCCCGCACCCGATTACCCGGCGCATGGGGCGGCTGCAGGTCAGAAATGAGGCTAAAGCCGATGTATTTGTCTAGCCTAACGCTGCACGCCGCATCAGGTTGGCACGGCGTCTCCAATTTGAAAGATCGCTGGAAAGGAAGGATCAGGATAACGAAGCGAAATTGGAATCACCGGCTCATTTGCATGGATACTCTTTGGGGACGGACACGCACTGACAAATACGACGGCTGATTTGTGCAATGCAAAGTACGCTGTGCGTACTTTCACGTACGAATGCGTAGCGACACCTTCTTATTCCGTAGCAGAAGCTCCAAATCCTCGGATTCCACGGTCTCATGGGTCTTACTGCTCTAATCCGACATAGGTATCTACATAATTCTTCCTTGGGGGAGAAGGGCTGAACGCGCCGTGTCCCGTACACGCAAGACGTTGGTCGTGATTAGCGGCGCAGCGCGTGGGAATGAAAACACCATTACATCAATCCGAAACGGTCAGTGTTGGCGGTATTCGCGAATGGCAATACGCAGAAAAACGCGGGAGGTATCCGGACAAAGAATCGGGGCGCTTCGCTCCGTTACCACAGTGAAGAAAAAGGAACTGCCGGGAACATAAATGCGCCGAAAGCGGAACGTAAGCGGAACATCTAAATATAACAAAAAATGTAGGGTACGCTGCGCGTACCGCATAGTGGACAAGATTGATTTTAGCCCAGCAAACTGGATACTTGAGGTCATGATGTGATACGTTAGGCTTTAATAAGGTATGCGTAGCGTACCCTACCGGGCTTAATCTGGATATTTTCCCGATTGAGACATATATTGGTCATTCGAAGCATTGAGGGGGAGTGATTTTGAGTTTGAAAACTTTTGCACCATCCAAATTACTGGCACCGTACGTTACGGCCATTTGGGATTACGAAGACTTAACAGGTAGCGATAATTTAATGCTTTCGATTTTGCCTGATACCGCAACATATTTATGTTTTTTGTATGCTGATTTACTTCAAACCACGCATAAGGGGGGTGTATATACCACTCGCAGTGGGCTCGCCGGCTTCCAAAGTTTTCGTAGTGATCTGGGAGGTTTAGGAAAGGTATCAGGCGTTTCTGCTCGTATTACGCCTTGGGGATTAAATGTATTTCGTAGCGGTATAGTGAAGGATTGCGCTGAAAAGCGAGTGGATTGTAGAGATATTTTTCCTCGTTACTCAATAGAAAAAATCGAAGATAAATTATCTAATATGAGAACAGCGAAAGAGCGTGTCCAGTGCGTAGAGAATTTTTTACTTGCGATATTGAACCGGGACAATGAAGATCTGTTGCTTCAAAAAGCTTGCAGGGATTTAAGTGCCTCTAACGGAAATTACCCTATTCGAATGCTCGCTCGCAATCTCGGTTTGACAGAGCGTACCTTCGAGCGGCGTTTCCTAAATCATGTTGGTGCTACGCCTAAAAAATATGCCCGTGTAGTACGTTTGCGAAATGCTATTTTTCAACGCAAAACACTGTCAACTTGGGCGGATGTAGCATGTGCAGCGGGTTACTATGATCAAAGCCACATGATTCACGACTTTCAAGAACTCTATGGAATTTCACCGGAATCTCTTTACCCTCAAATTGATATTTCCCAAACAATACAATTTTCTGGGTTATTAAATCTAAATCAAACAGCGTAAAACAATAGGAAGTCTATCATTCGAATAAGAACGCTTCCTTATTTCACTTTACATCGTGTCGCTACCAATCTTATTTCTGGTTAGTCCGAAATCATCTGCAACAATCTCTGAAACACACCCAATGTAAATTGTCGTTTTTTTCCAATACGACGAAAAACCACATTGTTAAAGTTCACCTGACAGTTCATTTGGAAACCTGTTAATGATTAAAATCATTCGTTAAATGTTAAATCAATTCAATTTTGTTAATAAAGCCTCTATAAGAGCTTAAATTTTATGAGTTAGGAGATACTGATGTTTGCTAAACAAGCTATTACAAAAAAATTAAATGTACCCTCAGAGAAGGTATGGGACGCGATCAGCAAAATAGGAAGGCTCGATGTATGGTTTCCGTTCATTGAGACTTGTAAAGTTGAGGGTGATGGACCAGGTGCATTGCGATATATGACCATAGCAGATGGCGGTGGTGATATAAAAGACACCATTGAAGAAATTGATTCAAAAAAAATGAAATTGATATATCTTCGACCAATATCTCCATTTCCCGTGACTTATTACAAAGGAACAGTCGAAGTTTTCACGTCTTATGATGGGTTGGGTATTGTAGTCTGGACAATTGATTTCGAGTCAAAGCCAGAAGATAGTGTTTCAGTAGCAGAAATAATACAAAGTGCTATAAGTGCAGGTATTGATGGTATGGAAAAAGATTTAATGGAATAAGTTAGCTCATGTAAGGCCATATATGAGCTGAACTATTACAGCGAACAAAGTGAAGCGCATCAATCGCGAACGATGCGCCTTCAGCATCCTCGAGCGCAAGGTATTCGGATTCACTCCAAAAATCGCCGCCGTACCCTTGACGCCGGAAATCTGCCAGCCGGTTGCTTCGAGGGTGCGCGTTATGTGTTCGCGCTCCACAGCTTCCAAGGTCCATAACTTGCCGGTAGCGGCTTCGTGGTGGGCACGAGTGGGCTGCAACGGAGCGATGTCCAGCAGCGTGCCTTGAGACAGAATCACCGCCCGCTCGATGACGTTCTGCAATTCGCGGACGTTGCCGGGCCACGCATATTGGCGTAAATAGTCCAGTCCGGCAGGATCGATATCATCAAAACGCTTGCCGAATTTTTTGGCGTATTTGGTCAGGAAAAATCGCGCCAGCAACGGAATATCGGCCACCCGCTGCCGTAACGCAGGCACCTCGACAGGAAACACGTTCAGCCGGTAATACAGGTCGGAACGGGAGCGCCCCAAACTGACTTCTTCGGCCAAATTGCGGTTGGTTGCCGCAATCACCCGCACATCGACGCGAATGGTTTCGCTGCCCCCTACCCGCTCGAATTCCTGCTCCTGCAACACCCGCAACAACTTGGCTTGCGCCGACAGTGACAGTTCGCCGAGTTCGTCCAGAAACAGGCTGCCGCCGTCGGCCAGCTCGAAGCGGCCTTTGCGCTGCTGGGTGGCGCCGGTGAATGCGCCTTTTTCATGGCCGAATAATTCGCTCTCGATCAGCTCGACGGGCAGCGCCGCGCAATTGACTTTGACCATGATCGCCGCGCTGCGGTCGCTAAATTCGTGAATGGCGCGCGCCAGCAGTTCCTTGCCGGTACCGGTCTCGCCGAGCAGCAGCACCGGCGTATCGGTGCGCGCCACCATCCGCACTTGTTCCATGACAGTTCGCATCAGCTTGGAGCCGCTGACAAAATCGCCGGGATTGAATCAATGGGGTCAGTGTCGTTGATTTTAATTAGCTGATCCCTAGTCAATTTAATCTGACCCCATTGATTTAAAAAAAACGCGAACGCGGTATTTGGCAGCGGCGCTATTGGGAACATCAAATCAGGGACGAGTGCGATGTTAGCGCAGCAACCGGCCGCGTCACCGCCGGTCCGATAGGCAACAGTAGCGCCGAGGACATTGTCAATCGAGTTATCTTGTTTGAGACCAATCGCCCTCAACGTAATTTATGCATCGTCGCTCCTGCGGCGAAGTGATCAGCTAGGGCCGCTTCCGCTTATCGAATCTATCAAAAAACCGGCGTTAGCCGGTCGATTTTGCATGCGCCGAAGCCAGGGTTTTGCGCAGTTCGGTTTCGCATTGCTCGAGTTGCGCGACCGCTTCGCTGCGCATCTTCTTGCCCTGGTCGGCAATCTGTAGGCTTTCCTGTATCGTCGCAATCAGCGCTTCATTGGCTTTTTTGACTGTTTCGATGTCGAACACGCCGCGCTCCAGCTGTTTGCGGGTTTCGGCATTGGCCTGTTTCAAGTTTTCGGCGTTCGCGGCCAGCAGTTCATTGGTCAGATCGGTCGCGGCCTTGACCGTTTCCGCCGCCTGCGAGGAGCGGTAAATGGTCACCGCCGTCGCCAGTTGTTGGCGCCACAGCGGCACCGTGTTGACGATCGTCGAATTGATCTTGTTGACCAGGCCTTTATCGTTTTCCTGCACCAGGCGAATACCGGGCAGGCTTTGCATCGACACCTGCCGGGTCAGGCGCAGGTCATGCACGCGCCGCTCCAGGTCATCGCGGGCGGCGCGCAAATCACGCAGGTTTTGCGCGTCGATCACTTCGGTACTGGTTTCGGCCTGCCTGGCCTGCTCGGGAATGACCACTTCATCGAGTTCTCGCAATTTTTCTTCGCCGGCGGCGATATAAGCCTCAAGCGTATGAAAGTAGTCCAGGTTGGCTTGATAAAGACGGTCCAGCGAGGTGATGTCGGTCAGCAAATGGGTCTTGTGCCGTTCCAGCTTGTCGGTGATGACATCGATCTGCTTACGCACTTCTTCATATTGCTGCAGGAATTTGACGACCGGTTTGGCCTTGCCCAACAAACGGTCGAACAAGCCCTGTTTCTTGTTCGGATCCAGGTCATCGACCTCAAAACCGCGTATCGTCGCTACCATTTCGTTCAGATCATCGCCGGCCGGCCCGATTTCCTTGTTCTTGACACCGTCCAGCATGCGGTCGGAAATCGTGGTCAACTGTTCCTGCGCCTTGCTGCCGAAAAAAATGATCGATTGGCTATTGCTGACATCAATTTCGTTCAGCAATTGCTGAACGAGTTGTTTCCTCTCCGCCGGCGCCTCGGCAAGCGGGACCATTTCGACGTTGACGCCGGGGCCGATCTCCTTGGATTCGGTCGTGCTGGTCGCTGTTTGAGTCGCCTCGGCTGCTTGCTGTTCACTCATGTTTAAATCCTCGGTAGTGTGATGGCATCAAAGGATACCTTCCCGTTTGAGCTGCGTGGTTAAAACTTCAATTTTTACATCCAGGTCAAAAACATCTTCTTCCAGTAATTTTTGATGCTGTTCCTGAAATACCGATTCGATCGTTTCCAGCACATTGCGGAAATTCTGTTCCAGCTCCCCGGATTGGGTTTGCTGGTGGGTTTTGGCGTAACCCTCCGTCACCTGCCGGGCGCCGTCCAGATAGACATTAAGAAACTTGCGCGCACACCGGAAATCGCGCGGATCGGCCTCGATTTCCGCCAGAATGCTGTCGGCAATCTCGCAAATGCGCTCGATGCGCCGGTTTAATTCGGCATTTCGAATCCGGCCGTTGGCCTGCTCAATACGGCGGATAATGCGCGACGAATCCTCAAGAGCTTGCAGGATTTCATCTCCCGAATAGCCGTGTGCAGCGGTTATTTTCTTTTCATCGCGCGGGTCGAAACCGTAACTCAAATACATGCCCAGAAAAGCCCCGCCGGCAAACATCAGCGCCACCGGCAACGAATGCCCCGCGCCCAGCCAGGCGATCATTCCGGTCGTCAGCGCCGTGATGATGGCGGCGATCGTTTTTAACGGTTGTTTGGGGGCGCGAGCGATGCGGCTTTTGGCGTAAACATATTCGGCTTGCAGTCCTTTGCGCAGATACCAGGCGGCCAGCATGTACAACGCAAAACCGGCGGCGTTAACCAAAACAGTCAGCAAATGGCCTTTACCCAGTGCGATAAACGTCGCCGGAATCAGCGCCATCGGCAGGAAATACAGCAACAGGCCCCGCGGGGAATAAGGGTGCAAAGCATCCGAGACGGAATGTTTAAGTTTCTCGAATTGATTCATTATTCCGCCTGCGAATGGCCGGATGAAAAGGCTTCGGCAGGATAGGCTGAACTTGATGGTTCCGCCTTCACCATCGATTGACAGGTTGCAAGACCAATCGTGGCAACCAATACGATAAAACCAAGTAATCTGCGCAATATTACAGGCATCGTTTTCAACTCCCATCAGCAGTAATTGAGTCTTCATTATCCATCACGTACTGACATCTGTAAAACAATGTTAAGAGCCTCGAAATCAATGGGGTGAAATCAATGGGTCAGTGTCGTTGATTTTAATTAGCTGATCCCTAATCAATTAGTAATCAATTAATCTGACCCCATTGATTCACGAACGGCTTAACCTTACCTTAAACGGGGGAAGCCTTCGTTGCCACCGGCGGCCGAATACGCCTTGGTGAATTCCTTTTTGATCCATCTCCACCGTGCCGAATAGCGTGTATGCCTCTAGGCAGAGTCAAGATACCATGAAGATGATTGCCCCGAAAAACCATTGCATCTATCCGAAACGGCCAGTGTTGGCGGCATTCGCAAATGGTAGTGCGTAGGAAAACGCGGGAGGTATCCGTACAAAGAATCGGGGCGCGTCGTTCCGTTGCCACAGTAAAGAAGAAGGAACCGCCGGTAACATAAGCGGAACACCGAAATATAACAAAAAAATGTAGGGTACGCTGCGCGTGAAATCGTTGGGGTCAGGTCTTGCATTAGCACCAAAATACCTAATGTGTGCTTTTGTAAGACCTGACCCCGTTTTTGGCCAGCCTTTCGGCTGCTTCGCCCAGCTCGTCATAATAGACAGCTGAGCGCTAGACACAAAAAAACCGCAGAAATGCGGCTGTGCCGCAGATATTCAGGGCGCCAATCCCGGCACTGGAATTTGCCAGTGCGAGTGTTTGGTGGAGGTGGGCGGTTGGGGAATTCGTAGTAGGTTGTAGAGGTTGGGTTATGCTTCGTTAACCCAACCATGGAGCTGCTCTAATTGATTCTTAGCCTTTTATATCAGGGCTATATACCGGATTAATAACTTCAATAACTTGAGGGTGTCTTGTTTGAATATCCGTACTTTGCATATGATCCCTGTGTGAAGATTCGATATGGGCATAGGCATGTCCACTAACTGAACCAAAACTCGCACTATGTGTGCCAGTAGCTTTCTTTACAGTTGGTGTTTTGATGGGTCTTGTCGCCCAACCATCAACCGATCCGCCTTGCACTGAGTCACCTTGCTCTGTCAGTGAAGTTGAGTATATGGCAGTTTGCTTTGGATTTTCAAGTGCGGTTTCAATTTCAACATACCCGTTAATTCCTAGCTTGAATGGATAAACCCTTTTCTTCAATATTTCATTAAAAACTGGAGGTCTAGGATAGAACTGACGTGTGTTGAAAGAGAGTTTTTCACCTTCAACCGACGAGCAAATGCTCGATTTTTTAGCCATAAAATATTTAGCTCGTTTTATTGTTATTTATTCGCTTTCTGTTGACGCTGGGAGCATTTCGGCAAAACGTTGATCTGGCAGTAACCGCAATCCAGCCATTACATTTTGCTGACTACACTGAAAATAATCAGAATAGTCCGATGTATCAAACTTTATCCCAATTAATGAGTCAAGCCGCTCAACAACAGAGGCTATCCTCTCTGGAGGCAAGTCTTTTTGATGAACAGTAAATTTATCGGCTTCTTGTTCGAAATCTTCTTCAGATAAGGAGTTCAGTAAGAATGCTGTGTGCAGCGCTTGGTAATCAATAGTCCTTTTTTGCCAAAAAATTACCGAACAAAGTAGACCAATGTCTTGCGAATGCCGATCAAAGTAGGCATTCAGACCATCTCGCACTGTCTTTGTGTTGGTGGAAGTTAAGAGAATGGTTTTAAATTCATTGTCTGCCCTAATACGAAAAATTAGGTCATTACCAGTGTTGTAATCATTGGCAAAAAAACTTTGTGTCACAACTGTTGATGAAGTTATTAGTTGTAATTGATTCATTTTTGCACCCCTATAAACTTATCAGCTTCACCTATCGCAAAATCAAAAGCTTTTTTCAAAATAACATTCGTTACATCAACAGATTGATCTACTAAAGGCCTACTATTAATGTCAATTTTTAACTCAATGCCCGATTCAGAAACAGGAAGTGATTTAATATCAAGCCATTGATTTGGTTGTAGATCTTTCGTGTCACCTGCGAATGTTTGGTATTGCCCAACAGATAATGTAACGAAATAATTATCCTTGGTTTTGTAACCCACATTAAACTGTGTACTTGCAGGTTCCCCTAACGGAGAGATTTGAAAAAAAGTAGATTGAATATAGGCAGATACAACTTCGTCAGAAAACTGAGTTGAATCTACAGGATATAGCACGGTAAGAACTAATCCGCGCTCACGCTGCTGCTGCTGAGGTATGATTTTATCCACGCCGCTCTGAAACAAATTGATTTTTTTAGCGACGCTATCTCGAATTACTTCGGTAGACTTCCCGTTAGTGTTATCAATATCAATTGTTAGCTGGGCAGTCACTTGTGAAAAGATAGCTGATACTTGTTTTTGTTGTAGAGTGACTCGTGGCGCTAGTGGATTAAAATCGTCGGGAAGATTGGTATTGACCGATGAACCGTCAAACAACGGTGCCAAGGCTTTTTCGATATCGAACTGTTTTGTCCGAATTGTCGAATCTCTTGGGAAGCCAATAACAAACAATGCTTGAGCAATTGATTTGTTTCCCACGTTTAACATATATGTACCTTTATTATAGCCGCGTCCAGCATTCATTTTGGCCCTAAGTTTTTTAAAACACTATTAGGTCAATTACCTAATAGAAATAATAAAAAGCTTATCACAATAGCGTGTAGATTGCTATTTGATAACTGTAAGTGGATTAGGACCATAGGATGGGCCAAACAAAGTGCGGCCCATCAATTGCGAAAGATGGGCTTCGTTCCTCAGCCCATCCTATCCACCAACCTCAATACCGCAGCCACAAACAAAAATTAACCATTATCGGCGCCATCTGACCAGCTTTACCCCGCTCTGGAAATCCCCAACTTCAACATCCTGGAACGCAAGGTATTCGGGTTCATGCCCAATATCGCCGCTGCGCCCTTGACTCCGGAAATCTGCCAGCCGGTTGCTTCGAGCGTCCGCATTATGTGTTCGCGCTCCACGGCTTCCAACGTCGGCAATTTGCTGGTAGCGGCTTCGGTATGGGCGCGAGCGGGCTGCAACGGCGCGATGTCCAACAGTGAGCCTTGAGACAGGATCACCGCCCGCTCGATGACGTTCTGCAATTCGCGGACATTGCCGGGCCACGCATATTGGCGTAAATAGTCCAGTCCGGCAGGATCAATGTCATCAAAGCGCTTGCAGAATTTTTTGGCGTATTTGGTCAGGAAAAACCGTGCCAGCAACGGAATATCCATCGCCCGCTGCCGCAATGCAGGCACTTCGACAGGAAACACATTCAGCCGGTAATACAGATCGGAACGGAAGCGCCCCAGACCAACCTCTTCGGCCAAATTACGGTTGGTTGCCGCGATCACCCGCACATCGACCCGGATGGTTTCGCTGCCCCCTACCCGCTCGAATTCCTGCTCCTGCAACACCCGAAGCAACTTGGACTGCGCCGACAGGGACAGTTCGCCGAGCTCGTCCAGAAACAGGCTGCCGCCGTCGGCCAGCTCGAAGCGGCCTTTGCGCTGCTGGGTCGCGCCGGTGAACGCGCCTTTTTCATGGCCGAATAATTCGCTCTCGATCAGCTCGGCGGGCAGCGCCGCGCAATTGACTTTGACCAGGATCGCAGCGCTGCGGTCGCTGAACTCGTGAATGGCGCGGGCCAGCAATTCCTTACCGGTACCGGTTTCGCCGAGCAGCAATACCGGCGTATCGGTACGGGCCACCATTCGCACTTGTTCCATCACAGTCCGCATCAGTTTGGAGCCGCTGACAAAATCGCCGGGGTTATGATCGTCGTTGAGCACTTCCTGCAAGTAGCCTTTTTCCTGTTGCAGCCGGTCCAGTTTCTGTTCGGCGAGGCGGCGGTCATTCACATCGCGGAGGATGATGGTATAGAGTTTTTGGTCGTGGGCTTCCAGCGGCGAAAAGGTGGCTTCGATCGGGAATTCCTCGCCGTCGGCGCGCCGGGCGCTGAGACCTTCCGGCGCCCAGGCCTGGGTTTTGGCGCTGGCGTTATCGAAAGCGATAAATTGCATGAACAGTTTGCTGCAATGCGGCGCGATAAAGCGCTCGACCGGTTGGCCGATCGCAAAATCGGCGGCGCAGCGGAAGATTCTGGCCGCCGCCGCATTGAACAGCGTGATGCGGTGTTGCTGGTCGACAGTAACGATGGCGTCCATCGCCGAACCGAGGATCGAGGAAATCCGCTGCTCGCTTTCAGTCAGCGCCTGCATGGTCAGTCTTTGCTCGGTGCGGTCGCGCTGGGTTTCGACGATCGCCACCACCTCGCCTTGCTCATTGCTAATGGTGCCGGCATCAATGACCAGATACAGCCTGCGACCGTCCGGCATCAGGCACCAGTTTTCGGTATGGCAAATGTCGCTGAGAGAAGTGAAGTCGCTGGCATGCTCGTAAAGGCTGGACACTTCACCCAAGGTGCTGTCGAGTAGCAAATCCGCCAGACACGGGCGTTTTTCGGTATAAAAACCGCGCCAGTGCTGATCGGTGCCGACCATCTCCCCGGCTTTCAGGCCGGTCAATTGCTCGCAGGCCTTGTTCCAGATCACCACCTGATGCTTGGCATTCAACACGAACGTCGACACCGGCATGTGCTGCAATAAATGCTCGGCGGATAGGTTTTGGGTCAGCGGGTTTACTTTCATATCGTATTCACAGGTGTACTAAGGCTTTCATTTTAGAGCGGGTTACAGCATGAAGTACAGCGCAGTGCGCCGGAAACGCCGGTTTTTGCTTGCGCCCAAACGGACTTATGGGCGACAAGACTGGAAAGCCGCACTGAACGGGTTTACTATTCAGTTCGAAGACAGGATGCCGGGTCGTTAATTTAAATCCCGTTTACACAAAACACAGGACACCCGCCAATGAACAACAGGATTATGTGCCGTAATGCCAGATAATACACAGCCTGTGGAAACAAATGGTAACCCATAAAAAACACAGGCTGAGACTTCCGGTATTTTCCACCGGAGGAAAAGTTGTTTTTATTATTTCCCTGTTCGTACTGATTTCGGTATTGCTGGGTGGGATGATTTTTTGGTATGGCAATATTTTCGACGGCGTGCGCTCCTATGTCAGGGGCGAAGGTTTGTGGGCCAAGGCGCAAAAGGATGCCGTATTCTATTTGGGCAGTTATTCGTACAGTCATTCAGAAACCGACTACAACGCTTATCAGGAAGCCCTGAAGGTCACCAGCGGCGATAAAAATGCCCGGTTGGCATTATTGGCATACCCACCGAATTACGAAGAAGCGAGAAAAGGCTTTTTGCAGGGACAAAACCACCCTGACGATATAGATTCAATGATCGGGTTCTTTTTAACATTCCAGCGTATTTCCTATATGCGCGATGCAATCTCTACATGGCAATCTGCGGATCAAACCATCGCTGAATTGAATCAGCTAAGCGAGCAAATTCGAATTGAAATCAACGCATCAAAGCAAAACACCGAAAAAATAGCCGAATTGAGAGACCGCTTGCAGCGGCTCAATGATGAACTTCATCAACTGGAAAATCGCTTTTCACTGATCCTCAGTGAAGGGGCAAGATGGGTTAAACAAACGGTATGGCTCGTTACCGTGCTGGCGCTGGTCATCTTTATCGGTATCGGACTATGGGTCAGCCGCCAGATCATCAAGGGGATCACCAAAGCGGAACAGCAGCTGCTAATCAGCGAGTCACGGTTTCGCAGGCTCAAGGAGTCGAATACGATCGGCATTATTTCCTGGCGGACGGATGGCATGATCGAGGAAGCGAACGATCTGTTTTTAACCATGATCGGCTATGACCGGTCGGATATTTCGACCGGCGTCATCAACTGGCGAGATATTACACCGGCTGAATTTCAGCACCGGGATCAACAAGTCATCAATGAGCTTTTAACCCATGGCCGGTGCGAGCCTTTCGAGAAAGCCTTGATCCATAAACAGGGACACTGGGTGCCGATCTACATTGGCGCGGCGATGCTCGGCGGCAATCAGGAACAAGGCATTGCCTATGTGATGGACCTGAGCGAACGCAAAAAAGCGGAGCAACAGTTAAAGTTGGCGGCAACGGTTTTTGCCGGCAGCAGCGATGGGATTTTGATTACGGATTCATCGGCGCGTATCGTTTCGGTCAATCAAGCATTTTGCGCGATGACCGGATATGATGAGAGCGAATTATTAGGCCAGCCTCCGTCAATCTTGCAATCAGGTTATACCACCGGCGAAGAATATAACCGAATGTGGGAGTCGCTCAATGCAAGCGGCCAATGGCAGGGCGATATTATTGATCGGATGAAAAACGGCACCTTAATACCGATGAGAGCCAGCATTAACCAGGTAAAAAACACCGACAACCAACTCACGCACTATGTCGCCATCATGTCGGATATTTCCGAGCGCAAGGCGGAAGAAGAGCATCTGCGTCATATCGCTTACCATGACCCTTTGACCGGCTTGGCTAATCGAGTGTTGTTCAATGACCGGCTTGAGCAGGCCATTAAACTGGCGGCGCGCAACAATACCAAATTTGCCGTGTTATTTCTGGACCTGGATAAATTCAAACCGGTTAACGATCTTTTTGGGCATAAGATCGGAGACAGGCTATTGCAGAAAGTTGCGGATAGACTCACTCGAAGCGTCCGCGAAACCGACACCGTCACCCGATTGGGCGGAGATGAATTCGTCATACTGCTGGAGAATGTTACCAGCCGGGAGATGGCAGAGAAACTACTTAGCCAGATTACCGATGCAATAGGCAAGGCTTACCGTATTGACGATTACGATATCGAAATTGGCGTAAGCGCCGGAATAAGCCTGTATCCCGACCATGGAACCGACGCTAAAACGCTGCTGCATTATTCCGATACCGCAATGTACGAAACAAAGGAATCAAAAAGGGGCCATGCTCCATGAGCATCTCTACCAATTATGAAAAGTCGGCATCACATAGCAATTTAGTGACCGCTTCAAAGTCGAATTGATTGACCCGCTCCGTCAGCGCATCGGCTAAAGGCGCGTCAATCGCTCTAATTTGTTCAATCACGGTCAGGCTTTGCTCTATATCCAAACTCATGGCCGCTTGCTGTAATTCGGACAACAGCGCTTCGGGCAGGCGTTTTAAGTGTTGCGCATTAAGCAATTGCTCGCTAGCGCTTTTCTCGTTAACCGGCTCATCGTAAATAAACTGCACGCCTAAATGCTTTGCCATGCAATCGAAAATTTCGCTATCGCGATAGGGTTTGCCAAGAATATCATCGATACCTGAGTTTAAAAATTCGTGCCGTTGTTCTGAAAAAACCGATGCGGTGACAGCAACAATTTTCACTTTATCACCACCGGGCAAAGCGCGGATTTTTTGCGTGGCGACGATGCCATCCATAATGGGCATACGCCTATCCATCCAAATAAAATGCGGCTGCCAATGCATAAATTGTTCTACGCCTTGCTGACCATTCACCGCTTCATGCACCTGAAAACCGACCGATCCCATCAACCTTTTCAGCAACAGCCGGTTTTCCAGTTGATCCTCAACAATCAAGACACGATACTCAGGCTGTCCCGCCGCCAACCCCAGCACTCGATTACCATCGAGAACGGTTTTGTTGATAATCTCTGACTGGTCGACCTTGGCAGCAGGTAACGTTAAGATAAACGATGATCCTTTATTCAACTCACTGGTCACGGTAACTTGTCCGCCCATTAATTCCGCATATTGTTTGGTAATCCGCAGACCTAAACCGCTGCCTTGTTGATCGGATTCCCTGCCGACCTGGACAAACGTATCGAAAATAAACGGTAAATCCTGCTTGGCAATGCCGATACCGGTATCTTTAATCTCGCAGTTCAGTAAGCATTGCTGAGTATCGGGTAAATCATCAGCCGTTAAGCGCACAATAACGCGGCCTTTTTGCGTGTATTTAATGGCATTGCCGACCAAATTAAGCAAAATTTGCCGGAATTTTGCTTCATCGCTATTAACAAAACGCGGAAAACTGGACGATTGGTCCAACAACAATTCCAGGCCTTTGGCTTCGGCGCGTTCGTGCATCATGTCAATGGTGTCACGAATGAGCGCGCCTAAATCGAAATTACCGTTTTCAATGATTACACGCCCCGCTTCAATTTTCGCCATATCCAACACATCATTAATCAACTCCAGTAAATGTTTACCGCTGTTGTTGATAATGTTCAGAGTTTCACGTTGATCAGGGCTAAGACCGCTGTCTTTTTGCATTAACTGCGAAAATCCCAGCACGGCATTCATCGGGGTGCGTAATTCATGACTCATGTTAGCCAAGAAGATACTTTTGGCGCGATTCGCCGCTTCCGCTTCATTTTTTGCCGCTAATAATTTTTGCTCTGTTTGCTTACGAATGATGATTTCTTGCTGCAATAAGTTATTGACGTTCTGTAAACGGGTATATCCGAGAATTTCATTCTTTAAAACCAGCGCGGCGTAATTAAAGAACAGCGGCAATTGAATATACAAATCGCGCATGGCGATATGCAGGCTTTCCATTTTGAACACGCCGATCACCGTCGAACCGACTTTGAGCGGATAAATCCATGTGTACGCATGGGTGAAAGCAGGTGTCAGCATCTGGGTATCGCTAAAATCATGCTCATATTCGCTGGCATCGCCTGTGGCGAAAGCGCTGATAACGCGCTCATCATCCAGTTGTTGCAGGTGTTTTTTCACGCCATACACATCGGCATAGAAAATATCCGCATCGATTTTGTAATACAGAATCAGGTTAGCCCCACCGATGACATCGACAATCGAACGCAGCATATTATCGATGACATTTTCCAATCCTGAGGCTTCACTCATTTTACTCATCAACTGCATGACCAGTTGTTGATTGGATTTGTCCAAGGCGAGTTTGGTAGCGCGTTGTTTGAGTTTATCCCACTCGGCAACGGAGATGGTCATTAGTTCATTGGTCATGCAAGCTGTCCAATTTATGCCTGATGGCGGTGTGTAAGACATTTTCGAGATGATCCAAAGTCACATCGCGCCATTGCACAGGTAAATCCAGCATGGCGCCGATGCGCGCGGCTTCCCGGCTGAAATCATCGGATTGCGGTGTGCGCAGGCACAACAGATAGCGGTGCTGGTCATGGAAAATATCGCGAATAACAGCGATATTCGAACCGAATGTCTTGGCAATAACGGCATCCCAATTGCGAACCCAATCATCCAATAAAAAGAACGCACCTTGAGCCAATTCCCGATTAAATTCGTCCGCACCGAGCAGCATTTCAATACAATTTTGTCCCGGTGTTCGCAAAGTTCGCCCCTCATTCAGCATGCTATCCATTCCCGGATGACAGGCCCCGTAAAAGACAATGGTTTGTTCCTCTGCATGCCTGGCTAACCCCGCCTGTAAAGCGCAGGCCAGGCGTTTGAAGTCGATATGCAACGAGGCAGGCAGAAAATCCGTGGTCAATGGCCAGTTATTTTTTGCAATTAAATAGCCCACTTCTTTTTGCAAAATGCCGCAACCGACCAGGCTTAGTGTTGATGGTGACATTTAGTATTCAGCCACAGATCGACAGATAAGGCGAAAGGCACAGGGCTAAAGGCGAAAAAATCCGAGCGTCAACACGCCCGCCCTTAGCCTTTCGTCTTTCGCCTTTTGCCTCACTCTTGATAATGTCCATCTGCATAACCCGTGGCTGAACAATTAAAATTGCCCGAATTCATAAACGGCATCCAGCATCGCCCGAATATTGCGTTCAGGGATTTTATACGGCATTAAAATCGTACCGAAAAGAAATTTATTCCCCGCCATACCCGCCGCCAACATGCGTTTCACTTCCTGTCTGATTTGCTCTTCCGACCAATCAATGAGTTTAATATCATTGATAACGCCACAGGTCAGGCCGCGGCCGTTGATGATTTGCTTGCCTGCCGCAATATCATCCAGGGGACTTAAATAATAAGTTTCTATGCCGATTTGCGTAATAATGTCTTCAATGACCTGATTAAACCGCGCCCCGCCGCAGTAATAGACGATGCCCTGCAAGCCTGCGCTTAAATCTTGTTTCATCCATGGAATGCCGGTTTTGATGATGTACGGCAGCGGCACAAAATCGGTAGAACCGAACGGGTTCGCATAGACGATCACATCGACGCCCAATTCCCTCAAGGCGGCGATATGGCGCTGACAAAATAACGAACATTTGGCTAACAACTCATCGCGCACTTCAGGCGGTCCCATGAATAATAATTCAAACCATTTATCCATGCCCATTAACAAGGCAGGCAATGCCATAGCAGCTGTCACATAACCGCAAATCGGATAGCGCCCGCCGACTTCCCGCTTCAAGATTTGCAGGCATTTCAATTCTTCGGCAAAAACGGGGTGATGGATAATATCGTCAGGAATTTCCAGATTGTGAATATCGTCATAAGACTGGATAACAAAATGCTCAACATTAGGCGGGCCGTCGGGCGAAAATAAAATCTTTCGACAGCCCAATAATTCCGCTTCTTTGCCGACATAAAACAGACTCCACACATTATCGTAACCGTATTTCTCGCGCATTTTCAGCTGCCCTTCGGCAACATACTCGCCCCGTTGATAATAATCATGCAGAGAAGCTAAACCCAACTCTTTAACGCCTTGATCCAATAAATTGCAAAACACGGGAATCCGGTCCGCTTTTTCGCCCTTTATTGCCGCGACCAATCTATCCATTCCAGTAATCATTTGTGCATCTCCATGATCAAATCCTTAATGACTTTGCCTGCTGAAATACCATCGCTTGCCCACGCATCAGCTTGTACGACTTTGTAAAGCTCCGTATCCCATGTATAAGGTGCGCCGCCGACAATGATTTTAATGCGGTCTTCCAACTGGCGTTGTTTAAGCAATTCCCGCACGGCAAGACAACTGTATTCACTACGGGCGGTATGCACCATCATCGAGGAAATGGCGATAATGCAGGCATTATGTTCCAGCGCGGTATCGACAAAGCGCTCGGCACTGACATTGACGCCTAAATCAACCACATCAATCATCAACGAACGCAAGCAACCGCTGACAATGCGCTTGCCCAACGTATGCATATCGCCGTGTGATGTGCCGATGACTACGCGGCCAATAGTTTCCGGGCTGGTTTGAAACTGCGCGACCATTTCATCGGTGACTTGGGAAGCGATTTGCGAAGCCATGAAATGTTGGGCAAGATTGGCATCGAAATCTTCACTGATGGCTTTAATCATCTGCTCCATCGAAGGAATTACCACCTTAAAAACAATGTCCTCAGGCGTAACGCCCTGAGCGATTGCTGCGTGAATGACTTCGAATGCTTTATCGCGATCCGTGTCAAAAACGGCTTCGCTGTAAGCTGCAATAATATGTTCCAATATCGTACCCTCCCCCATAATTATTCAGCGCACAGCACAACACATTTAAAAATTTCACCACGAAGACACGAAGTTTTATTTCTTCGTGTCCTTCGTGCCTTCGTGGTGAATAAAATACTTTTAAGATACTGCCTTATCCAATTCATCCGTGCAATCTGTGGCTGGATAGTCACATAAAGTCATGTTAACGGCATCGGCTGTAAGTAAAGATTATCGACAAAGACTTCTTCATAAGCGCTGACTTGCGACAAATTAACCATTTCAATAGTGCGCTTCAATTCATTTAATTGTTCATCGCGATTAGGACTGGAAAGCAATTGCTCACAACCCATTAGCGCGGCATTACCGCACAATTCGACTCTTTCAGGCGCACAACCCGGTAATAAACCTATGGCTTGAGCATGTTGAATATTTAAAAACTGCCCAAAAGAGCCCGCAATACATAGCCGTGTTAAATCTGCCGATGACGCCCCTGCGATGCTAAGCAGTTTACTAATACCGGCACCTGTCGCCGCTTTGGCACGTTGAAAAATATCAATATCCTGTTTTTTAACGGTAACACGATAATGCAAATTGACTAACTCAATATCCAATTCGGAAACCGCTTCGGCGAAACGACCGTTTTTTTTCAACTGTCCCGATTCCAGCAAACAGGCCATCACATCGCATAAACCCGAACCGCATAATCCTTTAATCTCGCTTGTATCGATCAATGTACCGATTAATGTGCCGTAAAACGCTCCTGTCGCGGCATCATAATCAACATGGCTAATCGCCCCCTGTTCAGCGGCAACACCGCAGCTAATGCCGCAACCTTCAAATGCAGGGCCGCCGGGGACGGAAGTGATCCATAATTTGTTCTGATGCCACAAGGCTATTTCGGTATTGGTGCCGAAATCAATGAACAACGCACTGCCCGGACTGTCCGTTAAACGCACCGCCAGTAAGCCGACCAATAGATCGGAGCCGACAAAACCGGCTACCGGCTGAACAGATGCAATAGGGATTTGCGTTTGCCGCAAGGTTGAAAAGTTTAAAGCACAATCGATGGCTTGCGTCCAATACGCGGGTTGCAATAATTGTTCAGCATGCTTGTTGGCCAGCAATGCCAACATCGCGGTATTGCCGACCAGCAAAATTTCCGTAACAGCCAACTTTTTAGCGTCTATCCACTCCGTCACCACCCGCTCTACCGTGTCCTGTATCAACTCGCTCATCGCCGGACCGGCGCTTTTATCCGTCGTAGCGGCGGTCAATCGATTCAGTATATCCGTGCCGTAGTAGGTTTGCGGATTAAATCCGCAATACCCCGCGATACGCCGCTGATGCGTGCTATCCCAAAGACTGATGCGTACTTGCGTTGAACCCAAATCAACGGCCACAGCATAGCGGGCATTCGCCGTTACTAACGGCGAATGAATGCTTAAAGTATCCAGCGCTTCTATAGTCAGCGGATTAATGAGGCTAACACTTGCGTGATCAATCAACGTCATCTGACAGGCGAGACGAATGCCTTGGGCGATTTGCCCGGCGCTAAGATGTTTCTGTTCATACTGCGTCAACTCATTGGCCGCGCCTTGGTCGATACGCACCTGACACAGACCGCATGTGCCTTTACCCTGACACGCTGAACGCACCCGCGTATGCTCGTACGTTGCCAATAAGTTGAATAAGTTGCAAGGCGATGTGAAGGGAATGTCGGCGATGTGCCGATGGTTTAAGTTAACCGAAAGTATGAACATTTTTGTTTGCTATTCATATTGAGTGTATTTATTTCGAATAGCGATAAAGTCATCCAAATGATCAAAAAACAGCGTAACCATATCCGGATCAAAATGCTTGCCTTTTTCTTGTTGAAAAATCTCTAAAATTTTGTCCAGACTCTTCGCGGGCTTATAACATCGTATGGCCCCCAGTGCATCAAACACATCGGCAACAGCGGTAATACGTCCTGCCACACTGATTTCTTCGCCTTTAAGACCAGAGGGATAGCCGGTACCATCCCATTTTTCATGATGTTCCAAAGTAATAGTCGCCGCCAATTTAAATAACGGGCGTTGTGACACGCTGAGCATCTGAAAACCCAAATGACTGTGAGTTTTCATAATCTTCCATTCTTCAGCGGTTAATTCTCCTGGTTTATTCAAAATACTATCTGGAATAGCCACTTTGCCGATGTCGTGCATGGAAGCGGCTTGTTTTATCAGCTCCAGATCTTCATAACCATATAATTTTGCCAATAAATACGAATATTCTGCGACACGTTTTACATGCAATCCCGTTTCATGAGAACGGGTTTCACAAATCTGTCCCATGGTAAAAATAAGTTCTTGCTGAGTATCAATGATTTCCTGATTCAACACCTCAATTTCATGGATGCTAAAAGCGATTCTTGCTTCCATATCATCTTCATAGGCTTTTAATTGCAAATGGGTAGCAACACGAGCCTTTACTTCTTCAAATTGAAAAGGCTTATTAATATAATCAAGAGCGCCCACATTAAAAGCTTGGATTTTATCGGCGACATCATTTAATGCGCTGATAAATAACACTGGAATATTTTTTGTTTCAGGATTGTCTTTTAACGCCGTACAGACTTCATAACCACTCATTTCAGGCATTTTAATATCCAGCAGAATCAAGTCCGGCTTTTTTGTAGCAACCGCTTGTAATGCCATAGCGCCATTGTTAGCAGGCCGTACTTTATAACCCTCTTCCTTTAACAGGGTCGATAATAGCTGCAAGTTAGCCAACGTATCATCGACGATTAAAATATCCGCTGTATATTCCAAAGGTAATCCTTTAAGCATGAATTTGATGATCCTAAAAATTTGTGCGCAAAATAACACGCAGAGTAGAGACAATAAAACCCAACTTGATGTGCCGACACTTTTTCGGACACCAAATAGAGAATCTCCATGTCATTGAAAAGGGTTAACGGTTCCCGCGTTAGCTTATAAAAGAATAGTACGTTAAAGACCGCATTCGTCAATAGCTGCCAGGAATAAATATCGGCAACAAATCAACGATCTGAATTGATTACGATAACGGGATGACTAAACCGGCATTAAATCTGTAAAATAGCGGTTTTTTTATTGTCCAGCTCCTTAAATCATAATGCGTACTACTCAATTCCCGCTCAATACCGTTAAAGAAACTCCGGCCGATGCTGAAATAGCCAGCCATCAATTGATGATCCGCGCCGGGCTGATCCGCAAACTGGCCGCAGGTCTTTACACGTGGTTACCCTTGGGGCTGCGGGTTATGCGCAAGGTCGAAAAAATCACCCGTGAGGAAATGGAAAAAACCGGGGCGCTGGAAGTGTTAATGCCCGGCCTGCAACCCGCCGAACTGTGGCAGGAAACAGGACGCTGGGAACAATACGGCCCGGAACTGGCGCGGTTAAAAGACCGTCATGACCGCGATTTTTGCCTCGGTCCCACGCACGAAGAAATCATTACCGATCTGGCGCGTAACGAAATCAAAAGCTACAAACAGCTGCCGATCACTTATTACCAGATTCAATCCAAATTCCGCGATGAAATCCGCCCCCGTTTCGGCGTGATGCGTTCGCGCGAATTCATCATGAAAGACGCCTATTCCTTTCATTTGGATCATGAGTCGTTGCAGCTTACCTACGAAGCGATGTATCAGGCTTATACTAATATCTTCAATCATCTGGGATTAAATTTTCGCGCGGTAATCGCCGATTCCGGTTCTATCGGCGGCGCGGTATCGCATGAGTTTCATGTGTTGGCCGATTCCGGCGAAGATGCGATTGCATTCTCAACCGACAGCGAATATGCCGCCAATGTTGAAAAAGCCGAAGCGGTAATGCCTGCCGGTTCTCGCGGTGCGGCTACCGAAGCGTTGACGCTGATCGATACGCCCAACCAGCACAGCATCGAAGAAGTCTGCGGTTTTTTAAACATCCCCTCCACTCAGTGCCTTAAGACCTTGATTGTCAAAGGCGAAGAAGACACGCTGGTTGCGCTGCTGTTAAGAGGCGACTATAACCTGAACGATATTAAAGCGATAAAAATCGACGGCATCGCCTCGCCGCTGGAGTTCGCCAGCGATGAGCAAGTGGGCAGCGCCTGCAACTGCAAACCAGGCTCAATCGGCCCGATAGGCCTAAAGATCAAGATCATCGCCGACCGTAGCGTAACCTTAATGTCCGATTTCGTTTGCGGCGCGAACCAGGACGGCAAGCATTACAAAGGCGTCAACTGGGAACGCGACTTGCCGGTTCCTGACCACGTTGCCGATCTGCGCATGGTAGTTGAAGGCGACCCCAGCCCGGATGGCAAAGGCCAAATCACGCTGGCTCGCGGCATTGAAGTCGGGCATATTTTCCAGCTGGGCACCAAATACAGCGAAGCGATGAAAGCTGGCGTCATCAACGAAGGCGGCAAAAACCAGATCATGACCATGGGTTGTTACGGTATCGGCATTTCCCGTGTAGTTGCAGCCGCTATCGAGCAGAACCATGACGACAAAGGCATCATCTGGCCGACCAATCTTGCGCCTTTCCAGGTCGCGCTATGCCCCATGAACATGCACAAATCGGAGCGTCTGAAAGAGGCTTCGGAGAAGTTGTATCAGGACTTGCTGGCGGCCGGAATTGATGTGTTGTTCGATGACCGGAAAGTCCGCGCCGGGTTTATGTTTTCCGACATGGAATTGATCGGCATCCCGCATTGTATCGTTGTTGGCGACCGCGGTCTGGATTCAGGCATGGTTGAATACAAGGCCAGAACGGCTGAGGAAAACGAAGAAATCCCGTTTGCGGATATTATTGATTTTTTGAAGGCGAAGTTGGGTTAAATCCTTTAAAGCATAAAACCACGAAGACACGAAGAATAGCTAAGATAAAAACTTCGTGTCTTTCGTGTCTTCGTGGTAAATAAATACCCTCTTTATTGCCGCTGAATCAAATTCAGCGTCCTTTCCGGCAGATTTTCCGTAGTTTCACCTTCCAAATGTAGACGCGCATCTTCATGGACGGCGGTCATAAACCGGATTAACTGCATCTCGTGCTGCATTTTCTGTTCAAAATCTTCCTCTTCCCACATTTTATTCAGCAAATATTTCGCATGATGATGAATGGTGAAGGCGACCGCCTCGGGCAGATGGGTATAACTGGCCTGAATTGAAGACTTAAGTTGATCCAACGCCGCCAGATACTGTTTATAGTCTTTAACATCCTGCTTGCACTTGGTTTTAAACATCGACAGTTCGGCGTCATGTTTAGTCTTCAGCAGACTAATGTCATGCTCCAGTTGTACGCTTTTCTTTTTTAATTCGGCTTCCAGGGCTTTCTCGGCCAGGACGCGAGTGTGTTTGAGCTTGGTCTGGTCGCCCTGGTTAGCCAGCTGCCATTTCAGGTTTTCATCTTTAACCGAATGAAACAGCTTAATAATTTTATTTACAATAGTCATGCGCTAAACAAGGGTGGAGATTTTTTGCTGCAATGTTAACAACGCCTCAACATCCTGTCGGCTTCGATAGCGGGCATGGTCTTGTTGCAGTTGCTGGTAAGTGGTTCCCGGCAGTTTTGCCTTGATCGACAGCAGATCTTTATCGATGGTTTTGGACAATGACCGAATGTGTTTGCGATTATTAAGCTTCAACAGGCGTTTTCTGCTGAGCTCATTAAAATACTTTATTTGCCTGGCTTTAAAATAAAACAAGCGCTTGACCTGATCCTGCCTGGCCTGAACAAACCACAACCGCCGCTGTACCCGTTGTTTAGATGAAAAATAATCCAAAGCAGAGCGGACGATTATTTTAAAAACACCCAATAATCCGGCGATTATCAGCACGGCAAACGCGCTTAGCAGCATTGCCGTTCCCAACAGGGTCAACGCACCGGGCAAACCGGGGACGGCTAACCGCAATAACAGCTCCATCAATAAAAATACCGGTAATGAAGCCAAAATCAACAACAGGGAAATTCTAATAATCAAAATAAAAACCGTGAAGCCCAAGAAGCCGCCCTGGCAGGCGCGCTGGGTATTGTACTCAACTTTCCACCAAAGGTTGAATCGGGCGCCTACAATTGACCGGCAACGGAGGACAATTGCTCATCATAAAGTGCGGCAATTAGATTAGCCTGATAAACCATACCCACCAGACGATTTTCGCTGTTCACTATCGGAATCTGCCGGTAGCCTTGGGTCGACATCAATGAAATAAGATCGGCGATATGGGCGCTTTCAGGCAATACGGTAACCGAAGTGGTCATCATGTGGCCGACTGATTCCGGTTTATCGGTTGATACATCCGGCGTACGACGTATAAATGCCCGAAACCTGTCCTGGAAACTTTCATAGGCGCTCAGATTAATAAATTTAAAAAAATCATTCCAGGTAATGATGCCAATCACCCGTCTGGCTCTATCAATAACCGGCATGGCTTTGAGTTTTTGCTGATGCATGATTTTCCAGGCTTCTTCAACTTCCGTCCCGTATTCAACAACCGGCACATCCCTGACCATAATATCCGCGCAGGTGATATTGCCTTTAAAGCGTTTAAAGCTTCGCGCCTCTGCATCGGTAAGCAATTTACGCAGATCTCCCGCCGAAACATCCATAAACATATCCATGTTTTCCAGCGCCAGCTTCAAATCCTGATCTGAAATGCCGGTTTGCTGAGCAGGTTTAACTAGGATGTTTTTATTGCCGGAAACTGTCGGATAGTCATGTCGTAACAACCAGCGATTAATGAATATCGCCATAACCAACATAATCAACACATTTAAACCCACCGGCATCAGCACAAAACCATATCCTAGAGAACTAATAGGGTCGCCGGACAAAATGGGTGCAATCGCGGTCGCAGCACCGGGCGGATGCAGGCAACGCAACAACAACATGGCAAAAATACTGCCTCCAACGGCACATGCCGATGCCAAAGCAATATCGGTAAACCACTGGGCACAAGCAACACCGATAATAGCGGATATCAATTGTCCGCCAAAAAATGACCAGGGCTGCGCTAATGGACTGTTAGGGATAATAAATAAAATAACCGCAGAAGCGCCCATGGAAGCGACGATAATCGGATAAGCCGTGCCGATACTTAATTTCTGCGTAACCAATGCCATAATTAAAATGCTACTGAAACTGGAAATAACAGATAGGAGCTTGCCCTTAAGGCTTAAGTTTACCGGATCAACGGTTATAAAACGGACAAGCTGACTGATATTTATCATTAAATTAAACTTCCCTCTTGCGTTAATGGGGCGGCCAAACCTCGAAGCTGGGTCAAGTATAAAGTAATCAAACCGATATTTCAGAACCCTGAGGCTGGACGGGGTATTTAAAAATTATCGGCTTTACCTGACAGTTATAAATTAATACTAAGACAGCGTCCCAATTATTCCGCTATGTTTTTAATGTTAGAATAAACAAATAATACCGTTTTACTTAACCTGAAATTCCTACCTATCAAAATAATACAAAATAATGAATAGATTAAGAGATAAAATCCGCGACATCCCTGACTTTCCCAAACCCGGCATTATCTTCAAGGATATTACGCCGTTGGTAAAAGATCCCGCCACGTTGAGACTTGCGGTCCATCAATTACTGCAACCTTTTTTAGGCAGAAATATTACCGTGGTTGCCGGTATGGAGGCGCGCGGCTTTATCTTCGGCTCTTTGGTCGCCTGGGAATTAGGGCTTCCATTTGTACCATTAAGAAAACCGGGAAAACTGCCTTATGACGTGCAAAGTGTATCGTATGACCTTGAATATGGCTCAGCCACACTGGAAGCCCATATCGACGCCTTTGATGCAAACGATCATGTTTTATTGATTGACGATCTGCTGGCTACCGGCGGAACGGCAAAAGCAAGTTGTGAATTAGTTGAACAATTGGGCGCGAAGGTAGAGGCGTGCGCATTTGTGGTGGAGCTGGACTTTCTGAAAGGAAGGGAAAAGCTGGGGAATTACGAAGTCCATTCTTTATTGCATTATTAAATATGGTAAAGGGCGAAGGGCAAAAGACGAAAAAACCAGATTCACGACTGCTTTTTGCCTTTAGCCTCGCGCCCTTCGCCTTCCTTACCTCAGTCTTCTTGATTTTTTAAATGCATCGACTTTAGTACCGGCATCTTCAAACGATTTGGCGGTGTTATCAAATGATTGAGCGACACTGCTAAATGAATGCGAGACTTGTCTGATCTCTTTAGTGTTTGCATCCAGGCTCAGGGCAAGACCTGCCTTGTTGCTTGCATTGACATCATCAGACGAACCTTGTCCGGAAGCCGCGCCTTTATCGCCGTCAAGCGCTTCGTCGTCAAGACCGTCAACATCAGACGCCTCTGCCTTTCCATCCGTAGCCAGATTATTACGCCATTGCAAAAAAGATTCACGCGTAAATACATAAGGATCCAACGCGGCTTCATCAATAAATTTCAATGCGCCTTCCGCGCTGGCTCGCGCATTCAGCAGGGACACCAGCTGTACCGGCATGCCTACATAACTGGCGGGATTTGCTGCCGTATCAAATACCGCTCCCGGGATGCCGCGCGCAGTTGACGGACCCAGAAGAGGCAACACCAGATAAGAACCCTGGGGTACACCCCATACCGCGAGGGTCTGGTCAAAATCTTCCTCATTTTGTTCCAGCCCTACATGCTTGGCTACATCAAACAGACCACCTAGACCTACAGTTGAATTGATGGCAAGCCGTCCGGTATCTTCAGCGCTTTGTGAAAATTTAGCCTGTAAAACATCGTTGATAACCACATTGACGTTTTTCAGGTTATTAAAGAAGTTAAAAACACCCGTTTGCATGAACTGGGGAGTTATCCATTTATAGGCATTTGAAATAGGTTCAGCGACATAATTATCAACGTGATCGTTAAAACCAAACATTTTCCTGTTAAAGTTCTCATAAGGATCGGCCTTGTTTGCTACGGTTGGCTGCTCGACAACGCCCGTTGTTGCACAGCCGCTCAGAGCGATGGCGGCTCCGATCAATATACCTGAGAATGTTTGTTGCATTTTAACGCTACGCTTGCCCTTGTGTGGTCTGTTCATTGGCATAAAACCTATTGTTTTGAATAGTTGTCAATTTTTTCATTGATCTTGGTCATTAAAGCATCAAAGCCTTCGCGCTGGAGAATAGTGGTGTATTCCGACCTTTTCAAGGCCAAATCGCTTACACCATTGGCAATGATATTAATAATGCGCCAGCTGTTGCCCTTCTCTTTTAGCATGTAATCGAACTTAACGGGCTTGTCATCAGGAACAACAAAATGAGAATGTACAACAACACCGCCTCTTGTTGTTTCTTCTTCTGAATCAAATACAAATGATTCCCCCGAGTAATCTTTAAAGTTGTGCGCATAAGAAGCAATACTCAACCGACTGAACACATCAACCAGCTTTTGTTGTTGCTCTTCGGATAACTTCTCCCACTCTTTACCGACAACAATGCGGGCGATTTTTGTCAGCTCGTGGCTGTTGGAAACAGGATCCTTGAGCTTTTCATATCTTCCTGCATAGCCTAATTTCTTGCCATCCTTCATCACAGCAATAAGGTCGGCTTGAAATTTCTCGACTACCTGTCTTGCTGTTGCCCCGCCTTCCTCCACTGCAAAAGCGTTAACCGTTGCAAATAATAAGAACATGAAAACGACAGCCGACTTCACATTTTTCAAAACCATAATTAAAAAACCTCGTAAAACCAATTTAAATCAGGCGAAAGACCTAGGGCGAAGGGCGAAAAAAACCTCTCCTCCTTAGTCTTTAGCCTTTCGTCTTTCGCCCAAATAAATTTTAATCGACAATCTCTACTCTTACCGGAATCCCGGCAATGGTAGATGACAGCTTTTCTTTTGCATACTCAGGCGTAGCCTCAGG
>Ga0160178_111968_pt1 | contig 53163 bp, 57 predicted proteins | sample met4sta_2_FD_108560 | JGI IMG/M metagenome (GOLD analysis project Ga0160178, IMG submission 108560) | Synthetic bacterial communities of pure cultures from sediment of Lake Washington, USA, under low oxygen conditions - MT... | ecosystem: Engineered > Modeled > Simulated communities (microbial......
GCTTCTATAACAGTCAGCGCCTGCATTCCACACTGGGCTATCTGTCGCCCAATGGTTTTGAACGGAAAATGGCAGATGAACAACCTATTTTGGTGTCCGAAAAAACTTGACCACTACAGTTTGTTGTAGAGTTGACTTTAGCCGCTCCCCCTACGCATCAACTTAGGCAAGAAACCACATATTCAGTCAATTAGGGCGGAAGCAGATTGATTGATAAATCACGCAGAACACAAAGTTTTATATTTTCTTCGTGTCTTCGTGGTGAAAATTTCTTAGCTATTGCGTAACACCAGTTACTAAGTGCTTGCTTTTGCGGAGGATAGTCGTCAGTACATCTTGTACACCCCACAATTCGATCAATCCATTTTCAGCACCTTGGCTCCGCGAATCTTTCCTGTCTTCAGTTCGATCAGCGCCTCGTTGGCCTGTTCCAATGCAAACACCTGAACCTCGGACCGGAGATTCATTTCAACCGCCAGACTCAAAAATTTATTCACATCGCTTCGGGTGATGTTGGCGACGCTCTTTAGCTCTTTTTCCTGCCAAAGATGCAGCGGATAATCCAGCTTCAGCAGGCTGCGGTTGTCGCCTTCCTTGCGAATCGCATTAATCACCAATCTGCCGCCGGATTCCAGATTAGCCAACGCTTCAACGACAGGTTCCCATGCCGGAGTGGTATCGATGATACTGTTCAGTTTAAAGGGGGCGCGCTCATGGGTAGCTCCTGCCCACACCGCCCCCAGTTCCTTGGCAAATACCCTTTCCTGTAGGCTTCGGGCAAAAACATAAATTTCGCTATTCGGATAGCGGTGTTGCGCCATTTTTAATACCAAATGCGCCGATGCGCCAAAGCCGGTCAGTCCCAGTCGTTGCCCGTCCTTTAGGCCGGTCAAGCGCAATGACCGATAGCCGATTGCACCGGCGCAAAGCAACGGGGCGGCCTGTAGGTCGGAAAATCTCTCTGGAATTGCATAAGCGAAATCTTCCGCAACCGTCATATATTCGGCATAGCCGCCATTGGCATCACGACCTGTTGCTGCGAAAGCCGGGCACAGATTTTCATTGCCTGCCAGACAAAACTTACATGAGCCGCAAGCGGAGAAAATCCAGGCAACGCCTACTCGATCACCTGTTTTGACAGTCTTTACTTTACTGCCGATAGCGTCGACCCGGCCGACCACTTGATGGCCGGGAATTATCGGTAAGCGTGGCGGCGGAGTGCGGCCTTCAATTTCATCCAGTTCGGTATGACAAACCCCGCAAGCCGAAACTTTCAGCAGGATTTCCTGTTCACGCGGAATCGGAACAGGCAGTTCCGTCAATTCCAGCGGCATTTGATTTTCTTTAAGATTACATAAGGCTTTTAATACCATGGCTTTCATTAATTCACCCTCGCTTGGTTTTAATTTTGCTATGGCTTTTTGCGCAAAGCTATAAGTAATGTCCCCAATTGAAACCCTATCGGAGTTATGTTGGAATCAACAATCCGTGTTGTTGGAGATAACTACCCATGTCGTGATTTCCTAATAGAGCCTTCCCACGAAGACCGTGAGAACGATAAAACACCTGGAGCATATTTAATGAGCGGTCTGCAACGCATGTTGGACGATATTGAAATGGAAGTTAACCTGACCCGGCACCTGATCGGTAAGGATGCATTGGATGACAGGGTCATGGCGGCCATAAAACAAGTGCCTCGACATAAGTTTTTGCCTGCGGATTTTCGCTTTCTTGCCTACGATAACGGTCCTGCGCCAATCGGCTCCGGGCAGACTATTTCCCAGCCGTATATTGTTGCCTTGATGACCGACTTATTGAATACCCAGCCTACCGATACCGTTCTGGAAATCGGCACGGGTTCCGGTTATCAGGCGGCCATCCTGTCGAAACTGGTTAAACAGGTTTATTCGCTTGAAATAATAGAAGAGCTGTCTACCAAGGCGCGCCGCCGACTTGAAAAGCTGGGCTACAACAATGTAACGGTACGTATCGGCGACGGCCATTTCGGCTGGCCGGAGCATGCGCCTTTTGACGGCATCATCGTGACCGCCGCGACGCCTTATATTCCCCAAGCCCTGATCGATCAACTGCGCCCTGGCGCTCGCCTGGTTATACCGGTGGGTTTTCCCTTCAGCTATCAGGAGTTGATGGTGGTAGAAAAAAAGGCCGACGGCAGAATCGAGACCCGTAATATTCTCGGTGTCAGTTTTGTACCGCTTACCGGCGAGTGCGACGCGGAAACAAAAGACGTAGGTGATCAGCGCCATGAATAACAACTATGACATAAAAGATTTTGCTCTGGCCGACCAGGGGCGCGAGCGCATTGAATGGGCGTTGACCGAAATGCCGGTATTGCGCGCCATCCACGATCGTTTTGCCAAACAGCGGCCATTGGCGGGTGCCCGGATCAGCGCTTGCCTGCACATCACTACGGAAACCGCCAACCTGGCCCGCACCCTGAAAGCGGGCGGCGCTGAGCTGGTGTTATGCGCCAGCAATCCTCTCAGCACCCAGGACGATGTCGCTGCCGCGCTGGTGCAGCATTATCAGATCCCCACCTTTGCTATTCGCGGCGAAGACGGCAGCACCTATTACCGGCATATCGCCAAGGCGCTGGATCATCGGCCGCAACTGACCATGGACGACGGCGCGGACTTGGTCAGCGAGCTGCATAAAAACCGCAGCGATTTGTTGGCCGGGGTGATCGGCGGCACCGAAGAAACCACCACCGGCGTGATTCGGTTGCGTGCGATGGCGGCAGACGGTGCGCTGAAATTTCCGGTGATTGCGGTCAACGATGCGATGACCAAACACCTGTTCGATAACCGCTACGGCACCGGCCAAAGCACGCTGGACGGCATTATTCGCGCCACCAACATACTGCTGGCCGGTAAAACCTTCACGGTTGCCGGTTACGGCTGGTGCGGACGCGGCATCGCGATGCGCGCCAAAGGCCACGGGGCGCAAGTCATCATCACCGAAGTCGAGCCGCTTAGGGCGCTGGAAGCCGCGATGGATGGCTTTCGCGTCATGCCCATGCTGGAAGCGGCTGCTCTTTCGGATTTTATTGTTACCGCAACCGGCGACAAGCATGTGCTGGATCACGCGCATTTTGAGGTCATCAAAGACGGCTGCGTGATCGCCAATTCCGGGCATTTCAATGTTGAAATCAATATTCCGGCGTTGGAAAAGTTGGCCGTAACAAAACACCGTCCGCGGGCCGGCGTTGAAGCCTATCAGCTTAAAGACGGACGTATTGTAAGGCTGCTGGCCGAAGGACGGCTGGTCAACCTGGCTGCCGCAGAAGGTCATCCGGCAACCGTCATGGATATGAGTTTTGCCAATCAAGCCTTGAGCATTGCCTATTTATGGGAGCGGGGGAGGAGTCTTGAACACGCAGTGCATCCTGTGCCGGTCGATATCGATCAACAGGTCGCGGTGATGAAGCTGGCGGCGATGCGCCTTGGTATTGACAGTTTAAGTCCGGAACAGCAGGCGTATCTGTCATCATGGAAAGAAGGCACATGAAGCTAAAAATCGCATTTTATCCACGAAAGACAAGAAAATGATCAAGAGTTACCGAGCTGTGGAGAGTTGCCGATATTGCGTATCTTTTCGTGTCTTTCGTGGACGACTGATTTTTCTCTTATCGCCCTATTAAACGGGCGGGAGCAATAGATATGTCATCAAATCTTAACATCCTGAAATGGCTATTCGCGCTGGTGCTTATTTTCGGCGGATTTACCGTTTACAAGGTTTTTGGGGTGCTGGCAACTGACGTCGGCAATAAAGAATACGTATGGCTGTTAAAGATTATCTCGGAGTTCGGCTTGTTTACGTCGGTGGTGATTTCAGTGGGCTTTTTTCATCACTGGATCATCGCTACCGAAGAGCGCAAAGAAACCGAAAAGATATTTCATAACGTACTGACCAAGTATATCGATGGGACAGTTATCAACGCCAAGAAGCGGGGCTTTTTAGGCATAACCGAGAAAGAATTGGATTTTTCCGAAATCATGCACAGCCTGTATCCCGGCGATTATGTGTATTGGTTAATCACCTTCGATCCGCGCTATCGGCATTATTGCCGGGAGTTTGAACTCGCCATTAAAAAAGGGGCTCATTTCAGGATGCTTGTTTTGAAGGACGGCCCGGCTTCAGAACTCCACGCCAAGGAAATTATCGGCTTTGGCGCTGAGGAATTCCGGCAATATAACCGCTTGTTTTTGTCATCGCTCGAAGATATAGCGGGACACATCACTGAAAAGGATGGCGGGACGCTGGGCGTATTCGCCTACGATTACGACAACTTACCCAGCACGCCTTTGTTTATGGTTCTTCGCAAAAAAACCAAAGTCCTGGAAATATTTAACAGCTTTTACTTGTCCGAGCCGATAGGCAGAATGCCTTATTTACATTGGCAGGCTGAACTGAAAAACGACACCAGTAACTTTTTTGAATCGGAACAGTGGAGCATGCCGGATCTTTTTATAGACTATTTTCACCGGCGCTGGATGGTAGAAAGACACAAATTAACCACGGTCGATAAAGAAAAATCCTCCTGCAACGATTTTATCTATGCGCCTGCTTCGGCCAGGAAAAAATGCTTCAGCCTGAATGGTGAATCGGATACGGTGAGTAACTTAGAGAGCATATAATCGTGACAACCGGTTTTGTTGTTTACCACGAAGACACGAAGAGCACTAAGAAAAATAAACTTCGTGTCCTTCGTTTCTTCGTGGTGAAAAATGCGTAACGGTGGGGGTGTTCTTTCATGGGAATTACCTACGCCGCACCCTACCGCTAATTTTTTTATATTGATTTGGAGAACGACCATGACTGAAAAACACCAACAAGACGTTAAAAATGCAGTCCGGGCAGCGGTTAAATCGGGAACCGATGTTCATCAGCAGGTCAAAGATATAACCCTGAAAGCGCTGACAGCACATCAATTGGATATGGAAAATATCAAAAGTGTTACCGAAACGGTCATTAATGGCATTAATGAAGGCATGACCAGCCACGGTGAGCACGGCAAAGAGGTCTTTAATCAGGCTGCCACTGCATTGGATGATGCGTTGGCGATTGCGGCGGAAGCCTCAACATTGGCCATTGAAGAGGCGGCTTCCAAGGTCAATGAGTATTCCGAACATGATTTTAATGACGCCATCAAAGACATACGGGACATGGAGGGATTGTTTCTCGATACCTTTGAGAAAGTCGCCAAAAGCAGTGGTCAGGTCGTTAGCGGCATCGTCAATGATTTTATTGCCCATTCGCGGCAAAGCGGAACGGCCGTTGGCGAACAGACTTTAATCGCCCTGGACGCATTGAAAGACTTGCCGAAGATCAGTGCGGACGTAATCGTTTCAAGTACGGTTGCCACCGCTTCGACTTTGGCGAAAATAGGCAGCGGTATTTTATTGGGCATCGCTGAAAGCTTACAGTCGTCGCATTCCAAAAAATAAAGCATGTTATGGGAAATGCTAAATGCAGCCAGGGATCTGGGCCGGGTTCATGATATTGCCTCGGTATTAATCCGCTATGGATTCGGCAGCTTTGTTCGCGGCTTGGGGATGGGCAAGGCATTGGAACGCGCGGGCAGGGTGCTGCATTGGCAGCATGTGGAAGACTATGTGCAACTCGATACGCCGCAACGCGTGCGTCGCGTACTGGAAGAGTTGGGGCCTACCTTCATTAAATTGGGACAAATCCTTGCGACACGCGTTGATTTATTCTCGCCCCAATATATTGCCGAGTTTGAAAAGCTTCAGGACCAGGTGCCTCCGATGCCCTTTGATGAGCTGCTGCCGCAGCTTGAAGAAGATCTTGGCGGTCGTATTGATGAGTTTTTTTCACACGTCGAGACACAACCGCTTGCCGCCGCATCCATTGCCCAGGTACATAAAGCCGTACTCAAGGACGGAACGCCGGTTATCTTGAAAATTCGCAGGCCCGGCCTGCGCAAAATCATTGAAGCCGATTTGCGCCTGCTACATCGCCTTGTCGATATTGCCGAATCGGAATCGCCGGAGTTTCGAAGGTTTCATCCGAAAGAAGTCCTGCGTCAGTTTAACCAGTCATTACGCCGGGAACTCGATCTGGCCGCCGAATGCAGAAACGCGGAACGGGTAGCCGTCAACCTGGCCGACGATCTCAATATCAGGATTCCAAGCGTCTATTGGCAATGGACCTGCGAACGGCTCAATGTACAGGAATATATCCAAGGCATTCAGGGCAGGGATCTTGCGGCAGTCGACCAAGCGGGACTGGATCGGAAACTGCTGGCCGACCGCGGCACTCAGGCCGTCATCAAGATGATCATGGAGGACGGCTTTTTTCATGCCGACCCGCATGCGGGCAATGTGTTTTATCTGGAGGATAACAAACTGGCCTTTATCGATTTCGGCATGGTCGGCCGTTTAACCGAAGAGCGCCGGGAGCAGGTGGTCAGCCTGTTGTACGGCATGACCAATCATCTGCCCACTAAAGTCGCCGAGATACTTGAAGACTGGTCGGACAATATTTATACCGATGAACAAATGCTGACCATTGAGCTGGAAGCCTTTGTCGATCAATACAGCTCGCTGGCGCTGAAGGATTTAAGTCTCACCGGCATGATGAGCGATCTGATGGCCATATTAAGGGATCATAAGTTGATATTGCCTGCCGATCTCGCCTTGTTAGTCAAGGCTTACATTACCCTGGACGGTCTCGGCAGACATCTTAATCCTGAATTCAACACGCTGGTTTTTACCGCTCCCTATCTCCATAAAATCATGATGGAGCGCTACCGGCCGGAGGCTATCGCAAAACGGGGCTGGCGCAACCTGGTCAGCATCGCCGATCTTTTATCCAGCCTGCCGAAAGACCTGCGCAAACTATTGCGCGCCTCCAGAAAAGGCGCCATTCAGGTCGATATTACCGTCCGGCGGCTTGATCACTATGTTAGTACTATGGATAACGCCATTAGCCGGTTAACCATGGGCATAGTGACCGCGGCGCTGATTATCGGCTCTTCGATCATCATGACAGTCAAAGGCGGGCCGGAATTATTCGGCCTGCCTGCATTCGGGTTTCTGGGATACTCGTTTGCGACTATCGGGGGAATTTGGTTGCTGCTTTCCATTTGGAAAAGCGGGCAATAACTGTGGCAAACACACATGAACCTAAAAGGAAGTTTATGAACCGTGCGGATGATAATAAACAACTCGAGGATTTTTCACTGGTACTGGGCGGTCCTCTTTATCATCTTTTCGTTCGCGCGTGGATGGTCAACGATACGTTCGGTTTGGTCAAGCGCCGAATGGTCGCCATTGCCTTGATTACCTGGCTGCCGTTGCTGTTGCTTTCGTTGTTGCCGGGCGAGTCCTCACGCGGGGCTATTAAAGTCCCATTTCTTTATGACATTGATGTACATATTCGGTTTCTGCTGGCCTTGCCCTTGATGTTGCTGGCGGAACTCGTAGTTCACCAGCGACTCAGGCCGCTTATCCTGCAATTTGGAGAGCGTGGGCTCGTTCTTCCCGAAGCGTTCCAGCAGTTCGAGGCCGTTGTTAGTTCGGCGTTGCGCTTGCGCAATTCGGTTGTGATTGAGGTTTTACTGATCGTTCTGGTGTTTACTGGGGGACATTATTTATGGTCGAGTCAGATAGCTCTGGAAGCGGACACTTGGTTTTTGGTTTTGGCGGATGGGCGCCACCGGTTTTCCCCGGCGGGTTTTTGGTACGCTTATGTCAGCATTCCGGTTTTTCAGTTCATGTTATTGCGCTGGTATTTTCGTATTTTTATCTGGGCGCGGCTTCTTTGGCAGGTTTCACGAATGGAGCTTCATCTCGTGCCGACCCATCCTGACCGAGCCGGCGGGCTGGGCTTTCTCGAGGAGAGCATCATCGCTTTTATTCCGTTTCTGCTGGCTCAGGACGTTTTACTCACGGGTATGATGGCCAACCGCATTTTTTATGGGGGCGCGACACTACTTGATTTCAAACAGGATATCGCTGCCGCGGTGGTCTTTTTTTTATTGCTCGTACTTGGCCCCCTGTGCGTGTTTGCCCCCCAGCTGGCTCGGTCCAGACGGCAGGGGCTGCTTGAGTATGGCGCTCTGGCGAGCCGCTACGTTTGTGAGTTCGATCGGAAATGGCTGCGTGGCGGAGCGCCGCAAGATGAACCGCTGGTCGGTAGCGGAGATATTCAAGCGCTGAACGATCTGGCCGGCAGCTTTGAGGTGGTAAATGGTATGCGCTTATTCCCATTCGACAAGGCTATCGTGCTGCGAATCGCTGTCGTGACACTATTGCCGGTGCTGCCACTGGCGCTGTCCATGATTTCTCTGGAAGTTTTAGTTAAGCGCCTGATCGATGTCCTTTTGTAGGTAATCAGCGTCATGTTCGTTTTCGAATATGAGGGCTAAGATGAATTTAAACAAGAATTAACCGATGTCATGATTGTTTAACAGGGGGTAAACCGGTTGCCGTTGCGGAATCGACGGAATTGTAGTTCGACTTCAAATTTTTTTAATGAGGAGAAAAGACAATGATAAACAATATAAATATTACAAAGCGTACCGCGAAAATTTTGGCTATGGCTTCGGCGCTTTTGCTGTTGAGCGCCTGTGCTACGACGCAGAAAGCAACGCTTGATCGGGCTGCATTGAATTGCGGCCTGCTTGGCGATGTCTGCGGTAAATTGACGCCGGGTGGAAAAGATCAGGCGAGCTTGCGCTATGTCAGCCCATCCGTGCGGTGGACGGACTACAACAAGGTCATGATCGAGCCGGTCACTTTCTGGGGAGGAGACACAACGTCGGTTTCCGCTGCCGATCAGCAAATGTTGGTCAACTATTTTTCCCAACAACTCAAACTACAGCTCGGGAAGAAGTTTCAGGTTGTCGACCAAGCCGGCCCTGGAGTGATGAAGCTGACGGTCGCGATGACCGATGCCAAAACGGCTACACCAGCGCTGCGCAGTATTTCGATGATCGTGCCGCAAGTCCACCTGTTGGCCGGTCTTAAATATCTGGCGACCGGCACCTTCCCGTTTGTCGGCGGGGCTCAAGTGGAAGGAAAAATTACCGACTCGGTATCGGGAGATTTGCTGGCCGCCGTTGCCGATAAGCGCCTCGGCGGCGGAAGCATGGCGACGGGCTTCCAGTGGCAATGGGGCGACGCCGAAAATGTCATCGACAAGTGGTGCGAAAGAACCGCGGAACGTTTGTCTTCCTGGACGGCGGGCACGGAAACTCCCTAATCAGGAGGATACCGAGACTGGTAAAGGCGAGATTGGCAAAAAACACAGCAATGTTTTTGGCTTAGATGAAACGGCAGATGCAGGGGAATCAGCAAAAAAACGCTGTAAATCCTGCGTCTTTTTAAAAAACTTGGAACAACAAGGCCATGAATATTTTTTCTAAAGGTTTCGCTATAAAAGCAGGGTGGTTGATTTCATTTGTCGCAATAGCCATTTTTTTATCGGGGTGCACCAGTATTGGCAAAGGTGTGACCCAAGCCATTCTGGAAAAAACTGAAAGCGAAGATAATAGGGTGTGCCAAGTTTGGGGACAGCCTTTTTCCGGCATTGATGCCGGTCTGACCCAAAGTAAAGGGAAAACCAAGGTGCTGTTTGTTCATGGCGTGGGCGATCACATACCGGGGTATACCACCCAATTTTTGGAAAAATTAGCCAAGCAGCTGAACTTAAACGCGCGTTCGGAAAACCAGAAAAATATTAAATTGATCGCCCCGTTGGTTCCTGGCAAGAATCTTGGCAATTTGCGGGTTACCCACCTGTTTAACGAGGAAAACGGCAAAGAGCTTACCTTTTACGAGCTCACCTGGTCGGAAATTACCCGTGAAGAAAAAGCGTTGCTGGCATTCGATAATTCGGGGGAATATGATTTCCGGCGGGCCAGGATCAACAGCGTACTAAAAAAATTCAGCAATGATACCGGCCCGGATCCCGTTATTTATCTGGGAAAAAGCAGGGAGGCGATTCTGGCAGCGTTCGGACAGTCATTCTGCTGGATGGCTAGCGGCGATTGGGCAGACCTTCCCGGAAGCGGGCAACATGCTTGCAACGGCTTGGATGATTCCAGTATCGAGCATATCGCGAATGATGATTATGTTCTGATTTCTCATAGCTTGGGCAGTCGTATTACGATTGACGGCTTGCACCGTATTGCTCGTATGCTGGCAGATCCGACGAAATATACCGATCCTAGTCGTAAAATAGGCGTATCTGCCAAATCGATTGAGGCATTTCAGAGCAAGCACATCCCCATTTTTATGCTATCCAACCAGCTTCCGATGCTGCAATTGGGCAGAGAGCTTCCCGAAGTGACCGGACAGAACGCGAAGTATTGTGATCCTAAGGGCGCGGATTACAACAAGCGTATGGTTAGTGAAACTTCAATTGTTGCCTTCAGTGACCCCAATGACTTGTTAAGTTATGGGATACCTCCCGGATTTAGCGAAAAATACCTGGATTCCAGGCTATGCGCCCGTATCACCAATGTAAATATTAATATAGCCAAAATCATGGATGCCTTTGGCATCAGCGATCTTGCCAACCCCTTGGAGGCTCATTTGGGTTATGGTCAAGATGATCGTGTTATTGCCCTGATTGCCAACGGGATCGGTAATCAGAAAGCCTCGCCGCTGATTAAACAAAAGTGTGAATTTACCAAGACGGTTGAGTAAATTGTTGGTTTTTCCGCAATGCCATTGGCCGGTTAACCATGAGCATAGTGACCGCCGCGCTCATTCGGGTTTCTGGACTACTCGTTTGCGCGTATAGGGGATTGGGTTATTGCTTTCTATTTGGAAAAGTGGGCGATGATTATTACTGGTTGAGCAGTCGGATAAAGGAGTGGCAAGTTAGACACAACGGGATGCATAGGCTGTTTGACAGCGTTGTACATGCATTCAAATTCAGCGAACTTAATTGACGATTAAAACGGTAAAAGGAGAACGCTATGATTTACAAGGTTGAAGGCGATATTTTACTAAGCAAAGCCAACGCCATCGTGCAGGGAGTGGGCATTAACGATCCGATGGATAAAGGACTGGCGCTAGCTCTGCACAATCGATATCCCGAAATGCGCAAAGATTTCAATCGCTGGTGTCATCAACACAATACCCGGCCCGGCGAAGCTTGGCTCTGGGTCGGGACAAATAATATTCGTATTGTTAATCTGATTATTCAGGATGCTATTGATAGCCATGATTATCGTCTTGGCAAAGCCACACTCGGGAATATTAAGCATGCTTTAGATGCCTTGGTTAATATTATCTTAAAAGAGAAAATCACCTCAATTGCCATGCCGAAACTGGCAACAGGATCGGGTGATTTGGACTGGGATGACGTATGGCCGCTGATAGAGAGCAGTTTAATGGATATTGATATCCCCGTTTATGTCTATTCCGGTTATCGCCCCGGTCAAAAGGCGCAAGAGCCGGGAATGGCTTGAGGACTTACCGAATCGCCCGAAGGTACATCCCTTGCAAACGTGAGTTCTTAAGAATACAAGATTGGTTATGCAAAACTTAGAATCCGATCCCGCCATTCTATTGCGGTGTATTTTCATTTTGCATAATAAAGGTTGCTATCAATATCGTTGTTATTATAGCATCGGGTCTAACGGATTTTCGGGGTGGCGTTATACACCGCTGTACTCTGGCAATTTAAATTTAATATGCACCTTAAAAGGTGTCTACTTAACGTTAGGGTTTATCCCAGATGGCATTTTGCACTCAAAAATATTTGCCTGTTGGTTTTGGGTTGTTATCAACCATTGGCGCGGCCTTGCTGCTCTTCATCATGTTCAAGGCTGGATGTGCTGGTGATCCAAAGGGAGGATCGTTCGGCGACCCAGTTCGCGCACTGCAATTGGAAAGCTTTGGTCTTCTTCCTGTACTGCTCAGTGCGGCCTCAGGTGGCGCTGCAATTGGCTTGATGTCAAAATCAATCCATCGCGTTGCACAAGGGTTAGCCTTTGCAACTTTTACACTTTTTTGCTTATGGGTGGCTGGTATGCAATTCGAGATATGGGGCATTCAATCATGCTTCTAACCCTACGCTCAACCGGAGCGCGGTTATAATGCGGTTTTATTTTTTCAGCTTTCCGAGCCGCGCCCGGTTAGCTCTACGTTAGCCACTCTAGCACTAGGAAACCATGAGTCGAGATGCCATCCCAGCCGAAGTCAAACGTGCCGTACTTGTGGAGGCCGGTCATCGTTGTGCCATTCCTACGTGTCGAGCTACCACCACAGAAATTGCGCATATCGTTCCTTGGGCCGAGACGCAAGACCACTCATTCGAAAATCTGATTGCGCTTTGTCCAAACTGTCACACCCGCTTCGATCAAAAGAAAGAGATAGATCGGCAAGTGGTGAAAATGTACAAACACAACCTCGGTATCTTGAATAATCGCTATGGCGAATTTGAAAGAAGGCTCTTTGAAGTCCTTGCCAAGTCAAATGAGCGCGTGTTTGTCTTGGGAGCAGCAGGGGATCTATTGGTTGCAAACGCCGTTAAAGATGGTTTTTTTGAGGACAAGCATGTTGAAGGCATGGGTTTGCAAGTGAATGGTAGTAATGGCTCCTCTAAAAATTTCCCTATGTCGTTCACGTACTGGGTCACCGATGCTGGTGTTGAATTCATCAAACGTTTCGCGAGCGGTATCGACATTGCTTAACGACACGGCTAACCCTGCGCTCAACCGGAGCGCGGTTATAATGCGGTTTTATTTTTTAGCTTTCCGTGCCCGCGCCCGGTTAGCTTTACGTTATGCCTCAATAGCCAACATTTTCGATGCAAGAAATCGGAGGGTCCTAAGGACCGTATGAAAGGCAAGACAATTCCTATCGCGGCACGAATCCACTGGTTCGGCAATCAGTCGGGTAAGGCTCTTTCAAGGCTTATCAAAAGTTTCTGGGGGCCATCAGTGGCGTTACTGGCGGTGGCCCTCTTCTGGCTCTATGTGGCGAATGGTATTCCCGCACCAACCGAGCATACCGTGGAAAAGTATGGTGTGTACGGTGATAGCTTTGGCCGAATCACATCACTCTTCACTGCTCTCGGTTTTGGCGGCTTAGTCATCACCTTGTTGCTGCAGCAGCGACAGATTCGTGCACAGGAAGAGGATGCCAAGCACAATCGGCAGAATGACGAGAAGGGACGGTATGAAGAAATCTTGTTCAGGCTATTAGATATCTATCGCCAGACACTTTCGGAAGTTCGCGTGGGCGACACAACGGGGCGCGACGTGCTGAGAAAGGCCTTGGGCAGAGTGGACTCTGCTGTCGTGGAAGAGGGTGTAAACGGTTTGCCGCGAGATATTAAGGGCAGGTGGGACAGCGGCTCACTTACAGAGAACGACAGGCAACGCATCGACTATCTGCAATTCCGGAACTTCAAGATTGTGGCGACTGAAATTCATCCGCAGGCCCGTCTAGTAGACACCTTTGAAGTTTTACTTGAGCACATGCTCCGCGGAGCGCCGGATCACTTGCTGATTAACGCGTATAGAGAGTTGGTATTCGCTCAAATCACGTTCCTCGAATGTCGGTACTTCTTCTTAGTGGCACTCTCTCATCCCAGCAGGGCTCGCCTTAGGGATCTCTTGGCCAAAACTGGATTCTTTGATCGAATTTCGCGCTCTCAGATCCATCAGCTTCACCGTGACATGTACAAGGAATATTGGGGTCAAGCGCTGGAACAACGTGAATTGCCGGCGAGTGTTCCGATGTCGCCCGGGCGCATCAAGCGTGCGCTACGTGCACATAAAGCTGCAGGTGGTGTGCCTAAGACCACTTACACACCCTTGGGGGTCCGCCAATCACAAGGTGTGGTGAAGAACGATGCCAAGGATATTCTTCAATGAATACGTTGCCGCTTAACCTCTCCGACGGGCTACGCACGTCCATCCCCCCTCATGAGGCATAACCCTGCGCTCAACCGGATCTGCGCGAAAAGCCGCGCAGACCGGTTAGCTCCACGTTAGGTGCTTTCAAAATGGATTGGCAGCCAATCACAGAATCACAAATATGGGATAGAATTCTTCAGGCAGAAGCCCGAATGAATCCAGAACAGTCTCGCCTCTGGTCAGCGATAAAAATTTTGCCTCAAAAATGGCAGCAGACACCGTATGGAACTGAAGGGAATGGCTTTTGGGTTGTTGCAATACTTGGTGAGCTTGTGCTCTGGTTTAATGACATTGAAGATGGATTTAATGTCTCACGCTACAAAAACCATGGTGAAATCGAAGAGTACTGGTGTAACCAAGATGAATTGGAGTGGGCAGTGCAATCTTTATTGAATCTCATCCAGCAAGGCTACACCTTGCCTAAATGTAGTCCACCGATAGCAGGAGAATATGGTGCAGACACCTAACATGGCGCTCAACCGGAGCGCGGTTATAATCCGATTTTATTTTACAGCTTCCCGTGCCGCGCCCGGTTAGCTCTACGTTAGGTATCGTTAAAAACAATCGTAGCGGCAATTTTGAAATTCGGAGAAAAAATGGAAGTCGAGCATAAAGAACACGCAAAAATAGATCCCAATTGTGAGATTCGTTTGGGAGTTGCATCTTGGGATGATGGAAGTAAAACATCAAAGTCAGTCAAATACACATGGTTTGACAAAAACGGTAAGGCTGCTCGTGGAGGGGAATTTCCAGTGGAGGCACTTCCCCAGGCTTTAGATTTTGCCATTCGTAAAGGCTACATATCTTTATGACCTAACCTTGCGCTCAACCGGAGCGCGGTTTCAATGCGGTTTCATTTTTCAGCTTTCCGTGCCGCGCCCGGTTAGCTCTACGTTAGGCCTAAATAATATAGGATGTTGAAAATGTATGTTAAAAAGATAACTGGCCTCGCATTTTTATTGGTGATGATTTTCACACCATTCGCGAATTCTATGGCGGCAAATGAAGAGCTCAATGTCCAAGTGCATTTAGACCCGGAATCGATAAAAAATGAAAAGCTTCTCCCTGTTTGGCTTGGGTATGTAATGGGAAGAGCAGCTTACATTGACGAACATCCAGAACTCTATCGCGGTCAAAAAGGTTCTCTAATTCCGCGTTATGACGAAGAAGTTGAAGCAAGAGCGGGCGCCACGGAAATTTACCTAGAGCTAAAAGAGAAAGACAAAACAATAGTGAGCAGGTATTTCGACGAGTTAGCAAAAATTAAAGCGGCAGGCTTTATGAGGGAGTATGTGTGGTTGTTCCTGCATCAGAATTTTTCAGCTAGCTCTCCGACAGCGGAACGCATCGCACAATTCAAGGAATGGGTAGTGCAAAATGTGCCAGAACATAAAGTTGAAACGTATGGCAGCATCACACTCAAGTAAATGGGATTAGGCCTTTGAGCCATACTTTCAGCCTAACATGGCGCTCAACCGGAGCGCGGTTATAACGCTGTAAGGCGGATTCGCACTAGCAATCCGCCATGATCGGAGCCTTGAACTTGGTCCCCTCTCGGATTCTTCCAAGCGGGGATTTTTTGTGTTCGTTTGTATTGGATATTGTGCGTTGATTGGCGGTTTGCTACGCGAAACCGCCCTACGACCATCCATTTCCATTATGCTGATGCGGAGCGAGTATGCCCAATTATCGACGCAACTTTGTGGCGGGCGGATGTTATTTCTTTACCGTTAACCTATTGGAACGGCAACGTACCTTGCTAACCGAGCACATTGATTTACTGCGTGATTCGGTACGCCGGGTGCGTCGTTTGCATCCCTTTCATATTGATGCTTGGGTGGTATTGCCCGATCACATGCATTGCATCTGGACACTGCCGCAGGACACCGATGATTTCCCGATGCGTTGGCGCCTGATTAAATTACTTTTCTCCAAAGGTTTGCCGCGCACCGAACGCCTATCGGCGACACGGCAACGGCGCGCCGAACGGGGAATATGGCAACGCCGCTATTGGGAACATACCATTGTTACTGAACGGGATTATGCTCAACATATTGACTACATTCATGTAAATCCTCTCAAACATGGCTATGTGCAACGGGTTTGCGATTGGCCGCATTCAACTTTTCATCGCTATGTCGCCGATGGTATTTTGCCGGTCGATTGGTGTGGTGATATAGGCGATTTACCGACTATCTCGGAATGATCGATGTTGATAAGCCAGGTAGGGGGCGCATCGCGGCCCTTTTCGGGAAAAAACGGGGTCAGGTCTTGCAATCACATATTCAGTTCGTCGGGTTAGCGTAGCGTAACCCGACATATCGAAGCCGATTATCGTAACCCGACTTACGGAACTCTATGACATGTCCACCAACGCCTGTAAGGCCAAGGCATTAAAAGGCGCGGCGCATTCGGCGTCATTGTCGAAATAAACATGTACGTCCTTACCCTGTTTATTCCATTGGGCAATACGCTCGGCCCAATAGGCCAGTTCGGGGTTGCTGTAGGATGAGGCGTAGGTTCGTGTATGTCCATGCAGACGGATATAAACCAGGTTTGTGGTGACGCGATCCCACATCGGCCAGGTTTCGGCATCCGACAGGCAGACGGCGATATTGGCTTGGGCCAGCCTATCCGCTGTTTCATCATCGAACCAGGAAGGGTGCCGGAATTCTATGCTGTGACGCACTTCAGGCCATTGTTGCAGAGCGTCGATAAAGCCTTGCAGCCGGGCCGAATCCTTTTTCAACAGGCCGGACAGTTGCCACAATACCACGGCGAGTTTGCCTTCCAGCGCTTCGGCGTGGTTTTTCTCGATTAGTACCGAAGGCTTGGGATCAAGCAGTTTTTTGTTATGCGTTAAATACCGATTGGCTTTGATTGCGAACCTGAATGTTGGCGGGGTTTCATTAAACCATTTTTTAAAGGTAGCGGGACTTTGCAGGCGATAAAAAGTGCAGTTAACTTCCACCGCAGAAAAGCGTTCTGCGTAGCATTTAATCCAGTCTTTTTGGGCGACGCCGCTGTAAAAACGCTCTTGCCAGTGTTGATAGCTCCAGCCGCTGGTGCCGACGAAAATCACTGGCTTATACTCAGCCCGGATTCAGACAGGGGATGCCGCTGTCTATGCTCATGGATAGCTCGAAGTTTGCCATCCATGGCTACTGGATCCCGGCAATCCCTGCCGGGATGACGAGCTGCGTAGGTGCTTGTGCGCTTAAAGCTAGGTACTGCTTTAAGCTTTCGCCCTGCGCCTTTAGCCTTTGACACAAATCACCGGCTCCAGTCTGGCGACTTTTCGAGCTAAACCTGCCCGGTCGGCAATATCCACCACCGCACTGACATCTTTATACGCTGAGGGCGCTTCTTCGGCGACACCGCGCATCGACGGGCTGCGAATAATAATGCCTCGTGCGGCCAACTCATCGATCAGCGTTCTGCCTTGCCATTGCTTGCTGGCCTGTGTGCGGCTCATCGCTCGCCCTGCGCCATGACAGGCCGAGCTGAATGCGCGTTGTTCGCTTTCTTCGGTACCGCACAATACATAAGAACTGGTACCCATTGATCCGCCGATCAGCACCGGTTGGCCGGTCTTTTTGAATACGTCCGGCAAATCGGGATGGCCGGGGCCGAAAGCGCGGGTTGCGCCTTTCCGGTGTACGTACAGGGCTTTCTTTTGGCCGTCAATCGTGTGATGCTCCAGCTTGCATGTGTTGTGCGAGACATCGTAGAGCAGGCCGAGATGGATGCCGGGGAACACCGTTGCGACAGCTTGACGGGTCAGATGAGTGATAATCTGCCGATTGGCCAGTGCGCAGTTGATGCCCGCCCGCATTGCGCCCAGGTATTTTTTTCCTAACGGTGAATCTAACGGCGCACAGGCCAATTCGCGGTCCGGCAACACGATCCGGTACTGGGCCGCCGACATCGCCATGTCTTTCAAAAACTCGGTGCCGATTTGATGGCCCAGACCTCGGGAACCGCAATGTATGCTGATCACCACATCATCGACGTGCAAGCCGAAAGTCTTGGCGACAGCCGGGTCGAAAATCTCCGCGACCCGCTGCACTTCCAGATAATGATTGCCGGAACCCAGGGTGCCCATTTCATCTTTTTGCCGTTCCCTGGCTCGGGGAGAAACATAGTGTGCTTCAGCACCGGCCATGCAGCCGTGTTCTTCAATGCTTTCCAGATCCTGCGCTTCGCCATAACCCTGTTCGAGCGCCCATTTTGCGCCGCCGGTCAGCATGCCGTGCATGCGATCATGATTCAGGTGTATCTTGCCCCGGCTGCCGACACCGGCTGGAACGGTGCGGTATAACGCATCGGCCAGCGCCTGTTTGTGCGGCTGCAACTCGGCGATATTAAGGCCTGTATGCAAGGTGCGGACACCGCAGGAAATATCGAAACCGACACCGCCTGCTGAGACCACGCCGCCTTGATCAGGATCGAAAGCGGCGACGCCGCCGATCGGGAAACCGTAACCCCAATGTGCGTCGGGCATCGCATAGGCGGCCTCAACAATGCCCGGTAACATCGCGACATTGGTGAGCTGCTCGTAAACTTTTTGATCCATATCCTCCAGCAATTGTGCGTCGGCATAAATAATCGCCGGGACGCGCATGGCCCCGTAAGGTTTTATTTCCCAGCAGGTTTCGTCGCGTTGTATGAATTGGCGGGTATCCATTGAATCGCTCCTCTAAACGTCGACAACGCATTGAGCAACCCATGCGTCATCGGCTTGTTGATAGACACGCAGCTCGGTAAAAGTAGCGCCCTTGATTTCCACGGCGGGTTGGTGTTTTTGCCGGTCAACGGCTTCGCCAAAGGCGGCCGCCGATAATGTGCCGTTATCGATAACAACCTCATAGCGATTGAACAGCAAGCCGTGTGCAGACATTTCATAAATCAGTTCATTGAGCCAGCTGACTAAGAGCAGTTCGTTGTCGGGCGCTTCGCAATGGATGCAAACGGCTTTCGATGCCGAAACCAGGTCAAGCGGGGTGACCACCGCTGTCATGGCGACCGCGGCTTGTTCGAAGGCCTGCTCAAGCGTGGGCGCAATGCCGCGTATGCCGATGTCCGCGTCGTGTTCAAAATGTTCCCAGTGGGGGATTATCGAGTTACTGTTCAAGGGTCGGCCTCGCTCTATGAAATGTGTCAGACAGGTTTTAATAGTAAATACACGCCAATTCCCATCATCGTCAAGCCGCTGATTAATTTGAGCCAGCGGCCTTCTTTTTCCTGAAGCCGTCGTTGACTCAGCGTGATGATGCCAATGGCTAAAATAACAATGTCATCGAACATATAGGCCAGGTTGTACAGCAGCAAATAGCCGTAATAGCTCATCGAGCTTAGCTGTTTCAGCGTCAGAATTCGCGTGTACAGCGCCGGAAAACCGGAGGTACACATGAATTCGACAATCTGCACCAAAATAGCCAGCAGTACCGCCCCGATCAGCGCGCCTCCAAGGTTCTTTGCCTGGAGAATTTGCCGAATACGGGCATAAATGCCGGGCTTGGCAGTATCCGGAATCGATAATGACGTGCCTTGGCCGTAAAACCGGAAATCCTTGAGATTAACCAGTCCGGCCAGCAAGGCGATGGCGGCAATGATGATTTCCGAAAGTCGGGACAGACCGATCAGCAGGAACAGGTTGAGCCAGGCCGCCATGAAAATGAAATAAACCAGGCCTTCCACGGCGACGAAGGTACCGGCGATGGCGAACATTCGTATCCGGTCATTCATCGACGCGAGCAACGAGATCATCAGCATTAATACCCAGAGGGAGCAGGGGTTGAAGCCGTCCAGCAGGCCCATTGCCAGCGTGAACAGGGGTAAGCCCAGCTCGTCCAACGATAGCCTGTGACCGAGAAAATCGATGTGTTGCGCCGCCTCACAGGGCAAGGCTCCCTGTATTTCGCAACTGCCCGAACTGTCCTGGATTTTGGGTGTTTGGACTTTAGTGAGCGCGTTACGGATAAGCCGATCGGTGCCTGCTTCCTTTGAATAACCGAAGATTAACTGTCCGCCCACCTGAAAAGCAGGCACCCTTGCTGCCTTTATGCCCTGATTTCTGGCGAGGATCTGTAATCGTTCCAGCGCGGAGGGCTCCTGAATGACGTCATGAATAATGACGCTGAGCGTGGGTTGTTCGTGTTTGAGAGCTTGCAAAAAAGCCTCCGCGTCAGCGCAGTGCGGGCAACCCTGTTGTACGAACACCTCAATATCGGCAGATTCATCGGCTTTGGTCGGCAAAGCGGGTGTTATCCCGGCGAACGTAATCGAGCTAAAGCCAAAGGTTGAGAGCCAGACGAAAACAAAAAACCATCGGGTCATAAACAAGCCGGTTATCGATTTCACGACTACCCTCCTCAAGTGTTCTATTAAGCAATATTATGGAGTCGGCAAAAATGTTTAGATCGAGAGCGGTAGCGGGATACTGAGAATATACTATCAATGAGCCGAAGCAAATACGTAGTTTAACTTATTGAAACGCAATAAAATCAATCTATTATGCTGGTATCGGTTTACCCGAAAATCCAGAGTCGGCAAATTAACATAACCTCTCATTGGACTTCATCGTCAATGTGAATATCATCAAAAGAGGAGAACGCCATGAGAAGAATCTATTTTTTAGTTCCCAATATTGCAATCACCCATAAAATCGTCGAAGAGCTTCAGGCTGAGGGTATAGAAGATCGCCATATTCATATCCTGGCGAAAAGGGACACGCCGCTTGAAGGACTGCCCGAGGCCGGGATCTCGATAAAAACCGACTTTCTGCCCGCAGTTGAACGAGGCGTTGCATTAGGCGGTTCCACGGGATTGTTGGCCGGCTTAATCGGTTTGCGCTTTGCGGGGTTTGCCATTGCGGGCGGGCCGCTTTTGGGGATTATTATGGCAGGCGCAACCATCGGCTCTCTGATGGGGGGGCTGGCGGGAATGAATTCCGGCAATTCAAGGTTAAGGCAGTTTGAAGAAGCCATCGAACGGGGCGAACTTCTGGTTCTGATTGATATTCCCAGGGACCGCATAGAGGCCATCAGGAAATTGGTAATAAAACATCATCCTGAGGCGGAGTTTGAGGGCATCGAGCCGATTCTTCCGCCGTCTTATTAATAATCCATTACGCCTGTCAGTCCCGGCTGAATATTTTTTGTAAGGTTTATCGTTCTCCTGACGACTTACGAGTAATATCGTAGACCGACAAAGGAGAACTGCAATGATTACAAGCGTCTTATTCATTACCGTGTGTTTTCTGGCCTATGCCAACGGCGCCAACGACAACTTTAAAGGTGTCGCGACCTTATTCGGCAGCGGCACGGCGAATTACCGGCTGGCTTTAAGCTGGGCAACGCTGACGACGCTGGCCGGTTCGATTTGCGCAGTGTTCCTGGCGCAAACCCTGATGGTCAAATTCTCCGGCAAGGGCTTGGCGCCTGATGTGCTGATTCAATCGTTGCCGTTCATGATTGCGGTAGCCGGTGGCGCGGGGATGACGGTGATTCTGGCGACCCGCTTCGGTTTCCCGATTTCAACCACGCACGCCTTGTTGGGTGCGATGGTGGGCAGTACGCTGTTGGCAACAGCGGGCGAGATGAATCCTGCGCCGTTGCTGAACAATTTCGTCTTACCTCTGCTATTAAGTCCGCTTGTCGCGCTGTTGCTGGCGGCGCTGCTGTATCGGCTTCAACATAAACTGTCTGTGTTTAACCAACCCTTGTGCTTATGCGTGGAGGAACCTGACAGTCTTGTGCTTGCCGCTTCATCCAATGCAGCAATGGCATTATCGGTTGATTTATCGTCCGCACTCATCATAGCCCCGCAAACGGCTTGCACCGAGCGTGACCTTGGCGTCGTATTGGGTTTTGACGCTCGGCGCATACTCGACAGCCTGCATTTTTGCAGTGCCGGGGCGGTCTGTTTTGCCCGCGGCCTCAACGACACGCCTAAAATGGCGGCATTATTGTTGCTCGCGCCCGGTTTTAGTTTGCAATGGATAATTGTCGTGATTGCTATGGCGATGCTGTTGGGCGGACTCTTCAACGCCCGGCGCGTGGCGGAAACCATGAGCCATAAAATCACCCCGATTACCCCGGCCCAAGGTCTATCAGCCAATCTGACCACCGCGTTACTGGTGATTTTTGCCAGTAAACTGGGTATGCCGGTATCCACTACCCATGTCTCGGTCGGCGCCTTGTTCGGTATCGGCCTGACCGACGGCAAGGCAAATAACGATATAATCGCCTCAATTGCATTATCCTGGCTGCTAACGCTACCTTGCGCGGCATTATGCTCAGCCGTTATTTACGCCGTTAGTACCCGTTTTTAACCTGAAACACGAGAGAACAATATGACGACCACCAGCATCGAAATCAACGAATCTGTCCGCCATTATTACGGCCAGGTACTGCAATCCAGCAACGACCTGAAAACCAGCGCCTGTTGCAGCATCGACGCAATGCCCGGTTACTTGAAAGCCTTACTGGCCGGACTGCACCCGGAAGTGCTGGAACGTTTTTACGGCTGCGGCTCGCCGCTGCCGCCGGTGTTAACCGGCAAGACCGTGCTGGATTTGGGCTGCGGTTCCGGGCGCGACTGCTATTTGCTGTCGAAACTGGTCGGTCCTACCGGTCGGGTGATCGGCGTCGACATGACGCCGGAGCAACTGGAAGTCGCGGTGCGGCACCGCGACTGGCATGCCGAGCGCTTCGGCTACGCCAATGTCGAATTCCTGCACGGCCATATCGAAAACCTGGCGGCTATCGGAATCGACGACAACAGCATCGACGTGGTGGTGTCCAATTGCGTGATCAACCTGTCGCCGGAAAAAACCAGAGTGCTGGCGGAAATATTCCGGGTGCTGAAACCGGGCGGGGAATTGTATTTTTCCGATGTGTTCGCCGACCGCCGCATCCCGGCCGCCTTGCGCCAAGACCCGGTTTTGCTGGGCGAATGCTTGGGCGGCGCTTTGTATTGGGAAGACTTCCGGCGGATTTTGCAGGCGCTGGATTGTCCCGATGTGCGCGTCGTCAAACAGAATTCCATCAGTCTCGACGATCCCGACGTTGCCGCCAAAATCGGCATGGTCAAGTTTCACTCGGTTACCGTTCGCGCCTTCAAGCTTCCGCTGGAAGACCGCTGCGAGGACTACGGCCAGGTGGCCTGTTATCTCGGCAGCATCCCGGAACATCCTCACGCCTTCGACCTGGACGATCATCATCATTTTGAAACCGGAAGGCCGCTACGGGTGTGCGGCAACACCGCCGACATGCTGGCCGCCAGCCGCTATGCCGAACATTTTCAGGTATTGGGCGATCAATCCCGTCACTTCGGCTTGTTCGACTGCACGCCGGGGCCGCAGGGCGAATCGGCGGCATCCGGCGGTTCGTGTTGCTGATCGGTTCCGTAGCGATGACAGACACCTTATTGAGCGAACAGACGCTGGCCGCACAACGGCCGGTGCTGTTTCGCTACGCGCTGCTGCAATTGCGCGACAGCGAGTTGGCCGATGATGCGGTACAGGAGACGCTGCTGGCCGCTTGGCAATCGGCAGCGGGATTTGAAGGCAAGGCAGGCCTGCGCACTTGGCTGATCGGCATTCTTAAGCATAAAATCGCCGACCATTGGCGGCGTAGCGCCCGTGAGGCCGTCGCCCCGATTTTTGACCGAACCGATGAAGACGATGGCGAAGCGGAAGCAGACGATTATTTCATGAGCAGCGGCCACTGGAATGGCGGCCCCAAGGCCTGGGCCGATCCCGAAGCGGCGTTAAAGCAGCAGGAATTCTGGACGATCTACGAGGTCTGTCAAAACAACCTGCCGCCGAAAATGGCTAACGTGTTCATGCTGCGCGAACTGGTCGGCCTGGACGCCGACGAAGTGTGCCGGGAAGCCGGGCTCAGCGATGCCAATTACTGGGTCACCATGCACCGGGCGCGGCTCAGGTTGCGCGAATGCCTGGAAATCCGCTGGTTCAACAATACAAAACAGGAGAAAAACCATGCGTAGCTGTCGGGCCATTTCCGTCCTGGTTTCCCAGGGGCTGGATAAAAAATTAAGTTTGCGCGAGCGTTTTTCAGTGTGGCTGCATGTGATGATGTGTACCCGTTGCCGCAATTTCCAAACCCAGAGCCGGTTTATCCGCAAGGCGGCGCGTCGTTATAGCGACGATTTGCAAAGCCGGTTAGACAAAAAATCCTAAATCACAGGTAAATTCGGTTAAAAACTTAAAAAAATCACCACGAAGGAATAAAACTTCGTGTCCTTCGGGGTGAATTAAAGATTTTTAATAGCCTGTTTTAAATCACAGTACGCGCGATGTATAGCCGTATTGGCGCTTCAATTAGTTTAAGGATTAAATATCCTCATCAGCGGTTTTTTCCTGCAATGCCGAAATCAATGGGCATTGCACCTCACTCTGGCTGGTCTTGCAACAGGAAATCAGCTCCTGCAAGGCCAGTTCAATACGGCGCAAATCGGCGATGCGGTTTTGTACATCGGTGAGTTTGTGTTCGGCGAGCACTCTTGCCTCATCACACTGGCTGCCGTCGGATAATTTTAGCAAACCAGCCACTTCGTTAAGACTGAATCCCAGGCGTTGCGAGGATTTGATAAAAATAATCCGGGCAACATCCACTGTGCTGTAGCGCCGAATGCCGCCCAAAGGCCGATCCGGTTCAGCTAACAAGTCGCGTCGCTGATAAAAGCGGATTGTTTCGACGCCGACCCCGGCCGCTTTTGCCAAGCCGCCAATCGTCAAGCTACTTACGGTTTTGTTCATGGCTATTGACTCCGTACTTGAATACGGAAGTAAGCTTACATCAGTTTTACTTGCGAGAGAAAATCCATGTCTGAATCACAACGCAGTCGGCGCTTTCTATTTATCGGCGGATTGGGAGCCGTTCTTGCTTCCCTATGCTGCCTGGGGCCGCTATTGTTGCTGGCGCTGGGTTTCAGCGGCGCTTGGTTAGCTAACCTGACCGCACTGGAACCCTATAGGCCCATTTTTATCATTCTTTCGCTGATCGCGCTGTTTTTTGCCTGGCAACGCATTTTTCGACCGGTACCCAGCTGCCGGCCCGGTGAACCATGCGCTCTATCGCCGGATCGTAGGCGGCATGCCGTTATCTTTTGGGGTGTACTGGCGCTGATTTTGTTAGTACTGGTTTTTCCTTATCTTCTTCCTTTGTTCTACTACGACTGCATGGATGCAGGAGGTAGAGCAACGCAGGAGCAGTTGCCGAGGCGGTCTTTATGAAACGATATTTTGCTATGCTGATGATGACTCTCGCTGTTAACCAGCCGGTATGGGCGGCATCTCGAACCGTTACGCTGGCAATACCCGGCATGAGCTGCGCCGCCTGTCCGATCACATTAAGAATAGCGCTTAACCGGGTAACGGGTGTAACTGCGACGACGATGAACATTGATAGCCGTCAGGCCACGGTGACTTTCGATGATGCAAAAACCGATGTCGAAGCGCTAATCCGCGCCACCGGCGATGCGGGTTATCCTTCTACGCTTATCCAAGGAGTCTCACCATGAACAATGTTATTTTGGAGTCCACGCTGGTTTGTCCGCTTTGTGGACACAGCAAAACCGAACAAATGCCCACCGATGCCTGTCTATGGTTCTATGAATGCCAGGGCTGTCATAGCTTGCTAAAACCCAAAACCGGCGATTGCTGCGTATTCTGTTCCTATGGCAGCGTCGCCTGTCCTCCGATTCAGCTGCACGGCAAACATGCGGGCTGTTGCGGCTGACGAGCCGTTCAGGCAGCTCGCCATGTCGGCGCAAATCAACCGTTGCTCCGCCGACCAGCGGCTGGTTGTTTTCTTTCCTGTGCCATTGCACAAAAAAGTGTGTAAGGAATGCGAATCGGTCTACGACTGATAAGGCAGGAAGGCTTTACGGCATTTGTTGTTAAGACTCTCCTGACAATTCATCAATCACTTTTGGAGTATTCAATATGAACAAAAAAACCATAACTTTGACCCTGGGCGGCGCGATTGCATCTTCTTTGTTAAGCATGTCTCCCGCCATTCAGGCCGGTGAAAACCCGTTTGCGATATCCGCTGTCAGCAGCACCTCGCAACAGCTGGCGGCAGCCGACGAAAAACTGAAGGAGGGCGAAGCTAAATGTGGCGCAGACAAAACCAAAGACAAGGCAGGAGAGCACAGCGCCAGCAAAATAAAAGAAGGTAAATGCGGCGAAGGCAAATGCGGTGCGGACAAAACGAAAGGCAATGCCGGCGCTGAAAAAAAATAGGCAGGCGCTGGCCGCCGATGACCCTGTTCAATGCATTTGGCATTGCGGATTCCGGTCTTGGTTTGCAACACACGCTTTTGTCTGCGTTGCAAACCCAGGGCTGACTGCATTGATTTTTTGAAGTATCGCCGGAAAATTAAAAAATATATCCGCTATGAAAGATTATTCTTTAGCAGATGACTGCGCTATCTGCACGGTTTCTTCGACGATCAACAGCGCCTGTGCTTGTCCCGGCAAGCTGTCCCGGTGGTTCGACAGCAACGCGCAAAGCTTGGCCCCGCTATTTCCAAGGTTGCTGCTGGCCTATGAATTCGGCGAGGCCGGGCTGGAAAAACTTAACGGTGACAACTGGTTTGCCGACTTGAGCTTTCCGTTTCCGGTTAGCCTGTTGCCTGCCGATGTCAGTTGGACCTTGGCTACCGGCCTGGAAATTATTGCGCCGGTAGCGTTGGTTTTAGGTTTGGCAACCCGATTTTTCAGTCTGGCATTAATGCTGTTGACCGTGGTGGCGATTGCCGCCGTGCATTGGCCCGCCGAATGGCACGGTCTTGCCGAACTGTGGAAAGGCTATGCCATTACCGATCAGGGCTACGGCAATTACAAACTGCCATTGATGTATTTGCTGATGTTGAGTTCGCTGCTGCTGAGCGGCAGCGGTAAGTTAAGCGTCGATTTTTGGCTTAAGTCCCTGTCAATCGCCGACAAAACCATTCACAATCAACGCCAAGCGTCTGAGGGGGAAATATGCACAAAAAATACCTGATCTGGCTGTTGCCGATAGCGGTAGCCGCCTTCTTTCTATTCGACGGCCCGCAGCTGTTAAGCCTGGACAACATCCGTGAGCATCGGCAGGCATTGGCGGATTTTACCGACCGGCATTACCTGCTGATGCTGATCGCTTGCGGCATCGGTTACAGCCTGTCCACCGCGTTAAGCCTGCCGGGCGGTACGGTGTTGTCGCTGTTGCTGGGCTTGCTGTTCGGGCGCTGGATGGGTACCTTGTTGATCGTGGTTTCCGCGACGGTGGGGGCGACGGCGTTGTTCTGGATGGCGCGTTACCTGTTGGCGGACTGGGCCGAACAGCGTTTGCGCAGCAACACGCTCGCTAAAAAACTGCTGGACGGCTTTCAGGCCGATGCCTTTAGTTACCTGCTGTTTCTGCGTCTGGTGCCTGCGTTTCCGTTCTGGCTGGTGAATCTGGCTCCGGCGTTTACACCGGTATCGTTGCGGATTTATGTGATGACTACGTTTATCGGCATCATACCCGGCAGTTTCGTGTTCGCCAATCTGGGCCAATCTCTGGGCAGTATTCAGCGCCTGGATCAATTGCTGTCAACGCAAACCTTGCTGGCCTTTAGCCTGCTGGGGGTATTGTCGTTATTGCCGGTATGGCTGAAATATAGGACTAACGACTGAGTTGGGAATCGGCATGAGAGGGCTGTTCATCGTATTATTGACGGTTTTAGCGGCACAGAATTTGGCTGCCGAACCGAAGCTGATGCTTGGCGAATTCAGCCGCAACCGGCTCGACGGCTGGGAGCGCAAAGATTTTAAAGGCGAAACCCGTTACCGGTTGCAAACGCTGGACGGCGTCGTGGTGCTGAAAGCCGACAGCCATGCCGCAGCTTCAGGGTTGTTCAAGGAGCAACGCATCGATCTCGAACAGACGCCGTTCCTGAATTGGTCGTGGCGCATTGCCGACCGCTTGAGCGGGTTGAATGAACAAAGCAAGCCCGGCGACGATTACGCCGCCCGCATTTATGTAGTAGTCAAAGGCGGTCTGGCGTTTTGGCAAACCAAAGCGATTAATTATGTCTGGGCGGGCAACACCGCCAAAGACACCGTCTGGCCCAACGCTTTTGGCGGCGATCATGCGATGATGATGGCACTGCGCGGCCCTGAGGCGGCGCTGAACGTCTGGTACACAGAAAAGCGCAATGTCCGCGCCGACCTGCAAAAACTGTTCGGCGAAGACTTGAGCGCTATCGATGCGGTGGCGCTGATGACCGATACCGATAACAGCGGCAGACACGTTTTGGCCTATTATGGCGACATTTGGTTTTCCAAGGATTAACAACGATGCACGATACCCAACCACTACTGGCAGGCAGCGATTTCCCCGCCATTTTCCGCAAACCGCTGGAAATTTTGCAAGTCAATCTAGGCTATCTCTGCAACCTGAGTTGCGTGCATTGCCATGTCAACGCCGGGCCAAAGCGCACCGAGCTGATGAGCTTGGCAACGCTGGAGCAGGTGCTGGCGGTTGCCGAAGCCGCCGGTATTCATACCCTGGATTTAACCGGCGGCGCACCGGAAATGCATCCGCATTTTCAGTATTTGGTAACACAAGCGCGCAGCCGGGGCATCAACGTCATCGACCGTTGCAATCTGACCATATTGGAAGATAAGCGTTATGCCGGTCTGGCGGAGTTCCTGGCCGAGCAGCAGGTCGAAATCGTAGCCTCGCTGCCTTGTTATCTTGAAGAAAACGTCGACAAGCAGCGCGGTAAAGGTGTGTTCAAGGACAGCTTGGCCGCATTGCAACATTTGAACCGCTTGGGTTACGGTGGGCAGGACAGTCTGTTGCAGCTTAATCTGGTTTACAACCCGCAGGATGCCGTATTGCCGCCGGACCAACACAACCTGGAACAAGCCTACAAACAGCATTTGCAGCAACATTACGGCATCGTTTTTAATCGTCTGTATGCGATCGCCAACATGCCGATCCAGCGTTTCGGCAGCATGCTGGTCAGCCAGGGCCGGTTCGACGCTTATCTGGAATTGTTGCGCGGCAGTTTCAAAAAGGACAATCTCGACCATCTGATGTGCCTGAACGCAGTGAGCATCGATTGGCAAGGCACTGTTTACGATTGCGACTTTAACCAGATGCTGGATATGCCGCTCGGTGCGGCGGTTGGTCGTACTCATATCGGCGATTTGCTGCTGCAGATTCTCAATGGGGCAAGCATTGCCACCGCCGCGCATTGTTACGGTTGCACGGCGGGGCAGGGGAGTAGCTGCGGCGGTGCATTGGAGATAAGCCGGTTGTGAAATGTTTTTGGTTTTACTTACCACGAAGACACGAAGAGCACGAAGGAAAGCATAAGCTTCGTGTTCTTCGTGTTCTTCGTGTTTTCGTGGTGAATAATTAATTCATGGCAGGCCTGCGCGATGTGCAGGTTTGGCTCTGCGCGGCCTCTATCTTGGCCTGAATCACCCCGGCCAGATATTGCGCATCCTCGGCGATCCCCAGAAAGCGGCCGGAACCCCAGGTGTTGAGCCAGGGCAAACCGATGAAATAGAGTCCCTCTTCGTTGGTTATTCCGCGCTGGAATTGCGGATGACCCTGGACATCGAAAGCCGGCAGCTCTATCCAGCTGTAATCAGGCCGAAAACCGATCGCCCACACGATGGAGGTGATGCCCGCCGCATCCGCATCCACAGTCAATGGATCGAATTCGGGTTCCCAGACTTTTCTGAACGGCGGTTCCTCCGGCGCATCGATGCCGTTCTCCGCAATATAGCGGTCAATATCCTTGCGTATACGCACATACACGTCGTCGGCCTCGTCGAGGTTTTGGGTTAAATCCGCTTTGAATTCCAGCGTGGCGCCTTGGATATTGGCCATGCTGCCATACAGGCTGACGCCTTCCAGCGCAAACTTGCGCAGATCGATTTCATGGCCGCCGTCACGCCCGGTCAGATAGTGGTTGGTCTTGTGGCGAACCGCATCGCCCATCGGGTGATTATCAAAAGTCAGCTGGTAGAAGCCCAGGTCGTACAGCCATTCCGTCGTTTCACGGCCGCGATACAGGCGCGGCGAACGGGGGGCGTTGCCGACTGCCAAATGCACTTTACGACCCGCCAAATGCAGGTCTTCCATCAGCTGTACGCCGGATTGTCCGGTGCCCACGACCAGCACCTCACCGGCAGGAAGGGATTGCGGGTTGCGGTATTGCACGGAATGGATCTGGGTAATATGGTCGGGAAGATTTTGGGCATAATCCGGGATAATCGGAATATCGTAGCCGCCGGTTGCCACGACCAGGTGATCGGCGGTGAAATCGCCGGCGCTCGTCGTTACCTCAAGCGAGCCCTGTTTGTCCCGGCGGACACGGGTCACGGCGACGCCTTCGTTCAGCGGTGCGTTGATCTTTTGGGCAAAAGCTTCGACATACTCGACAATCTGGTCCTTGAGCATGAAGCCTTGCGGGTCGTCGCCTTGATACGGAAAATCCGGCAGGCGGCATTGCCAGTTCGGGGTCACCAGGCAAAAGCTGTCCCAGCGATCATTGCGCCAGGAATGGGCGACCCGGTTTTTTTCAAAAACGATGTGGCTGATGTCCAGCTTTTGCAGGTGATAGCTGACCGACAAACCGGCCTGGCCGCCGCCGACGATGATGACTTGATAATGCGGGCGGGGATTGTTTTGTTGATTATTCATGGGGTTCTCTCTTGTTGTGTGGTTTGTGATTCCTGAGTGCCGGGCCGGAAGCTCACCCTGTTTTTGCTCTCGTTCCCACGCGCTGCGCCGCGAGTCAATTCACCACCAAGACACAAAGGGCACGAAGAAAAACAATCGTTTTAATTCAATGCATTGAAAACTTCGTGTTCTTCGTGTCTTCGTGGTGAAAAATGTTTTTAGCCTAATTTGGATAATACTTTCACAGCTCTGGAGCTTGGGAACTAGCGCAAACCCTCTTTTTCTGGAGAGGGCTTTACCATCAGCTCGGTTTTGGATGGACTTACCCGATAAACGCTTCCACCAAAACCTTCGGGTTTTCAGCGTCCGAAAATCGCGCGGCGATAGTTTCAATTTCAGCCAGCTGACTCATTGCGCTGGAACAGGTGTAACCGTATTTTTGGCGAACCCGCTCGCTGGCGATCTGTAAAGCCGCACGGCTACGGGCGAGAAAATCCTCCAGTTCGTAGGTTTCGCCCGGATTGAAAAAATCCTTGATCACCTGCGATGGCGAATAACAAAGGGTGGCGGATTGGTCCGGCCAACGGACGCGAAAACGCATTTCAGGCATGGGTAAGTCCTCTTGGATAAGTGGAATGGAGGGACATGGCTAAACCTCCGGTTTGAGTGCTATGCCGCAGCCGGTCAACGGTTCTGCATGCAAATTCCAGAGCAGTTCCTCGCTGTCGGCATCGGCAAGGCGCAGGCGGCCGGAAGCATCGGTTTCGCCGATCACCGCGCAGGCAATGCCGCGCCGCGAGAAGAGTTCAATAATGGCTTCGGTATGTTCGTCTTCCGCGCTCAGCACGAAGCCGTAACTGGGAAAACAGCAAAGCCAGCGCTCCAATGGGATGCCGGGCGGGCGGGGTATGGAGGCCATGTCGATTGCGCCGCCCAAGCCGGAGCATTCCAGCAGCATCAGCACCGTGCCGATCATGCCTGCCATGCTGATGTCTTTCGCCGCGGCGCACAGCCCGGTTTCGGCGAGTTGCGGCAATAGTTCCAGATCCTCGCGCAATCTTTCGGGCGGCGAACCGGTGCTCGCATCCCACCAAGCATAAGGTTCACGAAAATGTCCGCGCAAATCGACCGCCGCCAGCAGCTTTTGCCCGGTTTTGGCTTCGAAACTGCTGAGCAGTCTGTTGGCGCGGCCGAGAATCGCCACCGACAGTTGCGAACGGTCGTTGCGAAGATTGCTGTGTCCGCCGACGATGGGTACGCGATAAATTTCGGAGGCGGCAGCCATGCCTTCCAGCACCGGCCGGGCTTTTTGTTCGCCGTCGCTCCAGATCGCATCGACCACGGCGATCGGACGGCCGCCCATCGCGTAAATGTCGCTGACGTTGACCATCACGCCGCAGTACCCGGCAAACCAGGGCTGGCTGTCGACAAAGTCGTTCAGGAAACCTTCCGTCGCCAACAACAAAAAACCGTCCTGATCGGGTATGGCGGCGCAGTCGTCACCCAGCGGAACTGCGCTGTCATGAAACGGTTTTCGCTTGGCAAGCATGTCCGCTACGGCGGCGATGTCGCGCTTGTGCATCAGGCCTATACTTTGTTTGATGTGTTGAGTCAGACTGACTAAATCGCTCATGCGGCAATCCTGCCGGTAGCAATAAAACCGGTCGCGCCATCGGCATAGGCCGGATAGAAACCCAGATCGGCCTGCATCAGGTGATGCGGCCGACCGTGCAGTTCGATTTCCTGTAGCGAACGCCAGTGCAGACGGCGAAACAAAGGCACGTTGCGGCTTTGCACCTGGGCCAGAAAGGTGTGGCAGTCTTGGGCATGGGCGGTGGTGACCGCCAGACGGATCAGCGCCGCGCCCAGGTTGCCCTGTTTGCGGTAGTCGGCCGCCACCGCCAGCCGCGAGCCCCACCAGATGCCCGGTTCGGCCTGGTGAATGCGGACGGTTCCGACCACTTCATCGGGCAGCCCGCCCACGCAGGCGATAGCGACAATGGGGGTGGCGATCCGGTCGATGTCATCACGGTCATCGCCTTGAAAAACGCCTTGTTCCTCGCAAAACACCGCCTGCCGCAAGCGCAGCATTTGCTCGCGTTCCCAGTCCTGGGTTACCCATTTGACCAGGTACTCGGTGGGGACAAAACGGTTGATGGATTCGTTCAGCATGTCAGGCCTCGTAACTGGAAAGGGCCGAGCAAGCGCCGCATTTGGCGCAGCCCGCTTTCATGTCGGCGGAGCGGAGCCCCGCTTGTTTCAGCATAGCGCCCAGCGGTTGCAGAATATCCTGCATGAAATACGGATCGGGCGACGGGTAGTGTGCGAGAGGTGTACCGGTAATCGGTATGAAAGGCACCACGAACGGATAAACACCTTTGTCTATCAGCTGTTTGGAAACGGACAGGATCGCCTCCACGGTATCGCCAAGTCCGGCCAGAATGTAGGTGCTGACTTCGCCCCGGCCGAACACCGCGACCGCCGCATCGAAAGCGTCCATGTAACGTTCCAGCGGCACACCGGCCTTGCCGGGCATGATGCGGTTACGGACTGCCGGGGTGACGGCTTCCAGGTGCATCCCCAGGCTGTCGATGCCTGCGTCTTTCATGCGTTCGAACCAAATATCATCGTCCGGCGGCTCGCATTGCCCTTGAATCGGCAAATCAACCGCGGCTTTCACCGCGCGGGCGCTCTCGCACAAAATCGCTGCACCTCGATCGGTCAGGTTGGGCGTACCGGTGGTGATTACCATGTGCTTGACGCCGTCCAGCTCTACCGCGGCACGGGCGACTTCGGCCAATTGCTCCGGCGTTTTGCGAAGAATGGTGCGTCCTGCATCCAGCGATTGTCCGATCGCGCAAAACTGGCAGGATTTTTTGCGGTTGCTGTAACGGATGCAGGATTGCAACACCGTGGTGGCCAGCACATCCGCCGCATGCAATGTGGCGATATGGGAGTAGGGCACGCCGTTCGCAGTTTGCAAACCGTAAAAACGCGGTTGGCGGGGGAACGCGATGGAAGCTATGTTTTTGCCATTAAGACGAATAACGCTGTCCCCTTGATTATTCGGGTGGTCGGCGACGAACGGCGAGTTGACTGCTCCGGCGGTGGCGATCGGCACCATGATAGTCTTGCCGCCGATAGTAACGGCTTTATGGTCGGAAGGACCGGCACCGCCGCGACGGACGCCAATGGCGGATTCGTCGTCCTCCAGCCGCAATCCCAACGATTGCAGTTCGGTGATCAGCTGTGACGAAATGGCTTCGGCTTTATTCATGGCTGGGTTGCTCGCTGCTTTGGGGGATTGGAAAAGGGGCCGGTATCGGGTCATCAGTAAACATCGGTGCCGCAGGTCTGTCATTGATCCTCAGGCTTAACAGTTCGGGGCGGGCGTAATGGCCGACCGAGTCCATCATGCGTTTGCGTTTGGTGATCAGCGACATATCCAGGTCGGCGATGACCATGCCTTCGCCGGAGCGCAAGGGTTCGGCCAGATGCTGGCCTTCCGGCGAGATAATTGCGGTACAACAGCCGCCGCGAAGGGCTTTTTGCAAGCCGGGATCGGGCGTCACCGATTCGATCTGCTGATCGCTCAACCAGCCGGTGGCGTTGATCACGAAGCAGCCGGATTCCAGTGCATGGTGGCGGATAGTAACTTCGATCTGCTCGGCGAAAATCGGCCCGACCAAGGAGCCGGGAAACTGGCTGCAATGGATTTCTTCATGCTGCGCCATCAATGCATAGCGGGCCAGCGGGTTGTAATGTTCCCAGCAGGCCAGCGCACCGATGCGGCCGATGCCGGTCTCGACTACCTTAAGGCCGGAAGCGTCGCCCTGGCCCCAGATCATCCGTTCATGAAAGGTCGGGGTGATCTTGCGGCGTTTTAATACCAGGTTGCCGCATTCGTCGAAAATCAGTTGGGTGTTGTAAAGACTGCCGTGGTCGCGCTCATTGACGCCCAGCACCACGACCACGCCCAGCGAGCGGGCTTGGGCGGCAACGGCATCGGTGGCCGGTCCCGGTACGGTCGGCGCATGTTCGTAGAGCTTTAGATGCTCGCGGCCTGCGGCGACCGGCGGCAGCACGAACGAAAAGTACGGGTAGTACGGCACAAAGGTTTCCGGGAACACTACCAGCTGAGCGCCTTCTTTGGCCGCATCGCTGATGGCTTGGCAAACCTTGTCGATAGTGCCGGTGGCCGAATCGAACACCGGTGCAATCTGTACCGCTGCCGCCCTGACGATTTTTTTCGATGTCACAATCTGTACTCCTGTTGCTGATTATTCTGGGAAAAGCAGTGGGTCCACGAAAAGCACAAAAAGCACGAAAATATTAACGGTAGATGTACGCGGTTTATTTCGTGTTTTTTGTGTCTTTCGTGGACAAAACCGCCGTTTTTAGTGTTCCGAATGATTTACATCGTCCAGGTATCCAGGATGAAAGCGTTTTCGCGGCGATGGATCAGCACGATGTCCAATACATCCAGCGGGCTGACCGGGCGGATGCCTTCGATCAGGCTGGGTTCGCCGTGTCCGTACAAGGCTTGCAGCGCGAACCGGCAGGCATAGACCTTGCCGCCTTCGGCCATGAACTTGTTGATTTGGGTGGTGTAGTTTTGATGCCCCGGAAAAGCCTCATCGCCCAAGCGCGGGAAGCCTCGTTGAATCCCGAGCGTCACGCCCGGCCCGTACAACAGGATCGAGGTTTCAAAACCCTTGCGTTGCAAACGAGTCGCCTGCAACAGATTCACGAAGCCGATGGAACCTTCAAAGGCGACGGTGTGGAATTTCACCAGGGCTTTTTCGCCGGGTTGGGCTTTAACGTCTTCGAATACTTTCTCTTCGTAATCCACAAAAAAATCGCCGTTGACGTGGGCTGGTTTTTGAACTGCTGGCATGGAATGCTCCTTGTTATAAGTAAAAAACCCTGCACCAATGGCGCGATGCAGGGAGGGTTATGACCGTCAATCAATGAGGGGGATTGACGGAAGATAGTTTACGAGCGAGGCAGGATTGCTGACAGATTCAGGAAAAAATGATTTTTAGGGTACAGATTGCGGTTTAAGCGATCTGTTCTGCTTAATAAACCGGATAACTGTTATGGTTAAACCGGATTTATCGGAGTTTCCCTCGTTCCCACGCGCTGCGTGGGAACGAGGGAATGGGACAGTGACGCAGTGCGTGGGAACGAGGGATACGATGGGCTGGAGCGATACAATATAAAAAAATTAAATAACTAAGCGGTACAGTTGTGCTAAATTTGCCGGGCAGACAACCCGCAGAGACCTAAAACCGATGAAACATCTTTATGAAACCGTGGCGGAAAATATCCTCGCCCATATCGAACAGGGCGTTTACCGTTCAGGCGAGCGCTTGCCGGGCATCCGTCGTTTAAGCCAGCAATTGAACGTGAGCGTGTCGACCGCACTTGAAGCCTACCGGCTGCTGGAGGATCAGGGGCGAATCCAGGCTCGCGCACGCTCCGGCTACTACGTCAGCACCGTTCACCGACTAGCCATCACCGAACCGGATATGTCCGATCCGTCAGCGATACCTTCCCGGGTGACGGGCCAGTCCCTGACGCGGCAGATTCTGCTGGCGGCTAAAGATCCTTACCAGATCAATCTGGGGTCTTCCGTACCTTCCCCGGTATTTTTACCCACACGGGTTCTGCAACAGGCCACCCAAAAAGTGGTGCGCCTGTTTGAAAAACGCTGTTTCGATACCGATGAATTGCTTGGCAATCAGGAGCTTCGCCGCCAGATCGCCAAACGCATGGTCGAGTTGAATTGTGCCGTCAATCCCGACGATATAGTCATCACCCATGGCGCCCGGGACGCCGTGCGGCTCGCGTTGTTGGCGGTCTGCAAGCCGGGCGACGTGATCGCTATCGAATCGCCGACATTTTACGGATTGTTGCAGGTCATCGAATCCTGCGGCATGGAAGCGCTGGAAATCCCGACTCATCCGCGCGAGGGCGTTTCCCTGGAAGCGCTGCAAATGGCTATCGAACAGTGGCCGATCAAAGCCTGCCTGTTTATTTCCAACTATAACAACCCGCTCGGTTCCAGCATGTCGGACGAGCGGAAGAAAACCCTGGTGGCATTGCTGGAAAAAAATGGCATTCCGCTGGTCGAGGACGATGTGTACGGCGATTTGGGCTTCGGATTGAAACGGCCTTCGGTCGCCAAGGCCTGGAGCCAACAGGGCGAGGTGCTGTATTGCTCGTCTTTTGCAAAGACCTTGTCGCCGGGCTTGCGCGTCGGCTGGCTGGTTCCGGGCCGTCACATGAAAAAAGTGGAAAATCTCAAGTACATGCTGCATCAGGCCACGCCGACGCTAAATCAACTGATCGTTGCCCATTTGCTGGAGCAAGGCGGCTATGACCGTTACCTGCGACATGTCCGGCAGGAATATGCCCAGAGCGTGACGCGCATGGTGAAGGCTGTGAGTCTGTTTTTTCCTGTGGGTACTAAGGTGACCCAGCCGGAGGGCGGTTTCGCGTTGTGGGTCGAACTGCCGGAAAGCGTCGATGCCATGGAGCTACATCGCTGCGCGAGTCTGGAAGGCATCATTATTGCGCCAGGGCCATTATTCTCCGCCACGCAAAAAAAATACGGCAACTTCATCCGACTTAGTTGCGCCGTGCCCTGGAATGACCGCTTGGAACGGGCGCTAAAAAAACTGGGGGATATGGCTGGCGATTTAATGGTGGGATAAAGCAATTAGTCAAAATGTCGGGCAACGAAAAGAGGGTACTCAACCTATCGAACTGATATGGGGTTCCCTAGTTCTGCCTGGTAACCCAGTCAGGGACGCTGCAGAGACTGTGAAAGTATTATCAAAATTTATTCACCACGAAGGCACGAAGGACACGAAGTTTTCAACACATTGAGTTTAAACAATTATTTTTCCTTCGTGATCTTCATGCCTTCGTGGTGAATGCTTTTGCTTTTATTCTAAAACGAATACTTTCACAGTCTCTGCAGCGTCCCGAATCTGGCGTTAGGCAGACCTTCCAGGTTTTTAAAATCTGGAAGGCCTAACTGGCCGCATTCTTAACAGGCGGGACAGGGTAATCCTATCCCAATCGTTCAATAACCTGTGTATACCGCTTTGTCCATACCGGTAAGACGGCTCTGAAATACACTTGTGTATAACGACGAGCGAGGAGCGTGGGAACGATGAAAAATATTGGGTTTTGAGGACATGTGTGCTTTAGGTCGGCACTTGACGATGCCTTCACGCAACAGTTTCGCGTTGCTATTCATAACCCTAAATCACTCAAACCGGCGTGATCGTCGGGGCGGCGGCCTAGTGGCCAGTGGAACAGGCGTTGTTCCTGCCGGATCGGCAGATCGTTGATGCTGGCAAAGCGCCGTTGCATGAAGCCTTTCCGGTTAAACTCCCAATTTTCGTTTCCGTAACTGCGGAACCATTGACCGGAATCGTCACGCCATTCGTAGGCAAAACGCACGGCGATGCGGTTGTCGGTAAAGGCCCATAATTCCTTGATTAAGCGATAGTCCAGTTCCTTGGCCCATTTGCGTTGCAAAAATTGCCGCACTTGCTCTCGGCCTTGCGGGAATTCGGCGCGGTTGCGCCAGAGTGTGTCTTCGGTATAGACCAGTGCGACGCGGTCCGGATCGCGCGAGTTCCAGGCGTCTTCGGCCATGCGCACTTTCAGTGCCGCGGTTTCGGCGGTAAAGGGCGGGACGGGGGCTTTGATTTCTTCGGTCATGGTTTTTCTCCGTTATTGAAGGGTGAGTGAGTTAAGCCTGCCACAAGCCTGGCATGACGATGTATCCCGGCAAGTTTTGAATGCGTTGAAACCAGTTGACAATGTTTTGAAATGCACCGATGTCGATGCCGCCTTCCGGCGCCAGCGCCAAGTAGGGATAGATCGCCAAATCGGCAAGCGACACGCTGTCGCCGACAAGCCAATCCCGGTTTGCTAACTGGCGGTCGACAATGTCCAGCACCTTGGCGGTGATTTGTTGGGCTCTGGCTATGTCGATGTCGCGACCGAATTTATGGTGCACTCGCAACAAGGCCGGCCCATTGGTAATTTCATTGGCGGCGGTCGATAGCCAAGCCGCAATTTGCGCCAAGCGGTAGGCGTCGTCGGGCCACCATTGTTCGCCGCCGTAGCGTTTGGCTAGATAGACCAAAATGGCTTGGCTGTCGCGGATGATCAGGCCGTCGTCATCCAGCACCGGCACTTGGCCGAACGGGTTGATTTGCAAATAGTCCGGGCTGCGCTGTTCGCCGCCGAGTAAATCCACCGGGCGCGCTTGGTAGGGTAACGCCAGCAAGCTTAACAATAATCGGACTTTGTGGCAGTTGCCGGATAGCGGCATGTCGTATAGCGTTATCATCATGTTCTCCTTCGGTTAAATAAAACTTTCAAATTGCACCCGCTGTTCGGCGATGCCGAGCTGGCGGGCGGTTTGGCGCACGGTGTCGATCAGGCGGGTTGGGCCGCAAACGTAAATGACGGCATCGGCGGATGCGTTACCGAGCAGCGCCGATACGTCCAGCCGGGTTGGGGCTTGCGCCTGGCTGAAATAAAACCGGTACCGATTGGGCAAATGCCGCCGGAAGTCGTTGACAAAAGCCATTTCTTGCGGCGTACGGCCGCTGTAATGCAGTTGAAAATCCGCACCCCGTGCGGCCAATGCTTCGGCCATTGCTTTTAACGGGGTGATGCCGATGCCGCCGGCGATCAACAATGCCGGGCGGCCGTCGTCATGCAGGCTGAAATAGTTGTCCGGCGCATCGACGTTGATGCGGGTTCCCAATTGCCAGCCGTCGTGCAATGCCGACGATCCGCCTTCGCCATGGTCCATTCTTAGCACTGTAATGTGATAGCAATCCGGATCGTCCGGCGCGTCGGTCAGCGAATAGGCGCGAGAGGTAACGCTACCGTCGGGCAGCGCGATTGGCACCCGCAGATGCGCGCCGGCCCGATACGCCGGCAGCAGTTCGCCGTCGGCATGGCGCAGTTCGTAAGCGCGAATGCGCGGCGTCAATTGGCGAATCCCGGCGATCGTTAATGGCAATGCGCCGCTACCTAAAACGCCGGGCGCTTGCCGTGCCGCCGCCGGTTGTTGTTGGCGAGCTTGAACGAGCAGCGCTTCGACTTCGTTCCGGCTGTAGCGCGGCGTGATGTACTTGGGGCAATTCCAGTCGAAGGCTTCGACTTGGATAACGATGCCGCGCTCGACCGGAGCGCGAAAGTCGGGCGATTCCAGTTTCGCCAGCAATGCCGGTTCGGAGCGTTCGTCCACCGCTCGCGCCCGGCCCCAGATTTTCAAGCGCCGCCGCTGCGGATAGTCCATCAGCAGCAAACTAACCCGGTCGTCGCCGCGTAAATTGCCTACCGAAATGTATTGGCGGTTGCCGCTGAAATCGGCGTAACCCATGGTACGGTCATCCAGCACTTTCAAGAATCCTACCGGCCCGCCGCGATGCTGCACATAGGGCCAGCCGGTTTGACTCACCGTGGCTTGATAAAAGCTGTCGCGCTCGGCAATAAAAGCTTGCTCGGCAGCGCCCAGCGCCACCTCCTCAGCCACGCCGAGCTCGGCCGCCCGATACGCCATGCGGCTGCCCATTTCGGTTTGTACTGCCTGCACATCGGGGGTGAAACTGATTTTAGCAAAAGTTCGGGCCATGACCTTGCTCCTGATTGGGATTGAAACATTGGCGTTAACTGTGACACAGCCGCCAGCCACGTTGAATAGCCATAATCTGCAATAGTTTATTCCATTCAGCGCAAGAATCCGGGCGCAAGTCTGAACTTGGACTTGGCCCGATTCAATATAAAAACCTAATCATAACTATTCAGCGCGAAGCGCCTTATCCCTCTCCTGCTGGAGAGGGGGCGATCCTGCTGAAATTCACGGACTGTTACGCTGGTTCCCAAGCTGGAGCTTGGTAACCAGCGAATCCGTGAGTTGTATATCAATGTATCTTAATGAATTACGGCGTCTATATTAGGCCGCCTGTTTTAGCCCCACTTTCGGGAAGTCGATACTGACCCGGCTGGCTTTACCCAAGATATTGGTCATTATGTTCATGCCGACGTGGGTGATCACCTCGACGATGTCGGCCTCGGTGAAACCGGCGTTACTCATGGCCTGCAACTCGGCGTTGGTGACCTCGCCCTTGTGCTCGACCAGGGCGCGGGCGAATTTAACCGCCACCGCCGCTTTGGCGTCCTGGCTGGAGCCGGCCCGGTTGGCTTCGATTTCCGCCCCGTTCAAACCGGCTTTGCGGCCGATGGCGGTGTGTGCGGACAGGCAGTATTCGCATTCGTTCTGCTGGGCCAGCGCCAGCGCGATGCGTTCGCGGGTGGCGGCGTCCAGCGAACCGTGGTTGGCGATGTGATGCAAGCCGAGGAAGGCTTTCAGGGCATCCGGCGAGTGGGCGAACACCCGCAAGAAATTAGGCACCATGCCCAACTGGCTTTGGATCGCATCCAACAGGCTGAGTTGTTCGGTGTTGGCGCTTTCGTTGCTAACGGTGGTGATACGGCTCATGATAGTTCTCCAAATAATGAAAGGGTTTGTTAGTCGCCTGTGTGAAATTCAGCAGACGGGTATAGTGTGTCTTATTGCAAAAAAATAAAGAATAGTTAGAATTATCAATTTATTATTCCGATAACTGGAACTATCAATGAGTCGTCTCCATTTAATGAGCGTGTATGTCGCGGTGGTCGATGCGGAAGGCTTTGCCGGCGGCGCTCGCAAGCTGCACATGTCGCCACCGGCCGTGACGCGTGCGGTTGCGGCGTTGGAAGAGCGCTTGGGCGTTAAATTGCTGAACCGCACCACCCGCTACGTGCGGATGACCGAGGCCGGCCAGAAATACTACGAGGACGCCAAACGCATCATCGCCTTGGCCGATGAAGCCGACGACGCGGCGCTGGGCATCAACGCCGAACCGCGTGGACAGCTCACCGTCACTGCCCCGGTTTTGTTCGGCCGCATGTATGTGATGCCCGGCATCGTTGAGTATTTGCGCCGTTACCCGGCGGTGGAAGTCAACGCACTGTTCGTCGACCGGGTTGTCAACATGCTGGAGGAAGGCGTAGACGTGGCGATCCGCATCGGCGATTTGCCGGATTCGTCGTACCGGGCGCTACGGGGCGGCGCTGTAAGGCGAGTGGTGTGCGCGTCGCCCGACTATTTGGCGGCACGCGGCATCCCGCAAACGCCGGAAGATTTACCGGCGCACGACATCATTCTGGCGCGGGGGGTAAATCCCGCCAACGAGATGCGCTTCGTGCGCGACGGCCAGCCGGTGACGGTAAAGCTACAACCCCTGTTAAGCATCAGCGATAACAATTCGGCCGCCTACGCCGCGATGGCCGGCCTGGGCATCACCCGCTTGCTGTCCTACCAAATTGCCGAGCCGCTACAGACCGGCAAACTGAAAATCGTGCTCAGCGAGTTCGAAAGCCCGCCGGTGCCGATCCACATATTGCACCGCGAAGGCCGCCACTCGTTGGCCAAAATCCGTTCGTTCGTCGATATGATGGCAGAGCGTTTGCGGGCGGAGTTATCGCTGAATTGATCGGTTTAGAAAGGATAGGGGCATCCATTAGCCAGCCCCTGTCAATAGGCCAAAAAAATCTTGTTGGGAACAGGCATAAATTAATTTACGCAATGACCATGAAGCGCATGAAAGGCATGAAGACTTCAATCCTTCATGCCTTTCATGTTCTTCATGGTTTAAAAATAAAACTTGCACATCGCGCCGGGGCCGCTGTTTTCGGCCACGCAAAAGAAATACGGCAACTTCATCCGGCTCAATTGCGCCGTTCCTTGGAATGATAGGCTGGAACGGGCGCTGAAAAAACTGGGGGATATGGCTGGCGATTTAATGGCGGAACGGGTAAGTTAATTCGGCATGGTGTTTCTCCTAAGGGTTTAAGTTATGTATAAAGTTTAAGCGCACTGCTTGTTGCACAGAGCAGGCGCATCCCATGCCTCGGCTTGGAATTGACTATCCAATGGTGCGTGAATAATATGATTGGCGTAGTTGCTGAGGGTTTTCATCGTTACGCCCAGCACCACTTCCAGCACCTGCGACCGACTGTACCCTGCGGCGATAAAATTATCCAAGGCTATGCCGGTTACCTTGCCGCGCTGTTCGACCACTTCGCGGGTAAAACTTGCCAAGGCATCCAGCTTTTTGTCCTGCAACGGCTGTTGTTCACGCAGTGCATTCACAATAGCGGCATCGGCCTTGGCCTTATGTTTGGCAAGCATTGAATGGACGGCTACGCAGTAAATGCAATGGTTTTCGACGCTGGCCGCAAGCAGTACGACCTGTTGCTCGACCGAGGTCAGCGAAGTTCTGTCGAACAATGCGCCAATATCGAGATAGGCTTGTAAAACCGCCGGCGATTCGGCGAGGCCGCCCAGCAAATTCGGCACAAAGCCGAATTTTTGTTGTGCGCCTTCAAGTAGCGGTTGGGCAGTAAGAGGCGCATTTTGAATGGAATAAATGTTAAATTGGGACATACTGTATCTCCTGTTTTTTTGATTAATCTGAATAGGTTTTGTTATGCAAAGGCTTGGGCTAAACGTTCATTTCACGATCTCCGCAATGAAAAATTTCGACGGGGATAGGTTAAGCAATCCGGCTTGCCGAACCCATGCCCGTAACGCCGGGATTGTTGTCCGATTGTCCGGGAGATTGCTGTGGATGCTTTAACGGCGCTGGTCAACGCGCTGAACTTGCGCGCCAAACTGGTCTATTCGGGCGGCGTTTGCGGACGCTGGCTGATGGATCACAATTCAGATACTTCGGTTTGGTTTCATTTGCTCAGCAAGGGCCAAGGCTGGGTGCATTCGCCGAGCCGGACAACGCCGCTGGCGCTGGAAAGCGGCGACTTGATTTTGTTCCTGCCGCATGCGCCAAAGCACTTTTTGTCCTACAGTGCAGAGTATTTGCCCTGCGACGCTGCCGACACCCGTTTGACCGGCTGGGCGGGCGGCGAATCGGGATTTGTCTGCGGCGAAATCGAGCTGACTACGCCCCGGTCGTTGTTGTGGCAGGCGTTGCCCGCCGAGATTGTGATTAAAAAAAATCAAGCAGGCGACATACTGGCCAAACTGATCGAGCTGGTTATCAGCGAGGCTTCCGGTCAGCGTTTCGGCAGCGACTCGGTGGTGGAACGGTTATGCGACAGTCTGTTCGTGCTGGTGATCCGTTACTGCATTGAGGAAGGTTTGGTGCGGGAGGGGGTGTTTGCGGCGATGCAGGATAGGCGGCTGGCAACCGTGCTGGGCTTGATTCATCAACAGCCCTGGCAGCCCTGGACGGTTACCGAACTGTGTTCCAAAGCGGGATTGTCCAAAACCGTGCTGTCGGAGAAATTCGCCGCGCTGATCGGCAGTTCGCCGATTGAATACCTTAGCGCTTGGCGCTTGCAGATTGCGGCGGGCTGGCTGATAGAGCCGGGCATGAGCGTAGAGCGGGTGGCCGAGCGTTGCGGATACGATTCGGTACCGGCGTTCAGCAAGGCGTTCAAGCGTTATTTCGGCAACTCGCCGGGCGCGGTCCGGCGTGGGCGGAACGCAAACGAAACTGTAAGCGTATTATCTAAAACAGTCTAAAAAACGATTAGCCACAGAGGCGACGAAGTTTCAATACATGGGATTAACTGGAATATTTTCTTCGTGTCTTTCGTGGTAAATTTTCTTAGTCATTGCCTAATAACGCAGAGCATTAACGCTATACCTGTACCCCTTTGGGAAAACACCACGCCGCCACGCCGTACAAAATAACCGCCAGAAAGATCAATACGGTAAAGCCGAACTGCATCGCAATCAGGGTTGCGAGTATCGCGCTAATCACCGAAGCGCAGCCGTTAATGCCCCAGGCCCAGGGTATCAACGCCGGGGCGGTTCGGCTGATGTTAGCCAGCGCCATCGGAAACGGCATGCCCATGCAAAAACCCAGCGGCGCTATCAAAATTATCGAAAACAGGTAGCGGCTCAGGCTCCCCGTTTTCAGCAAAAAACCGGCGATGGCTTCAAAGCCCAGACTGTAACCGATGCTGAGCAATGCGATAGCCGCCATCGGCAGCATAAACGCCGATTTTTCAGTCCTGCTCGACAGCTTGGTTGAGAAATAACTACCGGCACCGGCGGATAACAAAAAAGTACTCAGCACCACGGTAATGGCATAAAGCGGATGATGCAGAATCAGGATGAATTTCTGGATAAAGGCGATTTCAATGAACAAGAATGCCAAACCCAGGCAGAAAAAATACACGAGTATGCGCAGATGGCTTCCCGATCCCGGTTCGATGCCCAGCTTGCTCTTCCAAAGCCACAGCGGCAACGCTATCAATAACAGGCTGGCGAGCATCGCTTGGACCAAAGCCGCAATTAACAATAAATAGCCGCTTTCCAGCAAGAAGCTTCCGCCGGTACCCAATAAAGACAGGATTTCGGGCAGGGTGCGCCATTTAAAAAAATGAAACAGGTAGGGCCGTTCATCTGTCGCAGGCTCTATATTGAACTTATAAGCATCAATAAACGCCCGACTTTGGTCGCCCAATAAAGCCACAGCCGCCTCGTACAGGTAAGGCTGCTGCTGGATATTGAAGCGATTGACTTCCGACTCCGAGATGCCGGGATAATAAACCAAATCGAAGCTGCGCTCGTTGCAGAACTGTTTTAACCGGCTGATTTCCTCGGCGGATAGTGTGCCGTTTTTTACCAGTAAGGTACTGGTTTGCCAGCCGCGTATCATGATTATCTGTTGGCCGGGCTGCCTGACATTGGCGTCTTTAAGCGCGTCAATAACCGTAGCCAACAGTTTGGGTTCATCGCGCGGCGGAATTTTAATCCAGCGGGTAATGCTGAGGTAACCGTTTGTGCTGACATGGCGCAGATATTCCCGTACGGCCTGTTCGGTATAAAGGTAGTTTTCAGCCATCGAATAAAGGCCTGCGGTCGATGCGCCAAACGCATCCAGCAATGAAATATTGACCAAATCATAGGTTTTATCCGTTGCTGCAAGGTAGCCGCGGGCTTCATCTGCGTGGACATTAACATGGGCGCTGGAATAAAGATAACCGGCAAAATCGGCATATTTTCTTTGAACCAGGTCGATGACTTGAGGGTTCAGTTCAACGGCATCGACGTGCTTAATGGCGTGATAGTTGGCCTGTAAAATATCGCTGCCGGTACCGGCCCCGAGGATCAGGATGTCGGCGTGTTGTTTCAGGTGATAGGGCAATGCCGATGTGGTTTGATCCAGGTAGCCGAGTGTTTCCGGGTTGCCGTCATAACGGGTGATGGCGGTCATATTGTCGGCATCGGTAAACACGGCAAGTTGCTCGGGCGGCTCTGTCGTAGCATTAAGGCTCAAGCCGGGCGCATGGCGTAACGGGGTAATATCGCTCTTGACCACACTGATCAAACCCAGCGGGCTGGAATACCGGTCTATGATTTTTGTGCCGGGCACTTGCAGCAATTGGTTCAGGCTTTTATACGGCGAAACTTTCAGCGCCATCCAGCCGGTCGGGGTGAAAATAACCGCCAGTCCGATGATAACGGACGCGATGGTCCAGTGTTTTGGGGCGTGAAAGGTGTAGCTCGATGCCAGCAAGGTCGCGAGCAGTCCCGACAGCATCAACACGGTTAATATCTTTTCGGGAAACATAGTGGACAGCAGCAAAATAACCCCGGCACTGCCCAAGCCGGCGCCAAACAGGTCGGCCGCATAGATGGAAGATACCTGGCCCTTGTAGCGGTAAAGGGACAGGCCGACCACATTGGCCGCGAAAAAGAAGGGTAACGCCAGAATCAGGTAAATGCCGCACAAATACAATAACTGCACGGGCGTCCATAGCATTTCCGCCGGATTAAACGGGATTTGCTGGGCCAGCAAAAAACAGGCGGGTGCAAAAAGGCTGAACAGCAGCATATTGGCCATGATCGCAGCCGGGAAATGTTGCGCTAACCGGTCGCGGTTCAGCGCCAGGAACACGCCGCTAACGCCGTAGCCCAACAGCGCCAGACTGATCATCATGTAAGCGAAATGATGCCACTGGATAATCGAAAACAGGCGCATCAGTAAAATTTCATAGGCCAGGGCGGATGCCGAAATAATGGCGACAGCGGCCAATAGCGATAAGTGCGGTTTCATCGGTATTTTCCGGTCAGTGCTTGCCGGTGAGCGGGACGAAACTGACCGGCAGGATTTGGCGAGTGGTGACTTTTCCGTCATCATCTTTAGTCACCAAAACCAGGTACTGCGTCATGAACTGAGCGCCGACCGGGATGATCATGCGCCCGCCGGGTTTAAGCTGTTTAATCAGCGGCGGCGGTATATGGCTGGCAACGGCGGTAACGACAATGCCGTCAAAAGGCGCGGCTTCTTCCCAGCCGTAATAACCGTCGCCGATGCGGGTATGAACGGCGTCATAACCGGTTCGTTTAAGGTTTTCTGCGGCCTGTTTAGCCAGCGGTTCAACAATTTCCAGGGTGTAGACGCTATCAACCAGTTCGGCGAGAATAGCCGCCTGGTACCCGGAACCGGTGCCGACTTCCAGAACCCGATCGGTTTTTTTCAGCTTAAGCAGGTCGGTCATGACCGCCACGATATAAGGCTGGGAAATAGTCTGGCCATGACCGATAGGGAGCGGCCTGTTTGCGTAGGCATAGGGACGCTCAGTATCGCGGACGAATTCATGTCTCGGCACCTTGAGCAGCGCATCGATAACCCGCTCATCGAGCGCTTCCTGATTCAGGAAATCGCCGGTCTCCTTCACTTCGGCCTTGATGATCTCCACCAACGCATAGCGTTGCCGGTGAAAATCATTTTCAGCGATCACATGGGAGGAAAATAACAGCAAAATAACGCCGATGACCACCAGCCAAAAAATAAGATGTTTTACTCTTCTCATATTCACAACCTCCTGATTTTACCGCACAAAAATCGGCTGTAGCGGTGGAGTTTAAACTAATGAAAAGTTGTTTGTCTGTAGGTCTTTTCTACAATTGCCAGCCGGTCGGGATAGGTTTATGGTTTAGGAGCGGACACGAATTTGTAAGGGCTGGTTTCCAATCTTGAGATTGGCGATCAGTAAACCGGCAATCCTAATTTTATTTTTGAGGTGATTAATGAATTCAATCAAGCAGCCTATTTTTATCCGCCTAATTTATTTGGTTTTCAGCATCTTTTTTACTGCAGCCGCCTTGGCTGAAGGAGAGCAACACATGACCTTGATCCTCAAATCACCGGACTTTGCCCATCAGGGAGAAATTCCCAAAATTTTTACCTGTGACGGCAACGACAGTTCGCCCGCTTTAAGCTGGTCGGGACTTCCGCAAAATACCAAAAGTCTGGTGCTGATCGTTGACGATCCCGATGCGCCGGATCCTGCCAAGCCCAAAATGACCTGGGTACATTGGCTGCTTTACAACATTCCGCCGACGGCTACAGAGCTACCGCAAGCCGTTGCTGTCGCCAATTTACCCGTTGGCGCTTACCAAGGCAAAAACGACTGGAAACGGACGGGCTACGGCGGTCCATGCCCACCTGTTGGTCGGCATCGCTACTTTCATAAACTTTATGCGTTGGATGTTGAGTTGCCCGATCTGCATCATCCCAATAAGACCCAGCTTGAAAAAGCGATGGCAGGGCATGTTATTGGGCAGGCGGAACTGATCGGCACTTATCAGCGATAGCCTGGTGCGGCAGTTTAAGGAAGGAGTGCAGGCTTTGCCTGCACCTTATACGATGTATGTGGCAAGCAAAGCTTGCACTCCTGTTATACGACAAACAGTACCATGTAGCGCTTAGCTTAAGTTGATGGGCCTGGCGTTGCGGCTTTAGCTTGTTACAACGGAACACATTTTTCCGCTCCCTTTCTGGACTTTGTATCCATAACCCTCGGAAGGTTGCGGGCGATTGCCTCAATCAGACCGTGAATATCATCAAAAGACAGGTGCCGGGTTAAAGTGAATCGTATACCCGATTTTCGCCGGGATACTGCCGGATAAATAGCGTGGTTTGTATAAAAACCCTCATCAAGCAGATATTTGACCATATCGCCGGCAACATGAGGAAGTCCTAGTTTGATGTAAAAAATGGGCGACTGCGAACTGCATGCGACAGGTATTTCGTATGCTTTAAGCAGCCGATTGCAGAACGCAATACGGTCTTGCAGTTCCAGTTGCAGGCAATTAATCTCCGGCGAAAGATGGATGCTAGCAGAGGCAAGTGCTGCGCCCAGCATGGGAGGCTGGATAGGTCCTGAAAAAATCATCGGCCCTCCGCAGTTTTTAACGTGTCGATGCATCCGTGCATTCGGAAAAATGAGCGCCCCGCCGCCGGCAGCGTAAGCTTTGCACAGGGACGTCGCAACAACCATCCGCTCTTGAATAGGTAGACAATCGAGAACATAACCGCGGCCATGCTTGCCTAACCAGCTCATGCCGTGAGCATCGTCAAAATACAGATGCAGCTGCTCGTAGCGGGTTAATAACTGGCCTAATTCATGTACCGGAGCCCGATCTCCAAACATGCTGTAAATGCCGTCAGTCAGGTACCAGACATGGCGATACTGTTTGCTAAGGATGTTGATTCGTTCCTCAAGCAACTCCAGGTTGCAGTGAAGCAGCGTTTCGACAGGAACCCCGTCCGCCTGCACCAGCTTTGCGGCTGTCTGCATACTGTTGTGGGCCATCTGGTCGATGATAATCGCATCGCCTTTTTGAATGAGTACCGGCAAAGCGGCGATATGACCCAGCGTTGTGGTGGGAGTCGCCAGCACATGCCCCCCGAATAATTCTTCAAGTTGCGCTTCCAATTCCGTATATGGCGTTGCCGACATATAGGCTCTCGATATAGCGAATTGGGTGCCGTAGCGGGTTACGGCATCGATAGTTCCCTGCTTGAGTCGGGAATCCTGCTCTAATCCCAAGTAGCTGCAAAGAGCAAAATTCAGCACTTGCCTGCCGTTTAAACAAATGGTCCGTCCATTGAAAGCTTCGTCTTCAGTTGTGCGTTGCGCCAATCCGTGGCTCAAGCCCATATCGACTATCTTATCAATAGTGGTTACCCAGTTTGGTTGAGTTTCCATAGATATTCCTGATTGAATTGAAAGGGTCATTTCTCCTTTAGGTAAAAGTCGAAATGAGGGATAAAAACAGCAACTATGTGCGAATAATATAGCTGTTTTAGCTTAACCTTGACTTAATGGGGGATGAAGGACGAGCTGGAGCGCTCATTGATTGATCTCGGAGTCGTCATACCGGTAGGGATAAACTTGTATATAACGATGAGTACCGGACTGTGGAAACGATAAAACCCATCAATACCACGCCGAAACCAGTTTCCGGCATTCGGCTCTCCATGGGCAATCCATTTCTTCGCAGAGCCTATTGATTTCAGAACGGAAGCAAGGGCTATGTCCGGTAGCGTTTTGAATAGCCCCTACAAGTTCTATTTCCGACAGAATATCCTCAGGACTTTGAATGCCGATAAACTCAGCCAACTGTCGCAAGCTTAAAATCGTCATCGGTCCGTCTTCTTCCAGGATGGACATATAAAGCGCTACCAGCATTCGGTAATAGTCTGTTTCAGCCTCTAACCAGTCGGTTAATTCTTTGCCGGGTTCGAATTTTCTGGCTAGTGCTTTGTAATAAGCAGCTTCTGCAATCCATTGATGCCGATTAATAGGCTTTACGGCATGGCTTAGCATTGACTGGAATCATGTTGTTTATCTCAACGCATATTTTGTAACGCCTCAATACGTTCTTCCAACGGCGGGTGGCTCATAAACAGTTTTTGTGCGCTGCCGCCGTTAATGCCGAAAGCCGCCAGTTGTCCGGGCAGGTCTTGCGGCTCGTATTCGCGTTGCAAGGCGCGAAGTGCGCTGATCATTTTTCCCCGTCCGGCCAGCTTGGCGCCGCCTGCATCCGCTTTAAATTCCCGGTAACGGGAGAACCACATGACCAGCAGGGAGGCCAGAAATCCCAAGGCAATTTGCGCAACCATCTGGGCGAGGAAATAGCCCATGCCATGGCCGCGTTCGTTTTGAAGGATAACGCGGTCAACCACATGACCGATGATGCTGGCAAAAAAGTAAACGAAGGTGTTTAGCACGCCCTGCATCAAGGCCATCGTTACCATGTCCCCGTTTGCGACATGAGTGATTTCATGGCCGATGACGGCTTCAATTTCATCTTTATTCATGCGCTGCAGCAAACCGGTGCTGACCGCTACCAATGCGTTGTTTCTGTTCATCCCGGTAGCAAAGGCGTTGGCATCGGGGGACAGAAAAATACCCACTTCCGGCATGCCGATGCCCGCCTGTTGGGCTTGCTGAGTCACTATCGTCAGCAGCCATTGTTCGGTCTGGTTTCGTGGCGGTTGTTTGACAATCTGAATGCCCATGGCCTGTTTTGCAGACCATTTTGACATGGCAAGGGAAATGACCGAGCCGGTTATGCCTATGATTGCCGACATGACCAGCAGCGCGTTAAGGTCGAGATTTATGCCCTGTGCGTCTAAAGTGCCGGTTAAGCCCAAAAGGCTAAAGACAATACTGATTACAACCATTATTGCGACATTGGTCGCCAGAAAAAGAAAAATTCGCATCATCGCTAAGCCTGCTGTAGTAAAGGTTAAATTCCAAAAAAGGCTAAGGGATAAAAGCGGCTTAATTTGACGCCCAGGTTTTTTTGCCTTTCGCCCTTCTGCTGCTTTCCAGAACTACGCCTTTGGAATCGTAATGGTCAGCACGCCGTTGTGGTATTCGGTATTCATTTTGGCTGCATTGGCAGGTCCCGGTAAGGTTAATGCCCGTTGAAATTGGCCGACGAAACGCTCCCGGTATTGGTATTTACCGTTTTTATCATCCGTTTCATCCTTTGCATGTTCCGTTTTAATCGAAATACGCAAAACCTGATCTTCCAGCTTGACGTCTATTGACGATTCATCGGCGCCGGGCGCATTCACGGTCACAATATAGCGATCCGATTTTTCCTTTAAATCCACGTCGGGCGTTTTGCTTAAACTGCCTAAAGGGGTTTTCATATGGAAACGCGAAAATGAATCATCGAACATCTGTTCCATTTCATTTTGCATGTGCTGTATTTCCGCATAAGGATTCCAGGTGCGGTCCTTAAAGAATTCGTCATCATCCGATTTGGGACGATTGGATTTGGGTAGATTCGATAGTGTTTGAGGTTCTCCGGTCTGACTATAAAACCCACTCAGCTGGTTGAGCCGGTCATTCAGTCGAAACATCGTATACGCCTGTATTCCCAGAATAATCACTAATACGGCGGCTATAGCGGCAATGGTTTCATTTTTCATTTACGGTTCTCCCTGAGCAAATTGCCGATGTGGCAAGCGTCGACAGTGGGTGATGCCGGAAACACCTGTTTGCGCTTGCGCTCAAACAGGGTTATTCCGACCTACGCGGACTAATGAATTTCGATGCTTTTGCGTTTGCTTTTTTCGGTTTTGGGAATGGTTACCGTCAATATTCCATCTTTGAACGAAGCTTTTGCCTTGTCACCATCGACATTGTCGGGTAAGGACAAGGTGCGCTGAAATTCGCCACGCGATATTTCGCGGCGAAAATATTTGCCTTTTTCCTCTTCCTTTTTTTCTTCTTTGGTGCAAGAGCGGATGGTAATGGTCTGGTTGGTAACGGAAACTTCCAGATCCTCTTTTTTAACACCCGGCAATGCAGCCTTAACTTCGATGTCATTATCATGATCGAGAATATCAACCTTTGGAAGACTGATTTCAGGCAGGGTAGGCATATTCCAATCCAGCAAGCGAGGCCATCTGCGCGAGAGAAAGTCGTCAAAAAAGTTATCAAACTCATCAAATGACATCAAGCCGCCAGGCGATGTTTTGGGCATTAATTCGGAACCTTTTTTTGTTTTATCTACTTCTTTATTTGACATAAATTTCTCCAGTAAATTAATTATAAAATATCAGCCTGACAAGGCATCACGGCTTAATATACGGCTGTATCGTTACAGCAAAAATTCCTGTTCCGCCTCAAGCCAGTCTTCAAGTTCATGGCCCGGTTCAAAACCTCTGTTTTCAGCCTTGAGATAGGCTATTTCAGCAATCTTGGCGTCACGGTCAGGAAGACATATTGTTGGGCAGTCTTCCGCAGGATTTGAAATTTCTTCTTTAGCCTTTTTAGCAGTTGCAGCCATTTTCCACCTCATTATGGTTAAGGATTGCCCTTTGAGTTGTGTATGAAACAAACAATCTCCCTGTTATTCTAACTAGAAAAATCAGAAAAAATATTGGTGCAAATACTTAGGGATTCATTTAACGATATAATTTTATTGATAATTGATGTTACGCAGTTAGTTGAATTTCGACCGCTTTAAGATTAAGGAGTCGCTAGCGTGACACTTGATTGAATCGGGTTGTCGCACCCGAAGGCGAGTTACTTTCTTTTGCTTCGCCTCGGCAACTGCTCCTGCGTTGCTCTACCTCCTGCATCCATGCAGTCGAAAAGAAAGTAACCAAA
>Ga0160178_117838_pt1 | contig 52368 bp, 38 predicted proteins | sample met4sta_2_FD_108560 | JGI IMG/M metagenome (GOLD analysis project Ga0160178, IMG submission 108560) | Synthetic bacterial communities of pure cultures from sediment of Lake Washington, USA, under low oxygen conditions - MT... | ecosystem: Engineered > Modeled > Simulated communities (microbial......
ATGCCGCTAGGTGCGCTCAGCAGCAAGAATCGAGCTTTATCTCTTTTTGAAGCGATATCATCTCTAAGAAACTGAATGTCCTCAGTTCGATTTATAAATATCATTCATAATTCCTAGTTATCATTCATCAATGCGACTACCTTGCCTCAATTAGCAGGGTAGTCGCCCCTAAATACTCAATGTTTAGCCATCCCCCCATCCCGCTTCTTAAACTGAATCACCTGCATCATCCCCATATCCTCATGGGATAACAAATGGCAATGCAGCACCGTAGTGCCGTCGAAATCTTCATAACGGGTCAAAATGGTTTGCGGCTGGCCGTATTTCACCAGCAGACTGTCGCGCCACAGGGTTTCCGTGTTGCCGAGCGGGTCGGTGCGGGTGGTCTGGAAGTCGTTGGTGTGGATATGAAAGACGTGGTTCCGGGTCGGGTCGGCGGAACTGACGATCCAGCTGTCGGTGCCGGTTTGCGGACCGTTGCTGTCTTCGGGCGCTTTTGCCAGTTCTTCGGCATTGGGGCGCAGCTCTAATACGCGCGGTTGGTTGGCATCGAACACATGGCCATTGACCTGGAAGCCTATCGGATAGCAGGGGGTTTTGTCCCTTTCCGGGTTACAGGCAATGCCGCCATCGTTGCCGCCTAGCGGTTGGTCGCGGTTAAACGTGGCGATTTGGTTGTATTTGACGTTGCTGTCCTTGATGTCGGTATAAGGATACAGTTTTGCCATTTCTTCGTTGGTCGGAAGGCCGGTGTCGGCAACTGGTTCGCCTTCCACTTCGACCCAGGCGACCACATAGTCGGTAAAACTCGCTGTGGACGGGTCCAAGCGGCCGCTGATGTAGGTGTCGGCCGCCAGTTTGTAACGGCCGGGTGTTTTACTCGCTTGCACCAGTATGTCGCTACGGCTGCCCGGTATTAACTCTACGGCCTGTCTTTTCAGCTTGAAGGTTTTCTCCTGATCCCATTCGCCGGTGCAGCAGTAGTCTTTTTGCTCCCAGTTGTTCACCCAGGTGTCCACTTGGCTCAAGTAATTACCGTCCACGGCGATTTCGTGCAAGTCGTGCTTTTCCAGGGTGAGCTGGGCGGTGCGGTTAAATGAGCTGTCGATAAAACGCCAGCGCTGTACTTCGCCGGGGCGCATTTTTATGGTCGGCGCAATTTGTCCGTTGACCAGCAGGTAGCGGTTTCGTACAAAAGCCCGGTCATCGCCCAAGGCCAGGAAATCGTTTACCTTTCCGGTGTCGTCGTAGGGGATGGTTTGCAGCATGAAGATTTTTTCATTGGCGTTGGCTTTCATGATCGATTCGGGCGTTTTGGCGGGATCGTCCTCAACGATGATCGTGCCTTCCATGCCGCTGCCCACTTGGACGCCGGTGGAACCATGCACATGGGGGTGATACCAATATGTGCCGGGGCCATGGGTTTTCGGGATGTTGATGGTGATTTGCCTGGGGTTGGCGCTTAGGCTGCTATTTTTAGAATTCTTATAGGGAACTGGAGGCACCATGACCAGAATATTGTCGGCATCGCCGCTCGGCGAAACGTGCATGCCGTGGGTGTGCAGGTTGGTGCAATTGAATTTGTCGGGCAGCGGCGATCCGCCGAATGCATCGTGGGGATTGTTGCAGAGCTGTTCCGGCGTTAATTTGCCGGTCTGGCCCAAGGCGTTGTTGAGGGTGATGTTCAGTGTATCGCCGGGTTTGACGCGCAGGGTCGGCCCAACCAGTTTGCCGTTGTAGGAACGCAGGGTAACGCCGCAACCGGCGATTTTGGTTTTGGCAGGCTCGGTAAAAACGACATTCAGTTTGGCGGTGAGTTGGCCGTTAACCGACTTGATTTCTTCAGGTGCTGCGTAGGCTTGGCCGCCGTAAGTTTTGAGGTCGGTTTCCTGGTATATGCAGGCCGGGTCGGACGGTGTGTCGGTGGTATCGGCCAGGATCGGCATTGAGTGTAGGCCGGCGATCAGGGCGAGCAGTGCGGTGCGAGTGGCTGTGAAATAGAACATGGTTATCTCCTGATTCAGTGAGGCTTGACGGATGGGCAATTACGCTCAGCAGCATCAGTAGCGGCAACGGTCTCTTTGGTGCGTTCGTTGTGGCAGGAAGGACAGCCGGGTGCGGCGCATTTTACGCATTGCGTCGGCACGCCTGGATAATTCGCGTCGTACTCACCGGTGGGGCAGGCGTGACCGGTGCCTTGAGGTGTTGCGGTGGCGGTTGGCGAGAGATCGGCCATCGCTGTTCCCATCGGCAGGGCAAGCGTAACCGTTAGAATGACAGTTTTGAGATTGAGCATAGTGAGGTGTGCCTCTTTATTATTATGTGTGCGGTGGAGATTAAGGGTGTCGCTTTAATTATGTCGCGGTTCGTCGAGCGGTTTTATCAAGTTGGCCGCTACGAAAGCCTGTTTGGTACTTAAGATTCACGAATGACAGGAGTTCCAAGAGGGCTTTTAGCCCAGCCGAATGATGCGCTTCGGGTGAAAGGTTAGCCTCTTTCAATGCAAAGTAAATCTGGAAGGGCGCTGCATTCTAACGGAAAAAATGAGTCTGGCAAACGTTTAAATCTTGTTCATGATAAGAGAATGGAGCCAATCGTTAACATCAACGAACTAAATACCTTAGAACAAGATGGAACGGTTTTTAATCGGTGGTCAAGAACTCGCCTTTCCGGTTGCCGGTAGCAAGGACAAGAAAATCTATCCTTATGAAGGTATAATGCCGTTTTATGCAAAACCCATTGGACCGGATCAATGACAGGACCGCTGAACAATTGCAAAAAGAACGCTCTAAATCATTTGAACCATTAATGAACAAGACTAAAAAATCGGCTGAGTTATTGGGATTTATTGACCCTTTTTTCAGGCTCATTTATCTATTGGCAAATACGGCCATTCTAAAGTTGTCGGCGTTGGTTCCGGGCATTTCCGGTGTAAAAATGTTTCTCACTGCCCGGTAAAGTTGTAAAACATGAATGCAGCAAATCCCATTGGTGTTTTCGATTCAGGTGTTGGCGGGTTGTCCGTCCTGCACGAGATTCGCAGGGCGCTACCGGGGGAGGATTTGTTGTATGTGGCGGACTCGGCCCATGCGCCGTACGGCGATAAATCCCAGCAGTTTATCGAGGATCGGTCGATTGCCATTACCGAGTTTTTGGTGAGCCGGAACGCCAAGGCCATCGTCGTTGCCTGCAACACGGCAACCGGCGCGGCGATAACAACGTTGCGCTCAAGGTTCTCCATGCCGATTATTGCGATGGAGCCTGCCGTTAAACCGGCGTCAGAGAATTCCAAATCAGGCGTTATCGGCGTTCTGGCGACCAGCAGGACCTTGGCTAGCGATAATTTTGTGAAGTTGTTTGCGCGATACGGCGCGGATGTCGAGATATTGGGGCAGGCGTGTCCCGGATTGGTTGAGCAAGTGGAAGCGGGAGACCTGTCGGGCGATAAGACCCGGATATTGCTTGAGCGATATGTGCTGCCATTGCTGGAGCGGGGGGCGGATACGCTGGTGCTGGGCTGTACGCATTATCCGTTCTTGGCGCCGCTGATACGGCAGATAGCCGGACCTGGGGTGGCTGTCATAGATTCCGCCGCCGCCGTTGCGCGGCAACTTCGCCGTCGGCTTGAAGTTGCCGATCTGTTGGCGGATGGGGCCAGGGTCGGGGGGGAATCCTGTTGGACCAGCGGTGCAGTGGATAAAGCGCTGCCGCTGTTTGCTCAGTTATGGAAGGCGGACGTCGAGGTGTGTGCTTTGCCAACATACGCTGGAGGTAGCGAGTAGGATGTGCTGAACGAAGCGCATCAATCGCGAAAGACGCGCTTCACTTTGTTCAGCGGCACATTCTACGTACTGCCTAGTCGGCGTTTCCGGCAAACACCTTCGATCCGCCGGACAAATCTGTCTAGAACAGATTTGCATTTACCCGAAGGGCGTCAGGCAGGATAGCCTGACGTGAAACGCCACCTCGCGCTACGCTTGGGTGGTCTTATTCCGGCCTACGCCGATTTGATCAAAACTGTCCACCTGCCGGTGCTCGGCTTGCGGGTCTGGCGTGCTGTCTCGGGTCAGCCAGATGGTTTCAAAACCGGCGGCTTTGGCGGCATCCAGCTCTTCTTTAATATCCGATAAAAACAACAGCTGGTTCGGCGGTATGGCAAGCTGTCCGGCGATGTTGTCATAGGATTGTTGTTCTTTCTTGCCGCCGATATGGGTATCGAAATAACCGGAAAATAACGGCGTTAAATCGCCGTATTCGGTATGCGCGAACAGCAGTTTTTGCGCGTAAACCGAACCGGAAGAATAGATGTATAAATCCAGCCCTTCAGTTTTCCAGGCTTTGAGATTTACTGCGGCATCGGGATACAGATGACCCTTGAAGTCGCCTTGCCGGTAACCGGCTTCCCAGATCAGGCCTTGCAAGGATTTTAACGGCGTGACTTTTTTGTCTTCGTCCAGCCACTGGATCAAGTGGGTTATGATTTGCTCGGTAGATAATTCTGAACCGGCTTCTTTACAGACATCTTCCAGTAGTGGCTTAACTTGCGGGTCGTCTGCATGGTTGCGGACATAGTCGGCCAGGTTTGCCCGCGCATAGGGAAACAGCACATCCTTAACAAATAAAATCGATGAGGTCGTGCCTTCGATGTCGGTGACGATGGCTTTAATCATGACAACTCGGCAACGTATTGGTCAAGGGTAGGGAAGGATTTGGCGATGTCGCTGCCGGTAAAGTCGGCCACCCAGCCGTCCGGCGTGGTGAATAAGCGGATGCATTTAAACCGGGGATTTTCGCCCATATCGAACCAGTGCGTGGTGTTGGCCGGTACGCTGATTAAATCGCCTTGTTCGCATAATATGCCATACACTTTATCGGCGACGTGCAGGTAAAACAGGCCGCGACCTTCGATAAAAAAGCGCACTTCAAAATCGGCATGGACGTGCTCAGACAGAAACTTCTGCCGGAACACGGCTTTGTCGGGATGATCGGGATTTAAGCTGATCACATCAACAGACTGAAAAGCGTATTGCTGTTTCAGGCGGTCGATGGAATCGCTGTAAGCGTCAATCACGGTGTCCTGGTCGGCATCGGCGGCTAGTTCGCAGTTGGCCGTCCAGCGTTCAAACTGTACGCCAATGGCACCCAGCCGGGTCTGGATAGCGGTAAAATCGGTGGTTGTTTCGCCAAGCTGTGGCTGATTGTCGGGGCAAACGGTTAATGCGCTCATGGTTTTAACTCCTTATAGTTTTGGGTAATCGCTCTCTTACCGGGTAGCTTAGAGTAGGGCGTGCCGTGCGCGCCTTTGTCGATGCTTGAATAATCTTTGGCGCGCACGGCACGCCCTACATAAACGTTCTACCTTCTATATCCATGCAGTCGTAATTCACAATCGAATAAAAATTCCAGCGCCTCAAGATGACGCAACGTTTCCTGTACCGAACTGCCCCAGGTATAAAGCCCATGCCCGGCAATGATGTAAGCGTAGATAGCGCCGTGTTTGTCTATATACTGTTCCACTTGCTCGGCCAGACGGGGGATATTCTGGTCGTTGGCAAAAATAGGTATAACAACCCGGCTTTCGTGGGTGTCAATACCGGCCAAGGCTTTTAACAGCTCGTAATCTTCCAGCACGATTTCGGATTTGAATAGCCGAGAGGTCAGCGTGGCATTAATCGAATGCGGGTGCAATACCGACTGAACGGCCGGAAACCGTTTATAGAGTGAGGTATGCAATGCCGTTTCCGCAGACGGTTTTTTTCCATCCAGGGAGTTGGCATCGGCATCGATCAGCATGATATCGTCCAGTTGCAAACGGCCTTTGTGCTTGCCGGAAACGGTAATGGCAATGGTGCCGTCAGGCAATCGTGCGGAAAAATTACCGCTGGTTGCAGGCACCCAGCCTTTGCTGTCGATAAATTGACCGGCATCAATCAGCTGATTGGCCAGCATCAAAAAGTCTTCGTTATACGTCATGTCGGTTAATGGTTATGGAAGTTAAACGTTACGGACAGGGTTACAAATCCCGTTCGGCATAGAAAATCTTATTTAATCATAATTATCAGCGTCATCAGCGTTCTATTTTTGACTGCTGAACAGTTACTAACGTTTTAAGCTTTGAGCTGATGCGGATGGGATATTTTCCACTCCGTCGGCGCGCGCCATTCATTCACCCAATCGGCAAGCTCGGATGCGGGCATCGGTTTGGCAATGCCGTAGCCTTGCGCATGATGACAGCCCATTTGCAAAAGAGCGCTGCCGTGTTCGATCGATTCCACGCCCTCGGCGATGACTTGTCGCCGGAAAGATTCGGCCAAACCGATAACGCCTTGCACGATAGCTAAATCATCCTCATTTTCCAGCATATTGCGCACGAAAGTTTGGTCGATTTTAAGCGTTTCCGCAGGCAGATGTTTGAGATAACTCAGCGATGAATAGCCCGTTCCGAAATCATCCAGCGCAAATTGTACGCCCAATGTTTGACAGTCTTTAATAACCTGGGAGGTCAGCGATAAGTCGAGTAAGGCCTGGGTTTCCAGTATCTCCAGCTCAAAATGAGCCGGTTTGATAGAGGGATGGCGTTCAAATGCGTAGTAGAGTTGCAGGATAAAATCGTCGGTTTGCAGCGATCTGGCGGTGACGTTGACGCTGATCTGGAGTTGAAGCCCCTGACTCTGCCAGTTTTCCATGTGCTGCAAGGCCTTGTCGATAACCCAGGCATCGAGCCGGGTTATAATGTCATGATTTTCAAGCAGCGGCAGAAAATCGCCCGGCATGACCAGGCCGCGTTCAGGATGTCGCCAGCGTATCAACGCTTCCGCTCCGAACACGATACCTTGCTGCATGTCGACTTTGGGCTGGAAAAAAAGTTCGAATTCCTCGTTTTCAAACGCCTGTTCAATGCGGTTCAGCGCCTCGCGATGCGAATGGAGTTGACGATCCAGTTCCAGGTTGTAAATATGGAAACAGTTTTTGCCCTCTTGTTTGGCCTGATACATGGCCTGATCGGCATGCCGCAACAGCGTATCCGGGTCGGTGTTATCTTCGGGGAAAATACTGATGCCAATACTGGCGGATACCGAGACAGCCTGGTTTTTCAAGGAAACAGGCTCGCTGATGACTTCCAGCAGACGGTGCAACGTGGTTTCGCAGTCTTCAACCTTTTCCAGACCCAGTAATAAAAACACGAATTCATCGCCGCCTAAACGGGCGATGGTATCGCCTTCGCGCAGCGCGTTTTTAATGCGCAGGGCAACTTCGATCAGCAGCTGGTCGCCCGCTTCATGGCCCAGTCTATCGTTGACCGGTTTAAAACCGTCCAGGTCCAGATAACCCACCGCCATTAAACAATGATCGCGTTTGGTTTGGGCAAAGGCCAGATGCATACGATCCGCCAATAGAATCCGGTTGGGCACACCGGTGAGCGGGTCGTAGTGAGCCATGAGTTCCAGCTTCCGTTCCTGTTCTTTAAGCTGGGTAATATCCGAAGAGGTGCCGATGTAATGGGTTATTTTGCCCTGCTGATCGGCAACCGCGGAAATGGTGAGCCATTCGGCAAAGATTTCCCCGCCTTTTTTACGGTTCCAAACTTCGCCGCGCCAGTAGCCCTGCCGGTTGATGGCTCGCCACATGTTTTCATAGAAGCTGGTATCGTGAAGTCCCGATTTAAGCAAACTTGGCTTTTTGCCCAATATTTCGTCTCGCGAATAGCCCGTTATGCTGCCGAACGCCGGGTTCATATCAATAATGTTGCGCTGTGCATCGGTAATCAGGATGCCTTCCTGCGTGCTTGCAAAAACGCTGGCGGCCATACGCTGTTCTTCTTGAACCTGTTTCCGTTTGCTGATGTCGCGTCGCAAACGCATATTCCAGGTGACAATAAAAGCAAGCAGCGACAGTGCCGCCGCGGCATAAAGCAGAACGGTTTCAGTTTTTACACCGGGTTCATATTTCAAACTCATCCAACGATTCTGGATGGCGTCTTTTTCAGCCTGGGGGATGTCGGCCAGTGCTTTGGCAAGTAAGGATGCCAGCTCGGGATTAAGCCGGGTGGCGGCCATGCGATGGTAACTTTTGTAAGTGGTATCCCCGGAAAAACCGAGATTAAGCATGCCCTCTCTTTTAATCGCGTAGTGGGTTGAAGCGGCATCGCCAATATAGGCATCCACTTTGCCGCTGCTGACCAGATTCAAGGCATCGTGAATATTTTCGGCCGGAACCAGTTGTATTTCAGGATGGTCATGCATGAGCAGTTCTTGCATGAAGTAGCCTCTTTCCAGCGTCACCTGCTTGCCGTTGAGATGATCCAGCGTACCGATAAATCCGTTATTACTGTCGTTGATAATGATGGCTGGGGTGTTTAGATAGGCTTCCGTGAAAAATAAATAGCGCTCACGTTCGGGCGTTTTGTTGGCGTTGGCGATCATATCCAACTCGCCGCGTTGCGCCATTTCCAGTATTTCAGCCCAGGATTTATCCTTCACTGTGTCAAGTTTTACGCCCAGCTGCTGTTCGATCAAGGCAATATAGTCGGCGCTCAGGCCGACGTAATTGCCGTTGGCGTCTATCCATTCGTACGGCGCAAAATCGCGGTCTATGCCGACGCGAACAACCGGGTGCGCCTGCAACCAGGCCTGTTCCTCCGGGGTGAAATCAAGCTTGCTGTACTTTTCCTGGAGGTAAATAAAGCCTTCCAGATGATCTATTGAATTGATAAGGCCCAGTTGGCGATAAGTGTCGGCGATGCGTTGAAAACGCTTGGTGTCGGTGTGGCCGATGGGGACGGTCTCCGGCAAAATCATCTTTACCGTTTCCTGCGCCTCAAAGCGCAAGTGCTCGGCAGAAAGCCGGTTGCCGGGATTGTATTGACTGAGAATGATCCTGATCAGTTCGTCCTGATGTTTGAGCGCATAATCCCAGCCTTTGAGCGAAGCGCGCAGGAAACGCCGAACTCTTTCCGGATGCCGGTTTATTTCCTGTTCGGTGGTGAACAGGTTGTCGCCCAGAAAATCGATGCCGTAGTTGCGAGGGTCGATGATGTTGATTTCGACGCCTTTGTTTTTGAAGTAATCAATCTGGTCGGTGAGATAGCTGACCATCGCATCGGTTTTGCCGTTGATCAGGTCGTCGGGGTTGAAGGAATTACTCAAATGGGTAAGTTCATCGCTAGAAATACCCGTTTCATAAAGCATGGCGAGCAGCGGCGCATTGTCATAACTGTCCTCCATGACCCGTTTGCCTCTAAGCTCGTAGGGGCTGACGATGCCGGAATCCTTTAAGGTAAGGTATACCAGCGGGCTATGCTGGAAAATGGAGGCCAGAACCACGACCGGCTTGCCGCCCAGCCGTTGTTCCAGCAGGCCGGTATCGGCTACGCCGTATTGGGACTGGTCTTTTAGAACTTGCTCAATGTTATTGATGCCGGGAATGCGCTCACGGATAGTGACGTCCAGCTTTTCTTCAGCGTAAAAGCCTTTTTCCTTTGCCGCGTAGTAGCCGGCAAACTGGAATGAATGTAACCACTTGAGTTGCAGTGAAACTTTTTCGGAAGGCTGTGCAAGTTCAGCTAGTAAAGGCGATGAACAGAGCGCCAGGTACAATAAAGTAGCCAACCGGAACAAGGACATAAGCATCAGTGTGTGAAAATGTGTAATTCTAGCATTTTGGCATCGGCATGTAGGTTTGTAATTTAGCACTTACGATAAAAGATTATCGCCGCGAAGACACGAAGGGCACGAAGTTTTATTTTTTTCGTGGTAAATAAAAGACTTTTAAGCGTTTGTTGACCCATATTCCGCGCTTAACCTATATTTGGGTTCTGATGCCGTTTGCGAGCAATGAAAAGCGACCTCAGTCTTTTATAAATATTGATTTTAAATCAAATACACCTATAGTTGCCTGACAAAAATAACCAACCTTTAGAGAGTATATATGCAACATTTTCGTCTTTCTTTTTTCGTCACCGCAGTCTGTTTAGCGGCAGCATTTTATTGGGGAGGAATAATGGGCGCTTTTATCGCCATTATTCTGGGAGTTCTCGAAGTCAGTTTATCATTTGATAATGCGGTTGTTAACGCATCAATTCTAAAGCGTATGGATGACCGCTGGCAGAAGTACTTTCTGACCTGGGGGATTTTGATTGCCGTTTTCGGCATGCGCCTGCTGTTTCCTATCGTGATTGTTTCGGCGGCCACCGGTATCGACTTTATGGGCGTCACCGAGATGGCGCTAAAAGACACTGCGACTTATGCCAAACATTTAGAAGCGTCGCATGTACAAATTGCGGCATTCGGCGGCATGTTCTTGCTGATGGTGTTTTATTCGTTCATCTTTGATGAAGGCAGGGAATTGCATTGGCTGGGATACCTGGAAAGAAAAATGGCTTCCTTCGGAAAGCTGGAAGCGATTGAAATTATCATGGCTTTAGGGCCATTGTTAATCGTCCAAAACTACTTGCCCCAGGAAATCCGTTTGGATGTGCTGGTTGCCGGCGTCACAGGCGTTATCCTGTATGTTATCGTGGACAGTTCTGCAACCTTGTTTGAGCATGAGGAAGAAGGGGAAGAAGTTGTTGCCGTGCTGAAAAAAAGCGGCGTCATGAGTTTTGTCTATCTTGAAGTTCTGGATGCATCGTTTTCATTTGATGGTGTGATTGGCGCGTTTGCGATTACCCAGGATGTGGTCATTATTATGCTGGGGCTGGCTATCGGTGCGATGTTTGTGCGAAGCCTGACGGTGTATCTGGTGCGGAAAGGTACGCTGGATGAATATGTATTTCTGGAGCACGGCGCTCATTATGCCATCGGGGTGTTGGCGGGCATTATGCTGATCAGCATGACCCATCATATTTCTGAAGTTATCACAGGCTTGTCGGGGGCCGTATTGATCGGGTTATCGGTGATTTCGTCGATCCGATACAAGAAACGGATGGGCTGATCTATCCCATAAACAAGTGTGGGCAAGCAGCTTTGCCGTTTGTCCGCATTTGCCGATAAAAATGGTAATATAGTCTGTATCTTCTTATTACCCAGAGGTGGCTATTCATAAGCAAATCGGTTAAGCGCGGAATGCTGGAAACAGATGATTAAAAATCTTTTTTACCATGACGAGCATGAAGAAATAAACGTTTCTACACGATTGATAATACTCCAAAACCATATTTGCATTGTAGAACTGCGAAAACAAAATCCGCATCATTCATTTATGAAATACCCTGATCCCGTCAAGTTGTTCGTCTATAGCGAATGTCAATTAAACCAAAAACGCCCGGACTATTTAAGCTGGAATAAGACTTTAAAAATTTTGCTGTTCTGTAGTGTATTCTCGGCCACGACAGCTCAAGCCGAAAACCATCCTGATTTAAACGATGACGATGAATTTTCACTGATGGGAGTATTGTCCGATCATGATTGGCATGACCTGAAAGATGAGCGATGGAATGCCTATTCGCAGGCAACTTATATTTCGAGTTTTAAAGATAAATTTCCGGCTGCGTATACCAATTTAAACGGTACGCCCAATTCATTATCACCTTACTCGGAGTATAGTTTCACAGCGACATTTACCTCTTACCTTGGAGTTAAAGCATGGACAGGTGCGGAATTCTATCTGGCACCGGAAATGATTTCCGAACTACCGCTTTCAGGATTAAAAGGAATAGGCGGAAGCATTCAAAATTTCGAGCTGCAAAAAAATGGCGACCAACACTCTACCTGGTATCGGTCGAGAGCCATTTACAGACAAACCGTATCACTTGGAGGCACAACGAGTGAAGTTAAATCCGGTCCTATGCAATTAGGAGGGACCGTCGATAGCCGCCGCTTTGTTTTTACCGCAGGTAACTTTAGCATTATCGATATTTTTGATAAAAATACCTATGCAGGAGATCTTCGCCATCAATTTCTAAATATGGCTTTTATGACCAATGCCGCCTATGACTTTGCTGCCGATGCACGAGGCTATACCTGGGGCATGGTGGGTGAATATTATTTTGATGACTGGGCATTTCGGTTTGGTCGAATTGCCGGCCCTAAAGACCCTAACGACTTACCCGTAGAATTTAATATACTCAAATATTACGGCGATCAGGTCGAACTCGAACATAAGCATAATATCAAAGGGCAACCGGGGGCGTTAAAATTACTGGTCTATAGAAACCGTGAAAGAATGGGGCGTTTTAGTGATGCTATTGCAGCATTCCAGGCCGACCCGTCCAAGAACGCTACAACATGTACCGGCTTTAGTTATGGATCTGATAATGCCTCGGCCCCTGATCTTTGTTGGGCTAGAAAACCGAATATAAAAATGGGGGTCGGTATAAACATGGAGCAAAGAATTACAGAAGATCTAGGCGTCTTTTTCAGAGGAATGTATTCGGACGGCAAAACTGAAGTTTATTCTTATACATCCTCCGATCGATCGTTATCTTTTGGTGCTGCATTGAAAGGCTTACGTTGGGGGCGGGGAAAAGATACGCTGGGAATTGGCTATGCGCAGAGTTGGATTTCAAATCAACATGCCGCTTTTCTGAATATGGGCGGAATTGATGGATTTATCGGTGACGGGAAGATCAATTACAAACCGGAGCAGGTTGTAGATATTTACTACCAATGTCATGTCGTCAGCTCTGCCTGGCTGTCACTTGACTATCAACATTTAGCCAATCCGGCTTACAACGCAGATCGTGGCCCCGTAGATATCTATGGAGCCAGGGTGCATTTTGAGTTTTAAAAAATACTTGTAACTACTCAGAAGTTAGAACAATAGAAAGGCGGTATCTGCTGCTGAGTAGCTGCGACGGGTTAATCTGCTAATTGCTGTATGCCATCCAGATACCATTTGGGCTGGATGCTGACTTTCGGCTTAATAAAATGCCAGACTTCCCGGACCTGTTCAGCCTGAGCGGTGCTGTCTTCGCGCATGATCGAATCAAACAGCACCGTAGCTTCAAGTTCCGAGCCGACTTCCCTGACTTCCAATAGTTCTGCGTCCAGTTTTAGTATTTCGGTGCGGTTTTCAGTAGCTGATGCTTTGAGCTGATCCTGAATTTCAGCAAATACCTTATCCGTTGTTAAGCCTCTGATTTCGGCAAGATCACGTTCATCCCAAGCTTTTTGCAGCTCAGTAAAGGCTCTCCTTGCGCCGTCCAGGAAAGCCTGTTGATCGAAGTCTTTGGGAATAACCGCTGCCGCGAAGTCGGCATCCTGTTGAACATAAGCTTCAGACGAGTCGGACTTGTTTTTATCTTTTTTGAACAGGACGTCAGTGTCAAAACCTGCGGGATTGGCTTGAGTTGCCTGAGGTTCCTGATAGCTTGACGCAGAATTATGATCAGCCGTTCGGTTATAGACAGTCGGCTGTTGTACAGACCCCGCTTTTTTAGCGGCAAACAATTTATAAAGTAAAAAGGCAATTCCGCCAAAAACAAGGATGTCCATAAAATTAATGCCTTGAAAGCCCCCGCCGGCAAACAGCGAGCCTAATAAGCCACCTAATGCCAAACCGCCTAACACACCCATTAAGCCACCACGGTTGGCCCCGGCTGGCCTGGCTGCCTGGTTTGGCGTAGCGGCCTGTTGTTGATTGGCGGAGCGAGTCGGTGGAGTTGCCGAGCGTTGATACGGTGCGCTATAGGAAGATCTGCCACCAAAAGAGCTGCCGCCGCCGAAACGCTTGGCGTCAGCGTCTGACATCCCGCCTAAGGTTAAGGAAAGTCCCATTAATAAAACAGCAATAATTCCGGTATATTTGTTCATACACTCACCAAGTTAATTAAGTTAAATTTATGCACGGCGATCCTTGTCAAGTAGCTGTCGGGTAAATGCCAGTTGTCCCTGGCAACAAGCCAAGTCCATTCAACCAGCGCAAAAGTGTCAATTGCGTCCGCGCATCATCATGCCAGATTATTTCCGCGCTCACCGGTGCTAATAACCCCGCCTTCATCAACCTCAATGACGTAGACCTTGCCTGCGCCATGCTGATGGGTATTGGCAATAGTCATTATCGCATTGAAAATGCTGTCCACCAGTTCATCCTGGGCGAAAATCTCGATACGTTTTTTCGGCATAAACGGCGTGTAATCCTGACTGTCGACCACTTTTTCACGCCCGAAACCTTCACAATCGGAAACGCTCATGCCTGGAAAATGAGGTATTTCGAGCAGCGTCTGGGTTAGTTTAGCCAGCATAAAAGGCTGAATATAAGCTCGGATTTCTTTCATGGGAGTTTCTCAGGTTTCGTGTTGCTCTTCAAAATGGCGATAGAGTGTCGGCAGCATGGTCAAGGTTAATAGCGTTGCCGTAATAAGTCCACCGATAATAACCACAGCAAAAGGTTTTGCAGTTTCCGAGCCGACACTGGTAGACAGCGCCGCCGGTATCAGCCCCAGTATGGCCATCAGCGCGGTCATCACCACCGGACGCAAGCGACTGACAGAACCTTGCAAAATCGCCTCTTGTAACGGCGTGCCCTCACGCCTCAAATGATTGATTTGGGTTAACAGGATAACACCGTTTTGTACGGCGATTCCGAACAACGCGATGAACCCGACCGCTGCCGACACGCTCAAGTGGATGCCGGTTAACAGCAAGGCCACCAAGCCGCCAATCATCGCAAAAGGCACGTTCATCACAATCAGTGATGCACTCTTCAGTGACTGAAAGGCCCAGAACAGCAGGATAAAAATAAGCACCAAACTGACCGGAACGATAAATGCCAGCCGCTTCATCGCACGTTGTTGATTCTCGAATTGCCCGCTCCAAACGATTCGGTATCCAGGTTCCAATACCACTTGTTCGGCGACTTTTTCCTGCGCTTCGGCCACAAAACTGCCTTGATCACGACCGATCAGATTACACTTGATCGCGATGCGACGCATGTTGTCCTCGCGGCTGATACGCGAAGCGCCCTGATTGATCTTGATCTCGGCCAATTCAGCCAACGGAATGCGACTGCCATCCGGGGATAACACGGTAATATCCTCAATTGCCCCGACTGAATCGCGCGCGGTTCCGGTTAGCCGCACCGTAATATCGAAACGGCGCTCACCTTCCAGCATCTGTGTCGCGGTTTTACCGCCCACCGCCATGGCAATGACATTTTCCACATCATCCACATTAATACCGTAGCGGGCTATCTTGGCTCGATCAATGGCAATAACCATTTGGGCCAGTCCCGATTGCTGCTCGGCAGCCACATCGGTGGCACCTTCTATGGAACGCAGGATGCGGGTGATCTGATTCGCTTTATCCTGAAGGACTTTAAGATCCTCGCCGAAAATTTTGATCGCAATCTCACCTTTAACACCGGAAATAGCCTCCTCCACGTTATCCTGAATTACCTGGGAGAAGTTGAACTGCAAGCCGGGAAACACCGCCAAGCGTTTTTGCATGGCCTCGATCAGTTCATCCTTGTCTTTATAATGCCAGGTATCCTTGGGCTTGAGATCGATAAGAACTTCCAGGTTATTAAAACCTTTGGGGTCAGTGCCATCTTCCGGGCGTCCCAGTTGGGTGAGTATCGACTTGGCCTCGCTAAACTCGCGTAGGCGTCCGCGTATATCCTGTTCCAGTACTTTGGCTTTAGCCAAGGAGACGGGCGTCGGCAGCGTGATAGTCAGCCAGATGTTCCCCTCATCCAGCTTGGGCATAAACTCGGTTCCGATCAACGATGTAGAACCCAGCGATAAGGCCAGCGTCAATCCTGCGCCAATGAATAATCTGCGAGGGTGGCGCAACACGGATTCCAATGCGGATCGATAGTGCCGTTCCATACCCTCCACCAGCGGATTGTGCGATTCGATAAGCCGGGGTCCAATCAAATAACTCAGCAACACAGGCACCAGGGTTAAGCTGATGATCAACGAGCCTAACAATGCAAAGCTGAGCGTGAACGCCATCGGTGAAAATATTTTTGCCTCGACTCGCTGAAAGGTGAAAATCGGCAAAAAGGCAATAATGATGATGGCTTTGGAGAACAGGATAGGCCGGGCCAGATCCACCGCTGTCATCAACATGGACTGACGCATATGTGCCACACTGGCCTTCTGGCTCATTTCTAAAGTCACTTTGACCATAATCGCCTCGACCAATACCACAGCGCTGTCTACGATGATGCCAAAGTCAATCGCGCCCAGCGAAATCAGGTTCGCAGAAACATGCTCGGCATCAATCAAAATGAAAGCGAATAACAGGGATAACGGGATGACGGCAATAACGACGGACGAAGCCAGCGCCCGACGCAGGAATATAACCAGAATGGCTAAAATCAGCGCCGCGCCTTCCAACATATTATGCACGACTGTTTTTTTTGTGTGTTCCACCAGTTCCGTCCGGTCATAGATAGGGATTATCTTGACGCCGGGAGGCAGAACGTGACCATTAAGATCCTCAATTTTTTCTTTCACTCCTTGCAACACGACGAGGGCGTCCCTGCCCTTGATAAGCAAAACCACGCCTTCAACCACATCATCACGTTCATTGTAACCAACAATACCATTACGCGGTTGTGGCCCTACCACTACATTAGCGATATGCTTAACCAACACCGGCACGCCATCCCGGCTGGCAATGACGATGTCGCCGATTTCATCAGCGGACTTCAACAGGCCTGCGCCGCGCACGACCAGCGCCTCGTAGCCGTGCTCGATATAACCGCCGCCGGTATTGGCATTATTGGCGGCGACCGATTGGTAAACCTCAGGGAGCGTTAATTTATAATCTCTTAGTTTGTCAGGATCAACCTCTATCTGGCATTGCTTAACACCGCCGCCAAAAGCCACTACATCAGCCACGCCTTGCACAGAACGCAAGGTACGCTCGATCACCCAATCCTGCAAAGCACGTTGTTCAATCAAAGGGTGGTTAGGCGCTTCAATACGATAACGATAAATTTCACCGACACCCGTTGTCAATGGCCCCAACACTGGACCAACCTCAGTCGGCAAGCTGACTGCTCGCAACCGCTCCAGAACTTGCTGTCGCGAAAAATAATCCTCAGCCTCATCATCGAAAGTCAGCGTTACGACAGACAGGCCAAAAATCGATACTGAACGCATATTGATCAAATGCGGCAAGCCGTTCATTTCTTTCTCAATCGGCAAGCTAATCAGTTTTTCCACTTCTTCCGGAGCTTGGCCGGGATATTGGGTGACTACTTGCACAAAAACATTTTGTACATCGGGAAAAGCCTGTACCGGCAGACGTTCGACCGATATAGTGCCAACGACGACCAGCAACACCGACGCACCGATAATTAACAGCCGTTGCTGTAGACAGAACGAGATGATTTTATGAATCATGGCTGGCTTTCCCCTCCTTTCTGTTCAGCATCCTGTTCGGCATCTTCCTCGGTGCGCAGCAGCAGTGCGCCATCGACCACCAGGCGCTCTCCCGAATTCAAACCTTCAAGAATCACCGCCCTATCCTTAAGGCGCAGGCCCGCTTTGACCGGACGTTTTTGATAATGACCATCACCGATAGCCACAAATAACCAGTCGGATTCATCTTCGGTAAATAGCGCAGTTAACGGCACCACAACCGCCTTATCGTCCGGGTCGCTTTGCACCTCAATGGCGGCATACATTGCCGGTAACAGACGGTTATCGGCATTGGGCAAAATACAGCGCACTTTTACCGTGCGCGTTGTTTCTTCAACCACCTGACTGATATAACTGACGGTTGCTGTAAAAGTCTCTCCGGGATAGGCCGGAACGCGTACCAATACCTTGGCACCGATATGGATCAGCCCGATGTCTTTCTCAAAAACATCCATCTGTACCCATAAACTGCTCAGGTCTGAGATGACGAACAGCGGCGTGGTCAGATCAGATCTGACTTCCATGCCGGGATTGATATTGCGCTCGGTGATCGCTCCTGCAATCGGCGCATGCAGGACAAAGCGATTATCGGTGCGCCCGTTGCGCACGCCAAGGTTGGCCAGTCTGAGTCGCGCCCGTTCCGCCTCGCTACGCACACGGGCCAGATTGTCTTGGGCCTGCTCCTGATCCTTGCGCGGGGCGATGCCGTTTGCATAAAGCTCCTGCATCCGCTGAAAAGCCCGTTTGGCCAAATTCAAATCCGCCAGTGCGCCGGCATAATCCGATTGTGCCTGTCCCAGTTCCGGGCTATCCAGTTCCGCCAGGGCATCTCCCGCATGAACACGAGCGCCCAACGCAGCGATAGCCCCGGTCACTCGTCCGGCAATAGGTGAGGAAACGCGAGCGGTGCGGGTTTCGTCATAAGCGAGCGTGCCTGTTACTGGGTCCATAAGGGGACGCCGGACTAACTCAACGATGGCCTCTTTAATATAAGCACGCTTGGGCGAATCCTGACTGAGGATCACTTCATTCTTAGGTAGCGCCGCGACTGGTTTTTGCGGGGCGTTGCTTTTCGATTGACAGGCCAGCAGAGATAAACCTAGTATTCCAGCGATCAGCCTAGTATGGTTGGAAAACTTTGTATTCATAATTTTACTTCTTCTCCGTAAGCCATTAATAAGTCCGCCCAGGCGTTGCTGCGGTTCGCCAAAGCGGTGTAATAATCCAGCATCATTGCCTTGTAATTGCGCTCTGCATCAATCAAGTCCAGCAATCCTACTGCACCTTTCTGGTAAGCGATCTCCTGCGCTTTACGCAACGATTCAATGCGCTTGACCACGGCTGTCTCAAAGCGCTGTGAAATGGCGTCCGCACTTTGCCAGGCCGACAAGGCTTTCATAACCTCGGCTCGCACACTCTGCTCAACCTGTTTTACTGCTAACTCTGATGAGCTTAAAGCGACACGCGCTTTTGAGATTTCACCTTCCTGGCGATAGAACAATGGCAACGGCACACTGACGCCGACACCACCGCTATCGGTAAAAAAGTTACCGGGATCGCGTTGATAAAAAGCACTGACCGTCACATCGGGAATGGCCAGTCGATTTGCCAAGGTCAGCATTTTTCCAGCCTGTTCGATACGCACGCGTGCAGCTTGCAGGTCAGGTCGCCGCTCCAACGCCTGTTCGGCTAATTGATCCTGTCCTGCTTTTGCGATCTCAGGGGGTGCTGCCGGCCAAGCCTCGACGGCGGAGATTTCCATGCTGTTTTCAGGCCAACCGAGCAATAGCAGCAGATCGGCTCGGGCCTGATTTAATGCTGATTTGGCTTGATCTTGATCGCCTTGAGCCTTGAGGCTTTCAACCTCAATCCGGGTAAAATCTGTCGCCGCAATATCGCCCACTTTGAGTCTGATGCCATTGACCCGCAGAATTTCACGATAGCGCTCATAGTTTTCGGCTGCCACTTTTGATGTCTTTTGCGCCAGCAACAGGCTGTAATAACTGCGTCGCACTGCATTGGTGAGTACACGTGCAGTGTCTTGTAAATCAAAGTTTATCGCTTCGGTAGCCAGTTCACTGCTTTCTATCCGTAACCGGCGTTTCCCGGCGGTTTCGATCAGTTGCTGAATCTGTGGCGATACCGCCGGCAACGTCGTCATGTTGCTGTATTGCTGACGAAACATATTAGGACTTAATGACGAAATGGTAAAACTGAACACCGGATTCGGAATCGCGGCTGCAATAATCTCTTGCGCCTGAGCATCATCGATATTGAAGTTTGCTGCAATCAGGCTGAGGTTACGTTGATAGAACAATGCGATGGCTTGCTGTTCAGTAATGGCTAGCCCAGTCCCGGTTGCCTCCGTTTCCGCCCGCAACGCCATCGTCCATAAAGTTAAAACCAGGCACACTAACGCTTTAAAATTTAACATTTTCATGACTTTTCGTTAAGAAAGTAAGCCGCAAAGGCTTATTCTTCATTGAATAAAATTGCATTTGTATTGAGAGGGGGGGAATTAATCGTAAAATCTATTCACCTTATACCATCCATGTTTGAAACTATTAGCTTAGGGGGCAGCCAGCGATGAATATACCTAAATGGAGCGGGAAATGGACAAAAATACCAGCAGCCTGAGTATATTCTTCGTAGGAAATTGCCTTATATGAGAACACATCTATTATGACAGTAGCCTGCACAGCTCAATTTCGTAATCTATTTTCGGTTACAACAAAGTAAAGCCTGCACAAAGAGCGGTCAATTATATAGAAATACATTGTTTAGCTGCCCATTAAAAATACTTTTACATAGTCATAGCAAACACTAAAAGCAAGTTATGTGCCACAAACAAATACGCATCCATCACTTGTTCAGATAGGTTTTTTCAAAATGAGCCGCCTTAACTATGGTGCAAATGAACCAATTGTAATTGATTTTTTTGGCTCAAAAGAACCTATTATCAATTAAGATTGCCAAACCGTTTGCGATGAATTCAACGATACTCTTTATACTTAGCAGCTCAGTGAACCACTCCTCTTTTTCTAAGCTAAGTCATTTAATAGTAAGCAATTATTGATCTCACAAATCTTAGCGCAGATGCTGACAAAGAAAACATTTTGTAGTTGATGTTTTTTTGCCTGTTTAGCCTTGGATCTTTAATGCCCGAAAAGTGATGAATAATAGAAAATGAGGTTTTTGCTGTTATTGAAAATTAAAACAGTAGATTTATTGCCTTATCTGAAATTCTATTTTTAAGTGTTGTTAAGCGCGATGCCTTGGGTAATGTTTGTTAAAAATTTCTTGTTTAACAAAATCAGATGCAATTGATGTTGCACTTATGAGTTGAATGTAATTTTTTTATAACATATCATCACCGGCATGTTTACAACTCTACGCAAATGTCTTGTTATCTTTCTGGCGATACTGCAACTGATTGCACCGTTGGTGCATGCGCACGCCGGCGAGAAAATTTCGAGTCTGGGACTGCATGTTCCCGGCCTTGAAATGTACGGTGTTGAACATGAGACCCTTATGTCTCAGGCATTAAGTTATGATTTCAGTTATGACGGAATCATAGTCGGTGTCGATACCGGAATGAAAGATAAACACATTTATGTGGCTGCAGATTTAGATAATAGTCATTATTTGCACCAGCAGGTTCCAGTATTTAACCCGGTACTATCTCCGTTTGATACTAATTTCTCCCCACAATCGGCGCAGTTTGTCTGCCGGTTGTTTATTCCATCGCTATCTCCTCGCGCACCTCCTGCTCAATAAGCTCCTTTTTTTGTAGAAATATTGCAATGCAATATCTCTATGTCATCAGTTTTTTTAAAATCCCATAACGCGGTTAGCGCCGCATCGAGCTTGCTCCATGTTTTTTTTGAACCTTTTTAGAAGGCTCATTCCCAGGTTATTGCTGGGGAATGTTGTTTTTTTTGCGACGCTAGCGCCCAGCTTTGCTGATTCGACACTTGTTGTCGAGCATCATGACCCGGTTGAAAGTGATGCGACTTTAAGTTTATCTAAAGTCGTTGATCTAACGCTGGAGAAATATCCCGATGTAACCTGGCTTAATTCGCTGGAAGAAGAAGCGGCGGCTCTTGCTCAGCGAGGCAACAGCTGGACAGCCGGTGCCTCGCAAGCAGGGCTGCATTTTCAGGAGGCGACCAGCGGCACTTTGCATTATATCGATGCTCACGTGCAAGTGCCGTTATGGAATTTAGGCCAGCGCGATGCCGAACAAAGGACTGCAAAGTTGGCAGAAAGCAGTGCCATGTCGCAAGCGGCGGCCGTTAAATTACGCGTGGCAGGATTGATTAGAGTCGCCCTTTGGGATATGACGTTGGCAAACTTAAGTTACGAACAGTCGAAAGCCGAGCTTACGCTGACTGATCAGTTATTGGCTAAAGTGCAGCGGCGCGTCGAATTGGGCGATTTGCCTCGAGCCGATTTATTGTTGGCGCAGTCGGAGTCGCTGCAAAAACGTTCGGTGGTAACGCTGGCGGAAGCGGAATTAATGCATACTCGTAAACGTTATTCCAGCATCACTCAAATAACTAAAGTCCCTGGCGATTATCAGGAAAAGTTGGCTGACATACTGAAAATCCAGCAAAGTCATCCGGTATTAGTGGCGATTAATAGCCAGATCGAACGCAAACAGGCTGAGGTTAATGCGATTAAATTGGTAGGCTCCGGCCAGACCAATCTTGCGATCGGCATCAACAGCGACCGGTTCACTAATGATCCCCGAAGCAATCAAACGGAAAGCTTCAACATCGGCGTTACCGTTCCTTTCGGCGGCAACGCTCATCTGGCGCCACAGGTTGCGGCGGTTAATGTCGAATTAAATAAGCTGATTGCGGAACGCGAACAATTGTCCCGCGTTTTGGAGCAGGCGCATCACGAGGCTGAACATAATCTGGAAGTTAATCGGGTCGAACTGGGCATTGCCAATGAATTGCAGCAGGTTGCCGAAGATCATTTAAAAATGACCCAATCAAGCTTTTCGGTCGGGGAAATCAATCTGATGGATTTGCTAAGAATCCAGTCCAGAACCCAGCAAGCAGTGTTAAATGCCAAACAACGTGCGGTCATGCTACAGCGTGATATTGCACTTTATAACCAGGCCGTCGGAGTTACGCCATGAGCATCAATTATGTAGGTCGGGTTAGCGTTAGCGTAACCCGACATTTTTTTGCAATGTTGTTATTAAGCCTGATCAGTTTCGGTAGCTACGCCACTGAAAACACCATACAAATTTCACAGGAAAATCTGGATACCCTAGGTGTAAAGCTGGGCAAACTGGAACCCGTTACACAATTTCCGGTGTTATCCGCTCCGGCTAAAGTAGTGATTCCATCGTCGCAGGAATATATTGTCAGCGCAGCGCAGGCCGGATTCATTGAAAAGCTGAATGCGGCGATAGGCGATAAAGTTGCAAAAGGACAAGTTTTAGCCGAGCTCAACAGTCCGGACCTGCTGACGCTACAGCGGGAATATCTAAAAGCTGACAGCGCGATGCAATTGGCTGCGGCTATTTATCAACGGGATAAAAAACTGCTGGAGGAAGGGGTGATTGCCGACCGGCGCTGGCAGGAAACCAGTAGCCAGTATCATTCCGCTGTTTCCGAGACCGATGAACATAAGCAATTGTTGGGAATTGCGGGGATGACGGTCAGTGAGATTGAGCGCTTTGGCAAAACGCACCGGTTAACTCCGCAACTCAATATTCGCGCGCCCATTGCCGGTGTGGTCATGGAGCGTTTAGCCGTTGTGGGAACGCATATTGATATAATGGCGCCGTTATACCGCATCGCCAACCTGGACGAACTTTGGCTGGAAATTGCCATTCCGCAGGAACGTGTGGGCAGCATTAAAATCGGCGACCGGGTGTTGATTGAAAATTCGGACGTCAGTGCAAAAATTACCTTGTTGGGGCAAAGTGTCAACCCGGAAAACCAGACCATTCTGGCGAGAGCGGTAGTGCAGACGCACAACCTGGTATCTTTACGCGCAGGGCAAAGACTCAATACCCGGATTATCCAGCCCAGTGACAAAGCGGCTTTTAAGGTTCCCAATACGGCGATTGCCCAGAATGAAGGTAAAGCCTTTATTTTTATCCGCATGCAACAGGGATTTTCGGTGACTCCGGTCACCGTAGTCGGTAAACAGGGTGACGAGTCCATTATCAGCGGCGAGCTGACCGGCGATGAAGAAATCGCCGTTAAAGGCGCAGTTGCGCTCAAAGCAAACTGGCTGGGTCTGGGGAGCGATGAATAATGGCTAATTTGATTCGCTTTGCGCTGGGCCAGCGGCTGATGATGATGTTATTGGTCGTGCTGCTGGCAGGCGGGGGCTATTACGCCTTTAAAAACATTCCGATTGACGCCTTTCCTGAAGTGTCGCCGACGCAGGTCAAGGTTATCGTCAAAGCGCCCGGCATGACCCCCGAGGAAGTCGAAGCCAGGATCACCGCGCCGATCGAAGTCGAGCTGCTGGGTATTCCGCATCAAACCATGCTGCGTTCTATCGCCAAATACGCGCTGACCGACATTACCGTCGATTTTAAAGAGGGCACGGATATTTTCTGGGCGCGTCAGCAGATTGCCGAACGCTTGAATACGATGTGGGGGAGTTTACCTGCGGGTGTCGAAGGCGGCATTGCGCCGATGACCACGCCGCTGGGCGAAATGTTCATGTTCACCGTGGAAGGCGGAGGCTTGAGCCTAATGGAACGCCGCAGTTTATTGGACTGGGTGATAAGGCCTGCACTGCGCACGGTATCCGGCGTTGCCGATGTCAATTCGCTGGGCGGGATGGTCAGGAGTTTCGAAGTCATACCCGATAATACCCGCATGTCGGCCAGAGGCATCAGCATCGCTCAACTGACAGCTGCCCTGCAAAACAATAACCGCAACGATGGCGCAGGCCGCTTGACCGATGGCGAGGAAGCCTTGATCGTCCGTGCCGAAGGCCGCATCAAAACCCTGGACGATGTCGGCGTTATCGCGGTGGATAACAGAAACGGCGTTCCTATTACCGTCGGTGATGTTGCTCAAATTAAAATCGGCGCTTTGACCCGCTACGGTGCGGTCAGCAAAAATGGCGAAGGAGAAGCGGTCACCGGGCTGGTGCTAAGTCTGCGCGGCGCTAACGCCAGACAAACCATTGCCGGTATAGAAGAAAAACTGGCCGAAATCAGTCCGGGCTTTCCTAAAGGCGTTGAAGCCAAGGTTTTCTACAATCGCGGCAATCTGGTGGACAAGGCGGTAGATACGGTTTTACATGCGCTGCTCGAAGCCATCGCGCTGGTTATCGTGCTGCTGATTTTATTTCTGGGTAATTTGCGCGCCGCGTTGGTTGTCGCACTGGCCTTGCCGCTGGCGGCGCTGTTCACCTTCATTTTGATGAACTACATGGGCATGTCGGCCAACCTGATGAGCTTGGGCGGCCTTGCGATTGCGATCGGCATGCTGGTCGATGCCGCCGTGGTGGTGGTTGAAAACCTGATCACCCATCTGGCGCATGTCGAAAAAGCCCAGCGCCTGCCGCGACTGCATGTGATTTATCGGGCCACCCGCGAAGTTGCCACCCCGGTTGTCTCCGGCATTTTGATTATTATTATCGTGTTTTTACCGTTGCTGACCTTGCAAGGGCTGGAAGGTAAATTATTTACGCCGGTAGCCTTGACCATTGTGTTTGCGCTCAGCGGTTCGCTGGTGTTGTCGCTGACGGTAATTCCGGTGATCGCCTCTTATTTGCTGAAAGAGGTGTCGCACGAAGAACCCTGGCTGCCCAGGCAATTGCAAAAGCTTTATCAGCCCGCTTTAGTCTGGTGTCTTGCCAACAGCAAAAAGGTATTTATCGCGGCAGGTTCCCTGTTGGCCGTGACCGTACTGGTCTTTACCCAGATCGGCAGCACCTTTATGCCGACTATGGATGAGGGCGACATCATCGTGCAGTTGGAAAAATTGCCGTCGATTACCCTGGAGGAATCCGTGGCCTTGGATCTTCAGGTGCAAAAAAACCTGCGTAAGAATATTCCCGAAATCATTGATGTTGTCGGCCGCGTCGGCTCGGACGAGTTGGGGCTTGATCCGATGAGTTTGAACGATACCGATACCTTTTTGATACTCAAGCCCAAAAAGCAATGGCGCATGGACAGCAAAGAACAATTACTGGACGAAATTCGGAAGGTCATGGCGCAAACGCCGGGCATTGCCTTTCAGTTTACCCAGCCGATTGAAATGCGCGTCTCGGAAATGCTGACCGGAACGCGCGGCGATGTGGCGGTTAAATTATTCGGCACCGACTTGGCCGTGTTAAATGAAAAGGCACAGCAAATAGCGGAGGTACTGAAAAGCATAACCGGTGCCAGCGATGTGTTCGCCAAGCAAAATGCCGGGATGCAGTTTTTGCAACTGACCATCGATAAGTCGGCCGCGGGGCGCTTGGGCCTGGACAGCGACAGCATTGAAACGTTGCTGCGCGCGCAGATTGAAGGTTTAAAGTTGGGCGTGGTCCAGGAAGGCATCAAGCGCACGCCGTTAATTTTACGCGGCGACAGCAATACCGCCACGTTTGACAACTTGCAGATTACCTTGCCGGGTGGCGGGCAGGTGCCGGTCACGGCGGTTGCCAAAATAGAAAAAGTGGAAGGTGTCGTGTCGGTGGGCAGGGAGCGAGGCCAGCGCTTTGTGGTCATTACCAGCAACGTACTGAACCGGGACTTGGTAGGCTTTGTCGATGAAGCCCGCAAAGCCGTTGCCGACAAGGTAGACTTGCCGACCGGCTACACCGTTGAGTTCGGCGGACAGTTCGAAAACCAGCAACGCGCTGCGGCGACATTGTCGTTGGTGGTTCCGGTTTCGTTAGGGCTGATTTTCTTGTTATTGTTTTCAACCTTCGGCTCGGTCCGCCAGGCGGTATTGGTGCTCTCCAACATTCCGTTGGCGATGGTCGGCGGCGTTTTCGCCTTATGGTTATCCGGGGAGTATTTATCGGTACCGGCATCGGTCGGCTTTATCGCGCTGCTGGGGATTGCCGTGCTTAACGGCGTGGTCATGGTCAGCTATTTTAATCAGCTGCTCGCAACCGGCATGGATTTGGTTAAAGTGGTGCTGGTCGGTTCGTCCCGGCGCTTGCGCCCGGTACTGATGACCGCCAGCATCGCGGCATTCGGCCTGATTCCGTTGCTGTTTGCAACCGGGCCGGGGTCTGAAATTCAGCGCCCATTGGCTATCGTAGTGATAGGCGGCTTGGTGTCATCGACCTTTTTAACCTTATTTTTATTGCCGATTTTGTTTAAATTATTCGGACTGTCACCGGAGGAGAAGCAATGAACAGCAAGGAATATTTAGTCACACTCAACGTGCCGCTTAGCCTTGAAGAAGCGGTTGTCGATAGTCTGTTGACGCTGGAATCGGAACACGGCTTTAGCAGTTTTCCGGTCAATTCGCATGATCATAAGAATGAAGGCTTGTCGCTGGCCGAACAGGTCACCGGACGGCAGAAAAAAGTCCGCTTTCAAATGTACGTGCCGGAGGATGGATTAGCCCAATTATTGGCGCAACTGAGAGCGGAGTTTTCCGGTTCGGGGATTAAGTACTGGGTGCTGCCGGTGATTGAGAACGGGGTTATTTAAGGACGTTTTTGCACCACGAAGACACGAAGAACACGAATTCTTCTATTTCGCGAATAGTCATTTATATAAGTCTAATAAGTGCCTCTGCATGAGAGGGCTGATTAATATCCTATCTAGACCCTTCGCGTTCTTCGTGCCTTCGTGGTGATATTAATCGTTCTCTACGAAAGCAGCGAAGCCAATAAAGGCCGCAGATTATGCAGCTGGCGTTGCCGGGTCAACCGGTTGGCGATGATGATGCTTTTTAACTCTGTTAGCGCCAGTGCAAAGTCGTCATTAACCACCAGATAATCGAACTCGTCATGGTGGCGGATTTCGGTCACCGCGTCGCGCATCCGGCGGGCGATGATCTCTTCACCATCCTGGCCCCGGTTTCTGAGGCGCTGCAACAGCACTTCCGTCGATGGCGGCAGGATAAAAATGGAAAGACTGTCGGGCAGCAGTTTTTTGATTTGCTCCGCGCCCTGCCAGTCGATCTCCAGAATGACATCCAAGCCCTGTTTCAGGTTTTCTTCCACGGTCTGCTGCGCTGTGCCGTAGAAATTATCGAAAACCTGGGCATGTTCAAGAAACGCCTGTTGTTCCTGCATGGCTTGAAAGTCAGCGACACTTACAAAGTAATAATCCTGGCCGTGTGCTTCGCCGGGGCGCATCTGGCGGGTGGTATGGGAGACCGATACGGTCAGGTCGTCCAGATCGGCAACCAGTTGTTTAACCAGGCTGGTTTTGCCGGCGCCGGACGGAGCGGAAATAATATACAGTTTGCCGATATTCATAAGTCTTAAGGTGAAAGGCTCAAGGTGAAAGGTTCAAGATCGAATCTGAATGGATATGTATTTTGTATGAGCACACAAGGGCCTACATGATACAGGATGCCACCGCTCGGACAAAGTAGCCGTTAGAACTGCGGTGTGTTTTTCCGGTTTTCGATCTTCAATCGGGTTAGCTATGCGGATCATTAAACTTGGGAAGCGGTAATCAGCAGAATGAAAGGCAGGAGTACAAGCTTCGCTTGTACAGCAGGCGAAGCCTGCACTCCTGTCCTATGGCCCACACCCTGTACGAGCAACCGCGATTCATATCGTTCTCACGGACGGAGCGTGGGAGCGGGCTTTTCTTCGTGACAAAGCCCCCTTACACTTATGAACTACGGCTTAAAGGCGTCACTATCGATATAAATGTCGATAGGGTTTTCCGGTTCAATTGTTGCAATGGGCAAATCCGATCCTGAGCGCCACAGGTTGACGGCTTCCTGCTTGTTCGCGCCGGTGATCAGGAAGATCAATTCCCGTGTGTTGCTCAATGCCCTGGCGCTGAGCGAAATGCGCTCCGGCGGGGGTTTTGGTGAGTTGTAAACGGCATGTACCAACTCATCCTGCTGATGCTGATGGCCGGGAAACAAGCTGGCGGTATGGCCGTCTTCGCCCATGCCCAGCAATACCATATCGAAGGTTCCGGCCTTGGCGACGTCAAGTTTATAGCGGTCGGCGGCGACTTCCGGCCCCAGTTCGGCGGGCATGGTAAAAATCTGATTCGCCGGGATAGCGACTTTATCCAACAAAACCCGGCTTGCCATCAGGCTGTTTCTGTCCTGATGATCGGCAGGCAAACAGCGTTCGTCACCGTAATAAATGTGCCAGTTGGCCCAGTCGGCATTTGACTCGGCGAGCAGTCGATAGACTTTTTCCGGGGTGCCGCCTCCGGCTAAAACCAGCTTGAATTTGCCGCGTTCCGAAATAGCCGATGTTGCGGCGTTAAGAATTTGCTGACAGGCGGCCTCTGCTACTTGTTCTGCGGTTTCCAGATAATGCCAGCGGCTGTTGTTTTGCATTTAGTTACACTCCGGGGTTAATGAGCTGCGCCAGGATTGGCTTTCTTTGTCGAATAAGCGGCGGCTGTCTTCAGGTCCCCAGGAACCGGCGGGGTACGTGGCAATATAGTCACGTTCAATCGCCCAGGTTTGCAGGATCGGATCGACAATGCGCCACGCATATTCTACTTCATCAAAGCGCAGAAATAATGAGCGGTCGCCTTTTAATACGTCCAGCAATAAGTCTTCATAGGCATCGATGGGTTTTTCATTCTGCTGGCGGAAGCTGGCGTCCAGGCTGGTGGAGCGGGTGCGCATCTCCAGGCCGGGCTCTTTTACCGTCATTTCAATGCGGATGCACTCTTCCGGCTGTATGCCCAGCAGCACCCAGTTGGGGTTCATGCATTGCACTTCGGTGCCGCGGAAAAACTGTAACGGCGGGTGGCGAAAACAAATCGAAATGGTCGATTGCGCCTTGGCCATGCGCTTGCCGGTACGCAGGTAAAAAGGCACGCCCCGCCAGCGCCAGTTATCGATATACAGTTTTATCGCGGCATAGGTTTCGGTCATGCTGTTCGCCGGTATGCCGTCTTCCTGAAGATAGCCGCCCACTTGCTCGCCGCCGATACGGCCTTTGGTATATTGAGCGCGGAAGGCATGCCCGTGTACCGCTTCTCTGGGAATAGGACGGATGGATTTCAGGACTTTGACTTTTTCGTCGCGCAGGGACTCGGCCTCCATAGAAACCGGCGGTTCCATGGCGACCAGCGTCAGCAATTGCAGCAGATGGCTTTGCAGCATGTCGCGCATGGCGCCGGCGTTGTCGTAGTAATCGGCGCGACTGCCTATGCCGATGTCCTCGGAGTGGGTAATCTGGATATGGTCGATATAATTGCGGTTCCATAACGGCTCCAGCATCACATTGGCAAAACGAAATACCAGCACGTTTTGCACGGTGCCTTTACCCAGATAATGATCGATGCGGTAAATCTGCTCTTCCGCTAAATAGCGGCTGATGCGTTTTTGTAACGCCTGCGCACTGTCCAGATCATAACCGAACGGTTTTTCGATAATGACTCGTCGCCAACCGTGTTCTTCATCGAATAAGCGGTTAGTGCTTAACATCTCCATGACGGTGCCAAAGTCAGCGGGACTGATAGAAAGATAGAACGCGATGTTTTTAGGGAATTGGTTTTCCCGGTTGAGCGTGTCGACCAGTTCCGTATAGCACTGCGCCTGTTTTATATCGCCTTGATGATAATACAGGCGGGCGCTAAAACGCTGGAATACGGTTTCATCAAAATCGGCTGGAGCCTTGGCCTGAATCATCTGTCTGACTTCTTCCAGCCATTTCTGCTGATCCCACGGTCTGCGGCCTATTGCCAGAATGCGGGTGCCTTCAGGCAAGCGGTTTGCGGCATCGAGATGATACAGCGCCGGCATTAATTTAATCCGGGACAAATTTCCGGTGGCGCCAAAAATGGCGTAGGTGCAGGGTTCGGCTTTCATCAGCATGACCTCGTCGTTTTAGGGGGACGAGGTAGCGTAACCCAAAACGCTTTATTTAAACAGTATAGGTAGTGGATGCGGTTTTACCGCCATGCCCGGTCCAATCGGTATGAAAAAACCGGCCTCTGGGTCGATCTGTCCGTTCATAGGTATGCGCGCCGAAATAATCCCGTTGCGCCTGCAATAAATTAGCCGGCAGTTTTTCACTGCGATAGCCGTCGTAATACGCCAGGGCGGAGGACAATGCCGGGGTCGGGATGCTCAGTTCGATACCTAATATCACCGCTTTGCGCCAGCCTTCGTCGGCTTGTTTCATGGTCTTGGCAAAGAAGTCGTCTAACAGCAGGTTTTCCAGATCGGGATTGGCATCGTAGGCTTGGTTGATGTCGTTCAAAAACAGGCTGCGAATAATACAGCCGCCGCGCCACATCAGCGCAATATCGCCATAATTGAGCGACAAGCCGTATTCTTTCGATGCTTCACGCATCAAGCGAAAACCCTGTGCATAGGAAATAATCTTGGCGGCGTACAACGCATCGCCAATGGCATTGATCATGGCTTTTTTGTCGCCGATAAACCGCAGTGCTCGTTTAGGCAGTACGGACGCGGCTCTAACCCGTTCCTCTTTTTGCGCGGACAAGCAGCGGGCAAATACCGATTCGCCGATCAAGGTTAACGGAATACCCAAGTCCAGGGCATTGATGCCCGCCCATTTTCCGGTGCCTTTTTGCCCGGCGGTGTCGAGGATTTTTTTCAGCAGCAGCTGACCGTCTTCATCTTTGTACGCCAAAATGGCGGCGGTAATTTCAATCAGGTAAGAATTTAACGGGCCCTGATTCCACGCGGCAAATATCGAGTGCATTTCATTAGCGCCTAAGCCCAAGCCTTCCGACAGCAGTTGATACGCCTCGCAGATCAGCTGCATGTCGCCGTACTCGATACCGTTATGCACCATTTTGACGTAGTGCCCGGCTCCGTTATCGCCAACCCATTCGCAGCACGGCTCGCCGTCAACCTGGGCGCTGATGGACTGGAAAATGGTTTTGACGATAGGCCATGCGGCTTTATTGCCGCCGGGCATAATGGAAGGCCCGTGTCTTGCGCCTTCCTCGCCGCCGGAAACGCCTGCGCCTATGTAAAGGATGTTTTGTTGTTGCAGGGAGAGCGTGCGGCGCTGGGTGTCGGTGAACAGCGAATTGCCGCCATCAACAATAATATCGTCGGCTGATAACAACGGCGTTAACTTGTCGATGTACTGATCGACGACTTCGCCCGCTTTCACCATCAACATGACGATACGCGGCGATTCCAGGCTGTCGATCAGCTCTTCCAGCGAGTGCGTGCCGATAATCTGCGTGTTTTTGGCGGGGCCGCTCAGGAACTCATCGACTACGCGGGTGGTGCGGTTATAGACCGCCACTTTAAAACCGTGGTCGTTCATATTAAGCGCCAGGTTTTGCCCCATGACCGCCAAACCGATTAAACCAATGTTTGCTTTCATATTGGTCTTCTGTAATTAAAGGATAGAGAGTGAATGTAAGCGTGATTAATTCACCACGAAGACACGAAGGACACGAAGTTTCTCTTCGCTTTTCTTCGTATCTCGGCAACAGCTCCTGCGTTGCTCTACCTCCTGCATCCGTGCAGTCGTTCGTGGTGATAAAAAAGCGGCCATTAAATCAATGCTTGCCCGGCTCCAGTTTTACGCCCCGTCTTTCATAGGTAACATAAGCCTGTAGCGCGGTCATTTTCGGATCGTCGGCGGCCAGAGGCTGCCCTTCTAGAGGGTTTTTAAGACACCAGTTGATCATTTGCCAAAGCGGTACGACTTTACCCAGCTGTTTTTGAAATTTCGGATAAGTTTCGGGATGGGTATTGGCGGCATTGGGATGGCACTGAGCACAGGCGACGCCGTTAGTGCCCAGCTTGGGGCTGGTCCATAACTCGCGGCCTTCGCCCACAACGACCATAAATTGTTGCTGCCAGCGTTGCACATCGGCCTCGGTAAATTCATCGGCCAACGATGGACCGGTGGACGCAAACGCCAAACACAGCGCCATCGCTGTTTTTTGATAAGTAGACATGTTTTTGCTCCTGTGCCGCGGCTAATAATGTGTTTGGGGGACAATCCGCGCCTTTTCGTCCTGATAGGCAACGTCTTCCGGACTTTTTTTATCCGTGTTGTAGCGGACAATCCGGCTGGTGTTGTTATAAAGCGTGTAATTCAAATCCAGGTTGCCATTGGCCATGTTGATAAACTGCCAGCCGGTGGCGTCACGGTCGAAAAACGGATCGGCCCGGTTCATCGGCACCGTCAATTTGGGCAAATATTGTTCCGCCTGGGCATAAGCTTGCGGATAAGGCCACGGCCAGGCGGTTGCCATCACCGAGTTGAAACTGATATTGCCGATCTGGTTGTACTGTATCTGGTGGACGTGGCCGTAGATGACGGATACCTTGCTAAACGGTTGCAGCAGAGCCTGAACTTGATCGGCATCTTCGGTCCAGAAATTCCAGCCTTTATAAATTTTCTGTAACGGCGAATGGGAAAATACCACCACCGGCGTATCTTTGTCGATCTTGTCCAGGTCATCTTTCAGCCACACTCGCTGCTCCTCGCCAACCATGAACGGCGAGCCGTTCGGGTTATCGAGACCGGCCATTTCCAGCATCCGTTGTTCGGCGGTCGGCCAGCGCTTGAAGGTCCAGTCGTCATAGGTTTTGATACTGTTCAGCACTACGAAATGCACGCCTTTATGGTCGAAGCTGTAGTATTGGGGGCCGAACAGCTTCCCCCAATATTCGCCCAGATCCAGGTAATAATCGTGTTCACCCATCACGTAATGAACATTGCCATGCAATGCCGACAGGATTTCCGCGCCATGATCCAGTTCGGGCTTGCTGCCAAGCTGCGCTAAATCGCCGCCGAACATCACAAAATCCGGTTTGGGCGTCAGCAGATTGGTTTCCGCAACGGCGCGGATCAGGCCGCGATCCCAGTTTCTGACAAAACGGTTGTCTTTAATGTGCTGGATATGGGCATCCGAAATATAGGCAAAGGTGAAGTTTTGGCTGCTTTCCGCAAAGGCCAGTTCGACCAGGCTGATCGGCAAGGTGGCGCCGATGGCTAAAGCACCCGCGGTTTTGATGAAATTCCGGCGACTGTTATTGATGGTGCTCATAGCGTGAATTCCTCATTCAGTTGGCCGCTTGGGTGGGTGTCGGGTTGACATATTTGGAGCCGGACCATGAGCTGGTCAGCGCCTTCATAAAAGCCACCAGATCGTTCAGCTGCGGGTCGGTCAGATTAAGCGGACGGATGCCGCCGCTCAGGAAATCGTTCACCCGTTCGTCCGCCTTGTCCACGCCGCCGTTGTTATAGTGAACCATCACCTCTTTCAATGTTTTCAGGCTGCCGTCGTGCATGTAGGGCGCGGTCAATTCGACATTGCGCAAGGTAGGCGTTTTGAACGCGCCGATTTGGCTTAATTCATCGGTTACGGCAAAGCGGCCCAATTCCGACGACTTTTTATCGGTCAGTACCATCGTATCGACTTGGCCGCCTTTATTTTTAGCCTCCAGAAAAGCCTGGGTTAGCCGGGGAATGTCTTGCTGAATTTGATTGATGCCGATACCGATATTGTGAAAGCGATTGTCGGTAAAAAGCGCGTGATCCTGCTCAATGGTATGGCAGGAAACACACCGGCCTTGGCCGACGAAAAGCTCGAATCCGCGAATCTGGGCATCGGTCATCGCATCGCTTTTGCCGTTGAAATAATAACGGTCGAACGGTGAATTACCGGCAACCAGGGTGCGCTCGAAGCTGGCAATGGCTTTGGCGACATGGTCTATGGTCAGTTTTTTAGCGCTGACATCAAATACGGATTGGAAGGTGGCAAGATAATCAGGATCGGTGCGGATGATTTCGAGCACCTGTTTATGGTCGGCCAAGCCGTGCTCAACCGGGTTGATTAACGGCTGTTTGGCTTGACCCTCCAGATCCGGTTCGCGTCCGTCCCAGAATTGCGACTGGTTGAATGCGGCATTGAGCACGGTGGGAGCGTTGCGCGTTCCGGTCAGCCCGTGGTGACCGACCGAAACAGGCAGGCCGTCGGTAAACGCTTGTTTATCGTCATGGCATTTTGAGCAGCTGACAGTGCCATCGACAGAAAAGCGTTTGTCATGAAACAGTTTATCCCCCAACGCAATTTTGTCCGGGGTTTGCGGGTTGTTTGCCGGTATTGGAACCGGCGGCAATCCTAGCAAATTATTTTTATCGGGGACTGATTGGGGATTGACGGCGGCCGGCTCAGCCAGCGGCTTGGTGTCGGCCTGCTTTTGGGCGAATAAAGTCGCCAGAACAAGAACCGGCAATAATGCATAGCGCATGGTGGGCCTCCTGATGAATCGTAGCGAATAGGGGTGTTGTTTTTGTTATCGTCCAGCCCGGATTCAGGTGGCGTGATAAAAATAGCTAGAGTATGGAGGTTAGAGGAAGCGGATCGTTCAGACAATTAGTAGAATCACCTAATTTGATGCTTCCATTAAGGGCCCGCGTAGCTAAGAGTAGCCGGATGGAATAAGCGTGGATTTACCGCGAAGAGGACTGTTTGCTTCGCGGTAAATAAAAAAGCGGGGTATTATTCGGAACGGGCTTTGCTCATCTGAATCCTGGCGCGCACCAGTGTGGTAATGACTACAATCAACAAAGCCGCCAGTGAGAGTTCCAGCACCACGAATGCGGCAATTTTGAAATAGGCAAATAGCGGATCGCCAAATCGGACCAGCCAGCCGCCTGCTTCATCGGCCAATGCCGCCGCGTAAGTCGAGCTGCTTAGCCAGATTTTCAGCCGTACCGAGAACTCGGTCATCAGCATTAAATGGGTTAAGGTCAGCACCAGCATGCCCATCGAGAACAGATGAAAATGCGAAACTTCCAGCATGCCCTGATAACTGCGCGGCTGGGTAAACTGTTCTTCGGAACCCAGATAGTAGGCAATTACGGAATCGGGCGTTAAATCCATATGATGAAAATACATCATGCCGTTACTGACCCATAACAACGCGATATACACCAGAAACATTAACACCAAGGCATTGAGTAAGGATTTGCGATGCTGCTCGCCGGTAACAAAATAACGCATTAATGGTTACCCTGATCTTTTACCAGCACCTGGTAAATAGCCATCACTTTGCGAACGCTGCTGACGGCCGCTCGGGTGCTTAAGGTCGCGCCGCTGATGCCGTCGACACCTTTATTAAAATCCATGTCCGCTAACGGACGCTTATATAATTGTTCAAACCAGCGTTCCGGCGGTTGATATTCCGGCGGCTCATGGAAAGCGAGGGTAGTGACATTGCGTAATTCGCCATCCGCGGTCAGCACTATCATCAAGGTTTCCGGTTTGGTTCGGACCGTAACGGTTTCAATCGCCGCATAACCGAGCACCTTGCCTTGATCTTTGCCGACATAGAACGTAAACAGGCCGGAATCGAGTTTAACCTTGGCCAGTTCCTCGATTTTGGCGATTTGTTGCTCATCGGGGAATAACGATAACTGCTCGACCTGTGCGCTTTTGCCGAACGCCAGCTCCAGCGCTTCATTCTTGCTGTAAAAGATTGTGGCGAAGCTTGGGGTTGCTGCGGTCAACAGCAATAAAAAGAGAATAAAAAATCCCCCTTGCCTGATTGTTTTCATAGTGTGTCTCGTTTGCTGAATTGATTAAACTTAGATGGATAAACGCAAATAGTTTAACACCACCAACAAACAATGGATTTTACTTATTTAACGCAAAGAACACGAACGGCGGCAGTCGTTCGTGTTCTTTATGCTGAGAAACGCTGATGAGTTAGAAAATAAAGCCGAAGCCCAAGTTGAAATCATCCGGCAACGGGCCTTGTTTCGCAACGTAGTTGCGGTAATCGGCTTTGATGACGACATTGGGGATAGGCTTGTATTGCAAACCCACCTGATAGATTTGCCAATCTCTGGCTGGGTCATTGGCAAAGCCACTCGGGGCTTTGGCCATCGTGTTTAGCCTTTCATAACGGAAAAAGGGCGCAAGATATTGGGTTGTGTCTTGCCATAATAAGGGCAGCACATCGTAACCGGCCTCTGAATACCAGCCATAGTTTTGTGAACCTACGACTTGGCCTGCATTGGGATGATCCGGGTCAACCGGCCCATTTCTGGCTATATTCGCTGCACTGACGAGAGCCGCATCGCCGATATGACCCCATGAGCCTAAGGTACGGAATTCAAGGCCACGATATTTCCATTGCACATGCGCTTCATAAAGTTGCGTAAAAACATCGGCCTTTTGCCCGGCAAAGGTCTGATTTTGCCCTGAATTGCCAACATAAGCCGAACCGCCGACAGTAACGCCGGGTAATGCGGCAGGATCATAATCCATACGCGCAACATAACCGAAGTTTTCGGCTTTAGCATTGCTGCCTCCGCCCCGCCCCTCGCGAATACCATCGGAAGTGAATCCTGTGGCATCCAATCCGCTGACTACATAAGCGGTATAAGTCAGATTGGGTGTGATTGCGCCAAATAAACCTGCGCCCATTTCGCGCCAAGTACTCGGTATAATGCGCTGCTCAACTTCAGGACGATGGTTACCAAAGTAAAATAACGGTTCATGAATCCGGTTGACCAAACCCATCGGCATTAAAACCAAACCTGCGCGAACATTGGCCCTCTGATCAATAAAGAAATCCAGTGACGCGAATTCGACTGAAACTTCGCCTTTTGATTCGGAGCCTTCACCGGTAGAGGCATGCTCGAATTCAAGCTCACTATTGAAAAGTATGCGGTCGGTAAATTTATAACCCGCATACAAAACCATTCTTGCCATATCGGCACTGTCATTACTGCTGCCCTTATCTCCAACCTTAGCGGAATAATTGCCTTCGCCATAGCCGCCGATGGATAAACCTTTACCGGCCGAATAAACCTTCGATGCAGCAGGTCCCATGCCATAGGCGCTTTTGTATTTCGCTTCTTCCGGAATGGACAGATTGGTCCGCAATTTTTCAACTTCCTGGCTTAATACATCGGTTTTTCGCTCTAAAGTCTTCACGTCGCTGCCGGCAACAGTTTTGGCCGGAGCCGGAACGGCTGCCTGCATCCCTGCTTTCATTTCATCAATTTGCTTTTGCTGCGCCTGGATGATTTTCCACATATCTTCCATAGTCTGCGGTTTTTCCAGTGCGCTGACAGGCGCGCTTAAAGTGACAAGTGCTGCTAGTACCCCGCTTTTTAAAAATCTATTTTTTTTCATTGATACGGCCTCTCACAAATAATGGGTAAAAGCAGTATAAGGTAAATGGTTATGGTGGCGCAAACGATTCTTATTTAAGTCTTAAAATGTGGTTTTAGTGCTTGCATCCTTAAGTTGATGCTTGAGAAATCAGTTCTACTCGGTAATATTGGGTCGCAGCAGGCGATTAATGGGGTTAGTCGGTATTAAATTTGTTTTGTAACTGCAAGACCAGATCCTTAATCGCCGTTTCCTGTGCCATGATGCTCTCGCATAAGCGGAATTGGCTGATTGCGCGTTGTAAGTTTTGCTCGGGGTCTGTGACCTTGAAATACCGATTCCCTTCCAGATAATCGGTATAAAACCGGATGCCTAATTCAAAGGGGATCAGCCGGATGGCGGGGTATAAATAGCGATAATCGTGTTCGGTAAAAAACGAGCAGGCTTCGTTTAGGTAGCTTTTTAACAGAGCGGCGCAAATATCCGGATTAAACCTGACCGGATCGGCACTGTAACAGCAAGAGCGCAGACAATCGCCAATATCGTAATGAACCAGGCCCGGCTTGACGGTGTCCAGATCGATAATGCTGACGATTCTTTTGCTGTGTCTATCAAACAGGAAGTTGTTTAATTTGGGGTCGCCATGGATAACCCTTAATGACAGTAAACCCTGCTGCTTTGCATTTTCCAGATCATCGGCGATAGACTGAAACCGGGTGATGAAGTCAGCGCAATAACGCTGATCCGTGTTGGCCGGTTGCTGCCTTACCTGATGATAACGCTTTAAATAGCCCGGCGTTATATGGAAGCCGGGCAGAGTGTCATACAAAAGCAAAGGATCAAGATCGCTAAGCAAGCGGTGAAAATGCCCCAGCGCAAATCCGGCCTGCTCCGCGTCACTGATAGAGCCTATAGTTTCAATGCTTTCGGTCTCGGCGATAAAGCTCAACGCCCGCCAGCAATCGCCGTTTGGCTCCTGATAAAGCGAGTCGTTATCTCTAGTCTTTAAAATTTCCGGAATTTGCAGCATGACCAGAGTATCGGTTTTTTGCGCGATATGCCGATTAAGCGTAGCCAGGTTGGCCATGATTTGTTCAGGCGCAGGAAAAACCGTGCGGTTTATGCGTTGCAGAACAAACGGGGATGAGGGTGTGGAGACCAGATAAGTGTCATTGATCAGGCCATTGCCGAGCGGGGTTATCCCGGTAACGGCACTAGCAAACCGGCTGGCGATGGGGAGTAATGTGTTCATCAAAATACAATTCTGGGAGAGGACGTTCCATCAAAAATCTGATCCGTAGGAAAAACAGAGTCCACGAAAGTCACGAAAGGCACGAAAAAAAGCAAAATAATCGTGTTGTGAAATTGTTCGTGCCTTTCGTGGACAATTCTTTAAGCAGATTCCCTGGCCTTGATTAATGCCGTTAGCGTCTTCAGCGCCTGCCCTCGGTGACTCAGCGAATTCTTAACGGCCGCCGGTAATTCCGCCGATGCGCAGTTTTGCTCCGGCACCCAGAACACCGGATCATAACCGAAACCGTTTTCGCCGACGGCGCGATCCAAAATCCTGCCTTCCCAAACGCCTTGGGCGATCACCGGACAAGGATCATTCGCATGCGCCATAAACACCATCACGCAGATAAACCGCGCCGTGCGCAGTTCATCCGGTACGCCTTCAAGTTCCCGTAACAGCTTGTCCACATTGTCCCGGTCGCTGGCGCCAACTCCGGCATAACGGGCCGAAATCACGCCGGGCGCGCCGTTCAGGGCGTCAACCACCAGTCCCGAATCATCGGCTATCGCCGGTAACTGGCAATGCAACGCCGCGTTTCTGGCTTTCAAAATGGCGTTTTCTACAAAGGTAGCGCCGGTTTCTTCCGCGTCGATAACATTAAACGCGGATTGCGGAACGATGGGATGATCAGCCAGTATCGCCTGAATTTCCCTGATCTTGCCGGGATTGCCGCTGGCCAGGACGATTTTTTGTAATGTCGAAAAGGTCATTTATGATTTTCTATCGCGAACCGTTGTTTTTCCAGCAATTCCTTGATGCCTGAACCTGCCAGCGCCAGCATTGTGTCCAGCTCTTCTTTCCTGAAGGCATGACCTTCAGCCGTCCCCTGCACTTCAATAAACGCAGCGGCGTCGTTCATCACCACATTCATATCGGTTTCCGCGTTGCTGTCTTCGGCATAATCCAGATCCAGCACCGGCACGCCGTTATAAATGCCCACAGAAACCGAGGCGATTTGTCCGTGCAGTGGATTGGTCTTGATTTGTTTGCGCTTGAGCATTTTTTGTACCGCCAGCGACAGCGCGACAAAACCGCCGGTAATCGATGCGGTACGGGTTCCTCCATCGGCCTGCAACACATCGCAATCGATCATGATGGTATGTTCGCCCAACGCCTTTAGATCAATCGCCGCCCGCAAGGACCGGCCAATCAAACGTTGAATTTCCAGAGTGCGTCCGCCCTGTTTGCCGTTACTGGCTTCACGCCCCATCCGGCTGTGGGTCGAGCGCGGCAACATGCCGTATTCGGCGGTAATCCAGCCTTCGCCTTTGCCCTTAAGAAAGCGCGGCACACTCCTGTCGACACTGGCCGTGCAAAGCACCCGGGTATCGCCGAATTCAACCAGGACAGAGCCTTCTGCATGTTTGGTAAAACCGCAGGTAAATTTGATGTCTCTTAGTTGGTCCGGGTTACGTCCGCTTGGTCTCATAGTTGTTCCGCTGAAATGAAAACCGCACAGTATACCTGAACAGCGTGCTGCCCGACTGTGCAATTTATCAACGGAAGTTGAGGTGCCGCTAAGAAATTTTCACCACGAAGATACGAAGGACATGAAGAAAAAATATAAAACCTCGTGTCCTTCGTGCCTTCGTGGTGAATTTTTATGGTTTGAACATCCGTTAACCGCCAACAAGCGCCTGCTGCAATTCGGCAACCGACTGCGGACGATTTTCCGGCTGCAACGCCATCGCCCAGTCGATGGCTTTTAGCAGGTGTTCCGGGAATTTTCGGTTAAACGCCTTGACCGCAGGAACCAGTGTGTCCTGTTGCACTCGGTCCCGTGCAGGAACCGGCGTTTTGTTCTCCAGGCAATTGCGCATACTTGCGCCCACCGCATAAATATCCGTCCATGGGCCTAGCTGGGCGCTCAAGTCATGCTGCTCTATCGGCGAGTAACCCTTGGTCAAAACCTTGCTTTGCTTGCCCAAGTGCGATTTCGGATAGCTCTGAATCGCGCCAAAATCCAGCAACAACGCATCATTGCCCGGCCGCACCAGAATGTTGGAGGGCTTAATATCCAGATGAATAAACTGTTGGCTATGAATATGTCCCAGTCCTGCCAATAAGGAGGTGAACAGGGGCAATAAAAAATCTTCGGAAACAGACAGCGTTTTATCCCTTAACAGCTTATCCAGCGTAACTCCGTAATCGTAAGTCATCACCATATAAACGGTGGAATTGGCTTTAAAAAAACCGATAACCTGGACAATATTGGGATGCTTTAAGGTCGATAAAACCTTGGCTTCTTCAAAGAACAATACCCGGCCGCGCTTGAATAAAGCCGCCGCTTCTTCGCTGTTGGCGACCACCATATTATTCCAGGTTCGGTGGGCAAATTTTCGGGGCAGATATTCCTTAATGGCAACCTGAAACTGATCCTTTATTTGTCTGGCCAGATAAACGGAACTGAAGCCGCCATGCGCCAACTCCCGCTCAATCACATACTGGTCTATAATGGTGCCGGTTTGCAGGTAGTTCCACTCTTTGGGATAAGTTTGCGGATCGTAGTATTCAGCCATTGTGTTGTTTGTTTGTACTAAAAGCGCATTAATTATAGGTGAAAAATGATTAGAAGCATGACCGCGTTTGCCGGTAACGAGACAGAAATCGGCGACTTAACCATAAGCTGTGAATTGCGCTCAGTCAATCACCGTTATTGCGACATTAGCTTAAGACTGCCGGATCGCCTGCGCTTTGTTGAAGCCGATCTGCGCTCAGCCATCGCCGCCAAGATCAATCGAGGCAAAGTTGAATGCTCATTGAGCTACAAGAAACAGGCTAAAAACGGACAAGGCTTCATCATTAATACCGATGCCGTCGCCACACTGCTTGCCGCGACCCATACCATAGAGCAGCAAATGATGGGGCCTTTGTCCTTTTCGGCGCTGGATGTACTGGCATTTCCCGGCATCCAGCAGGAACCGGATATTGACAAAGAGCAACTCAACCTGGGCATCGCAACCCTGGTCGATCAAACCTTGGCACAACTGCTGGAGGCGCGCGAAAGAGAAGGCGCTCAGCTTAAACTCCTGATTGAAGAGCGCTGCGCAAAAATGCTGATTTTTGTCGTTTCAGCGGGTAAACGCATGCCGGAAGTACTGCTGCTGATTCGCAATAAACTGAATGACCGGATTGCCGAACTGGTCGCGCAGCCCGATTTCGACCGGCTGGAGCAGGAACTGGTGCTGCTGGCCCAAAAACTGGACATCACCGAAGAACTTGACAGACTGGAAACCCATATCACTGAGGTGTTGCGGGTACTCAAGCAAAAAGACCCGGTCGGCAGACGGCTGGATTTTTTAATGCAGGAATTGAACCGTGAAGCCAATACCTTGGGCTCCAAATCGACCGACAAGGAAATGACCAAAATAGCCATCGAGCTTAAAGTGCTGATCGAGCAAATGCGCGAACAAATTCAGAATATAGAGTAGCGCTTCAAAACGACGCTTAAAATCCTCTACAAGCCGCGAACCTCGCGGCTTGTTTGTTTTATGCCCCTATCGATAGACCCAGTTGGGCGCCAACGCTCCGCCTCCATGAAGAACAGTGTCCGTATTTGCTTTCATGCTATACTCAAAAACGGTTGATAAACTCGTTATTAACGACTTGGCAGTCCCACATTACCTGCTTGCGATTGACGCCTAAAAAGAACCCAACTTCATGGCTCGCTTAAAACACACAAAGGTTATTTGGATAGCGGCCACTGCGTTGGTCTACTACTTTTTAGCCCACTTCGGGATGGCATTATTTGCGCTTAAGCCGGGTAATATCACACTACTCTGGCTGCCGTCCGGAATTGCCCTGGTTATGTGTCTTCATTGGGGTTACCGGTCCATCCCTTTCATTGTCCTGGCCAGTTTCGCCGCAAATTTTTCAGGCATGTCCGCATTCTCAGGGCCGGGGCCGTTTTTGCATACGGCAGTCGCCGCCATCGCAGATGGGATGGTTGGGATTATAGCCCTGCATGCCTTTAAATACTTCTTGCCGAATGGACTCACACGCAGCCATGATCTGGTTCTGTTTGGACTTTGGGTTTGTATTGCCCCGACTTCGATAACAAGCATCATCCTGTCGATTAATTTGGCAGTCGGCGGCTATATCTCATGGGCTGAAACCGAAAATTTTTTCCTCATGCTGGTTTTGGCCGACAGTCTCGGCATTCTGCTGGTTTATCAGGTTTATCAAGGCTGGCACGATGACGGAAAAATGAGTCGAGCGGAGTTGAATTGGCTTGCCGGAACAACGCTGGTCATGGCCGTCTTATTGACGCTCGGTTTTACTACATTACCGGGAGCGGTCTTTTTTATCGTGCCGCTACTGTTGGTGCTTTCGTTCAATGTGAATCTATTTGGCGTGGCAACGATAAGTTCCGTCTCCTTAATGAGTATCATCGTTGCCACCGCGCATAATGCCGGTCCCTTCGAGGTAACCGATCCGGCGGATTCAAACTTTCGACTGATGGCCTTCGTTTTTTCGAGTGCGTTGACAATACTCGGAATCGCCCTGCAAAACCGGCAGTTGACTTCAATTGAACGCTCCAGCGAGTTGTGGAAAGACGCCGCAGAACATGATCCGTTGACTGGACTGATTAATCGGCGCGCTTTTCTGCCGCGCTTGCAAAACGAGCATCAACGGGCTTTGCGTACGGGTAACACGTATACTTTTGCCATGCTTGACCTGGATCATTTCAAGTCGATCAATGACGCCTATGGACATCATTGCGGAGATGCTGTGTTATGTGCGCTTGCGGCAGTTATGGTCGAAAACTGCCGGTCTATCGATGCGGTGGTGCGCATGGGCGGCGAAGAATTTGGTATCCTGTTTCCCGAGTGTCATATCGATGAAGCATTAATCGCGTTGGAGCGCATACGCAAGCGGTTTGAAAGCAGCTCGACGATGGCTGACGGAAAATTGATTTTCGTCACTGTTAGTATTGGAGTGGCAGCGTTTGCAGGCGCCGAGGAAAAGGACACTGAAGTGGTTGAGCGGGCCGATAGAGCGCTCTATGCCGCCAAGGCGGAAGGACGCAACCAGATAGTCGTAGGGCTTTAAGGTGATCGTTTGAGTTTAAACAGCCCACAGGCAGTCATAGTTGAATCCATTGAAACAAGAATTGGCCTCAAAATCCCCGGATTTTGAAAAAATATAAAAAATTCAGCGCCTTTGCAGCATGACGGTTTAAATTGCAATTAATAGAGAATTCCTTATGACGCCTCCCAATAACTTATCCCGGTTTTCGCGCAGCCTCTGGCTGGCCTTGGGCATGTTTGTCGTTTTCTCCATTCTTTTTGTCACATACGTCCGTTCGGAAAAGCAGATTGATCGCGCCAATGAGTTGCGGCTTCAATCCCACTTGTTGGCTGACGAATTACGCCAGTCGTCAGATGATCTTACCCGTATGGTGCGCAGCTATGTCATTACCGGCAATCCCATCTATAAACAACACTTCCAGGACATTCTCGATATCCGCGACGGCAAGATGTCGCGCCCGGTCGATTATCACAACATCTATTGGGATCTGGCACTGGCTGATGACTTGCGGTTGCAGCCAGACAGCGGACAAAAAATTGCCTTGCAGGAGCTAATGCGGCAAGCCGGTTTTACCGAGGAAGAGTTTGCCACGCTGGCAAAAGCCAAGGCCAATTCGGATGGACTCACCGGCACCGAATTCGCCGCGATGAAGCTGGTCGAATCCACAACCACGCCTACCGATGCCAACCGTCTGAAGGCAAGCCTGATGTTGCAAGACGCAGCCTATCACCAGGCCAAGGCGGGCATCATGCGCCCGATCGGCGAGTTCTACCGGCTGATGAATCAACGCACCCTGAATGGCATCCACGCTGCGGAGAATGCGGCTGCGCTTTTACGCATAGCGCTCGTCTCATCCGGCTTGCTGTTGGTCTTCATGTTGTGGCGCGCTTATCGGGCTTTGTACGCCACACTGGGTTCATCGGTGGATGAGTTGTATGGACGTATTATCCGCATAGGCCGCGGAGATTTTTCATCCGCCATTCCTGTCGCACGCGGCATGGAAAACAGCGTGCTGGGCTGGCTGTCGGAAACGCAGATCAACCTTGCCCGCTTTGATGTGCAGCGCAAGGAGGCCGAAACGCTAAATCAGCGCATGACCCAGCTTTATGCCGCGTTGAGCCAGTGCAACCAGGCCATCGTACGTTGCAGCAATGAACAAGAGTTGTTTCCGCAGATTTGCTGCGATGCGGTGACTTTCGGCGGCATGAAGATGGCCTGGATAGGCATGTTGGACGAACAAAGCAAACAGCTTAAGCCGGTGGCGTCTTATGGCAGCGGCACGGAATATCTGGAAGGGATTCAAATTTCGTCTGATGAAAACGAGGTGGCCGGGCGAGGTCCAACCGGAACATCCATGCGTGAAGATCAGCCTTTCTGGTGCCAGGATTTTCAGCATGATCCTGCAACCGCCCCCTGGCACGAGCGCGGTGCAAAATTCGGCTGGAACGCTTCAGCCGCGCTGCCCTTGCACAGAAACGGCGCGGTCATTGGGGTTTTTACGCTGTACGCCGCCGAAATCAATGCCTTCGATCGATCGGCGCGCAACCTGCTGGTTGAAATGGCGATGGACATCGACTATGCGCTGAACAGCTTTGAGCGCGAGGCGCAGCGCAGGCATGCCGAGAGATCGCTGGCAGATTCGCATCATCTGCTTAAAATGATTATCGACACCGCGCCTATGCGCATTTTCTGGAAAGATAAGGAGTTACGTTACCTGGGCTGTAATCCCGCTTTTGCCAAGGATGCCGGCGAATCGGTTCTACAGGATGTGGTCGGCAAAGACGATTACCAGCTGGCCTGGAAAGAACAGGCGGAATATTATCGCGCCGACGACCGGCTGGTCATGGATTCGAATACGCCTAAGCTGGCTTTTGAAGAGCAGCAAACCACGCCAGACGGCACAATCATCTGGCTGCGTACCTCTAAAGTGCCGCTTCAGAATGAGGCCAAGGAAACCATCGGCGTACTGGGTATTTACGAAGATATAACCGAGCAAAAGTGTATCGAGGAACGTATCCACTATCTGGCAAATTTCGACCCGCTCACCGGATTGCCGAACCGCACCCAGCTGAATGATCATCTTAAATATGCCCTCAGCCTGGCGAAGCGCAGCAACGGCCATTTGGCCTTGATGTTTCTGGATCTCGACCATTTCAAAGACATCAATGACTCGCTCGGCCACAGCATCGGCGATGCCTTGTTGATCGAGCTGGCCAAGCGTCTGCGCCTGGTGCTTCGGACGGAAGACACCGTGACGCGCCTGGGCGGGGACGAATTCATTTTGTTATTACCCGGCGTCGATGCCATCGGCGCCGCGCATGTTGCGCAAAAATTACTGGATGCCATTGCGGGGTCCTATTGGATCGAGCTCTATGATCTGGCCTTGACGGCATCGATCGGTATTGCGCTCTATCCGGCGGATGGCGTGGATCTGGAAACACTCTCCAAAAGCGCCGATGCCGCCATGTATCGCGCCAAACAGGAAGGTCGCCAATGCTATCGTTTCTTTACCCAGGAAATGCAAGCGCGCTCGGCACGCAATCTGCAATTGGTGAATGCGCTGCATCACGCGCTGGAACGCGACCAATTACAGGTCTATTACCAGCCGCAAGTGGCCATGCAAAATGGGCATGTCATCGGGGCCGAGGCCTTGTTGCGCTGGCAACATCCTGAATTGGGCATGGTGTCTCCGGCAGAATTTATTCCTGTCGCGGAAGGCAGCGGGCTGATCCTGTCGATCGGCGAATGGGTATTAAGGAGCGCGGTGCGGCAGGCAAAAACCTGGATAGATGAGGGTTTCGGCCCGCTGATTATGGCCGTGAACCTGTCCGCGGTGCAGTTTCGGCATCCCGATTTGCCCGAGTTGATCACCCGCATACTCGACGAAGAAGGCTTGCCGCACGAATATCTGGAACTGGAATTGACCGAAGGCGTGGCGATGCACAACCCGCAAGGCGTCATCGCCGTGATGAATAATCTGCACGAGCGCGGCGTTCGCATGTCGATCGACGATTTCGGTACCGGCTATTCCTCACTGAGCTATCTGAAGAAGTTCAAGGTGTACAAACTCAAGATCGACCAGTCCTTTGTGCGCGACATCAGTACCGACCCGGAAGACAAGGCCATCGTCAGCGCCATTATCAGTCTGGCCAAGGGCCTTGGCCTGAAAACCATTGCCGAAGGTGTGGAAACGGCAGGGCAACTGGCGTTCCTGCGCGAACAGGGCTGCGATGAGATGCAGGGTTATCTGTTCAGCAAGCCGGTACCGGTTGAGCAGTTTGAAGCATTATTGAAGCGGGATGTTGTTTTTGATGAGATGCCCAAGTCGTTTTGTCGGCCATGACATAGTTAGATGCGGTCGGCGCGTGGCTTGACGCGGGCAAGCGTGTTCCGCATCGACGTTGAAAGGATACTGAAAGGTTGCAATGTTAAACTCGTCCGTGAAATAACAGGGCAAGTTTACAGACCCTTAGATTATTGAAATCCGCCATGATCGGTAAAAAACTATTTATAGTTTACAATTGCTAACCCTTGAAACTATCAGACAACAGAGCATAAGGAACATTAAAATCATGGGGATACTCAGCATACTGCTCTGGACTCCGGCTGCCGGGGTCTTGCTCCTGGCTTTAACGCCCGGCCGGAATATTCAGCTAATCCGCTATATCGCGAATCTATTTACCACGATCGCCTTTTTATTGGTCTGCTGGTTGCTTAGCATTTATAACGCGCAGGATGCGAATTTACAGTTTAATGAATATTTTCCGCTTAACCCCAAGTTAGGCAGCGCTTATGCGTTGGGCATCGACGGTTTATCGATGCCGATGCTGGTGATGGCGACCTTGCTCACGTCAATCGCATTGCTGGCCTCGTTCACCGTATCCAGCAGCGTCAAGGGCTATCATATTTGCATACTGTTGCTTGAGTTCGGCATGTTGGGAGTGTTTCTGGCCCAGGATTGGGCGTTGTTCTATATCTTCTGGGAAGTGACATTAATCCCGCTGTTTTTCCTGATTGGCCGCTGGGGCGGCAAGCGACGGCACACGGCCAGTCTTAATTTTGTCCTGTACACGATGGGCGGCTCGGTTTTTATGCTGATCAGCCTGTTGGCGGTCAGCCAGTACGACCTTGAACACGGCGGCTCGTTAATGTCCTCCATGCATCAGGCCGCGCAAGACATGCCAAGGATCGAGCAGGTCCTGGTGCTGTTGGGTTTCGTGATCGGTTTCGGCGTTAAAATGCCGATTTTCCCGTTGCACGGCTGGCTGCCGCTGGCGCATGTCGAAGCGCCCAGTCCGGTCAGCATTTTGTTGTCCGGTATTCTGCTGAAAATGGGCGCTTACGGCTTGATCCGGGCGGTGGTGATGCTGCCCGAGGCCGCAAAACTGTTGCAACCCTTCCTGATTTTCCTGGGCTTGTTCGGCATGCTTTACGGCGGATTGCTGGCCTGGCGGCAAAGCGATCTTAAAGCCATGGTGGCCTATTCCTCAATCAGCCATATGGGCATTGTGTTGCTGGGTATCGCGACCTTGAATGAGGCGGGCATTACCGGCGCGGTGTTGCAAATGACTGCGCACGGCCTGATTGCCGGGGCACTGTTTCTGCTGGTCGGCCTGCTGTATGAGCGCACCCATACCCGCAACATTCAGGATTACAGCTCGCTGATTCAGGTGATGCCGCGTTTTGCGGTATTCATGACCTTGACCTTGCTGGCGGCGATGGGCTTGCCGGGTTCGGTCGGCTTTATTGCCGAACTGCATACACTGATCGGCGGGTTTCGCTCATCAACCAGCGTCGGCTTAGGCCTGGGCGTGATGGTGTTTTTCAGCGTGAGCGTTTTAATCGGAGCCGCCTACGCGATACGCACCATCAGCCTGTTGTTTACCGGTCCGGTAAAACCGCAAATGCGGCAGATTGAAGACTTGAGAGCGCCGGAATTATTGGCCGCCGGAATACTGGTTGCCGGCATTGTGTTTTTCGGTCTGCTGCCTGCGCCGCTGCTTGATTTGTCCGCAGCCACCATCGGCCAAATGAACAGTCTGATCAGTCAACGGATTTTGTAGGAATAACGATGCAAGACAGTCCTTTAAAATTGCGCGAGCAGATTACCACTGCGTTGAACCATCTGGACCATGTCCTGCCCGGGCAGGCGCCGATCCTCGATTTTGTGCATCACAATACCTTGCATGGCTTTCAGCACCTGCCGTTTGACGAGGCCTTGGCTGAATTCGAAGCCTTGACCGGTATTTGCTGCTATCTTCCCGACGCGCGAAACCGGGATTTTTACCGGCAGGGGCGCATTGATGATAGCGACCTGTCCGCCGCCTTTGCGCAGTACCCGAACTTGCAGACGGAGCAAATCGTTTGCGCGTTAAAAGACAAGGCCATCACCCGGCAGGCTATTTACCGCATTGCGCTGTTATTCGATTTGCAGGCGGTTAGCGTCAGCCAGTTGAACTGGCAAATAGAAGAATTGGCTGCGCTGGATGCGGTGCAAGCCGACGTACCTGAGCGGATTCGCCAGCGTTTGCTTGCCGACGACAGTCATGCGATCCGGCACTTATGGGAAAGTATTTTAATCAAGCTCGGGCTGGAGCAGGCGGCTTTGCACCCGGAAAATATGCTGGATTTGTCGCTGGAACAAGCTGAAAACTGGCTGGCGCAAGTTCAGCAAAATACCAATGCGGGAGCGACCTCAGTCGCGATTGAAGTCGCTCCCGCAACACACCAGCAAATGCGGCAACAGGCAGGCGCGGCGCTGGATGAACTGCTGGATCAAGTCGGCGGCAACATCAGCTTGCGGGGGGTTATTCTGGCATTGAGCGGCATAGACATTCTCGATGCCATCCGGTCGCAGCTGATACGCTTTTGCGCATCAGGGCTGGATGAAGGCGTGGCGGCATGGCAGTTGCCTGAACGCAGTCGCTTGGGGCTTTATGCGGCCTGGCGGGCAACGGCGCAGTACGACGCAAATCCTTTTTTGCATGAGTTACGCGACTGGCAACAAATTATCGCCGAATTGCCCGAAGACGCGGTCGACACCATCATCCTGCAATTGAGTCACCTGGAAATACCGCAAGCGTACTGGGATGGTTATCTGCGTCGACTGGCGCTGGAAATACCCGGCTGGTCGGGCCTGATCAACTGGCGGCAGCATCACCTCAACTATCAGACCTCCAATGATGCAGCGCCGACGCTGGCCGATTATCTGGCGATACGCCTGACGCTGGATCGGCTGTGGCTGAACCAGGTTTGCCGCGACACCTGGAAAATCGAAGCCAAGCTCAGCTCAATCCGCAGCTATTTCACTAAGAACCTGTCGGAATTCATGGTGCGCACTCGCCTATATCAGGGCGACTTGCCGGAATATCTGACCCACCGGGCGGAATCGCTGACCTTGCATGCCGGTTCCGAGCGTTACGACCGCACCGACTGGCAGCAACTTGCCGACCTGATTTGGACCTGGCAGTGCTGTCCGATGTCGGACAAACAGCCCGTAGTCGTTCATGTACCCTATAACAGCGGCTGGCGTTTGTTTCGGTTATGCCAGCATCTGGGGATTAACGCCGCAGGCCTGCAACAACTGGATACAAAAGATCTGCAAGCCATGTTGGCTGTGCTGGATGAATTCACCCCGACCGAACGCAGTAAAGTCTGGCTGACGGCTTACGAACATCATTACCGAGAGAACTTTTTCCAGGCAGTGCGCGCCAACCATCATCGCGGTCGCTGGGCCGGACGCGGACAACGTCCCGATTCGCAGATCATCTTCTGCATGGACGACCGTGAAGAAGGTTTCCGCCGCCATCTTGAAGAGCTCAATCCCGCAGTTGAAACTCTGGGCGCAGCCGGGTTTTTCGGCGTTGCGATGAATTACAAGGGACTGGACGACAGCAAGGTAACACCGCTGTGTCCGGTGGTGGTAACGCCTGCGCATGAAGTGCGGGAAGTGCCCCGGCCCGGCAACGACTCGGCATTGCTCAAGCACAATCGTGGCCTTAAGCTGAGTCGGTGGTTTGCCAATCAGCTGCATCAGGGCTTGCGGCGCAGTCTGTTGTTATCGCATCCGGTTATCGATGCGATTGCGCCGATTACCTTCGCCGGATTATTGGCTAAAGCCCTGTTTCCCAAGCCGCAACAACGACTGGTTTCCGGCATAGCCCGGCGGGTTTCGCCAGAGGTTAAAACGCAACTGTTGTTTACCTCTACGGATGAAGCGTCCACGCCGGAGCGCCCGAAATTGGGTTTTAACGATAGCGAGCAGGCTGACCGGGTTGCAGGCTTTTTGCGTAATACCGGCCTGACCTATGGCTTCTCGGAATTGGTTGTCTTAATGGGACACGGTTCCATCAGCCAAAACAACCCGCATTTGGCGGCTTACGATTGCGGCGCCTGCAGCGGTCGGCACGGCGGGCCGAATGCCAGGGTGTTTGCGGCGATGGCTAATCGCCCTGAAATACGCAAGCTGTTGGCGGAGCGCGGTATCACTATTCCGTCCGATACCTGGTTTCTCGGCGCCGAGCACAACACCTGCAATGAACAAATCAGCTGGTACGATCTCGACCAGCTGCCGGCCGAACGTCTGGCCGGATTAAAGAAACTACAGCAGGAATTGCGGCATGCCCAACAGATGTCGGCGCACGAGCGCTGCCGGAGGCTGGCATCGGCCCCGCGCAACCCGACACCCGAACAGGCTTTGGTTCATATCGAGGAACGCGCAGTCGATTTCTCTCAAGCGCGACCTGAACTCGGTCATGCCACGAATGCTTCGGCGGTCGTCGGTCGCCGGTCCTTAACGCAAGGCGCATTTTTCGATCGTCGGGTGTTTTTGATTTCCTACGATCCGACTCAAGACCCCGACGGCAAAGTGCTGGAAGGTATTTTGCTGGCGGTGGCCCCGGTTGGTGCGGGTATTAACCTGGAATATTATTTTTCCACCGTTAACAACGAACGCTTCGGCTGCGGCTCTAAAGTACCGCATAACGTCACCGGTTTTTTTGGCGTCATGGAAGGGGCGAGCAGCGATTTACGCACCGGCCTGCCTCAGCAAATGGTTGAAATACACGAGCCGATGCGCTTGCAGATTATGGTTGAGGCCAAAACTGCGGTGTTGGAACAAATTTATCATCGTCAGGCAAGCATACGGGAGCTGGTCGCCGGTGGCTGGGTACATCTAAGCGCTAAAGACCCTGACAGTGCCGAGATTTTCTCATTTCAGACCGGCACGGGTTTTGTGCTTTGGCAAGCCGAGGCAAAAGACCTGCTGGTCCGGGATAATTCACCGGATTGTTACAGGGATCAAACGCTGCCGGTAGCGCCGGTGCTGATCAAACAGCCTGAACTGTTTGGAGCTACGAATAGCCCTCTCCAAAGGGAGAGGGTTGGGTGAGGGGAGAATAAAATGAAATTAACCGCCAAAGCTAGGTCGTTGAGACAAAACCAAACCGATGTTGAGTATTTGTTATGGCAGAAACTAAGAAATAGACAAGTATTAAACTTTAA
>Ga0160178_102581_pt1 | contig 52219 bp, 46 predicted proteins | sample met4sta_2_FD_108560 | JGI IMG/M metagenome (GOLD analysis project Ga0160178, IMG submission 108560) | Synthetic bacterial communities of pure cultures from sediment of Lake Washington, USA, under low oxygen conditions - MT... | ecosystem: Engineered > Modeled > Simulated communities (microbial......
GTTATTTAACAGACAACTCAGTATACTCCGGCAAAGCAATCGACTCCCTGTCGCCATAGTACAGCTGTCTGTCTATAATATCCCGTCCCCATTGCTTATGCGTCTCCACTTCGCACATCGCGTCGTGCATCCTGAACACCGCGGGCGAAGAACTTTGATTCAAGGCCAACGCCATTTCGTAATCTCCGCTATCGACGCTGTACATAGCTTCGATGACCGGCACCTGGGTTGGATGAATAGCGGTTTTACCGGTCAAGCCATGCGCCAAATCCAGTCGAATCTCTTTTTGCAGGGTAACGGCATCATCCAGGTATTCGAACACCGGCGCGGCCAACGAAAAGCCGTAAGGCTTAAATACCGTAACCAGCTGAGCAATAACATGACCCAGCGGCGTTTCATACACTGTCATATTTCTTGGTCGCCTGATACCTAAGAGGTTCATCAAGTCGTTGCCGCCAATCCGAAGCATTAATATCCGCGCAAAAACAGCGTCCTGTAATAAGCCCTGACGCAATTCGTTCATCGCGCCGACATCAAAAACATCCCTGGTTTCCAGCGTCGGCATGACCTTAAACGGTGTACCCTGCAATTGATCGAAATAAGCGTGGAAATTAGCCTCGTTAAATTTCGGCAACACAAAGCCGTCGACTTTTTCAATATCGGGCAGATCCAGCAGCCGCGCCAGGATTTCCGGATTTCTGGCACGAATAAAACGGAATCGGGTCGGTGTGTCCCTGAAGCCCTGCAAGCAAAGTCCTAAATGACGCAGACTGCTGTCGACCTCGGCATGAGAGACGGCGTCTTCGGTACAAAAAATCATCGACCGCAAGGCTTCCAATTTTTCGCCATTGGCGCAATCCATCAGGTCCAGGCGATGTGCGGGCATATACAGTGACGCGCCTAAACACCACGGTGAAAAAGATTTTTGCGGTGTATTCATCATTGCATCTCTCGGTAATTGCTCCTGCATTACTCTACCTCCTGCATCCCTGCGAGTCGTTTGATTAACGCCACCGCCCGATACGGCAGGTCGGTAACAATATCTATCGGAATAGACCGGGATTCGGCCAGCCAGCGCAAATGCCGGGTGGCCTCGCAATCCGAATCCTGTAATATCAACACCTGCGCTTCGCGGCGCAATAAAACCCGCGTCGCCTCACCGATACCGGGCTTGATGTAATTATGCTGTTTAACGCCGTAACGTTCGCTAATCCAGGTCAATAGCGCCTGGGAAACACTTTGTAATTGTAGCCGGTCATGAGAGCCGATTTCAAAGTCGCTCGCGCATTCTTGCCGCGCATGGTCAACGCAAGCCAGCATCGTGTCAATGAAATAGCGGGATAAATCGTGTTGCTCAAACTGCCGGTAATAAACGCAACCATGAAAATCGGCTGGGGCGGCTGTATTTGCATCGTAAACCGAACGGCTGACCAATCCGGATACGGTGGCATTCAAGATGCACGAAGGAATCAGATAATCCTCCGAAGCAGCGGCAACCGCCGCGCTGCCTGACAAATCGGTCAGCACATACAATTCAGCGGGAATAGTCACGCCATCGGTGACCGCAAAAGCCTGTAAGCTGGCGGCCAATTGTCGCGCAATAACGCCCTTCCCGGTCCAACCGTCGACAAAAACCAACGATTCCGGCGCATGATTTTGCAAAATACGGCGCAAGGCATTTTGATCGATACCGACATCCCGCAGTATGGAAATGGAATAATGCCTCGCCTCGGTGTTGAAATGGCGTTTGAGCACATGCTTGAGCAGCACGCCGACCGGCGTTCCGGCTCTCGCCAGTGAAACCAGGGTAATGCCGTGCGGACGGGTGGCCAGGATGCGCTTCGCCAAGACCAGCAAATGTCCCGCCATGCGCTGCTGGTTTAAGTCCATCGCCTGATAAAACAGCGGCAAATAATGTTCCGGCGGCAAGGACTCATGCGTCAGCATTTGGGAATAATGTTTTTTACCGGATTGAATCAGGGCTTCCTTGATATGGACCGGCGTATCCTGCATCGCCATCGGTTTTAACAGGAACTGTACGTCGTCTAAGCTGTAACTGCCGGTGAAAGGAATGGTCATTTAGTGATTTCTCGACAATTTATTGATGCGCACACGTATTTACGCTAGTTCCCAATCCAGCTGCATAACTTCGTGTTCTTCGTGTCTTCGTGGTGAAAAGCTTTTTCCTTGCACTATTGGAGGCATTTTTATATGACTCGAGTAACATCATTTATAGCGTCTCAACACAAGCCAGCGTTTGAAACAGCTGGGTATTCTTGGGAATTAACGCGTAATCGCACAACGCCATAAACGCCGCATCGGTCTTGCTGTCGCCCGCGCCAAAGGTTAATAATTGGGGATGCTGCCGTCTGTAGCCTTCCAGCAAATAGCTCACCGCGCTTTCCTTGTTGATGATTTTCGGTAATACCGCGAGGTTGTTGCCGTTCAAATGCCAATACAGGCTGCCGTCGACAACGTGCGGATGCGGCTTGATCACTTCATCCAGCAGCGTTTTCAATATCGCTTCGGTGCCGTCGCTGTGTTTGATCACGCCATACCAGGTTATGCCGAAATCGTCGACCAGCCGGGGCTTAAAACCGGGCCGGCGTTTGGCATAAAGCTCGACTTCCGCCCACACTTCCAGCAACTTTCCATGGTACGCGGGCAAGGCTTGCATGATGTTGTCCATCCACACCTTATCGATAGCGCGCTGTTTGTCCAAAATCACCGCGCCGTGGTTCAACACCACTTCTTCCTGAAAAGGCAGGTTGACGCGTTCAAAGGCATGTACATCGCGCGCCGTCACCGGTACGATTTTGAAGCCTTTGGCTAGCCAGTGCCATAGCCATTGCTGCTTTTGCGTGGCGAACGAATTGGCCGAGCCGTCGGGCAAAAAGGCCCGCACTTGCAAGGTGCGATCATCCACACCCGGCGCGCATTTCCTCAAGGTCTGGAACAGCGTGTCGTCAAGGTCTAAAAAAATGTAGCTTTGCATGGTTTGGGCTGTCTGGTTGAAGTTCGAATCTTGCGCTGATGGCCCGCCATGCGTGCAGCCGGTCATTTAATGCGTCGCACAGCGGCGTTTCATGGCAAAGAATAATGTCGCCGTAATCATCCGGGTTCAGGTTGTAAATAAAATTGGGAATGCCGTCGTCGTAGTTATCTTCAAATCGGCACACCCGGCCAATATCGTTGCCTTGATGAATCGGCGAACGCGTGGTGCTTTGCACCTTGACCTTAAAACCCTGGCCTTCCAATTCCCGCCCCAACAAATAAGCGGGGGCGTTGCATTCGCCGGTGCCCAAGACCAGAATCGGGCGCTCATCGCGGCTAAATCCGCTTCGGCATAGCTGCTCGACCACATCCTTTTCCAAGCTGATCGGCGCATCCAAACCCAACCGGCCCGGCCAGGCCAACAGCGCTTTTTTACACGCGCCATTACCCGAGACATTGACGGTGATGCTGTCGATGGCGGCATTTTGGTTGTCCTCAAAACGCAAACGTCCCTGCCTGAAACACACCCATTCCACCGCCACACCGGCTTGATCTTCCAAAGCGGCGCGGTCATCGGGATGGGCGAAATTGACCAGACTGACAATAAACACTTTACGCAAACCGGGGTTAACCCGTTGATAGGCTTTAATCAGGCGTAAAAAGGTAAGCCCGGTACTGATTTCGTCGTCGATTAAGACCAGCGTTTCGGCCGTTAAAAACTGCTCACGGTGTTTCGCCTGCTCAGGATAATACAAGAAGAAGTCAGTAGCGTGACTATGCGCTTCTTCAAACTCAAGCCGCTCGATGCCGTCCAGGTGGTAACGGGTCGTTTGGATAAACAAGGCTTGCTCCGCGCCTTCGCGGCAGGCTGCCTCGAATACGCCGTAGCCCAAGCCTGTTGCGGTTTCCGCCATGCCGATCCACAGCGACCCCGCCCCTGCGCCGCTTTTTAACACCGCCCGTGCCAATGCGCGATAAGACCAGCTCATGACTTTTGGCGATACCGGGTAATGCTTGCCCAATACCTTGCTGACCAGCAAAAACTTGCGCTTGCTGCTGACTCTGGCGGCAAAACCCAGCAATCGGTTAAGCGGGATGCGGCCGGGTTCCAGATCGAGATGCAGGGTTCCGGTGTCTAATGTTACGGTTACTGTTTTTGACATAGTTTGTTGTGGAATCATTTCGTAAGTTGCATCGTTCCTGCGCTCTGGAAACTGTGAAAGTATTCGTTTTAAAACAAAAGCAAAGACTTCACCACGAAGGCACGAAGGATGCGAAGTTTTCAAGACATTGAATTAAACAATTCTTTTTTCTCCGTGCTCTTCGTGCCTTCGTGGTGAATATGCTTTTAAACGGATTAGGATAATAGTTTCACAGTCGCTGGAGCGCGGGAACGGTAAATCAACCAAAAGCTTATAACAATTCCTGCATCACTACCGGCGTATTAACCTCGGTCACCCTGAGTCCATATCGAATGGTCGGCGGCTGGAAGGGTTCGCCTTTAATACCCTGCAACGCAATATGCGCCAGGTTTGCGCCGGATAAACACGCCATGCCGAAACCGCCCGAAGGACGCGGGTTTATTTCCAACAAACGCACGCCATGCACGCCTTCCTTGAACTGGATATTGAACAAACCGTTAAGCCGATAGTGGGCGGTTAATCTTGCCACCATGCCGTCAATCTCGGCATTGTTGTCGATCATTTGCCCGCCGCCTGCCAGTTGCGATTTTTTGCGTTGTACGGCGCACAGCAATTCGCCGTGCCGCCCGGCGCAATCGACGCTCCATTCGGGGCCGCCCAGATGTTCCATGACCAACAGGGTGGCAAATTCCGGGGTGTTAACCATGCCCGAGCGCAATTCCTGCATCGGAATCTGGTATTCAACGCCTTTAAGTATCTGGGTGATACTGTCGCGCTCAGTATCCAAAACCCGAAAGCCCAAGCCGAACACCGAAACCGCAGGCTTAACGCACAGTCTTTGATGCTTTGCCGATAATTCAGCAACCGCGCTATCGAACGCATCACGGTCATTAACGGCGATAAAATCCATGGTCTGTGCAACCTCTGCACTCAACTCGGAATAAAAATCCGCTTTGTCATGCAATAAAGTCAGCGTGTCGACATCGGCAACCGACAGCACCTGCACGCCAATCGCCTGAAAAAATTCATGGTGCTTGCTGATAAACGCCGCTTCTTTGCCGGGCCAAAATAACCGGATATTGTGCAGCCGACAAAAACCCACGCACCACTCAAGATACGCTTGCCCGGTGAGTTCTGTGGGTTCAAGATAACTTTCATCCGCAGCCAGAAAGGCGGCGGCATGGGCATGGGTGTGAGTGCAAATCAGGGTGATTTCGCCGGCCGGAACCGACTGGCGAAGATTTCTAAATACGGCGTGTATGGTCGAAAATGTCTTGTTAAACCAAATTCTCATCGATGCCTACAAATGAATGATAATTTGCGGCAACAACGCGTCAATGGTTCGGCCAACGCCATTTTCGCCTATCGCATGCATTTTCCATTCACCGTTATGCCGGTACACTTTCGCCATGATTTGCGCGGTATGGGGGCCTTGCGAACTCAAGGTATAACGGGCAACTTCCGCATTATTGCTGCTGTCGACGATGCGGCAATACGCATTTTCAACTTCATCGAAAGTCTGGCCTGAAAAGGAGTTAACGGTAAACACCAGCGATTTAACATTGGCAGGCACTTTATCCAGATCAACCTTGATTTGCTCGTCATCGCCGTCGCCTGCGCCGGAACGGTTGTCGCCGGTATGCACGATGCTGCCGTCTTTGCTTTTCAGCTGACCGAAATAAATAATATCGACGACCTTGTTTTGATCGTCAAACAATACGCAAGAAGCATCCAAATCAATGGAGTCTTCGCTTTTTCCGCCGCCAAACAAGCCTTTTAACATGCTGACGGGGACTTTTTTAGCGTCCCAACCCAAGCCCATGACGACCTTGCTCAGCGCGCCGCCGGATTCTTTGGACAAGGAAATTTTTTGTCCTTTTTGCAGATTAATAGCCATATACATTGCCCCATGATTTTTTGCAGTAGATATTAATAAATCACCACGAACGACTGCATGGATGCAGGAGGTAGAGCAACGCATGGAGCTGTTGCCGAGACACGAAGATATAAAGCTTCGTGTCTTCGTGGTGAATAAATTCTTTAATTGCTTATTTACCAATATGGCGCAATTAAACATTAACCCCAAAAGAAGCGGCTAAAGGTCCAAGTCCACCGGCAAAACCTTGGCCGACGGCTTTAAACTTCCAGTCTGCGCCGACGCGGTAGATTTCGCCGAAAATCATCGCAGTCTCGATTGAGGCGTCTTCACTCAAATCGTAACGGGCAATTTCTGCGTCGCCGTCCTGGTTGGTAATACGAATATAGGCATGGTTAACTTGACCGAAATTCTGCTTACGCGCGTCGGCCTCATGAATGGTTACGGCAAACACGATTTTGTCGAGGTCGGCGGGTACTTTGGATAATTCAACCTTGACGGTTTCATCATCGCCGTCGCCTGCGCCGGTGGTGTTGTCGCCCATGTGCTGAACCGCACCATCGCCGACCACTTTGTTATTGTAAAAACAAAAATCGCTGTCTGAGCGGACTTTACCGTCCATTTTAACCAGAAAGGCACTCGCATCTAAATCAAACGCCGCGCCATCGGTTGCACGGGCGTCCCAGCCTAATCCCACTGCGATTTTATTCAATCCTGGGGATTCTTTGCTGAGATTAACGTTACCGCCTTTCGTAAGTGATACTGCCATGATTCTCTCCTGATTGTTATTGAAGTTTATAGTGGATTACCACCGTTAAAGCCGCTCAGCGACTAATGGAAGTTTTTTGTTATACGCTGGAATTAATCCCGTATCGGCAAGCCAAAGCCGCCAATCCGCCTGAGTACCACTGTGAGCTACGACTTTAAATTTCCATAATACGTCGACAGGTGCCGGTCGCCATGATAACCGCTAATAAACGGCTTGCATAGTAAGCCATGTAGTCCACGGAAGTGTATTTATCTCATGCGCATTCGGGAGAAGGTAGCAACTCCAAGATGGAGGAAGTCGAGTGATTGCCGAGCGTGTATTCCGATTTAAGAGCTGATGCTACTACGCATTGTCCATTACCGCCGCGGAAAAGATAGGCCGCAGATGACTCGGATTTGATTTTCCTTATCACTGTCCAGAAGCATCCTCTGTAGGGCGTACCGTGCGCGTCTTGGTTTACGGCGCGCCCTACTCGCTACCGCCTCATCCGTTTCGTTCACAACAGCGCTTTAATCTCCGGCACACAGGAGCCGCAGTTGGTTCCGGCTTTAAGGCAACGACCGACTTCTTGATGGGTTTTGAGTCCTTTTTCCCTGATCGCGGCCTGGATGGTTTTTTCCCCGACATTAAAGCAGGCGCAAACGATGGTGCCGACATCGGCGACGCCTACGGGCGGCCTGCCGGTCAATAACGCCATGCGCTCGGCTTTTTCCAATTCTGTTTTTGCAAACAGGCCGGTCAACCAGTTACGCTCCGGCAACGCGGACTCGGCGGCGATAAAAACCACGCTTTCCAACTGATTGTTCACGATACGCGCGGCTCTGTAATTACCTTGAGCGGGATCTTGATATTCCTGCCACTGCGGCGTTGCGCCGTCATTATCGCTGAGGTTTTTTTGCGCCCATTCCTGCCAGTTTTCAGGCAAGCTAAGCCCGGCCAGTTCATAACGATAAACCTGTTCGCCTTTGATTTTCACCCAATAGTCCGGTGCAGCCATGCTTAGCTCGCCGCGGGACAGGATAAAACCTTGCCAGACGGGTTGATACGCTTTGATGCGCACCGGCGTATGCTTGCTTTCCGGTTGGTTGGAAATCGGGTCGACTATCGAGTTGACCAACGCGCCCATCCGTCCACGGCTCGCGTATTGTTCGGTCCAGTGCATCGGCACAAAAACGTTGCCGGGAAGTTGGCTGTCGGTAATCTGTACTCGTGCAATCATTGATCCCCAATGGCTTTCAATCATTGCCAGACTGTTTCCAACCAAGCCGTGACTTTGAGCATCAACCGGATGCACCTCCACAAAAGGCTCGGCTTTGTGCTGGTTTAATTTCGCCGCAATAGCCGTGCGGGTCATGGTATGCCACTGGTCGCGCAATCGGCCGGTATTTAAAATCAGCGGGTAAGCCTGATCCGGCGAATTGACCGGCAATCGCGGCGTGACCGCAATAAACTTGGCTTTGCCCGACTCGGTAAAAAATTGTCCGTCCTCAAACAGTCTGGCCCTGCCCTGCGGATAAGCCTGATTAACCGGCCATTGGGTCGGTTGCAATCGGCCGTAATCATGCCGGGACATATCCGCAAACGCCGATATGTCGAAATCGCGCGACCCGTTATTTTCAAAGCCTGACAGCGCGGCGTGTTCGCGAAAAATCTCCACCGGGCTTTGATAATGGAACGCCTGCTCAAAGCCCATGCGCCGCGCCACTTGGGTGATGATCCACCAGTCCGGTTTTGCGCCGCCCGCCGGTTTAAATAACGCCCGTTGCCGTGAAATGCGCCGCTCGGAATTGGTGACCGTGCCGTCTTTTTCGCTCCAGCCTTGCGCGGGTAACAGCACATGCGCCAAGGCGGTGGTATCGGTGTCGGCGATGCAATCGGACACCACCACAAACTCGCAGCCCTGCAAGGCTTGTTTGACTTTGTCGGCATTGGGCAAGCTGACCACGGGGTTGGTGCCCATTATCCACACGGCTTTGACTTTGCCGTCGTAAATGGCGTCGAATAATTCCACAGCGGGATAACCCGGCTTTCTGGCAATGTTTGCGGTATTCCAAAACCGTGCGACCCGCTCTATATCGTCGGCGCTGGAAAAATCCATGTGCGCAGCCAGCTGATGCGACAAGCCGCCGACTTCGCGTCCGCCCATCGCATTGGGTTGTCCGGTTAGCGAAAACGGCCCCATCCCCGGTTTGCCGATGCTGCCGGTCGCCAAGTGGCAGTTGATAATGGCATTGACCTTGTCGGTGCCGGATGACGATTGATTGATGCCCTGGCTATACAGGCTCATGACTTTTTCATGCCCGGCAAACCATTGATAAAAACGGTGCAGGTCGTCTTTATTGAGCCGACACGCCTTTGCAACCTGTTCAATATCGATAGCGGCAGCATTCAGGGCTTCAACAAAGCCTTCGGTATGCGCTTCGATGTAAGCCGAATCCAGCGCGTTTTGCTCGCTCAAAAAATGCAGCAAGCCGTTAAACAAGACGGCATCAGTGCCGCTCGCCAGCGGCAAGTGCAAATCGGCGATGTCGCAACTGACGGTACGGCGCGGGTCGATCACCACGATTTTCAAGGCCGGATTGGCTTCCTTGGCCGCGCGTATCCGCTGGAAACTGACCGGATGACACCACGCGGCATTCGAGCCGATCAGTACGATCATGTCGGCCTGTTCGAAATCCTCATAACAGCCCGGCACGGTATCGGAGCCGAAGGCGCGCTTATGCCCGGCAACCGAAGACGACATGCACAAGCGACTATTGGTATCCATATTGCCGCTGCCGATAAAGCCTTTCATCAGCTTGTTGGCGACATAATAATCTTCGGTCAACAATTGCCCGGAGCCGTAAATCGCCACCGCATCCGCGCCGTATTTATCGATAACGCTGATAAAGGAATCGGCCACCAGATCCAGCGCTTCCGTCCAGCTGGTTTCGCGCCCGTAGACTTTGGGCTGCAACAGCCTGCCTTTGAGTTCTATGGTTTCGCCGAGCGCCGAGCCTTTAGAGCAAAGCCGCCCGAAATTAGCCGGATGCGAAGTGTCGCCGCTGATTTTAAGGCGATGATGCGCGTCATCGACCTTCGCGCTGATTCCGCAGCCTACGCCGCAATAGGGGCAAGTGGTTTGTATCGTTTTATTCATTAAAAATCTCGTAAAACTGCTCAGCGTCATCAAATACAATGGAACGCAGATGGATATGATGAACACAGATACTTCAGAAAAATCTTACACACCATAATTATCAGCGTCATCTGCGTTCTATTTTTGGCTGCTGAGTAGTAACAAAATCTCTCGCATAAGCTTTACCGAAAATCAGCATATCTCTTATGTCGGAAATATTGTCTTCCTTCTCCAGCAATTCCTGATACCAGCTGCCATCGGCCGTATCACCGTACAGCACCGCGCCAATCAGCTTATTGGCCTTAATGACCAGCTTCTTGTAAATGCCTACGGCGGGGTCGGTAAAATGGATGCATTCACAGTTTACATCACCTTGAAAATCGCCGATCGAAAACAGGTTTATACCCGTTACTTTAAGCTTGGTCGCAGTCGGCAAGGTGATATATTCCGCCGCGCCATGCGCACTGAGATGATTGGCGCAGACTTTGGCCTGCTCAAACAGCGGAGCAACCAGGCCGAAGGTAGCGCCGCGATGCTGGATACATTCTCCGACCGCATAAATGCTGGGGTCGTAACTTTGCAAGGTATCGTTAACGACGATGCCGCGCTCGCAATAAATCCCCGCTTCCTGGGCCAGCGTCATGTTGGGACGCACACCGATTGCGGTGACGAACAAATCGCATTCCAGCTGACTGCCGTCATCAAAACAGACCGATGCGACATGACCCTTTGCATCGCCCAATAGCTGCTTGAGTTTGGCGGCCATTTTAAATTTCAGGCCGCGTTGCTCCAGTTCCGTTTGCAGCATTTTTGCTGCAGGCCTGTCCATTTGCCGGTTCAGCAATACTTCATGGTTATGAATCACCGTGACGTCCATGCCTCTTGAAACCAGGCCGTTGGCGGCTTCCAAACCTAACAGCCCGCCGCCCAAGACCACGGCCTTGTTATGGCTACGGCTGTAAGCCAGCATTTTGTTGACATCGACGATGTCCCGAAAGCTGATTACGCCTTCCAGGTCATTGCCGGAAATCGGCGGTATGACGGCTTTGGAGCCGGTAGCGATTAACAGCCGGTCATATCCGGCAAATGTGCCGTCCAGCGCATAGACTTTTTTGTTTATCCGGTCTATCCGCGCCACGGCTTTATCTTCGCCCGCATAGAGCGTTATGCCGTTGTCGATGTACCACTGGCGGTTATTGATGACAATGTCCTCAATAGTTTTTTCGCCGCACAGCACCGAGGACAGCATGATGCGATTGTAGTTGCCGTAAGGCTCAGCGCCGAACACGGTAATGTCGTATTTATCCGGCGCGGCGGTTAGCAGTTCCTCTACGGTACGCATACCCGCCATGCCGTTGCCGATGACGACCAAGCGTTGTTTCATCTGGTATTCCTTATGATTGAAAGCTATCAAATCAAGCGATGTACGCAAATTTACGGGTACCCGGTAGGGTATTCGCTTACACGCTGTTTGCAATTCAATAGCAAACTACATGCCGCATACCGGCGTTGGTGCTTTCCCGAAGATAATCCCTAAAAATAAAAAATTTATGCGCTAAAATGGTGCGTAAATAATCTAAAGCCTCAGTTAATCGAACAATAACAGTGCGCAGTAACCGATAAACATCCAAGCTTGCGCCTGTTCCCATTGTCGGCCTGCAAATTGCTATGAAAACTGTAACGCCCTTACTTTAAAAGACTTTAAAGCAAACTATGCATAAACGTATACTTGACCACCTCAACGCCGCAATCTTGTTATTCGATCGCAATCTAGCCCTCACTTACATTAATTCTGCCGGAGAAATCCTGCTTGCCGACAGCTCGCGCCACCTGGTAGGTCTCGGCGCTCAGGAGTTGTTCAAATCTTCCGATCCCGCCCTGCTGATGAACTTACAGCAATGCTTAACCATGGCGGAACCCCTGGTAGACCGGGAGCTTATCCTGGATCGTATGAGCCACAGCGTCACCATCAACTTTAGCGCAACGCCGTTATTGAAAAATGAGCGGGTCAACGAGATTCTGGTTGAATTTCAACAAGTGGACAATCACCTGCGCATATCCAAGGAAGAGCGTTTATTAACCCAGCAGAACACCGCCAGATTACTGGTCCGAGGCTTGGCGCATGAAATCAAAAACCCGTTAGGCGGCTTGCGCGGCGCGGCGCAGTTACTGGACCTGGAATTGAATGACCCGGAACTCAAGGAGTACACCCGGATTATCATTGCCGAATCCGACCGCCTGCAAGGCCTGATGGATAAAATGCTGGGCCCCAACAAGCTGCCTAACAAGAAAGCCATCAATATTCATGAAGTGCTGGAGCGAGTCAGGCAGCTGGTTCAAGCCGAGTCCAGCCTGAGTATTAAATCCGACTACGATCCCAGTATCCCCAACATACTGGCGGATAAAGACCAGCTCATTCAGGCTATTTTAAATATCGCCAAAAATGCCGTTCAGGCCCTGAACGGCGAAGGCAACATCACCATCAAAACCCGAATTCACCGGCAAGTGACCATTGGCCGCAAGCGCTATAAATTGGCAGTGAAGTGCGACATTATCGATAACGGACCGGGAATCGACGCCGACATGATGAATCAAATATTTTATCCGATGATTACCGGGCGCGCGGACGGCACGGGACTGGGTTTGTCGATAGCTCAAGCGCTGATCAATCAGCATAACGGCTTGATTGAATGTAGCAGCGAACCTGGAAACACGGTGTTTTCAATCTTCTTACCCATTATTGCGCTACGGGAGACCGGCAATGACTAAGTCCGAAACTGTCTGGATCATCGATGACGACAAATCCATACGCTGGGTCGTAGAAAAAGCGCTGCAAAAAGCAGACATCAACACCCGCAGTTTTTCCGGTGCGGCCGATTTGATAAACGCATTGCAGAACGATTTACCCGATGCCCTGATTACCGATATTCGCATGCCCGGCATGGACGGGCTGGAACTTTTGAACAAAATTCAATTGAGCCACCCGAACCTGCCGGTTATCGTGATGACCGCGCATTCCGACCTGGAAAGCGCGGTCTCGGCGTTCCACGGCGGCGCTTTTGAGTACCTGCCCAAGCCCTTCGATATTAAAGAAGTCGTCGATCTGGCTCATAGAGCCTGCATTCATAGCCGACAGCAGCAGCTTGAGGGGGCTGCTTCAGATGCCCACACGGCCGATGAAACCACGCCGGAAATTATCGGCGAAGCACCCTCAATGCAGGAGGTATTCCGCGCGATAGGCAGACTGGCGAGGTCGCATATCACTGTGCTCATCAACGGCGAATCGGGAACCGGCAAGGAGTTGGTGGCCAAGGCATTGCATCGCCACAGCCCCAGGGCCGCCAACCCGTTCATCGCCCTGAATATGGCCGCCATTCCCAAAGACCTGATGGAATCGGAACTGTTCGGCCATGAAAAAGGCGCCTTTACCGGCGCGCAATCGCGCCGCGCCGGACGCTTTGAACAGGCCGATCGAGGCACCCTATTTCTTGATGAAATCGGCGACATGCCCGCCGAACTGCAAACCCGTTTATTACGGGTGCTGGCCGATGGCGAGTTCTACCCGGTCGGGTCGTACTCATCGGTTAAAGTCGATGTGCGCATTATCGCCGCCACCCATCAGAACCTTGAAACGCTGGTAGAGCAAGGCCGCTTCAGGGAAGACTTATTCCACCGCTTAAACGTGATCCGCATCCACATCCCGCCCCTGCGCGAACGCAAACAGGACATACCCTTGCTGCTGCGGCACTTTTTAAATCAGGCGGCCGCCGAACTCAATACCGAAATTAAAGCGTTGAAACCTGAAGCTGAAGCTTTTTTAAGCACGCTGGATTGGCCGGGCAATGTAAGACAGCTGGAAAACAGCTGTCGCTGGCTGACTGTGATGGCGTCGGGCCGGGAAATTCATCTGCACGATTTGCCGCCCGAGTTGCTTAATACCACATCAGAAAAAAACGCGGCCGAAACCGGCTGGGAAGCATTGCTGAGGAACTGGATAGACCAGCAGCTGTTGCGTGGGAACGAGGCCGAAATCGCCAAACAAATCATACCCACCGTTGAAAGCATTTTAATAAAGGCGGCGTTAAACTTTACCCACGGAAAACGCCACGAAGCCGCTATTTTATTGGGTTACGGCAGAAACACCCTGACCCGGAAAATTCAGGAATTGGGGATATAGCGGTGTCTTGTTTCTCAGCGCCGTACATTCCGCGTAATGACCCCTGAAGCGACAATCAGGCCCGCAGGAAGTTATAAATAACCCATTGAAACACCGCGACAATATGTCACATTCCATTATCTAGGTATTTTTACTAATATATATACAACTCTTGAGATGCAAATTTCCTCCTCGGAATTCAGAGTTTTATATCCTTCTCTAATGCGGCCCACTCGGCCGCATTTTTTTTGCCTGTAGATAAGCGGAAGCTTTGCCTATAGGGTTGGATACCAAGGTTTGCCCATTAAGTTCCCCCTAAATCAGGTTTTAACCTGAGTCCAAATCAGGGTTTCACCCGAGTTTATTTACTCTACCTTTCCGATACATTCAGTCTCAACGGAGTAAACCCTCAGACTGGTTGTCGATATAGTTCGGCTAGTCCCTCAACCAAAAGGATGTCAATTCAGTGGCATTCATGTCAAAAATCCAGATGTATTTCCAGTCGAGGAATGGATGCAAGTACTAGCCCGATGTGTCTTGATGTTGTTGTCAACATCAAGACACATCGGGCTTTGGTTCTTTGAAAAAAGAAAATGAGGTGCTTCAAATGAAAACCAAACATCAAATGGCAGACATCGCACTTACTACGTTACGCCTATCCTCACATGCAGCCTCGTCACAGGCTGACCCAATTAACTTACCTTTTCCGGCGGGACGCGATTTCTCTAACCGGCATCAGAATTTGAACGATCCGATTCTCGATCAGTGCTTAGCTCACGCCAATGACACTGGCACTTTAGCTCGGCCTAACTTCCCAATAAAGGAGCCTGACATGAATATCAAGAGCAAAGACATGAAATCGAGTTCTCATTCCGGCAAGAATCGCCTGCGCCAGTTCATTCGGCTGGCGTTGGCCGGTTCGGTGCTTACCAGCGGCATGGCTTCGGCAGTACTGCTGGATCACGGACCCAACGATCCGACCTTGACCTGGCCGCAGTGGTATCGCGACACCAATGGAACCGCGCTTGGGCTGTGCAAATCGCAGGTTGCCTCTCCCAATGGGGCAGCGGGTTCCATGTGTTTTCCTCCAGCCCCCGATCCGGCCGGTTTTGTCGGCAATCTCGGTCCAGAGATGTTTTACAGCATGGTCGGGTTCAAGAATACGGCTACCGGGTCAGATTTTCGCTACCGCTACGTGGCTGGAGTCGAAGCTTCTTACCTGCCGCTGGGCGTTCCAATCCATGGCACCGAGACGGTGTTTGCCCGCGTGCGCATCGCCCTGAATTTCAATAGTTCGGCGAAAAACGGCACCTATAGGGTGATTCATCCGTACGGGGTCGAAACCTTCGAGAATGTTCAGGCGACCAACAACAGCAATCTCTTCGGCGCCAATGCAGCCGTCTTCTTCACGGCAGACGTTCCGCTTGCCGCAACCATGAACTTCGATCTGGCGCTCGGCGGCGCTATCGGTCCGTTTGTTGAGTGGGACGTGCTGCAGGCTGGCGAATCACTGACCGTGGGCGGTACAACCTTCCTCGGTGACCCGAATGTTCCTCACACGTTTACCGGCAGCCCGTTCGGCACCAACTTCATTCGGATCGAAGGTCCCGCTGGTTCGAATCTGGATGGTGCCGGACATGATTTTATCGAGGATCATTTTGGTACTGTTCTGGGCCAGGTGTGGGGGGCGCCCATTGCCCAGGCTCTGAACATTGATGCCGCTTACTTGTCCCGCTCGGCAGCTAACACCGGCGTGAATTCCATCGATGTGTGGGCGACGTCAGCACCGAACCAGAAGTTGCTTCTTACCGACTCAACGCCTGGAGGGGTTATGCCGAGCCTGCAAATGCTGGCGGACGGCGTGATTCCCGGTAAATACTACGGTCACATCGAGTATCCCGTGACCCAGCAGGTGCCGTCCTCGGTCGTGGTGACCAACGTCACCAGCAACCCGATCGTCAGCAAATCAGCAGTGCTGACGGATGGCGTCGAAATCAGCACGGCGGTCTTCGATACCAAAACCGGCGATATTGCCGTCGTGGCGCACTCAACTAACCAGTTCGTTCAGCCTTCGCTGGCTATCGAGGGAGTGCCTGACGTACCCAGTGCTGTCAAACCTTCGGCCTTGACGGCGGCTCAATGCGCACAAGTGACGCAACTGTTACCTGCCATTACTACCTTTGAACCGGGTGACGTCTGCTTCTTCTACACGTTGCCGGCAGCCATCCAGCCGCCCGAAAGCATCTCGGTACTGTCAACCGAGTTTGGAACGCATGCCGACCACTTGGTTTCGATCGTCGGTAATCCGCAGAATCAGCCCGGCGCACTATCCGCATCCGACTTCATTGGTGTGAACGGCTTCTCTGTAGCGACCAGCGCTCCGACGCCTCTATCGAACGCATCCGGCACCCTGCCGCTGGATGCGTTGATTATCGCTCAGCCAACCAACGGAAACATTGCTCTCGCCGGAGGAACGTGGACATTCACGCCGACTGCGGGCGCGCTTCCGGGGCCGGACAGCTTCAAGTATGTCCGTCAAAGCGCCAACAACGCGCCGGTTTCTAATGTAGCCGCCGGTGAGCTGACGCTACTCTTCCAGTCCCAGGCGCCCACGGCCAACCTGGATCAGTTCGCGGCTTTGTCAGCGAACCCGCAAGTCACAACGGCACTAAAGGTGCTTAGCAACGACAAGGCAGCAACCACAAATCCGGCTGACCAGCTCGATCCGGCCAGCGTGACTATTGTCACACTGCCGACTCGGGGCTCGACGGCTTTGAATGCGGACGGCACGATTGGGTACAAGGCGACCTCGGGTGGTGGTGACAGCTTTACCTACACGGTCAAAAACTCTACTGGCCAAGTGTCCAACACGGCGACCGTGCAATTGACCAACTTCACAGGTCCGGAATCGGTCAGTGTCGGCAAAGTCAACTACACCATCTCACAAAACAAGTGGGTTGTCGTCGGCTCGACCAACTGGTTCGGTCCGAACCTGACACAAATGACTGCCACCTGCTGGACTGGCACTGGTGCCGCTCCGACCGCCGGCACGCTGATCGGCAGCGCTCCAATCGATACCACCGGCAAGTTCCAGCTTGCACCCGTGGGTAATACACCGGTGGGGGTCAATAACCAGCAGGTGACCTGCCAGACCTCGAGCGGAAAAACGGGCGTCGGCACGACGGTGGCCAAGTAAGTCATCGCAGACTTCTGCGGGATCCAAAAGCCCCGGCTGTATATCAAACCGGGGCTTTATTAGCCAACTATCCGAGGTTTAAACACGAAATCCAGATGGAAACCCGTTCAAATCTGGTCGGCATATACAGCGCCGATTAGTTGGTGATCAACACTGGGCACAAAGAAAGGAAAATCAGTCCGGCACTATCATGTAGTTATGGACATTAGGCAAACGCGGAGAAAGCGTTGGAAAACAACACACCGGTTCTGCAAGGAACCGGTGTTTTTCTAACCCCCTCTAAAAGAAGAGGTGTGTCATGTTTAAGAAAATAATCAAGGTGACTAATTTCAGCCAACGCGAGAAGGCTGTTGCTCGCTATATGCAGGAAGTTAACGACATTCAAAAAGCCGGCATTACCCGGCGCGAACTATTCAAAATGGGTTTGACTGCGGGTGTGGGCGGCCTGACCGCGATTGGCGGCCGTAACTTTCTGCCCAATCTGGCTGAAGCGGCGGACACTGGTTTGATCAGCCCGCCCTGCAACAAGCCCTGGACAGAGCCGCTGCCGATTCCGAAGTGCTGTCAGTCGATCGGATCGAATGCCGGTCCTACGCCGGAAGAAGGTAAATGCGGCTACAAACAAACGCTTTGGAATCCGGGGGCAAATGCTTTCAACGATTTCGTGGAAGCGCGCGACGAGAATCATCAGCGCTGGAGCGAACTGGGCGGCCTGGATGCCTGCACCAAATACGAGCTGATGGCCAGGGAAGTTGACTGGAATTTTTATTCGGCCGAGGAATATCCCGCCTTTAACTCTAAGGTCTGGACCTATGTCGATATGAATTCGGATGCCGTCGGCGTGCTCCGTATCAATGCCCATTACGGTGCGCCGGTACTCATGCGCATGTATAACGGTTTGCCCAAGGATAGTAAGGACAACCAAGGGTTTGGCATCAATCAGTGCACACCGCACCTGCATAATGCCCATAACCCACCGGAATCCGATGGCGGGCCGACCCGGTTCTACGACTCCGGCAAGTGGTGGGACTACTGGTATCCCAATGTTCGGGCAGGCTTTGCCAGCACGCACAAGAACGGAACTTGGTACAACGGATCATGGTGTCCTGGCGACTGGCAGGAAACGCAAAGCACATTGTGGTTTCACGACCACCGTTTCGATTTCACCGCCGCCAATGTCTATAAAGGCATGGCCTCGTTTTATACGCTGTTCAGCAACGACATCAATCTCGATACCGGTGATGAAACGACCGGTCTCAGGCTGCCCAGCGGCGAATACGACGTCCCGCTGCTATTTACTGACAAGGTGTTCGACCAGACCGGGCAGATGTTCTTCGACACTTTCAACCTTGAAGGCATCCTCGGCGACCAGCAAACGGTCAACTTCAAGATCAAGCCCGTTATGAATGTCAAGCGGCGCAAATACCGTTTCCGCTTCCTGGATGGCGGCCCCTCGCGGTTTATCGAATTGTTTATGAGTAACGGCGCCACGTTCACGCGCATCGCCAATTGCGGCAATCTGCTGCCTACGGCGCAGGTCGTCTCCAGCGTGCGGCTGGGCGTGGCCGAAAGGGCTGACGTGATCGTCGATTTCAGCCAATATGCCCCCGGCACGGTGATCTATCTGGAGAACCGGCTGGAGCAGCTCACCGGCAAGGGCACCACGGGCAAGATTCTGCCTTCCAGCAGCAAGACCCAATTGCTCAAGTTCGTCGTATCCGGCGATCCGGTTGTAGATGACAGTGCATCGCTGAGTACGCTCCAGTCCCAAGCCATGGTGCCGATGCCGGCCAGAACCAATCCGATCAAGGTCCAGCGCCGGTTCAAGTTCGATACCAGCAATGGCGCCTGGACGGTCAATGGCCAGTTATTCGACCCCTCCAAAATCAGCGCTTATCCGGCAGAGGGTTCGGCGGAACAATGGACGTTGGAGTCCGGCGGCGGCTGGTCGCATCCGGTGCATTCGCATCACGAGGAATTCCAACTGCTCACCCGCAACGGCAAAGCCGAGAATCTGGCGATCGATGACAAATCGCGCAAGGACGTGGTGAGGATTGGCGATGGGGCTGTTGGCACGTCTGGCTCGGGTTCGGTCAGCTACTATATGCAATATCGTGACTGGTACGGGGACTATCCATTGCACTGCCACAACGTCGTGCATGAAGACCATGCCATGATGATCCGCTTCCGCATCGTGCCGCCCGATGACTCCAAAGCCGGCCAGTAATCAATCGAACGAGGATACAGCCATGAACAAAAGAGAGTTTATCAAAAGTGCAACCGCGGCTTCTTTTGGCGCAGTGGTGTTGGGGGCAATGCCCTCCATAGCAACCGCAAAAGAGCGTTCCCTTTTAATCAAGCCGAGCAATCGGGACGAGCGCCGCAAAAAATCCTTCCCGAATGTCCCACTGGTAACGCATGAGGGCGAGATAGTGAGGTTCTATGATGACCTGATCAAAGACAAGACCGTGCTCATCAATTTTATGTATGCGCGTTGCGCCGATATTTGCCCCGGCATGACGGCGAATCTGAAGCTGGTGCAGAAAGAACTGGGTGAGCGGGTGGGCCGCGATATATTTATGTATTCGATCACGCTTGAGCCGGAACACGACACGCCGGCGGCGCTGAAAGCTTATGCCGAGCTTTTTAGAGTCGGGCCGGGCTGGAAGTTTCTGACCGGCAAAAAAAGTGACATAGAGCTGCTGCGCAGGCAACTGGGTTTTACTTTCTCGGATCCGGTGCTGGATCAGGATAAGACCCAGCACATCGGCGTCGTCAAATACGGCATCGAGCCGTTGGAGCGATGGGGAACGTGTCCCGCCTTGGGTAACCCCAAATACATCGCCGAGTATATTTACTGGATGGAACCTAGTGGGCAGAGACCAAAGCTGCCAGAAATGATGGGTTGAAGTCCGCTCCGCAATAACAGGAAAGACGCCGGCTTAAATGCTGGCGGGGCGGGTGATTAATCCAAACAGTTGATGCCGATTTATCGGCGGTCTATAAGTACAGCTTCTCAAGAGGGTGCGCTAGATGGACCGGCCCGGATACACTAACGGGCTGGTCTTTTTTTTGCCTGGAAAATTTGTTGCCCTACAAGGTGATTCAGCAGATGGGTCAATTATCACTCCTAAGCCGGAATGTAATTTTTAAATATCGGCTAGTAATGTTACTTATATATTTATCAAACTATTGAAGATACCATAAAAGCAGAAAGGTAAATGTAATCATGGACTCAGCAGCCGAAGCTGTGTTCAGTATGTACATTTATGGTGCTGAGGTTGCACTGCCTAAATAACGCTTAATTTTAAATTCGGGTTATCCGCTGAAGGATAGCCCTTTTTAAATACATTGATTTCTGCTGCGGAGGATAACAATGCACAAGATTGCAATAATTGAGAGTGAATCGATTATCAGGGAAGGACTGAGTGTTCTTATATCCAAGGAATCCGGTTTTACTGTCGATTTCCAGGCCTCCGCCCCTGTGGCGCTTTTTCGGCAGGCTTGGCTTACCCCGCCTAACGTGATTTTATTGGATATGATGATGCCGAAAAACTACGGCATCGAAGTTATAAAAGAAATAAAAAAACGCTGGCAAGCGACCAAGATTCTGATTTTTACCCTGAAGGATACCGAAGAGAATATCTGCGCTGCATTTCGTGCCGGTGCCGATGGTTATATACTCAAAGGCACGACGCTTTCTGAATTGATTGTGGCTATAAAAAGCATTTTGGCAGGCCAGTATTATGTTTGTCCCGAGATCTTGCCGCAGATTATCAACGGCTATCTTAAGGTAGAAAAAAACATGTCTCGGTAATAACTTAAACTGGAACCTGACCAGCAGGGAGGCTCAGCTGTTGAAACTGATCGCCGCAGGGTACAAGAATAAAGAAATCGCCGACAGCCTTTGCATCAGTTTAAAAACTGTAGAGACGCATCGGGCCACGTTAATGAGAAAATTTAATGCACATAATGTGGCCACATTATTATCGGTTGCGAATCAGGCAGGTGTGCCCCCCTGTCGGCTTTGCAAGAATATTATTGTTAATCAACCCATCGAAATGTGTGCAGGAAGCGTAACGCCAATGGAGCTGTGTACGATGCCCCCCGCGTAGAGCCGTAGCGGCCGGGCGTTTTGACGAAGTAGTGCGTCGTGGACTGGCGGAGGACGAATGCAGGGGGCGGAAGGTATGTGTGCCAGGATTTATCGCTGCTAAAATCGGATGGATCTATTTTAGCTTTCGCGAAAACCTTGGCGCGCTGATCTGTTAAATAAATTCGCCATTTCACCGACCTGCCAAGGGCGCATAAGCTTTTTATAACTTCCGAGTTAAATCCGCCTATCAATAATAATCATTATGGTGAATGCATTTTTACGCCGAGATGATTTTTAGCTCGAATACGGCGCTTGATTCGTTAGGTTAAACAACCATGACTCTGCGACATTCTGACACGCGTCAATTTGCCACATTCCATCGTCTAGGTATTTTTACTAAAATATATGCAACTCTTGAGATGCAAACTTCCTCCTCGGAATTCAGAGTTTTATATCCTTCTCTAATGCGGCCTAATCGGCCGCATTTTTTTTGCCTGCTGGATTCTGCATGGACAGATATTTGGCTGCCGTTTTAACAAACCAGCCTTTAAACCGGCACTCGGTTAATCCCGGTATTCCTTCGATGTAGTTCATCTCGCCCCCGGCAGTATTACCGATGCTCCGCTGGATCCAAACCATGCACGACCAGCGCACAGCCCGCCTGCAACCAATATTCCTGCACTATGCCCGCCTGATGTTTTTTCATCATTCCCCAAAGCTGTCTAATCAAGCTATGGGGGCTGGTTGATAAGTTTTGGCAGCCGGCCAGCTGCTTGTCATATAGCTTGGGATTGGCTTTTTGCTTATCTTCAAGCAAAGCCTCCAAATCGGCCAAACAAGGCGCTATTAAACCGACAATATGAGGAAAGGATTGGGCAATACTCAAGCCTTGGGGGTCAAGATCAGCCATAGCCAGTACCGGCAAGTTGAGCTGCGCTAACAGTTGCCGCACCGTCTTTTCACTGTAGTCGTTATCGCCTCGATATAACGCCAATGGATCGGCATATCGAGCCGGTAAATTCAGCTGCATGTTTTCCAGACGATCAAAACAGCGATAGTTTTCAATCAGCAGGATACAATTATGCGCGGTACCGGTTATATCCGCCAACGCCATATCCAGATAACCGCTGCCCGGTAATGAATACGATAGCCCGTTGATTTTCAAAGCCCTGCCGGTTAACGCTTTAATCGCCAACCGGTCTTTTTTAACGGACTGCCCGGCTATTTTCTCATCCAACGCAAAAGACAAAGCCGCTTCGCGATTCATCGCCGCAAAATCAGCAACCGAGATTTGCTCAAGATCGATGCCGTCTTCATGTTTAACCACCGCAATCAAGTCATCCTTATCCTGCTGCGTGACTTTCAGCTTATTGCCTTGTGTTTGACCGATATTGTATTGCCGATGCAGATATTTCCAGCTCTGATTAAGCGGAAAAAGCTGGTTGTCAGACCGGATCGCCCGCTCTATAACGCTTAACAATTGCTTGTTCAATTGTCAGCGCTCCTAAACTGAAGAACAATATCCCTCACCTTTTTGTTACCGGAAAAATGCTGACCGACATCGGCCTGAATCAATTCCATCTGCAAGCGTTTATTGCGTTGCTGCCGTCTTAACCATTCATTCAGCACGCAACTCAACCAGATTGAAGGTTCTATGTCATCTACGAAAGCCTGTTGAAAAGCCACGGCTGAAATGGACTGCCCCTCATTTTTCAGCACCCTGTCGAAATACACTCTTAACTGTTTTCGGTACAGCGGCAAGTCCAAGGTTGTTTTGTTTTGCGGGCTTAAAGACACCGCGCTTAACGAGCGCTGTTTTTGTTTTGCCAACATGACTTCCGTATCGATACGGATTTTTTGCGCAATCTCGATTAAGTCTTCTTCCAACGCATGATCCAGCGGATCGGCATAGGCAAACAACGCCAAAGGCTTGATCTGGTTCCAGTGCTCGGGAATGCTGTCGCGCTCGCTCCAGTCCTGCGGTTGATAATTCTGGTTTTGCTGTAGAAAAAAGGCAAAGCCTTGCACTAATTGCGCTCTAGCCTCTATTTGCCTGAGCTCAAATAAAAAGACTTTTAACTTGTCGAGAATATCCTGCAAGCGCTGCTGGTAGATGGGTAATTTACGAATCAGCTGATGATCCAGTAAGTCGTAAATAAGCGGCTGATCTTCAACCATTTCCAATAAAGATTCAGGTTGCAGCGCGGTGATGGCATTCACCAGTTTTTCCAGCCTGGAAATATAAAAGGTATTCTGTTTTTGTTTTTCCGCCAGGGTGCGCACATTGGCGAAGCGGCTGTTAACCAGCATCGATAAATAGCGGGTGTTTTCTTCCAGGGTATCGGACAAATCGAAAACCAGCCGCTCAATTTCGGCAAAATAATTGTCGCAATCGCCCAGCCGGTTTTCAACTTCGGCATCCTGATACAGGCTGATTTGCAGCTTCAATGTATCAATCCAGTCGGCTAGATCGGTATCCAGTCGCCGAACCCGGTCGCTGCTCAAGGCGCTGTCTAAAAACTGAGTCAAATGCCCGGCGATACGGTAACCATCCGCGTTATGATTAACCAGCACTTTTAATTGCTTTAGCTGGTTAAGCGCACGCTGGTTTTGATTGTCCTTGTAGACCACGCCGGTAAAATAAGCCTCCGCAATCAACTCGCTATGGCCGGCTAATGTTCTAAGTAAGCGCTCCAAGCCCTGTTGCGACTGGCTCAAAACAGGCTCCCCTGAATCGTATCGGTTTCGCCCTGCTCGACGGGGATTTGTTCGTGCTCCTGAATAAACTGCAAGGCCTGATAAAAATAATCCAGCTTGCCGGTGACTTGGTAAATCAGCGTGTCGCGATTGGCTAAACTCAGGTAATTCCATTTTTGCAGGGTCGTTAACAGCTTCTCCAGCCGCCCTTTTACCGAATCATCGCCACTGGTAAAGTCCTTGAATTTTGCAAAGGTCTGCAAACGATCGGCCAAGGCCTGATTCTGTTCGATGACTTGCAACAAACCGGAAAAACTCAGCGTGTCACCGGGCGATAATGCGGTATCCTGGTTTAAGCAGGACATCATCATATCCAGCCACTCAACCACCGGCTGCAACTCTATGCGAAATTGATAAAAAACTTTACGGATGTCGCTACGTGCGCTGCCGTCTATCGTCCGGTAAGCCGCAAAAAAGGCCAGCCGGTTCTGGGTACTGGACAAGCGATAATCAAGACGGGTTAAAAACTCATCCACCTGCGCCGCATTTTCAGGGTCTTGCAAATAACGAAAACCGGCTTCATCACTGACTTCGCAAATAAATTCACCTTGCAGCAAACGTTTTAATAATTGATCAAACATGTTCATCTGCCGTTATCAGAGGTTCAAGTGCTGATAAATAATCCTCGTCCACGTCCATTTCGATCAGCTCCCGATAGCCGAATACCTGATAACGGTTTTTAAACAGCCTTAAAACTTCGGGATCGGGATCGGGAAAAGCCGAAAATAAGGTAATCCGGTTTTTAGTCAGGATTTCCACCAGCACTTCAATGTTCATTTGATGTAATTCCTTGAGTTCATCCATCGGCCAGATGATATTCAAAGGCTGATCTTTACGAATCATATTCACCAGCGCAATAAAAAATACGCATAAAATCAGGTACGATAAGCCATGACTGGAAATCTGCCGCAATTCCTCGGCATGGGTCGCCCGTTTGCTGCGACCATTTTCGGTCACAATGATTTCCAGCTCCAGCAAATTAACCAGCTTCATTTCTACCCGGCCTTTACCTTTCAATTGTTCGGACACCAGTCTGACGATGTCGGCAAATTCCGGGGACGGCAACTGTTCGTCATTGGTTCGACTCCAGTCATCATAATTTTTGGTGAAGCGGACTATTTGCTCCCAGTAACCCAGTGTCGTAACCTTGGACGTTAACCGCCCTTCGATGCGCTCAATTTTCTCAAAACGGATATTGCCGTCGATGTGCGCAGCCAAGCGACGCGACAAGGAATCAATGCCACGGTCAAAACACTCCAATGCCTGCTGATAATTTTTGATCGCGTAGCCAAAAAGTTTTGCCTGACTCATTAACCAACTTCTAGCAGAACCGGATTCTGTCGCATACCAAGCCTGAATTCGACTCAGCCAAGCCATTTCATCGCTATCAAAGCCTAATTCATCTTCGACACGCGCATAATAGCGGCCCGGATGTGTGCCTGGGAAACGCGCCAACACCTGTTTCAAATGACGGATCAGACCGGCTAAATCCTTGCGTAGCGTCTTGTGTTGCTCGGTTAACTTGCGGCAATCGGTCTGCAGCAACGATAAGGTATGGGCATTATCAAAACCGACGGGTTCCGGGATGCGCTTTACATAACCCGCTAATTCAGCCAGCAGGTTATTAATAGCTTTGATTTCCTTGTCAAGCCTTTGCAGCTTGGCAGCTATTTGCTCCAGTTCCTTTTTTAAGGCAGCGCGCCTTTGCTGCATATCGGCTGTTTCCGTCTCGTATCGCGCTTGTTGCTGCTTGAGTTCCGCCTCCGTTTCCCTGGCTTTAACCACCTGGCTATCATATAAAGACCAGTCTTTATCCAGCCAGCGTTGATATTCCTTAACCAGTTGTTCCGCCTGTTCTGCGGCTTTTAGTTCATCTGCCAATTGGCTGATTTTGGTTTCAAGATCTTTTAAGGTGGTCGTATCGACTTTTCTGTCCTGCAAGCTCTGAATCCGTTGCCGCTCCAATTGCGCCAACTCGCTGTCTTTTTGTTGATTGACGTTATTAATAAGCTGTTGCATTTGCTCGACTTGTAACAACGCCTCCTCGGTAATCTGCCGGATTTTGGCAGCCAGCTCCTGGTTTAATCGCTGGATTTCGGTTTCCAGCTGTTGTTTAAACGCTTGCAGGCGACTATTGCTTAACTTGATTTGCTCGTCCAGATTGGTTTTTTCCTGCTCCAGTTTGGCTTTGCGCTCCTTCTTGCTGCGTTCAATTTGCTGTTTTAACGAGTTTAATTCTTCATTGAGTCCATTTAACTGCGTTTGCAATTGACCGACGCTAAAAGCAGCGTCTTTACCTTGTTTTTCCAGGCCGGATGCGACCTTTTTTAACGTCTGCAACTGTTCATCGCTGTTGGCTTCGGCGGCTTTCAGCTGACTTAATTGATTCCGGGCATCGCTCAGCAGTGCGCGGATTTGTTCTTCATCGGCGGTATAGTCGGCCTGCAAATTATCCAGGTTCAAGCTCAGGCCATAAAAGCTCTGCTCCAATGCTTGCGATGCCGGTTCCAAATCGTCTCTTAACAACAACTCCGGGTTAATCACTTTGGCTATGTTGCTTATCCAATCCGGCTGATGTTCGCGCAAAAAGCCCAGCAAGGTGTCCGGGTTGGCATCCAGTTGTTTTTGCAGTTGTTCGCTCGCATGCTGTATGCGCTGTTTATCTTCATCCTGTTTACGCTTTTCGCTAACAACCGTATCGATCTGCGCCTGATTTTTCTTGGATTCCGCTTCAATTGATTTAACCGTCTTTCCCGCCTCCTCCTTTTGCTGCTGAATGGCATGAAGCAGCTCCAACTTGGCTTCCCTGTTTTCAATCAAGGCGGGATCCGGTTGAATTTGGGCAATCTGGCTGTTCAACGCGCCCAACTCGCCCTGCAATTTTAATTGCTCAACATGCAGATTATCCTGTTGCTTTTGATTTTCCAGCCTAAGCGATTCTTTTTGCTGCTCAACATCTTTATTAGCAACGGACTTACTTTCAGCCGCTTTATTTTGTATGTCTTTTATGCCGATTTCATAGCCGTGCTGTTGCTCGGCAAAATACCGTTCTTTTTCCGCTTTCAAGCGCTTAAACTCGGCTTCGATGTCCTGCACATCTGACATCAACTGCTTATGATTATCCCGCTCTCTATCCAGACTATTCTTTATTTGCGTAAGACGGGCAACCAACTGTTTTTTACCCTGTACGTCCTGTTTTTCCCAGTCGGCTTTTTCATCCTCCAACGATTTTTGTTGTTTCTGTGCTTGCGCCAAATCGGCCCTGATCGCCGCTAACTCGGTTGCAAGCGTCTGCTCCCGAGCTTCCCAGTCTTTTTTGAGCTGCTCCAATTGCTTATTGCACGCGTTCCCGGCATCCTGCTCTTGTTGCAGGTTTTGTTCGTTTTGATTGCGTAAACGCTGCAAGCGATATTGAAGCTCGCCCAAGCTTTGCTCAATGTGAAGTAACTCATTTTCCAACCGGTTGAGCCGCTCTATTTTATCCCGCTCCAATTCGGTTTCCTGATAAGCGCGATATTCCTTATACCAATCATCCAGCGTTTCCATTTTCAATTCCAAAGCCAGGGAATCGCGGTTTTCATCAATGCAGTTCACCAGCATTTCGCGCAAGTCGGCAAAATCGGTGGAACGCATAAACATGCCGGTAACGATTTTTTCTATATCTTTCAGCCTATGCCCGGCACTGCCGTTACAAAAACTGTAGCGCGCAACCAATTGACGTAATTCCTGGCCTTTCTTGTGCGGTAAATTCTGGATCACCGTGCGGTAATCGCTACAGGCGGTAATCTGGTCGCTACAATTAATATGCCGCTTAAGAAAATGCGTGCGCAGGCCCCGGCAAGAAACCGGATAATGCGATCCATCCCGGTGGGTTTCAATAAAGTCGTCCTTATCGAATCCCTTATCGACAAAGCGGTAACACAGCCCTTCTTCATTGGGAGAGGCATACATCAGCGCCATACAGGTTTGCTCATGTCGCTGATATTCAAAAATAATATAAGAAGACTCGTTAGGCAGGTAATGCTTGGCGAAACTGTCGGTAACCCGGCTTTTCGGCACTAACCGCCCTGGCCGTTCGCCGAAAAACAGCGGCACTAAGCGCAATAATGTGGTTTTACCGGCGCCATTAACGCCGTTAAGATTGGTATGTCCATCCAGGCGAACTTCCACCAATTCACCGGATTTGTATGAATCAATGAGGATCAAGCGGTTTAATGAGTACATTTTATTTTCTATCGATTGATTGCAGACTGTATTCAGTTGCAGGGAAATAAGGCGAACAATCTCCGTCGACTGAGTACAGGTTGATATTGTTATTTTGTTGGCTTGGGGCGAGTCGCCAAATCGGTCATATTATCATTCCCGCGCTCCGTCGTGGGAATGATGACAATTGGCACGCTCTTGGGGAGTATAAAAGTGTCTGTTGCAGTTTTCCAGGACTTGACTGCTTCTGAGTACATCGAAAAACATGAATGGTTTGTTCCGCCCAAACCTCTGCGACATTCTGACACGCGACAATATGTCACATTCCATTATCTATCATTTATCGCTAATATAGCTGCAACTCTTGAGATGCAAATTTCCTCCTCGGAATTCAGAGTTTTATATCCTTATCTAATGCGGCCTAATCAGCCGCATTTTTTTTGCCTGCATGAATCGTAAGTAACCAAAATAAAAAACATTTGCCCCTCTTATTTTCCACGAAGACACGAAGGACACGAAGTTTATGTTTTTTCTTCGTGCTCTTCGTGTCTTCGTGGTGAGAAAAATGAGTAACTTAAGTATGTTCTTTCATGGAAATGGGCTTAAAGGGCGCATGGACAGACATCATCCGGGCATCTACTCCGGAATTTCGCCACTAATCACCTCCAAAGGCGAAAAGAACTTTTGCCGGAAGTAAAGCGCCACCTTGACCAACCCGATCAGTACCGGAACTTCGACTAACGGGCCGATGACGGCGGCAAAAGCTTGCCCGGATTGCAGCCCGAAAACCGCTACGGCGACCGCGATGGCCAATTCGAAATTATTGCCGGCGGCGGTAAACGACAGCGTCGCGCTAATGCGATAGCCGGCTCCAGCCTTGGCCGACATATAAAACGTGACCAGAAACATGATCAGGAAGTAGATGATCAACGGTACGGCGATGCGCGCCACATCCATCGGTAGTTGCACGATATATTCGCCCTTGAGGGAGAACATGACCAGAATCGTGAACAGCAGCGCAATCAGGGTAATAGGGCTGATTTTGGGCATGAACGTTTCCTCATACCACTGCAAACCCTTGCGTCGCACCAGGAAAAAACGCGTGAACATGCCGCCGAAAAAGGGAATGCCCAGATAAATCAGCACGCTTTTGGCGACCTGGATCATGGTCACCTGAACTTCAAGGCCGGAAGCGATGCCCAGCCAATCCGGCAGGACGGTGACGAAAACGTAGGCATACACGGAAAAGAACAGCATCTGGAAGATGGAGTTGAACGCTACCAAGCCTGCGCAGTATTCGCTATCGCCCTCGCCTAACTCGTTCCAGACCAGCACCATGGCGATGCAGCGAGCCAGTCCTATGATGATCAGGCCGACCATATACTCCGGGTAGTCCCGAAGAAAGATGATGGCCAGCGTAAACATCAGCACCGGGCCGATAACCCAGTTCTGGACCAGCGACAGCAACAAAACCTTGGTATTTTTGAAAACCCGGGGTAATTCCTCGTAGCGCACCTTGGCCAGCGGCGGGTACATCATCAGGATCAGGCCGATAGCGATGGGCATGGAAGTAGTCCCCACCTGGAAGCGGGTCAGCCATTGGGTGAAACTGGGAATGAAATAGCCCAGCGCGATTCCACCCGCCATAGCCGTAAATATCCATAGCGTCAGAAACCGCTCTACGAAGCCCAAACGCTTTGGAGCGTGGTCGAATTGTGTATTCATGGTTGTCTCTTCCCAATAGTTGGGGGAATGTCAGTGAAAAATATACCTTGTATATCCGATTCTTTTATTCACCACGAAGGCACGAAGTCTATATTTTTTCTTCGTGTTCTTCGTGGTGAGAAACAATGCGTAACAGTAGGATGATCTTGGATGGAAGCGGCCTTAAAGGGTTGCTGCGCCGATCTTGTTCAACGCCTCGGTCAATTCCGGCTTGGTCATTGTCTCAACCGGCAGCGCCAATAGCTGATGTATCCGCTTTTCCAGGGCTGCGTAGGTCGCCTCGAAAGCCGCCTCAATCACTTCAGGGCTGCCGGTGACATGAGCCGGGTCGGGCAAGCCCCAATGCGCCCGGACCACATTATTAAGATAGACGGGGCAGACTTCCCCGGCCGCGCTGTCGCAAACGGTAATGGCAATATCGATGTCTTTATCGTCGAATTCATCCCAGGATTGACTGGAAAATCCCTCGGTTGAGATGCCGTGACGCGCTAATGTCGCCAGCGCGTTGGCGTTTACCTTGCCGGCCGGATGACTGCCGGCTGAAAAAGCCTGAAACCGGTCGCCGCCCAAATGATTAATAAGCGCCTCGCCCAACACGCTCCGGCAAGAATTCCCGGTACACAAAATCAAAACTTTTAACATGGCTTTCCCCTGATATTTATATATTCGAATAAACGAATATTATAAGACAAAAAAACTCAGCCGCAATACTTCGTCATCTCGGGACGACCGTCCATCGCCTGCAACCGGCCGCTGTCTTTTTGCTGCTTGGCATTAACAGCAAACTGTTTGACGGTAATGTCCAGAATCTCAACAACCCAGGCCGGTAATTCAGGGTTAATTTGATAATACACCCACTGCCCTTCGCGGCTGTCCAGCAGCAGGTTACTTTGCCGTAATTGCGCGAGGTGGCGTGAGATTTTGGGCTGCAGCAAATCCAGCGCATGGGTTAACTCGCAAACGCAGAGCCTGCCTTCTTTATGCAGCAAAACCACGCAGCGCAAGCGGGTCTCATCGGCCAGGCATTTAAATAGTGTGGTGGGCGTCATCATGATGAATGCGTCAGGAAAATTAGCCGAGCTTGAACCCGACAAAAAAACCGCCAACCCCGCTGACGCCCTTGCTGGTAATACTGGTCAGGCGATCAACCAGAAACCCGCCGGAATTTTTTGCGGCTTCCGTGGCGGCGCTGGCGGCATGCTGCAGCTTTTCATCGGTTATATCGATGATGTCGTAATATTCCGCGACAAACAGCAGTGTGATTGCTGCTCCTCCCATGAATAACGCTGTGCGCAACATTTTCTTGGCGAAATAACCGACCGCCAGCCCGATAGCAAACGGTGCGCCGACATTGCCAAGTAAAAAGGTCGAGGAAAAGATGTCGGTAGAAGAGGCTGCATCGACTGGATGGGTGTTCATGGCTCTGAGTTTCCGTTGCTGTGATGATTGAGATAACGTTTAGTTTTTGCTGCCGCCCATAGCTTTTTGCATCCACTAAAAGCATTCGCTCTTGCTGGGCGACAAAAATAATCTGTTATTTATATTTTTTATTTTATCACTAAACTCAATCACGTCAGAAAACAAAGCTAATACCGGCAATGCGTGCAAAAGCACTTGCCCCGTTTATTAAATAAAGCGACTTCAAAAAACATGCACCCTTAAAACCATACTCATTAAAAAGTTTTATAAGCGTACAATATTTCTAATCCTTATCACCAAATCCCCAACCAAATCTTTAGGTTGGACGAGAGCACTATGTATTCAGTTGAAGTTTTTCCATGGAATAAAAATTTCGAAGTTGGGGTGCCGCTGATTGACGAACAGCACCAAAAGCTGGTCGAACTGTTGAATGTACTGGCCGGACATCTGGCCTATCAATCCGATATACCCACCTTGAACAATGTTTTCAATGACTTGGCGGAATACGCTATTTACCATTTTCAGGCGGAAGAACGTATATGGCATTCATTTTTCCCGGAAGATGCCTGGGAAACAAAGCATAAAGATGATCACAGGCGCTTTCTGACCACAGTCAACAGGATAATGGCTGGAAAAACCGCCAGGCCGTTGGATGAAGTGATTGAGGAGATTCTCACCTTTCTGACTCAATGGCTGGCCTTTCATATTCTGGATACCGACATGCGCATGGCCAAGGTAGTGCTGGCCGTACAATCGGGCGTACCGTTAAAGCAAGCCAAGGAGCAAGCCGATCAGGAAATGAGCGGGGCGATGAAGGTGCTGATAGAGACCATGCTGTCCATGTTCGACGCGCTCTCTTCACGCACCATGCAGCTGGCCAAGGAGGTCGTTGAACACCAGAAAGCCGAGCAGGCCAGCCAGGATGCCCTGGACCGTCTCCAGAAAATCGCCAGTCAGGTACCTGGGCTGGTGTTCCAGTTTCAGCTGTTTCCTGACGGCAGCTCCCGCATTCCTTACGCCAACGAAGCCATCCGCGCCATCTATCGGGTTAGCCCGGAGGAGGTCAGCGAAGATGCGGCCAAGGTACTTGAAGCCTTGCATCCTGATGACCTGGAAAACTTCAAGACTTCCTTTAAGGTATCGGCGCGGGACTTAACACCCTGGCGCCAGGAATATCGCTTGAAGTTTGACGACGCCCCCGTCTGTTGGCTGTTCGGCAATGCGTTACCCCAGCGGCAGGCGGACGGTTCCGTACTTTGGCACGGCTTCATTACCGACATCACCAAGCACAAGCAGACTGAAGTGGAACTTCGTATCGCCGCCACCGCTTTTGAATTACAAGATGCCATGCTGGTCACCGATGCCAATAATGTCATCCTCAAAGTCAATCAGGCGTTTACCCGGATCACCGGCTACAGCGCCGAGGAAGTCATTGGTAAAACGCCCAATTTACTCAGCTCGGGACAGCATGACAAAACTTTTTATAGTTCAATGTGGGAGAGCATCAATCGCACCGACGCCTGGCAGGGCGAAATATGGAATCGGCGCAAAAACGGCGAGATGTTCCCCGAATGGCTCATTATCACAGCGGTGAAGGAGCCTGACGAAAAGAATGAACACGTCAATAATTATGTTGCATCCTTCTCCGATATTACCTCGCGCAAGGCCGCCGAAGAAGAGATCAAGCAACTGGCCTTTTATGATCCGCTCACCCAACTGCCCAATCGTCGGCTGTTGCAGGAACGGCTTAAACACAGCATCGACGTGGAACGACGCGATGGCAAGCGCCTGGCATTACTGATGCTTGATCTTGATCGTTTTAAAGCGGTCAACGACAGCTTGGGGCATTTAGCGGGTGACGAGTTGCTGCAACAGGTCGCCGTGCGCATCTCGGCCAGGTTGCGTGACGTAGACATGGTGGCGCGTCTGGGCGGCGATGAATTTGTCGTGTTGCTGGAAGATATTGCCCATGCCGAAGATGCCGCACGGGTGGCGGCAGAAATCATCTTCGTGTTAGGCAAACCTTTTCAGCTAACCCAAAGCAGCGATGTACAGATTGGCGCCAGCATCGGCATCAGCCTGTATCCTGAACACGGCGCGAGCTATGAAATGCTCATGGATCATGCCGATGCCGCACTGTATCAAGCCAAGGATCAAGGCCGCGGCTGTTATGCCTATTTTTCCGAAGACCAGACGCTTGCCGCCCGCGAGCGGATTGCATTGGAAACGCGGCTGCGCCGGGCGATAGAGCAAGGGGAGCTGCGTGTTTTCTACCAGCCGCAGGTGGATATTGAAAGTGGCCGCATAGTCGGCGCCGAAGCGTTGGTACGCTGGCAAGACCCGATAGAAGGATTGATTCCACCGCTACGATTTATCCCCATCGCCGAAGAAACGGGGCTGATCCTGGAAATTGGCGCATGGGTATTGCGGGAAACCTGCCGACAAGGCCGTCTTTGGCTGGATGCGGGCTTGCCTCCGCTCACCTTGGCAGTCAACGTTTCTCCCCAGCAGTTCCGTCGCGGCGATATTAGCGCATTAGTGGCTACGGCGCTGAATGAAACAGGCTTTCCGGCCGAACACCTGGAGTTGGAAATGACTGAAAGCGGACTGATGGAAAACCAGGACCATGTGATGGCGCTTCTGAACAAGCTCCGTTCTCAGGGCATCCGACTTGCCATTGACGACTTCGGTACCGGCTTTTCGTCGCTGGCTTATCTCAAGCACTTTCCGCTGGATGTGTTAAAAATCGACAAAAGTTTTATCGATGATATTCCTAACTTGCAAGACGATATGGAAATTGCCGCGACTATTATCGCCATGGGGCATATTCTAGGGTTTAAAGTACTGGCGGAAGGTGTTGAAACACCTGAGCAACTGGCATTCTTGCGGGAAAAAAAAGTGCGATTCGTACCAAGGTTACATCAAAAGCCCGCCGGTACCGGCAGAAGCGTTTGCCCTGTTGTTACGGGAGCAAGGATTTGAGTAACTCTAAGACAATGGAACGCAGATGACGCAGATGATTATGATGAACGGGGATAACACTGATTAAACGGATTAAACGGATTATTTAAAAAGCTAAATCCCATTAGAAGCGAGCCCTAGGTGTAAGCCAGAATAAGGCCATCCAAGCGCGTAGCGCGAGGTGGCGTTTCCGGCGAATTTAGATGATGTGCCGGAAACACCCGTTCTCGCTATCGCTCGAACCGGCTTATTCCGGCCTACATGGCTAATTATTCAAGAAATCTTATCAATCATGAATATCAGCGTCATCAGCGTTCTATTTCTCTCGTGTGTGGTGCTGCCAAGTTACAGATAAATAACTTCGGGCTTGCCTTCAGACGCCACCAGTTCGCCGATAGTAAAAGCCTTCTCGCCCAGTTGGCTGAGGGCTTGCAGCGTCGCACGCTCCTCTTCGGCGGCAACACAAACTATCATGCCGATGCCGCAATTAAAGGTGATCAGCATATCTGCTTGAGAGACATTACCCTTTTCCTGCAACCACTTGAAGATCTCGGGAAACTCCCAGGAAGCAAGGTCGATATGGGCATTGGCGCCTTGCGGAAGTACGCGCGGCAGATTTTCGGTCAAGCCGCCGCCGGTAATATGCGCAAACGCATGTACAGGCACTTTATCCAGCAGCGCCAACAGCGACTTAACGTAGATTCGGGTCGGTTCCAGTAAGGCCGCGCCCAAGGTTTTGCCGTTGAAGCTATCGGTGAGCGCTGCATTACTGTGAGCAATGATTTTCCTGATTAATGAATAGCCGTTGGAATGCGGACCGGATGATGCGATACCAATCAGTTTGTCGCCGACTTTGACTTTACTGCCGTCGAGCACTTTGCTCTTTTCCACGATACCGACGCAAAAACCCGCCAGATCATACTCGCCGTCCGCATACATGCCCGGCATTTCCGCTGTTTCACCGCCAACCAGCGCCGCGCCTGCCAGTTCACAGCCTTTGCCAATGCCGTCTACGACCGCTGCGGCAGTATCGACATCCAGCTTGCCGGTAGCAAAATAATCAAGAAAAAACAAAGGCTCTGCGCCTTGAACGATAATATCATTAACGCACATCGCAACCAGGTCAATGCCGATGGTGTCATGAATATTCAGTTCATTGGCCAGCTTCAGCTTGGTGCCTACGCCATCGGTACCGGAAACCAGAATCGGCTGCTGATAACGATCCAGCGGCAATTCAAACATCGAACCGAAACCGCCTAAACCAGCCATGACGCCTGCCGTCCGTGTTCTGGCAGCAATAGGCTTGATGCGTTCAACTAATGCATTACCGGCCTCAATATCAACGCCGGCACTTTTATAATTCAAGCTTTCTTGATTTTGTTCGCTCAATGTGGTGTTCTCTTGCTAAAATTTAAACTTCCGATATTGTACAAGACATCATCGGTTTTGTCTGAAGGATATGAATGTGTATTTTATTTATCAGGTATTCGCGTAGCGCTTGTATGAATGTTGCGGCAAGTTGAATTTTATTAAAAGAATAATTAACGTGGCGCCCTGTTAAATACAGTGGATCCGACTAAAACTATCAATGGCAACACAACGCTTTTTTGAGGAGTGGATATGAAAGTAACAAAAATGTTTAGCCCCCTATTATTTATTGCCGCGGTATTATTTACCGGCACGGCAAGTGCCTATGATCCGGGTATGACTGAAGAGGTTTGCAAAAAGCCTCAATTTAGAGACTTCAATCTTCCTGTCTATCAAGAACCCGAGAAAACCGAGGTTCCCCCTGAATCAACGCTTTCTTTCATGGTCTCGCCTTGGGCCAAGCCAGACACCATCAAATTGACCGCTAAAAATCAAAATCTCGAATTTACCGTTGAAAGCAACAGCAGTTTTCACCGGGTTAAAGCAAAGTTGCCCGCGGCTTTCAATGGTCAATATGTCAGGATCAATGTCACGGCCAAAGCCGAGTTGGGATGCTACGATAAAAATGGCTGGTTGATTAAAATCGCGGATAAATGACAGCGGTGAAAGACTAAGGGCGAAAGGCGAAAAAACCTACGCTACACAGGATCGTGCTTCGCCTTTTGCTCTTCGCCTGCTTTTCTAATAAAGCACCTTATCGCTCTTTTCAGCCCAAATATTAAAGGGCTCCATGGCGCTCGGCAGGTTTAAATGCAGCATGGCGATGCGGCGCTCATGCGGCAAAACAGAAATCTCATCGTAAATGAAGCTGTCGTCAAAATTGGCGGCAGCCGCATCGTGCCGACTACAGGCAAAATAGACTTTGGCAAGCCTCGCCCAGTAGATTGCACCGAGGCACATAGGACAGGGCTCGCAGCTGGAGTAGAGGATGCAACCCTGCAACTGGAAGTCATTCAGCTTCTTGCAGGCCAAGCGTATCGCCATCACTTCCGCATGAGCGGTAGGGTCGATAGTACTGGTGACCTTGTTGCCGCTTGCGGCAACAAGTTGGTTATCTTTTACGATAATCGCCCCATAAGGGCCGCCCTGACCTGACCTGGCATTCTCCGCCGCCAAATCGACAGCCTGCTGCAAAAACACCTTATGCATCTATAAACCTAACGGATTGTTGGGGTCTACGCCATCCATAAAAGGCAGTCCTCGCTCCTGATGAGTCAGTTGATATATCTTACCCAACCAGTTGTTGAATACCGCTTTTGCGGTGTCGCTCCAGGTATTGTCAATATGCTCCAGAATCAGCCCTTCCGGGAATTCTTCCAGCCGCTGTCCGCTCTGTTTGGCTGATCTGACCTGTTGTTCATAATCGACCAGAATCTGCTGAACGACATCGTTAAAATAATTTTCGGGGAACGGCGGATAGTCATCCCGTTCGGCGCGATAAAAGCGCAGGATTTCACGCTTGTATTCTTTCAGCAGGCTGACGTCGTCATATTCGGGATGCCCCTGAAAATACACGATACGAAAACCATCCGGACTAACGGCAAGATGCACACCGGCTTCTTTGCTGACCGCCAGGACTTTGATCCCGTGTTGCTCCATATCGCTTTGGAATATTTCATTAAACCGGGAATGAGGCACATCGAAACGGGTGTTGATTTCTGCGACCAACGGATGGGTGCGGTTGGTTAACTTATGCGAAAACACGCCCCAGCGTTTGGCCGGTAAACGGGTGCGTTCAATGCCGTAACAGTATTGAATGAGGGCATGAGTAGCAAGGCACGAACACAGTATCGAGGTGACATTTTCCTTGGCCCAGAAAAAAACCTCGGTTAACGGTTGCCAGAAATCCTCTTCGGGCAAGTGCGGGTGAGTGACATTAGCGCCGCTGATAATCAGCGCGTCCAGGCCGTCCCGTTTGATTTGCTCAAAGGATTCGTAATATTTAGCGATATGGGCTTGCGCTTCCGGACTTCTTTTCAGTCCTTCAATGGTAAAAGGATGCACATGAAATTGCACAATCTGATTACACGCGCCCACCAGCCGGAAAAACTGCCGTTCTGTCGCTTCCAGCGCCGCATCGGGCATCATGTTGAGCAGCCCGATATGCATTTCCCGTATATCCTGATTACTGGCGCGATCAGGGTCTAGTATTTCCTCCCCTTCTTCACGAAGACGTTGAAAAGTGGGTAAATCAGTATGAGCAACTAAAGGCATAACCGGACTCCGTCCATATTATTGCTGGGAACCCAGCGCATCAGCGATCAGCCGGATAAAGTCATCCTCGCCTTTAACGGTGGCCACATCATTCGCATCGACCGTATAGCCGTATTGATCGGCGATAGCTTGGTAGCGGGGCAGTCGGGATTTGAATAGTTCGGGAAAAACCCAGGAGACAAAATCATCCGGCGGCATAACATCCGTGGAAGCGTAATTTTTAAGCTGCATGAATTCAGCAAGTTTTTCATCAAGAAACGCTTCCCGATAATAAAGCGGCTTGGGATCGGATTTAGCGCGTTCAATAATGGTTTGCTCCAGCGCCGGCGGTATTTTGATATAAACAATCAGCGTGTTCTGCGCCAGCGTTTCCAACACCTCGGGGCTGTCCAGCTCGCAAACGCTGCCGCCCGCATCATTGACAAAATACTTATAGCCATAAATATCCACCGCTTTATCAATAAAATCCGGCACATCATTCATCGCGGCAATTTCAGCCTGATGATGCAGCTTTTGACGGCGCTTGAATTCCTGCAAAGACAGTCCGCCCAACTCAGGATTGCCGAGTTTGCCAAGAAAGCTGGAAACCGGGGCCAGATTATCAACGGTTATTTTATTACTGATATGGATGGAGTCGGAAAGCAGCAACTCGCGCAAAAAAGGAACGCGCATGGCCTGGCGCTTAATATTGTCCAGAATAGGCTCTTCCAGGTATTTTGTACCTATCCGGTAATCGCCTGAATAGTGAAACCAATTGGCTTTAGGCAATTTATTGGCCAGCGTGGTTTTTCCCGCACCGGACATAGCCAACAGGGTAATGCGTTTTGTTTTCCAGTCCAGAAATTCCTGAGGACTCATTTTCATGTGATACTTCCTAATTAATCCAGATAATCTTCGATGTCCATGTCTTCAGGATTTGGCCGGTGTTCGTCGGGGTCGGTATAGCCCAGATCATCGGTTTCAAGATCGTCAAAAGGCGCGGTCCAGTCTTCAGGATCCTCGATATAGTCGAAGGTTGAGGTATACCAGCTGTCATGATCGTATTCGCCAATATCGCCGTTAAGGTATTGGACTTCAATGGAGTCATCGCTGTCGTCAATGGCGATGACTTTAAATTTCAGGTTGTTTTCGACGTCCTTGTACCAACTGCCGATGATCGGGTCTGCTATGGTTGTCATGATTATTCCTCAATGCTTAGCTAGAATGTTTCGATACAAAATATCTTACAAAGGTAAGTGATATTACTAACAATGCTAAAGAAAATACAAAAGTATTTTGCATGGGCCGGGGTGAATTCAGTTTGCGGTCTTTTATGTTGAAGTCCGCGTTAAAGCCTGTTATGACGCTGATTAGCATCAGCCTGATATTATATTTATAAAGGAAGCATCTCTTTCTTGCAAGAATTTGACGCACTTGAATATAAAAACGATAGGTAAGCCGTTAGCAAGGCAATAACCCTGCCAAGGCATTTATTCACCGAAGCCAATAATCCACGACCAAGCCTGTAAATACGGCCAAGCCGAACCAGTTATTGTTTAAAAACGCCTTAAAGCAAAGTGCTTTTTCCCGGTGAAAAATCAATTTTTGCTGATAAACCGACAAGCCTGCCGCGATTAAAATACCGCCGTAATAAGGCCAACCGGTGTGCGCCATTTGCCCGACAGCAATCAACAGGCCGAGTATCACGAGCTGCAATCCGGCCATGATCTGGCGGTCGTAAGCGCCGAACAGTATGGCGGTCGATTTAACGCCTATTTTCAAATCATCATCCTTATCGACCATCGCATACATGGTGTCATAAACCAACGCCCATAATACGACGGCCAAATACATCATCCAGGCCACCGGTGGGATGCTGTTGATCTGCGCGGAAAAGGCCATCGGCACCGCCCAGCCGAAAGCGATGCCCAAATAGGCTTGGGGCAACTGGGTGTAACGCTTCATAAACGGATAACTGGCGGCCAAGAATGCGGCGATAAACGACAGCATGATGGTGTAAATATTCAGCAATAACACCAGGCCGAAAGAACACAAACACAACACCACAAAAACCGTCAGCGCTTCTTTGGGGCTTACCTTGCCTGCGGCGATAGGCCTCTGTTTAGTGCGCTCCACATGCGGGTCGAAATCGCGATCGGCGTAATCGTTAATCACGCAACCGGCGGCTCGCATCAACACGACGCCCAGGCAAATAACGGTCAACACCAGCAAGTCCGGCTTGCCGTCACTGGCAACCCACAGCGCCCATAGTGCAGGCCACAATAAAATCAGGATGCCGATAGGCTTATCAAATCGCGCTAATAACCAATACTGCTTAATTCGATCCATTGCTGTGTTCATCATCGTTATTGACTTTTTCAAAGCGTTAATTTTGTTAAAAATGCTATTATAGCTTTTTTATTTTAATGGGCGGGCGAACCATGAGCGTAAAGATTTATCACAATCCGCGTTGCGGCAAATCGCGTCAAACCTTGCAGCTGTTAAAAGAGCAAGGTATCGAGCCGGAGGTTATCGAGTATCTTAAAACGCCTCCCAGCGCTCAGGAGCTGGATGATATTTTGCAAAAGCTGGACATGGAGCCGCGCGAGTTAATGCGCAAAAAAGAAGCCGAATATAAAGCCAACGGTCTTGACGATGCATCACTGGATCGGCAGGCGCTGATAACCGGCATGGTAAACAGCCCTATTTTAATTGAGCGGCCTATTGTTATTGCGGGCGGCAAGGCGGCGATTGGTCGCCCGCCGGAAGCTGTGCTGGCTATTTTATAATTCCCGGCTTATGACAAAGATTCTGGTTCTGTATTTCTCCCGTAATGGGACTACCGCAGACATGGCCAATCATATCGCTCGCGGCGTAGCATCGGTTGACGGCGTTAAGCGGTACTCAGAACCGTCCCCGATGTGTCGACCGTCTGTGAAAAAACCGCAGAAAGCATCCCGGCCCACGGCGCGCTTTACGCTACGATTGACGACTTAAAATTCTGCGACGGCTTGGCGTTGGGCAGCCCGACCCATTTCGGCAATATGGCCGCTCCGCTAAAATACTTCATCGACAGCACCACCGAAATCTGGTTTTCAGGCGCACTGTCCGGCAAGCCCGCAGGCGTGTTTACCTCAACCGGCAGCATGCACGGCGGACAGGAAAGCACCTTGTTATCGATGATGTTGCCGCTGTTGCACCACGGCATGCTGATACTGGGCTTGCCCAGCACCGAGCATGCGTTGCGCGAAACCACGTCAGGCGGCACTCCTTACGGCCCCAGTCACGTATCGACCGATCACACAGGGTTGAGCGACCACGAAAAAACCTTATGTAAAGCGCTCGGTACACGCTTGGCTAAAACCGCGCTTCAACTGAAACAATCAGCATGACCATAAAACCGATTTATTGTTACATCATTGCCCTGGCCGGTTTTTTCGGGCTGTTCGCCTTGTTGATGCTGTGGAATACCATACTCTCACCATCCACCCGCTTTCCGGTGGCGCTGGTGTTGTTGGTCGCCGTCACGCCGTTATTGCTGCCGATGCGCGGCTTGCTGGATCGCAACCCTAGAAGTTGCGCGTGGGCGGCCTACGTCAGCCTGATCTATTTTCTCCACGGCACTGCCGAAGCCTACGTCAACCCCGACGAACGACTCTATGCATCGCTTGAAGTCATGCTGAGCCTGATGCTTTTTTTCGGCACTGCATTTTATGTACGCCTTGCGGGAAAACAGAACTGACAATGGCGCAGCAACTTCCATTACATTTTGAATTCAGGGCCAATCAAACTTTCGACGATTTTTTCCCCGGCGCCAATCACGAAATCATCACTCACTTACAACAATGCATCGCCGGTCTGGGCGAACAGCAAATTTTCCTCTGGGGTAAATCGGGGCAAGGTAAAACGCATCTGCTGCAAGCCTGCTGTCATCGGGCGCAGCATCAAAATCTCAGTTCATTCTATTTTGATTTGTCGCAAGCCGAGTTGCCTGATTCCTCACTGCTAAACGGGCTTGACGAGTACGATGTCGTTTGTTTCGACAATATCGAGCGCATAGCCGGTAACCCGGCCTGGGAGCTGGCTTTTTTTAATTTCTTTAATCAGCATCGCGATCGCGGCCATAAACTGATCGTCTCGGCCTCCTCTGCGCCCAATGACATTGCCGTTCAACTACCCGACCTAAAAACCCGTCTTAATTGGGGGCTGACCTTGAAAATACAGCCCTTAACCGATAGCGACCGCATTGCGGCATTAATCTTTAAAGCCGATCAAATGGGTTTCGAAATCGCCCCGCAAGCCGGACGTTTCCTGCTGACGCATTACGACAGGGATCTGGCCTCTCTATGGGCTTTACTGGAAAAACTGGACAGGGCATCATTGGCCGCCAAACGTAAATTAACCCTCCCTTTTTTAAAGCAGATTCTGAACGAAGATAGCCATGATTAAAGTGCTTGTTATTGGAGCGGGAGCCGTCGGCGCTTTTTACGGCTCGCTGTTGGCACAGGCCGGTGCCGAGGTGTCGGTAGTTTGCCGCTCCGATTACGATCAGGTCAAGCAACACGACTTTATCATCAACAGCCAAGCGCTCGGCCGCTGGAATTTTACCCCGGCGCAGGTGTTAAAAAATGTTGCCGATTTTAAAGGAACGCCGGACTATATTTTACTCTGCACCAAGGTCATCCCGGCATTGGACCGGGTCGCCCTGATTCGTCCCGCTGTCGGTCGAAATACCGCGATAGTCTTTATCCAGAATGGCGTAGAAATCGAACAGGAAATGCTGAGTGCCTTCCCCCGTAATGAACTGGTCAGCGGCCTGGCGTTTATTTGTTGCAATCGGACAGGGCCCGGCGAGATATTGCATCTGGCGTACGGTCGCCTGGCTTTAGGTAATTTGCCGAACGGCATCAGCCGCAAAACCGTACAGCTTTGCGAACTCTTTAACCAATCCGGCATTGACTGCGGGGCAGTCGACAACATTGTGACCGGACGCTGGCAAAAATGCGTCTGGAACGCGCCGTTTAATCCGCTATCGGTATTGTCAGGAGGTTTGCTGACGCTGGACATCCTGCAAACCCAGGAGTTTTTCGTGCGCAGCATTATGCAGGAAATTTGCAACATTGCGGCGGCCTCCGGACATCCGCTGCCCGACGATATTGTTAACATCAACATCGAAAACACCTACGCCATGCCGCCTTATAAAACCAGCATGCTGCTGGATTATGAAAGCGGCCAGCCGATGGAGACGGAAGCCATCCTGGGCAATGCCCTGCGCGCCGCTCAGCGGCTAGGCGTAGCCGCGCCTCATCTGGAATCGGTCTACGCGTTGATGAAGCTCAGGGAATTGAAGCTAAGCTACTTACCGTAAAAAACATAATCCGCCGTATAGGCAACCCGCTTTTCACCACCCAGATGATTAGCATCGCATCCCGACGAAGGCGGCAGGCCGCCGCGCGTATTAATCCGGTTAATATAGCTGACATTCGAAAACAGACCGTCACCCTTATGGGAGACTACCTCGACCAGCAACCAGGCAATAGCCGAACCCGGCGCCATATCGATTTTCTTGACCACCCGCCCGACTACGCGACTGCCCTCTTTATATTCCCAAAGAGGACCGGCCGTATGATTCCCGACGATCTTACCCTGCGCATCGAACAACTTGGCATCGGGCGCTTGCGTTTCCCATACATACTCGCCTTTATTGGCGGAGCATTGGTAAATCTGGTCACCCTTCGCATGCACGGTCAGAACAGGACTATAGCCCGCAGGCACTTTAATCTGCTCGGGAATTGAAACCTCTGCATAAGCCGCGCCTTGCGACATCACCCATAAAATCAATATCTTTTTAATCATAGCATTCACCATGGCTTGGCGTTCCGTCATATTTGACGAAACTGCCGGATTGATCCAATGAAAAGTTCTCTATCAAAGCCCGCATGCCGGTAATGCTTTGATCGGCATTAATCAGCCCGTTAGGCCCGCCCATATCGGTCTTAACCCAGCCGGGATGAAAAATAAGCACACCGACAGACTGATCTTTAAGCGCTATCGCCAGACTCTTCATTGCAGCATTCAGCGCCGCCTTGCTGGACCGGTAAAAAATACTGCCGCCACTGTCATTATCCGCAATACTGCCCATCAGACTGCTGATATTAACAATCAGTTTTTTATTGCCGCGCTTGATTTGCGGTAAAAACGCTTCAGCCATTTTTAACGGCGCTTCGGTATTAACCACCAGCGATTTAGTCCATGCTTGATAATCAAGATGACCAAAACCGTTAGTGCTGTTATCCGTATAAATGCCGGCATTGTTAATCAAAACATCAATCGGCAGATCCGCTAATTTTTTGGATAGCGCATCAATTTGTTCAAACTCTGCAACATCCAACGCTTCTATCTGAACATTATGATGCGTGGCGAGATTATTTAAATCAAATGCATCATCCGGATTACGGGAGCAAGCAATGACATGCCAGTCCTGTTCAGCATATTGACGGCAAAACTCCAGACCCAAGCCGCGATTAGCGCCGGTAATTAAAACTGTAGCCATTTTATTTCTCCCATAAAAAAACCTCCTGTATCGGTAGATGCAGGAGGTTTCTTATACTACTTAAAAACTGATGTTACGCAATAGGTAAAAAACCTCACTACGAACACACGAAATCAGCATAAATGTTGGGTTACGCGAAGCCGCTAACCCAGCCTATAAAATCAAGCTGAAAAGTTTTTTGCAGCGAAATCCCAGTTAACCAATGCCCAAAATGCTTCCAGATAGGCCGGGCGCGCATTGCGGTAATCGATGTAGTAAGCGTGCTCCCAAACATCGCAAGTCAACAAAGGCTTTTGACCGGTCGTTAACGGGCAACCTGCATTGCTGGTGCTAACCAATGCCAAGCTGCCGTCGGCATTTTGCACCAGCCAAGCCCAGCCTGAACCGAACGTAGTAACTGCGCATTTGGTAAAGTCTTCTTTAAATTTTGCAAATGAACCGAAAGTTGCGTTGATCGCATCGGCTAAAGCGCCGCTAGGTTCGCCGCCAGCATTGGGCGCCAAGCTGTTCCAGTAAAAAGTGTGATTCCAGACTTGCGCAGCGTTATTAAAAATACCGCCTGAAGATTTCATGATGATTTCTTCCAGCGACAAACCTTCAAATTCAGTTCCTGGGACCAGGTTATTCAGGTTTGTTACATAAGTTTGATGATGCTTGCCATAATGATACTCTAGGGTTTCTGCAGAAATATGGGGCGCTAATGCATCTTTAGCATAAGGTAAAGCAGGAAGTTCGAAAGCCATGGGATTCTCCTAAATCAAAGTTGTCATAAGGTGTTGAGTGCAAACAGCCGGCAACAAAAAAATACCAAGTGTTTTAATAAACAATTACTTTAGCATTGCTCGCCAATTAAATAAAGCGATAGCACAAGCGGGAAGACGACAAATCCTTAAAATTGCTTAAGCCGACTTCCAGTGCCACCCCTTCAAAGATGCCAAACTTTGGATGATTGGTATAAGCTGTTACCCGATGTGCCTAATGTTAAACAATGCTTTTACAGTATTGCAACCTGATATTGCCCTTTATCAATTCCAGTAATGAATACCTGCAAAATCAGTCATCAGCTACGAGGAAGACCGCGATGATCAGACTGAGTTACGCCAGTACAGCAATCAAAGAATTTAGCCCGGAAAATCCGTTAGCGCGGTTAAAAACCTGCCGAACAAATAACGGCGCCAAAAATATAACTGGGCTGGATTTATGCGCACGACACTTTTTTCCAGGTATTTGGCTAGTCCCGAAAAAAACATCAGGTGAGCGGATTGGTCAACATACCTACGCCATCCAACACCTGCTAGGTACAGTCTCAATCCGGATTCATGACAGAAGAACTGGATTAATTTGATCAAACCTTTTCTTTTTAACTCATTTAAATTTAGGGTTACATGCTCGCATTCAGCGTCGTTTGCGAATCACTAACGGCATCACGCCTTGTTTCTCGGCCACGGCCAGGATTCTTTGGCCCGTTGGAATCATCATCCGGCTAAATTGCCGAAGCTTTAATGCTTTTAAAGCCGTATTTCCAAGGCACAACCAATCGTAATGGCGCACCATTTTGCTTTGGCAGCATATCGCCATACATTCCAACCGCCAATATTGCCAAAGGATGCATGGCTTCATCCATGCGCAAGGCTTCGACATAAGGCCATTCCAGCATCGCGTTATTAAGTTGTTTGGGCATTACTTCCGGTTGATGAACAGCGGTAAATTTTACAAAATTGGCCGTCGATAAAGGCTTAACCGTTTTTAATAAACTTCCCAGCGAAAAACCAACCCAGGGCACGACCATTGACCATGCTTCGACGCAACGAAAACGATAGATATGCTCCTGAAGCGCTTGCTGACGTAAAATATCTTCCAAATAATAACGACCCGGTTTTCCACCTCGCCGCTTATCTCTATAGTCCAGGGATCGGTACGTAACTTTTGCGCCAGACTTACCAACTTTATAAAAATTAATCACACCCTTTCAAACAATTCAGCAGAACATTGTTACAACCAATCAATCAAGCGACGCCGTTGCAGCTGTTATCTCTTGACCGTTAGAACTGCATAACTGCCCAACCGACTCAAGCACCCTGCCCAGTGCGCTCGCAAAGTCAGTTAATAATTCAGGCCCATATTCCCATGGTTTATTAAGCGTCTGCTCCAACGCTTCTATGCATACTTTCAATTCCGACATGGCTAGATTGGCCGCCACACCTTTCATTGCATGGAGAAATCTCAATGCCGAGTCCACATCGCCCGCTTGTAAAAAAGCATCCACACGGATCTGTGCATCGCTAAAGCCCTGATGAAATTTCAGCAGTAAGTCATGCAGCAGTCGCTCGTTTCCTACAACATTTTTTAAGCCCTGTTGTATATCAATGCCGGGTAAACATTCCGGCAGTAATGCTGTTCTTTGTTGGCTTGCCTTCGCCAAACAGGAAGCCGGTGTCTTGCGTAATTCCGGCTTGATTAAATCAATCAAGTTTGCCAATAACTCATCAACGTCTATAGGCTTGGTCACATACCCGTTCATACCTATGTGCAGACACTTTTCCCTAACATCGTTCATGGCGTGGGCCGTCATCGCAATAATCGGCAAATCACTAAATCGCGCTTCAGAACGTATGATGCGGGTTGCCTCATAGCCATCCATGATCGGCATTTCCAAGTCCATTAATACCGCATCAAAATAGCCTGTTCGTATTTTTTGCACCGCATCCCGACCATCCGAGGCAATGCTGACCTCAAAACCTTCCTGCTCCAGCGTTTCTTTCGCAATCTGCTGATTAATATGATTATCTTCCACCAACAGCAGCTTTGCCCCTTTAACTTGATGCAGCTTTTCGTTTCCCGACCCTGGACGGCGGACTCGCGAGGGCGGATATTCGTCAAAATCAGTTTGATTAAACGCTTCAACAACCGCACTGAACAGCGCCGACGCATGCACCGGTTTAGCAAGAAAGCCATCCAGGTCAAGATCTTTTGATCGCTGTACAACATCCTCCCTGCTATGCGTGGTTACTATGATAATGCGAGGAATACAGGCAATTTCAAGACTGTTTTTAATATGCCGCGCAACCGAAATACCGTCCATTTTGGGTAAATTCCAGTCCATGAGTACAAGCCGATAAGGATCTTCAGCGCAGGCGTTTTCCAACAGCTGAATGGCTTGCTCACCCGAGCTGACGGACGTCACTTGGAAAAAAAGGCTTTCCAAATGCAAGCACAAGGCATTCCGCGATGTCTCGTCGCTATCCACCACTAATGCTTTTACGCCGCGAAAAGCATCATGCGATGCCGAGTATTTTTGACTTACCTCATAGGGTTGCCCAAAGATGGCGGTAAAAATAAAAGTACTCCCCAGCCCTATTTCACTGTTTACCGTAATGGCGCCACCCATCATATCCACCATTCGCTTGCAAATGGCCAGGCCCAGACCGGTTCCGCCGTATTTGCGGGTGGTCGATTTATCGGCTTGATTAAAGGACTGAAATAGCCCGCCTATTTGTTCTGCGGTCAAGCCTATGCCGGTATCTTTAACAGAAAACTCAAGCCTAATTTGGTCGGCTTTTTTTGCTTGCTCGGCGCCTTCCGCTAACGCGATTTTAATGTCGACATCGCCGCCGCAGCTGGTAAATTTTACCGCGTTGTTGACTAAATTAAGTAACACTTGGCCCAGCCTTAGCGGATCGCCTATCAAATCCGAAGGCACATCGTCGGCGGTAATAAATCGTATCTTCAGGCCTTTTTCTTCCGCTTTGTCACTCATCAAACTGAAAAGATCGTTCAGCACGTCATCCAGATTAAATGTGATCGTTTCCAGCTCCAGCTTCCCGGCTTCGATTTTGGAGAAATCCAGAATATCGTTAATGATTTCGAGTAATGCGCGTGAAGAAATCTGAACCTTGGTCAAATAATCCTGCTGTTTTGCAGTCAGGTCCGTCTGCAAAGCTAACCGGGTCATACCGATGATCGCATTCATCGGCGTCCGGATTTCATGACTCATCATCGAAAGAAACTCTGATTTGCTTTTATCGGCCGCAACGGCCTGATCTCGGGCCTCGGCCAATTCGGACGTGCGGTTTATTACTTTTTGCTCTAACGTCCGACTGTATTCTTCAAGCTTATCGTAAGAAATCTTCAGATTCCGGGCCATTTGAGAAAACGCTGTCGTTAGCGCCCCGATTTCGCCATCCGGGTGAATTTTTTTAACATTGTCACTGACCGCAAAATTACCTTGAGCCAACTCATTTGCCAATTGGGTCAAGTGCATTAGCGGCCTGGACAGACGTTCAGACACGAACAATACGATACACGCGCCAATCAGGATAAAAATGGCTGCGGTTATTAATAGCCGCGTTATCATTTCGCCGATTTGACTAATACTCTCCTCTCGGGAATTAACGATCTCCTGATTAAGGAGATCCAGGGAAAAACCCAACCGGAGAACGCCCCAAGGCCTTGCACTCACTTGAATCGGCATGATAAATTCCATAAAGGATTCACCGTTGCTTACATACTCATTAACCGTTGCCGTCTTTTGACCCGCTGCAAACAAGTCCTCTTTTTCGGATAAAATCCCCATTTCCAACTGCGGCTTTAGCGTATGAATATACGCCCTCCCTGAGGCTTGCATTAATATGATGTAACGAAGCTCTTTATTTTCCTGCACCGCATTTCTTAACTGGTCGGCAACCAGGGAAAGGTTGACGGAAGCGATGCCATTCTTAACTTGACCGGATAAATTATCGGATAGAATCTGCCCTCTATCGATTAGCCGTCCTTTCATCAGCGCAATGCGCTTTTCCAGTTCCTTCTCGAACACATCTTTTTGAAACTCAATCTGAATAAAGGTTAACAGCATCAACAAGGCGATAATTAAACCCACCATCGTAACGAGCAGCTTTCTAAAAATACTACGTTTAACCATTTTGCTTAAACTCAAGATTGTATTGGGGGGATTTATTTTGATTACTTGCGCTTACTTCTGACGGCATTATAAATCCAACTTTAAAAGCAGCCTGATTAATTGCACCGTTTCGGTTATTCTGTCAGCCATTTAATAAATCTCTCGAAGACACGAAGTTTTTATCTTGATTTTTCTTCGTATGCTTCGTGGTTTTATGCTTTAAGCCCGGTAGACCGAAATGACAAAACCACTTTTATTGTGCTTCGAACCGATCGCAGATTCGAATGCCGAGATATTGATTCTGGGCAGCATGCCGGGACAGGAGTCTTTGGCGGCGAGTCAGTATTATGCGAATCGACGCAATGCCTTCTGGAAAATCATGGCGCAATTGCTTGGGCTTGATCCGGACGCTGAATATGAAGATCGGCTACACGCGCTGAAAACAGCCCGCATCGCACTCTGGGATGTGTTGCAATCCTGTACGCGAGTCGGCAGCTTGGACGCAAAAATTGACAGCGGCTCCATCACTGTAAATGACTTTCAGAGCTTCTTTCGTACGCACGACAAGATCCGTGCGGTGTTCTTCAACGGGGCAAAGGCGGAGTCGGCGTACTGGCAGTATGTTTTGCCTACCGTCAGCACCGCTGCTGTCAGCTACATGCGTCTCCCATCGACCAGCCCGGCGCATGCCTCTCTTTCCTATGAACAAAAGCTTCATGTATGGCGGACAGCGTTGAACGCTGTCGACCGGAATAAGCCTGTTTAAGCGGCAGCGCGAAGTAAATGAGCTTATCCCCGGCCTATGCTATTTCTTTTTGAAATAGAAAACCTGCTTATTAGATTCTCTTATCAATTGAATAATTTGATGCCCGGTCTGGTCGGCATAAACGCCAAAATCCAAGTGCGCAGCCGGATCGGTTGCGATCACTTTGACGACATCGCCGCTGGCCATGTCCATCAAGGCTTTTTTCAGGCGCAACAAGGGTAATGGACAATTCAAACCGCTGGCATCTACTTCCAGGTTAAATTCGATCATAGGCTTATTTTAAGTTTTCTTAACTAAGTTTGGTGCGCTTATAATACCATCCTCTTTTGAATCCAAGAATCATCATAACTAAATGGATTATTTCCCTGTATTTTTAAAGCTTAAAGACCAGCCTTGCCTGGTTGTTGGTGCGGGCGAAATCGCTGCCCGGAAAATTGAATTGTTGGCACGAGCCGGTGCAAAAATCACCGTGATAGCCAGGGAGATAAGTCCCACGGTATTAAGCCTGCAAGCGACGCATAACTTAACGCTGCTGCAAAAGTCATTCTCCCCTGCCGATCTTGGCGAATTCAGGCTGGTGGTATCGGCAACCGATAATACGGAGACCAATTGCCTGGTTGCCAAAACGGCGACGGACCAAAACATCCCTGTCAATGTGGTCGATAATCCAGAGCTTTGCAGCTTCATTTTTCCGGCCATTATCGACCGCTCGCCGATTATTGCCGCGGTATCCTCCGGCGGTGCCGCACCGGTATTAGCCCGTTTGCTCAGGGCTAAAATAGAAACCGTGATTCCTCCCGCCTATGGTCGGCTTGCCGGTCTGGCTGACAAGTTCAGGGATAAGGTCAAACAGCATATTAAGCAACCCGCACAACGCAGGATCTTCTGGGAAAATGTCTTGCAGGGTTCGATCGCTGAACTGGTCTTCTCCGGCAAGGAACAGGAGGCCGAACAGCGATTAGAGCAGACCCTGCTCAAGCAAAAAGAAAACCCTAACCTCGGCGAAGTCTATCTGGTTGGCGCCGGCCCAGGCGCGCCTGATTTATTGACTTTCCGCGCACTACGGTTGATGCAACAGGCCGATGTCGTTGTCTATGACCGACTGGTTTCGCCGGAAATTCTCGATTTGGCCCGCCGGGATGCCGAAAAGATTTATGTCGGCAAACAACGGCAATATCATGCGCTTCCGCAGGAATCCATCAATACCCTGCTGGCTGATTTGGCTAAGGCAGGAAAACGGGTGGTGCGCTTAAAAGGCGGCGATCCGTTCATATTCGGCCGCGGCGGCGAAGAAATTGAAACCTTGATGCAGCAAGGCATTAATTTTCAGGTCGTTCCCGGCATTACCGCCGCTTCCGGCTGTGCAACCTACTCGGGCATCCCGCTAACCCACCGGGATCATGCCCAATCCTGTACCTTCGTCACCGGCCACCTGAAGGATAATTCCGTCAATTTAAACTGGACGCAACTTGCAGCGCCTAATCAAACCATCGTCATCTATATGGGGCTGGCCGGTCTGGAAAAAATCTGCCAGTCTTTAATTGCGCACGGTAGCCCCAAAGATTTACCTATTGCCCTTGTTCAACAAGGCACCACGTCCAACCAGCGGGTGATTACCGGCACCCTGGAGACATTACCGGATAAAGTTGCCGGTCAGGACATCAAGCCGCCCACTTTGATTATTATCGGCACGGTAGTAACCCTTCATGACAAGCTGAGCTGGTTTCAGACCCGCCGACTTGATTAACTATTACCTTAACTTAAAGGCCAATTAAACGATTCAGTTATCATTCATAGCCGTTGTCGATAATATAACTCAGGGAAAATAAATAAATAAATAAAACAATTGAATTTTCCCGCCAAATTCCCTATGCTTTCACGGTTTAACTTTTAATCGAACTGTTATTTTCTTCAACAATAAACAGCAGTTCTTTTTTTACTACCAAGAGGAGAGGTCAACATGAAAAAAA